>WNGA01008683.1_pt1 | contig 13867 bp, 12 predicted proteins | sample 5400061 | NCBI WGS metagenome assembly WNGA01 (sample SAMN13153366, study PRJNA577476) | soil metagenome | isolation source: 100 cm soil or saprolite under grassland replicate 2 | place: USA:California | collected 2016-06-15 | reverse complement strand
GCTTCCCCGCGCCGGTCTCGCCGATGACGAGTGCCGGCGCCCCTTCGACGCGGACCTCGTGCGACTCGGCGCCCGCCGAGGCGAGGCGCTCGCCGCACCAGCGCGCCGCGGCGTCGAGCGCGGTCGGGTCGGTCGCCTCCGACGGGATGGCGCAGAGCTCGCGGAGCTCGGAGACGAAGCGGTCGCCGTGCTGCTCGAGATAGCGGTCGAGCGTATCGGGCACGACGGAAGTATGCGTTTGATTCCCACTAGTCTGCGTCCGCATGCGCGGAGACTTCTGGAAGTTCTGGACCGGCGAGACCATCTCGAGCTTCGGTAGCTCGATCACGCAGTTCGCGCTGCCGCTACTCGTGTTCAAGCTAACGGGGTCGGCCGTGTCGCTCGGGATCGGCTTCGCGATGTTCGGCCTGCCGCACCTGCTGTTCGGCTTGCTCATCGGCGCGTGGACCGACCGCCTCGATCGGAAGCGCCTCATGATCGTCGTCGATCTGCTGAGCGCTGCGGTGCTCGTGTCGGTGCCGCTGGCCGCCGCGGCCGGCGTGCTCTCGGTGTGGTGGATCTACGCTGCGATCTTCGCCTCGGCGACTCTGGGCATCTTCTTCCAGGCCGCGCAGTTCGCGGCGATCCCCAGCCTCGTGGAGCGCGACAAGCTCGTCGCGGCGAACGGCCAGATACAGGCCAGCTTCTCCGCCGCGACGGTGCTCGGCCCGCTCGTCGCCGGCGGTCTCCTCGCGTTCTTCCCCATTGAGGATCTCCTCTACGTCGATGCCGCGACGTTCCTCGTCTCGGCGGCGATGCTCTCGCTCATCGCGCGTCCGTTCAACGCCCCGCGCGAGGCCGCACGCGCATCGATCCGCGCCGATGTCGTGGAGGGCCTCCGTTACGTGCTCCGGCATCCGGTGCTGCGGAACATCTCGGCGATGATGGCGCTCATCAATTTCGTCAGCGTGACCGTCTACGCGCAGATCGTCCTCTTCGCCAAGCACCGGTTCGCAGTATCCGACAGCGAGCTCGGGCTCCTCTTCGCCGCAGACGGCGCCGGCGTCGTGTTGCTGTCACTCGTGGCCGGACCGCTGCGCAGCCGCTTGTCGTTCGGCAACGTCGCGCTCGGCGCGCTGATGCTGAGCGGCCTGATGACCTTCGCGCTCGCCTACGCTCCGACGTATCTCCTGGCCGTCGCCCTCTCCGCGCTGTCGTCAGGTTTCGGGATCCTCTTCAACATCAACACCGGCAGCCTGCGACAGGCGATCGTCCCGAATCATCTGCTCGGCCGGATCATCACCATCGCGATGGTGCTCGCGTGGTCGGCGAATCCGCTGGGCGCGACGATCGGCGGCTACATCGTCGAGCGCACCGGTGATGTACAGACCGTATACGCGGCCATCGGCGCGCTCGTCTTCGGCATCGCGCTCTACTTCCGGCTTTTCAGTCCGCTCGGTCACGCCGAGCGTTATCTCGAAACACACGCGGAGGCCGTTGCCGGCTAACGGCCGGGGTGGACCACGTGCCGCGGATCGAGTGCGTCGCGTAAGCCGTCGCCGATGAAGTTGATCGACACGACGGCCAGGAAGATGAAGAGACCCGGGAAGATCGCGATCCATGGCGCCTTGTCCATGTCGGTCGTCGCGTGGTTGAGCATGTTGCCCCACGAGGACGTTGGAGGCTGGATGCCGAGGCCGAGGAACGACAGCGTGCTTTCGGCGATAATCGCCGCCGCTACGCCGAGGGTCGCTGCGACGATGATCGGAGCGATCGAGTTCGGCAGGATGTGCCGCACGATGATCCGCCGGTCTCTCGCGCCGATGCAGCGCGCGGCCTCCACGAACTCGCGGTTCTTCAGCGACAGGAAACTCGCACGGACGAGCCGTGACGTGGTCATCCACGAGAGCACACCGAGCACGAGCACGATGACGCCGACGGTCATTCCCTTGAAGAACACTCCGAAGAGGATGAGCAGGAAGAGGCGCGGGAACGAATACATCATGTCGACGAAGCGCATTAGGAGGCTGTCGATCCATCGGCCGTAGTAACCCGCGACGACCCCCACGAGCGTGCCGATGGACACGGCGACCGTCACGGCCAACAGACCGATCGCGAGCGACACTCGTCCGCCGTACAGGATCCGCGTCGCGAGATCGCGGCCGAGATCATCGGTCCCGAACGGGTGCGTGAGCGACGGCGGGTCATAGATCAGCAGCAGTGAGATCTTGTCCGGGTCGTATGGGGATATGAGCGGCGCGGCAGCCGAGAGCAGCGCGAGCGTCCCGAGCACGAAGACGGCGACGACCGCGGGCCGGTGTGCGCGGAAGCGTTCGAACGCCATGCTCCACTGGCTGCGCTGCGCCGAGCGCAGCTCGATGCCGACCTGTACCGCGACGGACTCGGTCGCCATCAGGAATACCTGATCCGCGGATCGAGATAGCCGTACGCGACGTCCGCGAGCAGATTCGACAGGACGATGAGGGTGCTCGACACCGCGAGGATGCCTTGCAGCACCGGGTAGTCGGAGCGGAACGCGGCATCCAAGAACAAGCGCCCCATGCCCGGCCAGCCGAAGATCGACTCGGTCACGAGCGCACCGACGAAGAGCTCGGGGATATCGAGGGCCACGACCGTGACGAGCGGGATCGCCGCGTTCTTGAGCGCGTGCCGCATTACGACGACACGCTCGGCGAGGCCTTTCGCGCGCGCGGTGCGCATGTAGTCCTGGGCGATCGTCTCAAGCATCGACGCCCGAAGGAAGCGAACGTGCGAACCGACCTGAACGAGGGAGATCGTCGCTACCGGCAGGATGAGATGCCGCAATCGATCGCCGACGTCGAACTCCATGCCGGGCGTCTGGATCCCGCCGAGCGGCAGCCAGCGCAGCTGCAGCCCGAACACGATGATGAGAAGAAGTCCGAGCCAGAACGTCGGCGTCGACAGGAACGTGAAGGTCGTTCCGGTGACGACGTGGTCGAAGACCGAGTACTGACGAAGCGCGGTGGTCACGCCGATCGGGATCGCGAGGAGCAGGACGACAACGAACACGGTGGCCATGAGCGTCAGCGTGTTGGGGAGCCGCTCGCCGATCAGGGTCGTGACGGGCAGATGGTGCGCGAAGCTGTAGCCCCAGTCGCCCGTGAGGAAGCTTCCCAGCCAGGAGATGTATTGGATCGGTAGTGGGCGATCAAGCCCGAACGCGTGCTCGAGCCGCACGCGGTCCTGCTCGGTGAAGTCGGGGTTGCCCTCATACGCGGCGAGCGGCCCGCCCGGCGTCGCCTTGAGGATCGCGAACGATGCGACGCTGATGGCAAAGAGGAGCGGCAGCGCCTGCAGGAGCCGGCGCAGGACGTATCTCCCCACGGCGCCGCCGCCCTCCTATCTACTCCGGTCTTACTTCTTGATCCACCAGTCCGCAACGTTCCAGGTGAACCGACGCCACGTATTGCCCTGCCAACCCTGCAGGCCAGTCACGCGAGCGTCGATGTTGGCGCGGTCGTACATCCAGATGATCACGTAGGCGTCGTTGAGCGCTTTCATGACCTTGGCATAGGCGGCCTTGCGCTTCTCGATGTCGAGCGTGCCACCCGCCTCGTCGATCGCTTTGTCGACGTCAGCGTTCTTGAAGCGCGTGTAGTTCTGACCCGAGCAGTCCGCCTGAGTCGGGATCTGCTTTGAGTGATAGCGCGGCAGGATCGTCGCGTGCGGGTCGATGCCCGGCGTCGACGCGTACATGAGCATGTCGAACGTGCCCAGCTTGCGGGGATCCATGCCCGTGCACGAGCCAGAGAGGATGACGGCCGACGGCTGGTTCTGGATCTTCACCTCGACGCCGATCGCCTTCCACTCCTCGACCAGCACCTGCTGGACGCGCTCGCGGAGCTGATCGCCCGTGGTCGTGGCGTAGGTGAGCGAGGCGCGCACGCCGCCCTTGCTGCGGATGCCGTCACTGCCCTTGACCCATCCAGCCTTGTCGAGGGTCGCGTTCGCTTTCGCCGGGTCGTAGCCCTCCTGCGGCTCTTTGTACGCGGCCCAGCCCTGCGACACGGGCGAGCTGCCCGGCTTCGCCTTACCGAAGAGCAGCTTGTCGATGATCTGCTGCTTGGGCGTCGCGTAGAGCAGCGCCTTGCGCATCTCAATGTCGCCGAGGACTGGATGCACGCTGTTCGGGTCCGGGTACTCCTTGTTCTGCGCGGTGTTGAGCTCGATGCGCTCGACGGTCGGACCCTGCACGACCAGCAGCGCGAGCGAGCTCTCCTTTTCCACCTCGGGGGTCTGCGCCTCGGTGAGGTTCCACATCGCGTGAACCTCGCCCGCCTTGAGCTGCGCGAGACCGACCTGGCTCGAGGGCACGCTCTTGAAGATGATCTTGTCGAGATACGGCTTGCTCGTGTCCCGGTAGTTCGTGTTCTTCTCGAGCGTTATGGACTCATCGGTCTTGAACTCGGTGACCTTGAACGGCCCCGTGCCGAGGGGACGACGGACGTACTCGGTCTTGCTGATGTCCGCTTCCTTCTCGAGCAGTGCCTTTGGCATCAGCGCTCCGAAGTTCAGCGGATATGGCGCATAGATCGACTTGTAGTGCACCACGGCGGTGAGGTCGTTCGGCAGATCGATAGATTCGATCTCGCTGAAGCCGGTGCGGTTGTTCACCTTGGGATCCTTCATCCAGATCTCCCAGGTGTATTTGATGTCCGCGCTGGTCAGCGGCGTGCCATCGGACCACTTGATGCCGGACTTGAGCTCCCACGTCACGTCGAGCTTCTTGCCATCCGCGGTCACCTTGGCACCGCCGTTCGCGATGGTGGGAACGCTCTTCGCGAGAGTGGGGATGTAGTCGCCATTGTTGTTCGTTTCGGCGAGCCCCTCGATCACGCCGTTGTTGACGATGTCGGTGACGGTCTGATTCGCGTAATGCGCAGCGAGCGTCGACGGGAACTGCCAGATCGCGACGATCGCCGTTCCGCCGCGCGTCGGCGAGGCGGTCGCGGCGGGGGTCGCGGATGGCGCCGGGGACGTTCCGGCGCCCGGTGCGGGCGACTGCGCGCAGGCAGCGATGACAAGCCCGATCGCGGCCAAGCCAATGAATAGACGTCTCATCGTGTCCTCCCCCTGGTCCGGCCGGTCACCCGTGCCGGCCGGCTGCATTGTGCTCTCCACTAGCATCGCGGCCAAGCGAAAGTTCGAAAAGGGGAGGGCGAGATGACCACCGTCAAGGCGGCGCTCGTCCAGGTCGCCTGGACCGGCGACAAGGACTCCATGGTCGCCAAGCACGCGAAGTACATCGAGCAGGCGGCGCAGCAGGGCGCGCAGGTCATGTGCCTGCAGGAGCTCTTCTACGGGCCGTATTTCTGCCAGGTCCAGGACATCAAGCACTACTCGTACACGGAGAAGATCCCCGACGGGCCGACCACGAAGCTCATGCAGGAGCTCGCCAAGAAGCACGGGATGGTGCTCATCGTGCCGATGTACGAGGAGGACCAGATCGGCGTCTACTACAACACCGCCGCCGTCATCGACGCCGACGGCAAGTACCTGGGCAAATACCGGAAGACGCACATCCCGCATGTGAACGGGTTCTGGGAGAAGTTCTACTTCCGTCCAGGGAACATGGGCTACCCGGTGTTCGACACGGCGGTCGGCAAGGTGGGCGTCTACATCTGCTACGACCGCCACTTCCCCGAGGGAGCACGCATGCTCGGGCTGCACGGCGCCGAGCTGGTCTTCATCCCGTCGGCGACGTCCCGCGGTCTCTCGATGCACCTGTGGTTCATCGAGCAGACCGCGCATGCGATCGCGAACGGCTACTGGGTCGGGACGATCAACCGCGTCGGGCAGGAGAAGGAGTTCGGACCGAACGAGTACTACGGCTCGTCCTACTTCGCGGACCCACGCGGAAAGATCATCGCGCAGGCGTCGGAGACGGACGAGCAGCTCCTCGTCGCAGACCTGAACATGGATCTCGTGCGCGAGGTGCGGAACACCTGGCAGTTCTACCGCGACCGCCGGCCCGACATGTACGACGACATGGTGAAGCCTTAACAGGCGGGCTCGTTCCGCGCGCGACCTCGGCGGTACGGCACCACGCGATCCTGACCACATGGCTCGTGGTAGCGACGGCAGTCGCGCTATTTTCGTTCGTGTTCGGCCAAGGTTGGGGTGGAGCGCTGTTCACGGGCGTTGCGCTGGCGACCGCATTCGTGGTTGCCGCGCAGCTGTGGACGCCGTTCCCGCCGCCGCTCATGCGCGAGCACTGGCCGATGCGCCTTCCGATCATGCGCACGCTGGCAAGACGGAGGCACTGGGCGAACCCTTTCTACGCCGAGGTTCTGTCGCTGCGCTGTCCGTGGCGGCCGGCATATGCCTCCGAGGTGCTTCAGGCATCGTCCTGAGGTTTCCGTGGTTGCCGATCGGCTCGCAGGACATCGGCGGATACGTCGACAAGGATCGGTTCCTCCTGAAACGGGTGACGTTCGCCGCGAACGGCGCCCGACCGACCGCGTTCGGGAGGCTGCGCGACGCGGAGCCAGGCACGAACCTCGAAGTCACGGTCGCCGCACCGGCTGCGACCGTGTACTTCCTCATCGGCCTGATGCTGCTCGCCGCGGGCCTTCTGGTGCTGTTCCTCCTCGGTAGCTTCGGCATCGCGGGTCACACGGCTCCCGGACCGTTGCCATATGTGGTCGTCGCGGGACTCGTTTTCGTTACGCTCGCCTTCGGCGTTGCGACAGCGCCCGTTCCGATCGGTCGCGGCCGGTCCGAAGCCGACCGCTACGTCGAATTCTTCGATCTAGTCCTCGGCGCCGAGCTGGTGTCACGCGTCTAACATCGGGACGTGACGGTGAGCCTGCCAGCCCTCAACTACATCGCTGGCGCGTGGGTCGAGTCGACCTCGCACGAGCGCGTGCGCGACGTGAATCCGGCGCACAGCAGCGAGTCACTCGGCGACGCGACCGTATCGACGCCGGCGGATGTGGTGCACGCGATCGACGCCGCGGCCGCCGCGTATCAGGAGTGGCGGCGGACGCCGGCGCCGCAGCGCGGCGACGTCGTGCGCAAGGCCGCCGACCTGATGGAGCGCCGGCGCGTGGAGCTCGCGCGCCTCATGACGCAGGAGGAAGGCAAGACCCTGCCCGAGTCGCTGGCCGAAGTGGATCGAGCGGTCGCCAACGTGCGCTTCGCGGCGTCACAGGGCGCGCGCCTCACCGGCGAGACGATCCCGTCGGCGCAGCGCGGCACGTTCATCTACACCGTGCGCGACCCGCTGGGCGTCGTGGCCGCGATCACGCCGTGGAACTTCCCGATCGCGATCCCGGCGTGGAAGATCGCGCCCGCGCTCGTCGCAGGCAATGCCGTTGTGTTCAAGCCCGCCACGCTCACACCGCTCTGCGCCGCGCAGGTCGTTCAGTGCTTCATCGACGGTGGCGTCCCGGACGGCGTGCTGAACATGGTGCTCGGGCCGGGTGACGCGCTCTCACGCGCCATCATCGATGACGAGCGCGTGAAGGCGATCTCCTTCACCGGCTCGAGCGCGGTCGGGCGGCGCCTCTACGCGCAGGCCGCCCAGCGGCTCTGCAAAGTGCAGCTCGAAATGGGCGGGAAGAACGCGGTCATCGTGATGGACGACGCGGATCTCGAGAAGGCGGCGGAGAGCGTCGCCGGCGGCGCGTTCGGCGCGACCGGCCAGCGCTGCACCGCGACGAGCCGTGCCGTCGTCGTGCGCTCGCGTCTCGTCGACTTCACCGAGTTGCTCGCTGCGAAGGCCGACACCTGGCGCGCGGGCGACGGTCTGGTGGACGGCGTGCGTCTGGGGCCGATCGTCGACGACACGCAGCTTCGCAAGGTGCGCGAGCGCATCGAGGCGGGGAAGAAGGAGGGCGCGCGCGTCATCCGTGATGGCAGCGCCCCATCGAAGCCGGACCTGAAGGCCGGCTACTTCGTCGAACCGACGATCTTCGCCGACGTCGACCCGAACATGAGCGTCGCGCGGGAGGAGATCTTCGGCCCGGTGGTCAGCATCATTCCCGCGAACGACTTCGAGAGCGCGCTCGCGGCCGCGAATTCGGTCGGCTACGGACTGTCCTCGTCCCTCTACACGCGGGACCTGCGGACAGCCTTCCGGTACGCCGAGGAGTCGGAGGCGGGGATGCTTCACGTGAATCTGCCTACGGTCGGCGGCGAGCCGCAGGTCCCCTTTGGCGGCGTAAAGGACTCTGGCCTCGGCGACCGCGAGTGTGGCACCGCGGCGTTCGACTTCTTTACCGAGCTGCGCGTCGTGTATGTCGGGTACTGACCGGCACTCGGTCCTCATCGATCTCGATCGCAAGGAGCGGCGCGCAGCGGTCTGGCAACGCATCGTCCTCATCCTTATCGGGACCGCACTCGCGGCGGCCGCGTTGCTCGCGCAACAGAGAAGCATGGAGCCGGGGCCCGCACCGGCGCCGACGGCGACAGCAAGACCGACCGGGGCGTTGCTAGCGCCACGACCTCAGCTCTCGTCACTCGCGTTGCCGTCGAGCGTGACCGACGTCCAGCTCTCCGCGTTCCCGGACTGGCTCGCGAACGAGCCGCCGGCTGCGTCGCTGCGCGCGGTGGTCGCCATCCGCGGCACGATGGGTATCGCGTCGGTCGAGGGGCTGACCGTGGTGAACTGGACCGAACACGGCGTCTCGTACCGCCTCGAATCGATGGAGCGCAGCGTGGCCGATCTCGTGGTGCTGGCCGACTCGCTCCGCTAGCTCGGCCGCTCGGGAACCTTCACGGCCTCTGGTTTGTAAGAGGGATCAGATGGACATTCGGCCACGGCGCGTCATTGCCTCGGTGCTCGCCTTCCTTCTTGCGGCCTGCACTGCGCAGGTCGCCGCGCCACGCCCAACTGACACGCCGGCCGCTTCCGTCGACCCGACCGTCAGTCCACGAGCCACGAACGCCAGCAGCGATGTCCTGCACATCAGATCGCTGACGAACTCCGCCGCGTCGGAGATCGTCGTGATCGACGCGCGGACTGGCGACAAGATGCGCGCGTCGCCAGACGCGGTCATGTCCGTCGATAAGTCGACACTCTTATGGACCGAGCGGGTCACCGGTGCGGCGCAGACAAAGGTGCATGTGGGCGACGCGGCGACGGGTCGGGAGCTTCGCGCCTTCACAGTCGACGGGAATCTTCTCCCGGCAACTTTCGAGGCCGGTCTCGGCGCGATGACGCCAGACGGCGAGCACCTCGTCCTCACAAATAGTCCATACAAGCTCGCTGACGGCTGGGTCACAAAGATCATCCTGGTCGACACATCGACCGGTGCGGTGAAGATGGCGGCGGAGCTGCGGAGTGCGTCGACGTACGCGTTCGTCGCGATCGCTCCTGACGGCGGCTCGATCTTCCTAAATCAGTACGGCGAGGGCGCGACCTCACTGCGGGTCTTCGACGTCGCGACGGCGTCGCTGCTGCCAGCGGGTGCGCTCGGCAACGCGCCGAACAGATCTCAGAACGGCTTCCGTTCGAGCTGCGTCACCTCGAAGGATGGACGGTGGCTCTTCGCCCTCGACGGTGGTGATCTTCTCGCCTACGGCGCAACAGATACGCCCTTCATCCTGGCGGTCGATCTCGTGGCGAAGCGCACGCAACGGATCGCGCTGCCGATCGAGCAGAAGTCGTGGGACTTCGAGAAATACCTGCTCTGGTCGCTCGTTGTCACCGCCGATGGCAACACCGCATACGCGGTCAATCCCGCGCTCGGCGTGATCGATGAGATCGATCTGCAGCGCATGAGCGTGCGTCGTACCGCGCAGATCACGGTCAGTCGCGCGGGTGACGATGCCCTGGCGGCTCTCGGTAGGCTCCTGTTCCCCGTAGCGCACGCGAAGCGCTATGTGACCGCTGGAGCGCTGCTCTCGCCCGACGAACGGACGATCTACGCCGCAGGCTTCAAGGGCGTCGCGGCCATCGACCGCGAGAGCCTGACTTCTCGCGTCTGGGCTGGCGAGCGCGAGTTCGACAATCTCGCCATCTCGCCCGACGGTGCGCGACTCTACGCGACGGACAACCAGGCCTCGAAGATCGCGATCCTCGACACCCGCGACGGGTCGAGCCTGGGAACGCTCGCGACTCCTTCGTACGCTCAAGCGATCCTGCGAGTAGATCCGCGCTAGACCCGCAGTCCATCTCGCGGAAGAGCATTTCCAAAACCGCGTAAGACTTGCTCGCGCAGGGGTACGCTCGATCTTGGAAGCAGCGGTGCAACACCGCATTCCGAGAAAGCTGGCGATCCGCTATGAGCGAGAGTGACCTGGAGCTGGTCTTCACCAGCTCGGCGTTGCTCGGGACCACCTTCCTGATCCTTTCGGGTCTCGGCGCGGGCGCGCGCCTGCGTATCCCAATGCGTCTCTTCCGCGTGCGCCTTCCTTTCCTGCGTCGTGACAACGCGACGGCGACTCCGATCCTGCTCGGTTTCCTCGCGATGTTCGGCATCGGCGGCCTCGTGGGCGCGGCGTTGGAGCAGGAACCAGTCGACCAACTGCTCATCGGCGTGGGATTCGGCGTCGCCGGCGCATCCACGGCGCTCGGGATCTTCGCGGCGCTCGGTCGCGCGGAGGGACATCGGCCAACGTCGCTCCGCGAGCTCATCGGACGGCGCGCGGTCGTCACGGTCAGCATCGGTGCGGGCGCTCGCGGCACGGTCCGACTCACGTACGACGGCGCCATCCAGATCCTTCCCGCGACGGCGGAGAACAGCATCGCGCGCGGCCGCGAGGTCGAGATCGTCGCGGTGCACGGCATGGCGGTCACGGTCCGGTCCCTTCCGCCGCCGTAGCCCGCCTGGCGGGCTACGCGAAGAAAGAAGGGGATCACTGTGTCGATCACGATCGTTCAACTGGTCATCGCAGCCATCGGCATTCTCGTGCTCATCGCGCTGTTCGCGGGCGGCCGCTACCGGGTCTCCGGCGCGAACGAAGCGCTGGTCATCTCAGGCGCTCACGGCAGCAAGGTCCGCGACGCGACCGGGAATGTGACGAGCTCGGACGACCATGGCGTCACGGTCGTCGTCGGGGCAGGCACGTTCGTCTGGCCTCTCGTCAACAAGGTCGGGCGGCTGCAGCTCACCGCCCGGCAGGTCGAGATCGGGCTCACGAACGAGAACGCGGCCGTGAGCAAGCAGGGCGTCGGCGTCCTCATCAACGGACAGGCGATGTTCAAGATCGCTCGGGAGCCCGAGCGGCTGCGGGCCGCGGCCGAAAGGTTCATCGGCGAGCCGGACAACCAGATCGAGACGATGGTGAAGAACGTCCTCGAAGGATCGCTCCGCTCGATCGCCGGCACGCTGACGATCGAGGAGCTCATCACCGACCGCGACCGCTTCCAGCAGGCGGTCTCCGAAGCGGCTCGTGGCGACCTCGAGGCGAGCGGCATCCACATCGACGCGCTCACCATCACCAGCATCCGCGACACGAAGGGATACATCGAGCAGCTCGGCGAGAAGAACCTCGCGAGCGTGCAGCGTGACGCCCGCATCGCGAAGGCGAACGCCTCGCAGGAGGCAGCGGTCAAGGAGAACGAGGCGCAGCGTGTGATCATCCAGGCCGAACGTGACCGCGAGATCGCCCGCGCGGAGGCGCTCAAGGTCACGGCGAAGGCACAGGCCGACGCCGACCAATCGGGTCCGCTCGCGAAGGCCGAAGCATCGCAGGCGGTCGTGCGGCAGCAGACCGAGCTCGCGGTCCTCGAAGCCATGCGACGTGAGAAGGAGCTGCTCGCGACGACGATCAAGCCCGCCGAGGCGGAGCGTCTCGCGGCAGTCGTTCGCGCCGAAGGTGAGCGGCAGGCCGCGATCCTTGCTGCGGAAGCATCAGCGCGACAGGTCCAGCTGACCGGAGAGGCAGAGGGTGCCGCCGTCGTCGCGCGCGGACGCGCGACGGCCGAGGTCACCGAGCTCACCGGCGCGGCCGAAGGTGCGGCCATCCTCGCTCGCGGCCAAGCAGAGGCGAAGGCCAAGGACCTCCTGGCGGACGCGTACCGCAAGTTCGACCAGGCGGCGATCCTGCTTCAAACACTGCCGCTCGTTCCGCCGATCGTGCGGGAAGCGGCGGCACCTTTAAGCAACATCGACCAGATCACGATCATCGACCCAAGTGGTGCATCGAAGCTGACCGACACCGTCGTCCGCACCGCCGCTGAAGGGACGGCCATCGCGAAGTCGTTGCTTGGCATCGACCTCGCGCAGCTGATGGGTCAGCTCGCGGAGCGTCGCGCCAGCGCTCCAAAGGAATAGGTCCACGAGGCCGGGAGCGCGTGCTCCCGGCCTCATTCCCGCTAGCATTCCGCCGGCACGAGGGGGAGGTCCGATGAAGACGCTCATCACCGGCGGGACCATCGTGACCGCGACCGACAACTACAGGGCCGACGTGCTCGTCGACGACGAGAAGATCGCGATGATCGGCAAGGGCCTGAAGGCAGGCGGCGCGAAGACGATCAACGCGACGGGGAAGTACGTGATCCCCGGCGGCATCGACGTGCACACGCACATGGAGCTGCCGTTCGGCGGTACGTTCGCATCCGACGACTTCGAGACCGGCACGCGCGCCGCGGCGTTCGGCGGCACCACGACGATCGTGGACTTCGCGGTGCAGGGCATGGGCGAGCCGCTCGAGAAGGCGCGCGACCTGTGGCTGAAGAAGGCCCGCGGCAAGGCGGTGATCGACTACGGGCTGCACATGATCGTGCGTGACGTGTCGGACAAGGTGCTCCGCGAGATGGAGACGATGGTCAAAGAGGGTGTCTCCTCGTTCAAGCTCTTCATGGCCTACCCCGGCGTCTTCATGGTGGACGACGCATCGATCTTCAAGGCGCTCACGCGCGCCGCCGAGATCGGCGGCCTCATCTGCATGCATGCGGAGAACGGCGGCGTCATCGATGTGCTCGTGAAGCGCGCGCTCGCGAAGAAGAACACCGCTCCGAAGTGGCACGCGCTCACACGTCCACCTGAGGCCGAGGGCGAAGCGACGGGCCGCGCCTTCCGTCTGGCGGAGATGGCCGGTGGCGTGCCGCTCTATATCGTTCACCTCTCGGCCGCGAACGCTTTGGAGCAGGTGCGACTGTTCCGCGATCGCGGCCTGCCCGCCTACGCGGAAACGTGCCCGCAGTACCTGTTCCTCTCAGTCGACAACTACGACGAGCCCGGCTTCGACGGCGCGAAGTACGTCATGTCACCGCCGCTGCGCGAGAAGTGGCATCAGGACGAGCTCTGGAAGGGACTTGCGCGCAACGACCTCCAGGTGATCAGCACCGATCACTGCCCGTTCTGCATGAAGGAAGGGTTCCAGGGCCAGCCGAAGCAGAAGGAGCTCGGCATCGGCGACTTCTCGAAGATCCCCAACGGCGCGCCCGGCGTCGAGACGCGGATGTACCTCACGTTCGACGGCGGCGTGGTGCAGGACCGGATCACGCTGAACCGGTGGGTCGAGGTGACGTCGACGACGCCCGCGAAGCTCATGGGCATGTTCCCGAAGAAGGGCACGATCGCGGTCGGCAGCGATGCCGACATCGTCGTGTGGGATCCGCGCGCGACGCACACCATCTCGGCCAAGGCGCACCACATGCGCGTCGACTACAACCCGTACGAGGGGCGCAAGGTGAAAGGCAAGCCGGTCGTCGTGATCTCGCGCGGCGAGGTGATCGTGGAGAAGGACAAGTTCCTCGGCCGCAAGGGCCGCGGACGCTTCATCAAGCGCGGGAGCCCGATCCTCCAGACGTGAAGACCCCGCTCGATCACGTCCTCCGTCACAACACCTGGGCGAACGGCGCGCTCCTGGACTTCTGCCGCACTCTGGATCCGGCGCGGCTCGACGATCAGGCTCTAGGCACGTACGGGTCGCTGTACGGGACGTTGCAGCA
>WNGA01023834.1_pt1 | contig 13869 bp, 12 predicted proteins | sample 5400061 | NCBI WGS metagenome assembly WNGA01 (sample SAMN13153366, study PRJNA577476) | soil metagenome | isolation source: 100 cm soil or saprolite under grassland replicate 2 | place: USA:California | collected 2016-06-15 | reverse complement strand
GACGCTCCGCAATACGCGGGCAAACGTCAAGTGGCTCGACTGGATCCCGCCGGCGACGCAAGTCCCCACGCCCGAAGGCGCGGGAGTCGCCGGTGTCGGCTTGTTCGAAGGGGCGCGCTATCTGTCCTCGGGCGTCTATCGACCCGTCGAACGCGCCTGCAAAATGCGGACGATTGGCCAACCCTTCTGCCCCGTGTGTGCCGAGGGGCTCGTTCGCGCTTTCTGGAACCTGCCGAACGTCGGGCTCATCGACGCAGCCACGCCGGCCGGCGAGGCGCGGACCGACACCTGCTCCCCGGTCACGTTCTCGGTGACGACCCCCACCGTCGATCCTTCGACGCTCACCTTCTCCTGGTCAGTCGATGGTCAGCCTCACGCAGGCGGCCCGAAGGCCGCGCCGAGTAACACAGAGACGGCAGCGACCGCGTCGCTCGTCGTCGAGCCTCGTCTTCTCTCCGCAGCGCAGCACGTCGTCGCGGTGACCGTGAAGGACGCGACCGCACTCGTTCGCAGCGATCCGCAGCGGGTTCTGCAAGAGGAGCATACGTGGGGCTTCACCGCGGCCGGATGCTTCGACGCAGCAAGCGTCGACGCACCGGGCGGAGGGGTCGTGGGGGAAGATGGAACCGCCGGGAACTTCGGTCAGGATGGCAGCACGAGAGGGGACGCGTCGGCTGCGATCGACAGCGCCGTCACGCCCCCGCCGGACGCGGCAGGCACCGCTGAAACGGGCGGCGCAGGGGCGAGCGAATCCATCCAGGGGTGTGCTTGTCGGATCATCGGTCCTCGCCCGCACGACCGGAAGCGGGACGTCGTGTTTTGGTCGTTGATCATCGCGTCAGCCGCCGTGTCGGCATGGCGACGTCGCAGGGTCGCTCCGAGCCAAGCGCGGTCGTGAACGGGGGTCATTTCCTTGCGTCCCTCGCAGTTCGAGGTATGCTCGTGCGCTTCCCCGGCCCCGCCGTCGTCCTTGCGGGGCCCCTAACCGACCGTGCGCGGCAACGGAGGTTCCGGAGCAACGTCAATGTCGAACCCGAGCGTCAATAAGCGACAAAAAGAAAAGAGTCGCCAAGACAAGCAGCGTGAAAAGGACGCAAAGCGCAAGCAGCGCCGCGACGAGCGCGCCAACCGCGCGCCGGGAGAATCGAGCCTGGATAGGGCGATCGCCGAGATTGTGCCCGGTCCCCAGCCGCCCGCGGACGATTCGTAACGGAGGCCGACGTGGCGCCGCAGGCACTTCACTTTTCCAGTTGCCATGATGTTCTTTTCTCTTTCTTTCGCGACTTCGATCGCTTGCCTACTGTAAATTTGCTTCTCTTCAAGTCTCATCTGCGGTTGGCGCCCTGCGGCGGGTCGTCGAGGTTCCGTCCAGCTTCTCGATGCCCGGGAAGCTGCGGTCGCTCGGACCGCATCGCAAAACCAAAGCCCGGCCCAGACCGTTCGGCCACCCGAGTCATGGGGTCGATCGGCTCCATCCTCGCCGAGAAGAAGAGGGTCTGACGCGCAGGAATGGTCAAGGGAGTTTTCGATTTCGACGCGCGACGGGCTTGCGCGGTGCTCGCATTCGGCTGTGTGGTTCGGGTCTTCGTGAACTAGTGCTTCGAGCGGTAACGGTGCATCCTGAGCTGGCTGGCACCGCACGTAACGCCCTCAGCAACGTGCAATTGATGGGCTCGTGTCCTTCGCCAAATAGGCCGAAGGAGGGCAACAGGGCGCCAAGCCTACGACGCTTTTGACAGCGGCGCCAGGAAAACCTCGCTGTGACCGGCGGCAACCTTGACAGTTGAAACTGTAACAGTTATAGATGGCGCAGTAGAGAGTGCCTCAACCATACAGGAGCACCCATGACGACCGCTACCCTAAACGCCGCCACCTTGGACGGCGGCGCTATTGACCCTCGCGCGCTTCCGCGCGGCGATCGTCTGCGCCTCTTCGGCGACGAGCTCGACGCGCTCAAACGGCGCACGCTGGCAGAGGTAGGCGCCGAAGACGTCCGTTACGTGTCGCGCGTCGATCGCTTCTCGCGTACGATGGAGATCGCCGGCCGGATCCTCATTCACGTGAGTCCCGAGCCGGTCACGTTTCTGCTCGGCGTGGGGGCGCTGTGGCTGCACAAGCAACTGCAAGCGACCGAGATCGGCCACGCTGCCTTGCACGGTTGTTACGACAAGCTGATCGGCGCCGAGAAGTTCGCGTCGAAGACATTCGCCTGGGACACGCCGATCGACGAAGCTTCCTGGCGCTACGGGCACAACATCCGTCACCACGGAAGCACCAACATCGCCGGCAAGGATGCCGACATTCACTTCGGCAACGTGCGCCTCACCGTCGAAACGCCCCACGCGCCGCGCAACCGTCACCAGCTTCTCACTTCGATCTTCGTTCTCTTTCCGAACTTCACCTTCGTAATGGCTTCGCATTTCGCCGGTCTGAACGATGTCTTTCTCGACAACGGGCGGAGCGACCGCCTCGATTTTCTGCCTGACCGCTCGAGGGAGAGCGTGCGCGGGGCGTGGAAAAAGGCCTTGCGCAAGTACGTTCCGTACTACCTTCGCGAGTACGCGTTCTTTCCCGCGCTCGCAGGCCCCTTCTTCTGGAAAGTCATGCTCGGCAACTACCTGGCGGCGCTCGCGCGCGACATCTACACGGCGGCGACGATCTTCTGCGGCCACGTCGGTGCCGACGTGAAGAGCTTTCCCGAGGGAACGAAGGCACGCGGGCGCGGCGAGTGGTACGCGATGCAGGCGGAAGCCTCGAACGACTTCGAGGTGAGCCGGCCGATCTCGATTCTCTGCGGCGGGCTCGATCGCCAGATCGAGCACCACATGTTTCCGACCCTTCCGCCCGAGAGGCTTCGGCAGATCGCCCTCGAGGTGCGCGCCATCTGCGAAAAATACGGCGTCGCCTACAAGACCGATACCTGGAGCCGCATCCTCTTCAAGGCATTTCGCCATATCCACGAGCTCTCGAGGGACCGCGGCGTCCGCGAAGTCGTTCGCGCGGCAGCGTGACGCTGGTGGTACAAAGGGGGGTGCTGGCTGCGATGTCCGAAGCCCAGAACCCCGCGCGTACCGAATACACGATCGACGAGCTCGCCGCGGTCACCAAGCTGCCGAGTCGCACGATCCGCTTTTATCAATCGCGCGGAGCTCTCATGGCTCCGGAGATTCGCGGCCGCGTGGCCTACTATGGCCCGGCGCACGTCGAACGGATCAAGCTCATCGCGCAGCTTCAGGATCGCGGGCTGCGGATCGATGCCATCCGCGATCTATTGGTCAGCATCGATCGAGGCGAGCTCGATCTGATGGAGTGGCTCGGCGTCGAGCAGGAAGTGCAGGCTTCCTGGTCGAACGACCAGCCCCGCACGGTGACAGAGGCTGAGCTCTACGAGCTCGCCGGCACGCGCCGCCCGGGACTCATCGGGGAGCTCCTGCGCTTGCGGTTCGTCGAGCGCCATGGAGAAGTTTTTCTCCTCCATAGTCCCGCGCTCCTCGCCATCGCGATGAAGCTCCAGGCGGTGGGGGTCGATCTGGAGAGCGCGGCCGGCGCGTCGGCCATGTTGCGCAAGCACATGGCGCACGCGGCGGAGGACCTCGTCGAGTTTTTCGTCAGTCGCGCCGACGAGGGGACGATCGATTTTGCCGACGTCGGCAAGCTCTTTCAGGAGCTCCGCCCCACGGGAATCGAGGCCGTGCGGGTCATTTTCGGCCGCGAGATGGAGAAGGAGCTCCGCAAGCTACTCGAGTCGGGCAAGCTCGCCAAGCTCCCCGCGCGCGCCCGCCGAGCGGCGAAAAAAAAGCACAGCTAGTCCCCCCAACGGGATGCTTGAAAGGCGGCCCGTTCGGGTATTAGCTGGACCCCATGGTGAACCGACTCGCATTTCTCACCATTTTGATCCTGGGCTGCGGTGCGAAGGAACCCGCCAAATCGGCGGCGCCTGCCGAAACACAAAGCCCGAAAGCCGAAGCACCTCAAGAAGCGGCGCCCCCCCCGCCCGCGAAGGCGGAAGCTCCCGCAGCGGCGTCGGCCCCCGCTTCGCCCGACGACCTGCGCGGGGTGCTCCAAGCGGTCATCGACGACGATGCGCTCACGCCGTATCTCAAATTGCAGCAGCCCAATCGGTTCCCACTTCGTATCAGCGGTCGCGGTGTTCCCAAAGACCTGCAACTGACGAAAGCGACCAAACCGGTGGTGATCGTGGATGACGCCAGCCGAGATCCGAAAAAGCCCGTGCTCGTGATCACCGACATCGAAATCAAGGGCACTGAGGCAGTGGTGAACTACCGGTACGATATCGAAGGAGTTCGCGGCGCTCGTGGCCGAGCATTGATCGGGCCCGCAGGCGGGCCGAAGGCCTCGCCGAGTAACACGACCGCAGCCGCCACTTCACGCACCCGGGGAGATCTCGGCACGGTATCCAGGAAAGATCAGCTCCTCGATCGAAACCTGATTGGTCGGTCCCGAGCTGATCGCCGCTTTGTGGATCGACAACTTCACCCGAGATACCCGGTCACCTGGCCAGGTGGGGACTACCGATGCGTGGAGCCCGAGCTCGTCTCCCGTCCAGACCGTTCGATACGCGCCGTCTTCTTGAGTGGATCGCCTATGAGGTCGCCCTTCAGGAAGGTGTACTCGGCCATCTTGATGCTCTTGCCATTACGCACGAGGGCGACGTCTTTGAAGACGGGGTCGACACCCCAGCTCTTCTCCAGGAGCGGACCATCTTGCAACTGCAGATGGAGATGAGGTTGGCTCGAGTTTCCCGAATTGCCGCAGAGGCCCAGCACCGCACCCTGCTTGACCTTCTCGCCCACTTTGACGCGGAGTTTTCCAGGCTGGAGGTGCGCGTAAGCCGAGTAGAGCGAGTCGGTGTGTCGAATGATCACGACGTTGCCGAACACCGCTAATGCGTTCATCGAGCCTGGTGTGTTGTCGGGAACGCCGTCGATCGCAGTGATGATGGTGCCATCGGCCACCGCGAGAACGTCCTGTCCGTAGGCGTAGTAGTCTTCGTTTTTCTTGCCGTCGCCGCGATGCGTCGCTCCACCAGTCCCGACGGCGTCGAGATCAGCGGCACGACGCTGTCCCCGATGGGTGACGTGGATGTTGACGTCTGGGCGATCTCCTCCCCAAAAGACCAACCACTGGCCTCGAAATGGCAACGCGAGGGGAATGCTGCTTCTCGCCACGGGCGGTTCGGAGGCATCGTGTACGGCCAGTCCGGTGACCTTCCCATCGCCGTCGACGTGAAGCTCGAGCATCAGGGCTCCTCGCTCGGCGGTCAGACGGTACAGCCCCTCGCGTGCCCCGTCGGAGCCTGCAAGTCTTTCCGATGAAACGATGCGCCCGACATCGTCGAGAATTCCAGCAAAGAACGGTCCGGTTTTCTCTTTGGGGAAGGCTTTCAGCATGGAAGGGCCGTAGAGTGCGACGATCCCCCTTCCGTCCTTTGCGTTGATGCGGCGGATGAGCTCCGACTCCACTTGATCGACTCCCGACGGAGGACCCGCGGGAGGCGCGGCCTTCGCAGCCGAAGACCCGGTTTGTGACCGAGCCTCGGCCGACGGCGATTTCGGCTCGCTGCCGGCGGGCGCCGCCGCGCACGAAAGCATGCCGAGAAGCAGACTCGTGAAGATCGCTGCAGCGAGGCTACGCGAAACGGGCGGCTCCATGAGGTACTCGGCTCCCTCGAAGGACTGAATCTCCATCGCCACTGGAGACTTGTCAATGTATGGGTTCGCCAAATCCTTTGGGGATGGCTACGTGATTGGTCAGCGCGGCACCAGGCCGTTGTCGCGAAGCCAAGGGATGAACTTGTCCGGCCAGTCGCGGCCGGGAACGTTTTCTCCGACGTTGAACCCGTTGTGTCCACCGCTCGGATAGATCTCGAGGTGGGCGAGTACATGCAGCGCTTGGAGCTGCTGCTCGACTTGTATTGCCAAAGCGATAGGCGCAGTCGTGTCGTCTTGGGCGTGGCACATGAATACCGGAGGCGTGGAGGCCACGAACGTGAACGGCGACGTTGCGCTTCCGTGGGCCCACGAGCACATGGCGGCGATGAAGCTCGGGCGGCTGCTCTCACGTTCGACGAGATCGGCGTCAGTGGGCCGCCCAGAGTCGAAATGGCCCGCCAGCGACAAGGAAAGGTGCGACCCGGCCGAATAGCTGATGACCCCCACGCGCTCCGAAACGACGCTCCATGCGGCCGCGTGCGATCGCACGAGTCTCACCCGAGAGGACCCATGCGCGCCGCCAGCGCGGTGGCGTGTCGTTCCATGTCGAGGTGGTCATATCCACCGCCCGGAAAGACGATGAACCCGATGCCCGTCGCCTGGCTGACGTTCACGGGGTAGCGACGCACGGTAGGGATGCTCACCGAATAGATCCTCCCCCCGTCGCCAATAGTCTCGGGCGGTGCATCTCGACGCAGATTGGGCGGATCGCCGGCATAAAGATTCAGTTCTTGGATCCCGCCATCGGCGAGCGGTTCGTAGTTCGGAAATGGAGGCGCGTCCGCCGCGGTGGCTTCCGTTGCTCGGGCGTCGAGCGTCGCGGCAACGTCGGGCACGGCCGCCGCGCCCATTTCCGACGATGCATCCCTGGCGCCGATGCCCGGCGGCGCCCCATCCGATTGCGAGTCGGCCCGTGCTGCGTCATTGGCGGAACAGCCAGCGACGACCAGGCCGAGAAACAACAGCAGTTGCCCACCGCGTTTGACGTTAAGCATTCTTGTCACTTCGCGATGGCACGGTCCCTTTCACGGCCCACGCGCGCGCCTGCATATCGATGCCATGATTCGGTGCGGCACCGAAGACGCGCTCGCGCAGCCTCGGCTTGGGAGAACATCCTTCTTCGCCTCCGGGTGGCCCATCATAGCGAAAGAGAACATAGGATGCTCGACCCGTCGAACCACAGGTCACTGGTGCTTCGATGATCCAAGCCCAATCTACGCGCTCACAAACAAACACACCTTTCGCAGATGCAGGAGTTGTTGCAGCACTTCGGCAACGTCAACGGACAGGTGCCACATACCATACTCCTTCCACAAGAGTCGACCGCGGTGCCACACTCTTGCAAAAGGCAGGGCGATTTGGACCTGCAGCCGCATACGTTGGGAGTGCCACCGCCGCCGCAGGTGTTGGGCGCTACGCACTGCGACATCCCGCAGTCGACGCTCGCGCCGCAGATGTCGGTGACGGTGCCGCACTTACCGGCGCAGGTGGACGTCACGCTGGCGTAGCAGCCGTCGGCTCGGGAAGCGTCTGCGGGCGCGTCGGTGGATAGTCCATCCAGGCTCGCGTCGCTCGTTCCGATCGAGGCGTCCGCATTCGACCCGCCTGAGCCTCCTCCGCCCGTTCCTGCTTCCCCGCCGGCGTTGCTTCCCCCCGTCCCGCTTCCGGCAGTCCCGGTGCTGCTGGATGAAGTACCCCCGCTTCCACCGACGCCCGCCGCGCCACCAAAGTTTCGCTCGCTGCTGGAACAGGCCACCAACCATCCCGCAAATCCTGCCGCCGCAAGCCAACGTCGCTTCAAAACCGAAAGGTCACCCATGATGCTCGTAGGATATCACGCTCTAGCCTTCTCTCCTACGCGACCCGCTCCACTCTCGTTCGTAGAACATCTCTCCGGGACCCTGTACGTGGAACAGTACCGGCCATGAGCGGTGCGACATACATCTCAAGGTTCTCCGAAGATCGCCGTGATCGAATAGGGAGAACAGCGCTTGTATCGCACCCGGAAAATCGCTGCATGTTGGTTGGTCACCGGGTTGGTCACCGTGTCCTGCGGAAGGATCGGCTATGGGGAGTTCGAGTCGGCGGATGGTTCGACGATTGACCATCAGGTGCAAGAAGCGCCGCCGCCTTGCGGCCTCGCCGGCTTGTTCAACGGTATGCCGTACGCGGTCCTCGCACGGCCGGTGCAAGACGATTTCACGATCGAGACTTGGATCAAGACCACGCAGTTAGTAGCCATCGGAAGCAACGCTTGGGATGGCGTTCCCATTATTTACGGCGACCTCTCGGCGCCGGCGTCCGACGATTTCACCACGGGGGTGGTGAACGGCTCTTACGAACTGACGATTGGCTCGCCGGACACCACCGTACGCAGCACGACGAACGTAGCAACCGGCGGCTGGACCCACATTGCCGCCACGCGGCAGCGGAGCACGAGTATGATCCAGGTGCTGGTCAACGGCGTCATCGAACAATCTGCCCCGACCACCAACACGAACTCGCTGACCGCGTCGTCCTACTTGTTGCTCGCGGGAAACCTGGTGAGTCAAATCTATCTCACCGGTCAGATGGACGAGTTTCGCATTTGGAACGTGGTGCGCAGCCCATCGGAGATCGCGTCGACCATGCACCAGCGCTTCACCGGAAACGAGCCAGGCTTGGTCGTCTATTTCCCATTCGAAGAGGGAAGCGGAAACACCCTCATCGACGGCTCGCCGACGAGGACCAACGCCACGGTGATAGGTCCGCTCGCGTGGACACCATCGGATGCTCCGATTTGCCCGTGAGACTTACGCGCGCTGCTCGAGCAAGTCTTTCAGCTTTTGTTCGTTTTGTAGCAGCGTAAGAACCTGGGTAAAGGTAGGAGGACGATATCGGCGGCAATCGTGCTTTCTTCCCAATTTGGACGAGGCCCGCGAGGCATTTCGCGTATGATGGAAGCGACAGCGATGGAGAGCTCGTCGCAGACTTCCATACAGCTAGGGCAAGTGCTTGCTGGCAAGTTTCGGGTGGAGCGAGTCCTTGGGACGGGGGGCATGGGTGTCGTCGTTTTGGCCGAGCACATTCACCTCCATCAGCACGTGGCACTCAAGCTGCTCTTGCCAGAGATGCTTCAGCAGCCCGATATCGTCGCACGCTTCAAGCGCGAGGCACGCGCCACAGCGCGGTTGAAGAACGACCACGTCGCGCGCATTCTGGACGTCGGCGACCTGGAAGGCGGCGTGCCTTATATCGTGATGGAGTACCTCGAGGGTTGTGACCTCGGCGATCTGCTTGCGGGGGGTATGCCGCGCCTGGAAGACGCCGTGCACTACGTGCTGCAGGCATGCGAAGCGCTTGCCGAAGCGCACAGGTGCGGCATCATCCACCGCGACCTCAAGCCCAAGAATCTCTTCCTCACACGTAGTGTCGGGGGAGCGCCGCTCATCAAAGTCCTCGACTTCGGCGTATCCAGGTTCGCCGAGACCGGCAACGTCGATGTCTACCTCACACGGACCACGTCGGTTGTCGGCTCGCCCGTTTACATGGCGCCTGAGCAGATGCGCGCTGCACGAAACGCCGACGAGCGCAGCGATATCTGGGCGCTCGGCGTCATCCTCTACGAGCTTCTGACGGGCGTCGTGCCGTTCGACGGCGAGTCCATGACAGATCTCTTCGCCAAGATCGTCGCGGCTCTGCCACCCGCGCCCCATGTGCTCCGTCCCGAGATTTCGCCGAAGCTCTCCGCTGTTGTCATGCGCTGTCTCAGCGTGGAGGCAACGCGAAGACCCGCGAACGTCGCCGAGCTGTCGCTCGAGCTTGCGGCGTTCGGTCCGTTCGAGGGGCGAGCCGTCTCCGACCGCATTCTCAAAATCACCGGTGCAACCCGGCCATCGGTCGCCGAGCCATCGGTCGTCGAGGCATCGGTCACCGCGGTATCGGCCTCGTCCGACGCCGTGCTACGCGCCGCCACTGTGCGCACGCTGGCCACGGAGCTGCCGAACCGGAGGCGGCAAATGGTGCTCGCAGGCGCCGGCGTCGCGCTCGTAGCGACTTTGGGGGTCGTAGGAATTCTCGCTTCGGGTCGAAAGAGCGAGGGACGCGTCAACGACGTAGCGGCCGACCCGACACTTCCCGCGTCCACGACTGTGGTCGCGGCGGCTTCGAGTTCTTCGGACTTGCCACCCATGGCTCCCGTGGCTCCCGCGGCGACGCCGCTGACTCCGACGACTGCGGTCGACGCGGGCGCGCCCGTCGTTTCGAGGCCAGCGTCGACGGCAAGCATGGGGACCAAACCCCCGCCGGTCCAGAAACCAAGCCCTAGCGGGCGACCCATGGCTCGGTCTCCCGCCAAAGCGCCGAAGGACGACCCCTTTCAAAACCGGACTTCTTTCTAGACAGCCGTCATGCTTCGTTCACTCTCTTCGCGCTGCGCGCTCGTCCTCGCCCTCGTATCGGCGGCGAGCCCGGCGTTCGCTCAGGGCACCGGCGACGAGGCAAGTGCACAACAGCTGTTCGACCAAGGTCGCGCCCTCCTTCAGGATGGTCGGTTCGCGGAGGCCTGCTCCAAGTTTGCCGCGAGCCAGCAGATCGCTCCAAGCGGCGGAACGTTGCTCAATCTTGCAGATTGCTATGAAAAGAACGGGCAACTCGCAAGCGCTTGGGCAAAGTTTCGCGAGGTTGCCTCCCGAGCACAAAGGGCTGGGCGTGCCGATGTCGAGCAGATGGCGAATGATCGGATCAAGCAGATCGAACCCAAGCTGTCGTTCTTGACCATCGTCGTTCCACGGGCCACGGACGTGGATGGGATCGAGGTCCGTCGCGACGGCGAGATCTCCCTGCGGGCCGCGTGGGGCACGGCCTTACCCGTCGACGGAGGCGAACACACCATTCAAGTGACGGCTCCGGGAAGGCAGAAGCGGGTCATCCCCGCGCGCGTTCGTGCGAGCGGGGATCGCGTGACCGTCACGCTGCCGCCACTCGAAGCCATCCAAGCCATCCATGACAGCCCGTCCCCTGTTGGGGCAGACAAAGAGGAGACCTCGACTGAGCCGAGAGGGACGCTCCAACGATCGCTCGCCTTGGCCACGGCTGGTGCAGGTCTCGTGGCTCTTGGCGCAGGCGTCGTGTTCGGTCTTCAGGCGATCTCGAAGAACGATGAAGCGGCGAATCGTTGTCCAGCCTCGCCGCGATGCGACGACCCCGCGGGGGTCACGCTCACGGACGATGCCAAGAGGGCGGCCACGATATCGACTGTGGCCTTCATCGCGGGCGGAGTGCTAGTCGCCGGAGGCGTCACGCTCTACGTGATGGCACCGTCATCGTCTCCTAGGAGGGCGAGTCTACGCCCACGCTTGATCGTCGGAGCAGCACCCGTCGGATTCGGACCTGCCATCGGAGGGACGTGGTGAGGTGGCACGCGAGAGCGCCGGCTTTCGCGTTGATGGTGGTCACCGCCGGAGGGTGCGCCGATCTCGCCGGCATTCCGGATCGCTTCTACGGCGGAGGCGGCGGCGCGGCCGACGGAGCACCGAGTGGAGACGCCCAACCGCCAGGGGACGGTCAAGCCACGCCAGATGGCGGCTTCGATGAAGACGGAGGCGGGGATCCGAGCGGGCCCTTCTTCCCGCCCGATGCGGGTTGCCCCGCCTGTATCGACAGCGGTCTTTGCATGCTCGCATGCAATCAGAATCACCCGAGCTCGATCGCCGTCGACGCGACTCACGTCTATTGGACCAATGCCGGCGATTCGGTAACGTCGTTCGTCGGGGGCTCGGTCATGCGGGTGGACAAGTCGGGCTCCAACCTGACCGTGCTCACGGGTCCCGTGATGACTCGACCGACGAGCGCCGTCGCGTCGGCCGGGTGCGTCTATTGGTACGAAACCTCGCCGGGTATCATCCGCAAGTCGTGTAGCGGAGCGCTCTCCACGGTCATATCGAGCGTGGGACAGGCTATTTCGTCGATCAGCGTCGCCGGAAGTACTTTGCTGTGGAGCACGGGCAGCGGTAGTGGCGACACCATCTCCAAGTGTACGCTCCCCGGTTGCTCGCCCACGTCCTTTGTGATGGTCAACCTTTTCCGTCCCTATGCGGCGACAGTCGACCCGGCGGGAAGCAACGTCTACTGGCTCGAGTCCAGCAGCGGCTTCGGGAACGTACTGCGGTGTCCCGTGACGGGTTGCACCACTCCGTTAACGGTGGGTGTCACGGCGGCGCCCCCGTTGAGCCTTGCCGTCAACGCATCCGAGGACACCTTTTTCACGAGCGGAACCGTCGGACAGTCCGATGGCCAAATCTCAGACGTGTTGTTCGTGGTAGGGACGCAGACCGTCGAGGCAAGGAATCGACCGACCCCGCTCGGCATCGCGAGCGACAACGGCGTCATCTACTGGGCGGAACAAGGCTCCGGGCCCGACGGCAAGGTCGTAGGGTGTACCGCCCAGTTCGGCGCACTTTGCGATCCCATCCGCGTGCTGGCGGCGCGCTTGTCCTATCCGGCTGCCGTGGCCATCGACTCGACGAGGGTTTACTGGATCAATGCCGGCGCGCCCAATACGCCCTCTTCAGGATCGTTGATGTCGGCGCTGCGCTGACCGGCCTCCCGGGTTTCGCGCAGGCGCGACCGTCTTAATGTTCTGCAGCGCGACCGTGACCTTCGGACGCTGCGCGCAGACCAGCCGCGGATGGTACGGCTAGCGAGAAGGCGTCGCCGGCCGTTCGAGCGCGGCACGATTCCATTCGGCGAGGATGGCGGCGGCCTCGTACGTGCTCTGAAGAAACGAGAGCAGCGCCTGGTCCGGATCCTCCGCGGTTCGCACCGCTTCGTACGGCAGGATGAACTCGCCGAGTTGTGCGTGAAAGAATGCTGCCCGAGGTTGCACCGGGTAGTCCGGGAACCCGGCGGGCTGCGGATAGGCATAGGCGTAAAACGCAGCTTCGTCTTGGCCGCCCATTCCACCCGGCCACAAGCCCGCGCTCGAGACCTCATGAGAATACGCCTCCTGAATCACCCAGTCCGCGCAGTTGGGCACGCCTCCGGGGTGCTTCGGCGCCGTTCTGCCCGAGAACCGAGTCACCGCAAGATCGAACCCGCCCCAGAAGAAATGGATCGGACTCACCTTACCGATGAAGCGTGCTCGAAACTCGGAGAACACCCGGTGTGCCTGGAGAAGTGCGCGCCAGTAGAGGTTCGCTGTCCGAGCGTCGTAGCTCGCGTGCCGATGATCATCCTCGAAGCGAATCGCCTCCACGACCTCGACGGGTCGGGTGAAGATATGCACTTCCACCTGAAGCTCGCGAAGAGCATTCATCGTCTTGGCGAAAAAGTCGGCCACCGACATCGGCTGCAGCGCAAAGGATCGCGCATCGCCTTCCGACGTGGTGATCCGCAAGTGATGATCGAGGAAGTCGAAATCGATGGTGAACGACCGGCTCCCATCAGGGATCGGCGAGGTGGTGAGGCCCGTGGTCGTCACGTAGAGGGTCGAGCCCCAGGAATGGTTGACGAGCGGGGCAAGAGCGAGCCGGATCTTACCGACCACCTGGGTCCACATATGCAGAGTGGTGGCGGTATCCTTCCAGTCCTTCAGCCGTGGCAGCGGCGGCCACGCCCCCGGGGCGCCCTTCGATGGATCAGCCCGTCGCGCTTCCACGTCGTTTCTCATGCCCAGGAAGACGGAGCCTCGTCAAGCGGCCCAAAGACACGGCGATCACGTGTCGACCACGCGGCCTGAGGGCCGACCTCGCGCAAGGCGTTCGCGTTCCACGCAAGTCCTGCGTGAGTGTTTCCCACTCGACCACCGTGCCGTCGCCGGCCCACAGCAGCGGCACCGCACGGCGCCTGGGTACGCAAGTTGCGTTCGCGCACCCGCGGAGGAGTCGAGGTCATGTCACTCGAATCGTACTGCAACCGAAAGGTCATCGTGATGAATGCGATGGCCACCGCCCACGAAGCGGCGCGGGCCATGGCACGCCATCAAATGGGCGCCATTCTCGTCGGTGAGTACAGGCACGTCGAGGGTATCGTCACCGATCGCGATCTGGCGCTTGCCGTCGTCGGGACGGGGGCCGATCCGAAGAAGACGACACTGGAAGACGTGATGTCCTATGTCTTCGAAACGGTGGCGATCGACGCCACCGTCGACGACGTCGTT
>WNGA01008681.1_pt1 | contig 13870 bp, 10 predicted proteins | sample 5400061 | NCBI WGS metagenome assembly WNGA01 (sample SAMN13153366, study PRJNA577476) | soil metagenome | isolation source: 100 cm soil or saprolite under grassland replicate 2 | place: USA:California | collected 2016-06-15 | reverse complement strand
ACCGGCTCTTCGGGGAGCTCCTCGCGCGCCCGCCGGAGCACCTCGTCGTCGAGCGCGATCGCGTCGCAGGAACGCTCGAATGCGGCGAGCTGGCGTTCGGCTTCCCGCGCCTCGCGTGCGTCGAGCCGTTGCTCCCGTCTTGCGCGCGAGACTGCCCTTGCCCCTTCGACGAAGGTGAGCGCGGAGGTGAAGAGGCCCTCGCCCGAGAGCACCGGTCGCAACGCCTCGTCACCATCCAGCAGCACCCGCAAGAGAGCGCTCGTCTCGACGTACAGGCGGCGATTCACTCCTCACGCTCCGCATCGAGAAGCTCCTGCGACGAGCCGCGGCGAAGCCGAAGGCGTGGCAGCGAGGCCCAGTCCATGGATCCAGGGGCCGCGGCGGGTTTCAGCAGTCCGCGATCGACGAGCTGCCGGTACCGAAGTTCCGCGGGCGACGCGCTTATTTCGGCGGCGCCCGGTGGGCGAAGCTCCGCCACGACTCGGCCTCGATCGGTCACGAGCACCACGTCCCCGCGCGCCACGTCACGCAGGTAGCCGCTGAGATGGGTCTTGAGATCACGAACCCCTGCGGTCTTCATGGAACAAATGTAGTCACACGGCACCACAACGTCAAGGATGCCCCGCCGCGCCGCGATGAGGCTCGGCCTTGCGTGTACCCGCTCGCCGCCTTCGAGACTCGCTTCCGGCTCTCCCGCCGGATCCCGAAAGGAATGCCGATTTCACTTTCGCTTGCCTGTAGCTGATCGGCACTGGGTCTAAACGACCGAGCGCGATCCGCGATCGCCAGAACCCCCGTTCGTGCTGAGCGGAGCGCCCGCGTCAGCGGGCGCGGAGTCGAAGCACGCGCCTTGGAATGCTGGCGCCCTTCGACTTCGGGGCGCTGCGCGCCCCTACGCTCAGGGCGAACGGTACCTTTCCGGTGTTTCCGGATCGCGCTCGCCCGTTTAGCCGCGAGCCGCGCGGGCGCGGCTCGCTCGGGGAGCGCGTTGGCCCGCCCCGCGGCCAGCGGCGGAGCGCGACCGCCGCCCCACGGGCCGCTTCGTCGGCCGACGAGACCGCTTCGTCGCGGCGGTCGTCGCAGAGGGCGCCGGGGCCTCCATCTCGATCCCGAAGATCTCCGCCAGGTGTTCCTTCCCGATCGCGCCGTCGCCAGGCGCCGCGCTCGCGAGCGCTCCCGCCTTCCCGGCGGCCGCGACGAGCTCGGCGCCGTCGACACCGCGCAGCGTGAAGAGCAGCTCGGGCGCGTGGTCGAGGCGCGCGCCGACGCCGTAGAGCACCGCGGCGAGGTGCTTGCAGAGCCAGGCGCCGTCGGGGCACGAGCACGACATCTCGATCTCGCGGGTGCCCGGGAAGAGCCCCTTCTGCCTGTGGCAGAGGACCTCCATCACTGCCGAGGAGAACTTCCCGGCGAGGAGCTCCACGACCGTGCCGACCTGCCCGGCGCACTCGCGGCGGACGGCCTTCCACCGCGCCGCCGCGAGCGGCTGGATCCGCACCTTCACCTCGTAGATCTCGCTGCCGGAGACGAGTGCGCGCAGCTCGCCCTCGGCGACTTCCAGATCTATGACGGAGCCGTTCCGCACGTAGGTTCGGCCTCGTGGCAGGCGGCTCGCGAAATCGGCATGGGACTCGAGGTGATCGCACCAGGCCTTTCCCCAGAAGGTCGTGGCGATGGCGCGGCCGTCGATCTCGACCGGCTTCGGCTCATGCCCCTTCTTCCGGAGCTGGGCGAGCTTCCGCGCCGCGCGCTTGCGGCGCTCCGCGACGGACACGTATGGGGCGAAGCCGTAGTAGTCACCGTAGGCCACGAGATCCCTCCTCAGGCGTTCACGTATCCGACGCGGCGCTCCGCAAGTCCAGCGAGACGAGCTGGAGCAGCGCGCGGTCGTCGAGCTCGGTGAGCCGCACCTCGTCGCCGCCCTCGAGCAGGTCGCGCGACAGCTTCCGCTTGTCCTCGAGCATCGCGTCGATCCGCTCCTCGACGGTCCCGCGGCAGACGAGCTTGTGCACGAGGACCCCCTTCTTCTGCCCGATGCGAAAGGCGCGGTCGGTGGCCTGGTTCTCCACCGCTGGATTCCACCAGCGATCGAAGTGGATGACGTGCGTCGCCGCCGTGAGGTTCAAGCCCGTGCCGCCTGCCTTGAGCGAGAGCACGAAGAACGGGAGCGCCTCGTCCTCCTGGAAGCGCCTCACGAGCTCGGCGCGCTCGCGGATCTTGGTCTCGCCGGAGAGCACGAGCCCCGGCCGTCCGAACGCGTCGCCGAGGAACCGCGCCAGCGGCGCCGTCATCTCGCGGAACTGCGTGAAGACGAGGGCCTTCTCCTGGCGCGAGGCGACCACCTCGGCGATCTCGCCGAGCCGCGCGAACTTGCCGCTCTCGGCGGCCGAGTAGGCGCCGTCACCGACCCACTGGGAGGGGTGATTGCAGATCTGCTTCAACCGCAGGAGGTAGGAGAGGACGAGCCCGCGCCGCCGCATGCGGTCGCCCGGGTTCACGTTCGCGATCTCGCGCGCAAGCGACTCGACCGACTCCTGGTAGAGCGCCGCCTGCCGCTTCGTGAGCGAGCAGAACGCCTTCACCTCGGTCTTGTCGGGGAGGTCGGCGATGACGGCGCGGTCGGTCTTGAGCCGCCTGAGGATGTAGGGCCGGACGAGCTCGCGCAACGCGCCATAGAGCGACGGCCGCGCCTCGCCGTCGCCGGCCGGTGCTGGGCCTTCGACCCGCTCACCCTGACCCCTCGACAGGCTCGGGGGAAGGGCGGCGCGCTTCAGGAACGCGCCGAACTCCTTCGCCGACCCGAGGAGGCCCGGGTTCACGAAGTCGAAGATCGACCAGAGGTCGCCGGCGCGGTTCTCGACCGGCGTGCCGGTGAGGGCGAGCCGCACGCGCGACCTGAGCGCCTTCACCGCGCGGGTCTGGCGCGCGGCCGGGTTCTTGATGGCCTGCGCCTCGTCGAGGACGACGAGGCCGAAGGCCGTCGCGGCCAGCCACGGGAAGCGGTGGACGGCGCCATAGCTCACGACGACGAGGTCGTGCCCCGCGAGCGCCTCCGGCCCGAGCGCGGCCAGCTCATCCCGCGGCGTCGCCGACGGATGCGCGACGAGGACCCGCACCGACGGCGCGAACCGCTCGGCCTCGGCCTTCCAGTTCGCGAGGAGCGATGCGGGGACGACGAGGAGGTGAGGGCCCGGGATCGCGCGATGCCGTTTCAAGAGGAGGAGGAGCGCGAGGACCTGGACGGTCTTCCCGAGCCCCATGTCGTCGGCGAGGCAGCCGCCGAGGCCGAGGCGCGAGAGGAGCCAGAGCCAGCGGACGCCCTCGCGCTGGTACGGGCGGAGCGCGGTATGGAGCGCGTCGCCCGGATCCGCCTGGGCTTCGAGAGCCGGGCCGCGCGCGCCGCGCAGCTCGGCGAGCGTCTCCGAAAGCCACGCCCCGGCCTGGATGCCCGCCCACTCACGGTCCGCCTCTGCCTCGGGCTTTCCGTCAGCGAGATCGGTGCCGGCGACGAGCCGCATCGCCTCGATGAACGAGAGGCCATCGCCGGCGCTCCGCTGCGCCTCCTTCCAGCGGCGGAGCACCTCGTCGAGCTTCTCGCGGTCCACCTCGACCCAGCGCCCCTTGAGGAGGACGAGCCCCTCGGACCCCTCGCGCAGCTTCCGCAGCTCCGCCTCGGTGATCTCCTCGTCGCCGAGGGTGAGGCGGACGGAGAAGTCGAGCATCGCGTCCAGGCCGAGCGCGGCGGGCTTGCGCTCTCCGACCGAGACGGTGACGCGCGGCCGCGGGGGCCGGCGGCCGCTCCACCAGTCGGGCACGCGGATGACTACGCCGCTTTCCTCGAGCGCAGGCACCTCGCGGAGGAAGCGGTGGGCCTCGGCTGGTGACCACGCCTGCGGCTGGAAGAGCCGCCCCGAGTCGGCGAGCGCCTTCACGAGCGCGCTCCGCTCCGAGGCGCGGTGCACGGGCTGAAGGAGCGCGAGGAGGCGCCGGCGATCGGCGGCCGAGGACGCCTCGCGGACGGCGTCGCCGAGCGGGCGGTGCTGCGGCTTGCCGCTCGCGGCGAGGCCCGTGGTGTAGGTGGCGAGGAAGGCGAAGGGGCGGTCGGGATCGCGCCGGTTCTCGGCGAGGTGGAGGTGCACCCGTCCGACGACGCTCCAGGCCGGGTCCTTCGCCGCGAGCCACTCCTGGACGGTGCCGGTCGCGGCCGCGATGTCGGCGCGCCAGGCTTCGAGGACGCCCTCCCAGAGTGAGCCGAGGACCTCGGCCGTGAGGTACTCGCCGCCCGGCATCGGCGGGGCGGCGGCAGCAAGCCGCTCGATCTCGCCATCGCTCGGCGCCGGCGCGGCGCGCTCGCGCCGCTCCTCGAGGTCGGGCAGCGCGCAGAGCGCCGCCACGAAGGCGCGGCCGAAGTCCCGCCAGAAGGCGAAGTCCGCCGGCAGGGCGGTCCGCGCCTCGGCGGCCCCGAGGTGGAGGAGGCCGGCCGCGGGACCGCGCTCGAACGCCGCGCGGATCCTGCGTGCTGCGGCCGGCTCGGGCACGGGCTCGTGCGACTCCGCCGGACGAAGGAGGACGTGGCCGGCCGGCGTGAGGGCGATGGTGAACGGGTCGGTCATCGGGGTCGGGGATCATAGCCCGGCGATCCGTCGCCCCTGAAAAGGGTCGGCGATCGCCATCGCCTCGGGTCTCCGCGATCGCCGCGCTGCTGATGGTTCGCTGTGCTTCAGCCCGTCTTTTCGGGAAACAGTCCAGGCATCCAGCGAGGGGCCAGCGTCGCGGTAAAGGCAAGCCGCAGGGGAGCGCGCACACGGTCCGAGGCAACGATGCCTCGTTCGACCAGGGGGGCGACGATTCGCCGGGCATGCCGGTCCGTGGCGCCGAGCAGGCCGGCTACATCGGCGCGCGGGAGCTCGCCACGAAACAGGATCGCCTCGAGTACGTTGCCGGCTTTCGGAGGAAGATTGCCGAGCCGCACCTCCTCCTCTGCCCAGAGGAGGATGCGGGTTCGCAGCCGATCGGGTTGAACCAGTCCTTCCATGAACGTGACCTGATCAATGCACACTTCGAGAAAGAACCGCGTGAAGTTCGCGAGCTCTTCCTCGCTGAGCTCGCCCCGGCCGTCGAGATCGTTCCGGCGCGGCAGATCGCAACTGGCGAGGTGGGCCTTGTAGGAGGCCACGTTCCGTGCGAGGCCTCGCGACACAGACCAGATCCCGCCAGTGTCCAACGTCTCCAGCAGCATGGCGTGCGACATGAGGCGAGCGACGCGTCCGTTCCCGTCGAGGAACGGGTGAATCCACAGGAGTCGATGATGGGCTGCGGCGACAGCCAGGATCGCGTCGGTCTTCCCGCGCCCGCTGTAGGCACGTTCGAGCTGGGCAAGGAATCGAGGTACGGCGCCGGGGCTCATGGGAATGTGCTGGCCAACCCTCACGTCCCGCCGTCGCAGCTCACCAGGCGTGACCCTTGACCGCTCATGGGTGTCGGGGTCCTCGACCCAGAGCAACTCGTCCGGCAACAGCTCACAGAAACGCCGGTGGACCTCGCGGACGGCGTCCGACGTGACGGCGCGGCCTTTCAGCTCGCCCCTGTCGATCCACCTTTGAACTTCGACATGTGCTTTGGCCTCGAGCTGCAGTTCGCGCTTGCGGCGATCTGCGCTGTAGTCGTCTCGAAGGGCGCGCTCGATGTCCACGGGGTGGGTGTCGTGGCCCTCGATGAGATTGCTGTAACAGCAATTCATCGAGCGGACGAGATCGGCGAGGGCGGTCCGCACGCCCTCCGGCAGGCTCCGCCGGAACCCAGCCGACCGAGCGGCGAGGTCCACCGCGAGATCGGTGAGAGCGCCCCGATGACGCGAGCCGTCGCCGATCAGCATCGGCTCCATCATCGCGAGCGATTCGCCTCTGTCGGTGGCCGCCGCCGTGTCCGCATAAATGTCCATCGCGCTCACAGGTAGAAGCGCCAAATATCAGTGCAGTAGCTCGACGTCAAGGGCAGACGGCGTCCGCTCAGATGTCCGCGCTAATGTCCGCTTGCTAGCACATCAGAGACCGTACAGCGCCGATCGACCAAGCGACCGCTGCCCTGCGCGCGGCAGCCGGCTAAGCGAGGGGTCTGACACCGGGTGTCTCACGCCTCGTCACGCGCGAACGTCTTCAGCTCCCAACGATCCGCCGAGCCGCCGGCCCGCAGGAGGTAGAGCGCTCCGTCATCGCCTCGGACCTTGAAGTATCGGTGGTCCGGGCCCAACCAGCGGTCGATCACCTCGACGATTTCCACGCGCCGACCGTCGACGTCGAAGCGCCGCGGCGTTTCCTCGCCGCGATATCCGGCGTAGCAATCGACGTTCACGTCCATGGCGGAGTCCGGGGCCCGATGGCTTCACGCACTGCGCCCACACATTCGCGATCGCGTCTGACGGAGGCGCGGCGCGGCTCAGATGCCGAGCGCCTTCGCCGCGTCGCCGACGTCAGCGGCCTTCACGAACAGGGCCATGCCGAAGCGGCCGCTTCCCGTGGAGCAGCCGTGCGAGGCGGTGCAGTTGATCCGGGCGTCGGAGAGCCGCTTGACGACTTCGTGCGCTGCGCCGACGCGATCCTCGCCCTCGATGAAGAAGCACTCCTTCTTCGCGCTGGGGGTGAGCCCGGCGGCTCTCGCCGCGGCGACGAACGTATCCGCCTTCTCCGGTATCACGGTCATCTGCGCCTTCTGGCCGCTGGTCGGGAAGGCGACGAAGCCGAGCAGGTTCACCCGGGCGTCCTTCAGCTTGCCGAGCACGCGCGCGCCCTCGCCAGGCTTGTCCTCGACCTCGAAGTAGAAGTAGTCGACCCGTCGGATCTTGTCTGCCATCGATCCCTCCGTCAGCGCGTCGCGTCACAGTGCGCCGCGCGGCCGTTCACATGCGCCGTGCACACACCTGCGAAGCTGACCGACCTCGAACGGCTTCATCACGACCGCATCCGCGACCCCGGCTTCGAGGAGGCGCCGCGGCTCCGAGCTGAGGGCGACGACGGGGACGACGTCCTCCATCGCACATTCGAGCTGCGCGAGCAGCGCGCACCCATCTCGCATGTCGAGGTCTATGACGATGACGTCCGGCGTCATACCGCGCTGCATCTTCTGCAACGCGTCAGCGCCAGTTGCGAGGACCGGGCTCGTGTGCTCGGTGCTCAATGCCTCGCCGAGCGTTGCGAGCAGCAACGGGTTGTCATCGATGACGAGAATGACCTCCTCCATCCACTTATGCTGGGCACCGCTCCCGTCGAAGGCGAGAGCAGGCGAGCCATGCGGATGCGTCGCACAAGGTCGTCCGCCAGCCTGGAGGTCGGGCCGGATTACTCCCCCAGCCAGCCTGTGAGAATAAGGTAGTTCATGCACGCGGCAGCCCGCAGACCTCAAGCGACGGCGTCGCCGACGCACGCGGGATAGCGTCGCGCCGCCTCCTGCCGCGCGACGTTCGCGGCTCGAGCCGCCCTGCCGAGTCGATCGACCGGGACGGTCAGCGCGCCTGTGACGGGGCGGCCTCGCGAACGGGGGCCTCGGATGCCTCATGCACGGCCTTCCGAAACTCGAGGGGCCTCGCGATGCCGCGGAACGGCTCGTGCGTTCCGCCCGTCCCGTTCACCACGATCGTCCCGTAGCCGAAGATTCGACCGAGGATGCTCTGGTCGACACCGATGGACTCGATCTTCTCGAGCTTGAGCTCCACCGTCCTGCGGGAGATCAGGCCGACCTTGATGATCACGCGACGGCTCGTGACGGCGAACTCCGATGTCGCTCTCTCGATCACCGGGGAGAGGAAGAGGGTGAACAGCGCCTTCAGCGAGACGAACACCATCCAGTGGAGGTGGCCCCTGTAGGTGACTCGCTCACCGGCGATCAGGTTCTGCTCGACGTATCCCACTGAGCCTCCAGTGCTCGGGTCAGGAGCGGCGCTGCCGGGGTTCGCGATGGATGGTACACGAGCGTCGGGGGGCGCGCGCCTGCTGAAAGGTCTCACAAAGGATACCTCGCGGGCGGACACGGCGAGGTGATAGGAACTCGTACCCGGAGGAACACGCCATGATCCGCCGCCTCGCCCTCGCCCTCGTCACCGTCGCCGCCGCCGCGTGCGGCAGCAGCAGCTCCACCGGTCCGGTCTGCAGCACGGACGCGCAGACAGGCTGCGCCGCGGGACAGAATTGCGAGCCGGTGACGAACGGCGCAGTCGGCTGCTTCGCGCCGGTGCTTCTGCGCGGCACGGTCGTCGATCCCACGGGGGCCACGACGACGACGCTGGACGGCGCGCGCGTGGTCGCGCTCGACGCCAACCGGGCGCCGGTCTCGACCGTCGCGGTCAGCGCGAGCGGCGGCGCGTACGAGCTGAAGGTGCGCGCGACGCGCGACACGAGCGGCAAGCCCGCCTCGGCTTCCGTCACGCTGCGCGCGGATCGGCAGGCGTACCAGACGTTCCCCGGGGGCATCCGGCCCGCGCTCCCGATCGACCTCTCGACCGCCACCCCGAGCGGGACGAGCTGGGTCGTCTCCGGCCCGCTCACCGCCCTGAAGCTCCTTCCGCTCGTCGGCGGCGGGACCGCGTACGTCCATGGCACCGTCGCGAGGGCGCCGGGCGGGGCGGCGCAGCTCGTCGTCGCCGAGCCGGTGGGGGGCGGCGCGGGTCTCACCGGCGTCGCGGACCGGGACGGCAGCTATGCCATCTTCAACCTGGCGATCGGGACCTCGTACGTCGTCACGGCGTACGCGAAGGGCGCGAACTACGTGCCCGTCACGACCGGGGTGCTCTCCAGCGTGGACAATACCGTCTCGCTCGCGCTCGCCGGCCCGGCTGGTGCCACGGTCACGGGGGGCCTCATCTTCAACAATGGCGCGACCCAGAACGCGGACGTGACGCTCGTCATCGATTCCACCTACCTGTCGACCCTCGACCGCGGCGAGTCGGCGCCCGGGCTCACCGTCCACGGGGTGGGAAACACCCCGTACGCGTTCACCGGGGTGCCCGACGGCAAGTACGTCGTCCTCGCCGCGTTCGGGATCGACGGGAACGTGCGGGACCTCTCGTCCACTGGCATGGCGGCGGCACCCCGGGTGACGGTCAGTGGCGCGCCCGTCACAGCCGATTCGTTCAAGATCGTGCCGGCGGTGGATCTGCTCACGATCGGCGGGACGACCGTGGGCGCTGACCCGATCGTCGTCGTGTCGACGGCGACGCCGGAGTTCGCCTGGGCCAAGGGGAGCGTGGACGCCCAGGCGAAGACCTACCGCGTGCTCGTCTTCGACTCGTTCGGCGACCAGGCGTGGGCGAACGACATGGGCGTCGCCGCGACCGACTCGGTCGTGTACGCCGGCTCGACGCTGCAGGCGGGGATGCCGTATCAGCTGCGGATCCTCGCCATCAAGGAGACCATGCCGGTCCCGCCGACGTTCGAGCAGCTCTCGCAGACCGAGGATCTCGCCGGCGTCTTCACGTTCCAGCCGTAGCGGCCGGGCGCGGGAACATTCCGTTCGCCCTGACGGGAACATTCCGTTCGGCCTGACAGAACATTCCGTTCGCCCTGGGCGTAGGGGCGCGCAGCGCCCCGAAGTCGAAGGGCGCCTCGAGGATGCGCTGCCGCACGGCCTCGAGCCTCGTCATGTCGAACGGTTCGCCGCGCGGGATGAGCGGCTGCGCGGCACGGCGGACGCGCTCGATCAGAGCCGACCGCGGAGCGCCGCCTTCAGCATGGCGCACGAGGCCGCGAGCGTCACGCCGCCGTCCGCGCCGCCCACTCCCGGACGGCCGCGCCGACGTCCACCTCGACGAGCTCGCCGCGGATGGGCAGGTGGATGAACGCGGCGAGGAGCGGCTTCCGGAGCGCGCGCGCGAGCAAGAACGCGTAGAGGCCGAGCTGCGCCGCGTGCGCGACGACGCGCTCGTCGCGCTCGCGCTCGTTCCCGGGGAACGACTTGTGGTCCACGAGGACGAACCCGCCCGGCAGCTCGAGGAACAGGTCCACCTCGCCCTGCACGAGGCGCGGCTGGCCGCGGTCGCCGAAGCGCGCCCGGACCGGCCACTCGCGGCGCCACTCCGCGCCGGGGAACCGGGAGTCTAGGAAGGCGCGCAGCGCGTCCGACGATCGAACGAGGCTCGCCGGCGCGACCGCCCCGACGACGCCGTAGGACGAGAGCAGCCGGGTGGCGAGCCCCTCCCGCTCTCCGGTCCAGCGGTCGGCCGCGAGGAAGGCGTGGATCGCGTCGCCGAGCGGTCCCATGTCGGTGCCGTCGCGCAGCGAGGCGCGTCCGGCGAGCGGCGAGACGGCGACGATGCGCCCGGGGTCGGCCGCCTCGGGCGGCTCCGAGGAGGGATTCGCGATCTCGCGCAGCCGCGCCACGGCGGGAGCGCCGTCGTACCAGGGGCGGGGCACGGGCGCGGCGGCGACGGGCTCGATCTCCGTTCCGGAGAGCGCGCGCACGCGGCAGGTCAGCTCGACCTCGCCGGCCCGCGCGACGCCTTCGCCCTCGTCCTCCCCGAACGGCAGCGCGAGCACCGGCTGGCCCGCCCCGCCGCAGAGCGGGTCGAGCGCGGCCACCGCCGGCGCCCCCTTCCTCATCGCCCCGGCGAGCACGAGGCGGTCCCGGGCGCGGGTGAACGCCACGTAGAGGAGCCGGACGCGCTCGCGCGCCTCGTCGTCGCGGAGCGTCGCGGCCTCGCGGGTCTCGTCGACGAGGCCGGCGAGCTCGAGGCCGGCCGAGAGCTTCCCGTACGGCCACGGCCACCAGCGCACCCAGCGCCCCGCGAGCGGCCGGACGGGATCGAACGTGGCGGGCCGCTCGACGCACGGATTCCACGCGTCGCGGTCCCTCTCGAACCCGAGCGACGCGAGCACGACCACCGGCCACTCGAGCCCCTTCGCGGAGTGCCACGTGCTGACGACGACCGCGTCCTCGGTGCCCGGCACCGCCTGCAGGTCCGCGTCCTTCTGGTCCTCGAGCGTCGCGAGGTGCTCGACGAGGCCCGCGACCGTCGCCGCGCAGCGCTGCACCCTGCACAGCTCCTCGTAGCCGCGGGCCGCACCGCGAAGCGCCTCGAGGTTGGCGATCCGCTGGGCCGGGTCCGGCCAGGTGCGGAGCAGCTCCACGAGTCCGGCGGCCGCGATCGCCGCGTCGAGCGCCTCGGCCGGTCCGAGCGTCGCGGCCGCTCGTGCACGGCCCGGAGCGCCGCCACGCGCGGGTCGTCCGCGAAGGGGAGGGTCGGCCCGGGCCGCGGCGCGCCCTCCGCCGCCGCCCGATCGCGCGCCGCCCGTTCCCGCGCCGCCTCGACGAGGCGCGCGGAGAGCCACGCGTCGGGATCCGCCCCGCCGCGACCGCCGAGGTACGAGACGTCCATCGCCGCGACGCCGTCGGAGGGCTCCGCGACGAGGGCGACGGCCGAGCGGACCAGGATCGCCTCGGGCGTCTTCGCGAGGTCGGCGAGCTCGATGCGCGACGGGATGCCGCGCGCGGCGAGGGCGGCGGCGATCTTGCGGCAGTCCTCGTTCCGGCGCGCGAGCACGGCCACGTCGCGCCGTCCGAGCGGCCGGAGCCCGCCGGTCTCCTTCTCGCGGATCGGCGGCGCCTCGGCGAGCAGCCGCTCGACGCCCTCGGCGATGGCGTGGACCTCGCCCTTGCCGTCCCACCACCAGCACTCGAGCACCGGCACGTCCGCCATCGCGGCGGGATCGGGACGCTCGGCGGGCGTGGAGATGCGCACCTCGCGCTCCGTGAACCCGAAGGGCGCGAGGACGCGGCTGAAGAGCTCGGACGTGAACGCGACGAGCGCGGGGCGGGACCGCCACGACGCGGAGAGGAACTCCGGCTCGCGGCCGGTGAGCGCGTGGCTCATCGCCTCGCCCATGAGCACCGGGTCCGAGCCCTGGAATCCGAAGATCGCCTGCTTGCGGTCTCCCACCCAGACGCTCCGGCGCGCGATGCGCGCGAGCGCGGAGACCACCGCGAGCTGCATGGGAGAGGTGTCCTGGAACTCGTCCACGACGACGAGGTCGAGCTTCCGGCCGAGTGACGCCGCGACGCCGGCGTCGTCGAGGAGCCGCGCCGCGAGAGCGAGCATGTCCTGGAAGTCCACCACCCGCGCGGCCCGCTTCGTCGCCGCGTAGGCGTCGAGCGCGTCGGCGGCGACGCCGAACAGCTCGCGGGTCAGCTCCTCCAGGTCCGCGCGGAAGCGATCGCAGGCGAGGTGCGCCGCGACGGCGGTCTCGAGCGGCGCGACGAGGGGCTGCTCCGCCGCGGTCCAGCCCTGGCGGACGGCCTTGAGCTGCGACGCCCACGGCGGGAGCCCCGGCCGCTCGAGCGCGCGGACGAGGTCCGCCACCGCCTCGCGCCGCTCCGCGGCCGCCTTGCCGGGCCGGTCGAGCGCGCGGAGCTTCCGGTCGGCCTCGCCCGCCTCCCGGGCGAGCCGCTCCCGGTACGCGTCCGCGCTCGTCGCGACCGGGGGGAGGACCGCGAGGAGCGCGGCGAGGCTCGTCTCGCCCGCGGCGCGCACGGCCGGCCCGTCGAGGCCGTTCTCCCGCGCGAGCTCGACGATGGCCCTGAGCGGTCCCTTCTCCCAGCCCTCGAGCTGGAAGCGCCAGGCGATCGGCTCGATGCGCGCCTCGCGCCCGGCGAGCACCGCCGCGAGGGCCTCGGAGAAGATCCGCTCCCGCTGCGCCTCGGCGATGGGCTCGAGGAAGGGCGAGTGCCCCGCCTCGAGCGCGAATTCGCGGAGGAGCCGCTCGCAGACGGAGTGGACGGTTCCGAGGTAGCCGTCGCGCACCCGGGCGGCGAGGTCGCCGCGCCCGGCGCGGATGAGGTCGGTCCGGATGCGGCTCTCGAGCTCCGCCGCCGCCTTCTTCGTGTAGGTGATCGCGACGACGCCCTCGGGGCGGGCCACGCCTTCGACGAGCGCCCTCGTGACCTCGCCGGTGAGCCGGAAGGTCTTGCCGGTCCCGGCGCTGGCGCTCACGACGTGGACGGTCATCGCGCGACCTCCCGCAGCACGACGCTGCAGAGCGAGCCGTACTCGCAGAAGCGGCAGGGAGGGTCGATGGCGCCGGGTCCGCTCGACGGCGCCGGGCGGCCGGCGGCCTCGCCCGCCCCGAGCGCGGCCTGGTCCCGCTGGTCCTCGTGGCGCGAGGCGACGACGCCGCGGGCGAGCACCGTGCGCCAGAACCGAAGCGCGTCGCGGGCGGCCGCGAGCGTCTCCTCCATCGAGGGGCCGGCGAGCTCCCGCGCGCCCGGGAACGCGCCGCGGTCCACGGTGAGGAGCTCGCCGCGGTTGATGATGAAGTACCCGGTGGGCGGAAGCGCGCCGCCGCCGCGCGCCATCTCGGCGTAGAGCGCGACCTGGAGCGCCTCGCCGCTCTCGAGCTTCTCGCGGAAGCGATTCGGGTTCGAGAGCTTGAGATCGAGGACGGCCTGGCGCCCGCCCTTCTCGAGGACGAGGTCCGCCGAGCCGGCGAGGTCCGCGCCCTCGAAGCGGCCGGAGAGGTCCTCCTCGACCGCCCGCGCGCTCCAGCCGCCGTCCTGGAGCAGCGCGAAGAGCGAGCGCGCAGCCTCCGACACGACCTCCCGCGCGCGGTGGCGCTCCACCTCCGCGCCTCGCGCCACGAGCGGCGCCGCCTCGGAGGCGACCCGATCGTCGAATGCGTGCGCCGCCCACGCCGCGGCGTCGTCGCGGGTGGCCGTGCCGAGGTCGAGCCGCTCGGGGCCGAGGAGCAGGTCCTCGAGGATGGCGTGGGCGAACGTGCCGAGGAGCCGGCTGCCGCTCGGGATCCGCGCCATGCCGCGCCGGCGCAGCCCCGCGGCGTACTCGAGCACCCACGCCACCGGGCAGCCGAGGAGCTTCTCGAGGCTCGACGGC
>WNGA01008680.1_pt1 | contig 13870 bp, 13 predicted proteins | sample 5400061 | NCBI WGS metagenome assembly WNGA01 (sample SAMN13153366, study PRJNA577476) | soil metagenome | isolation source: 100 cm soil or saprolite under grassland replicate 2 | place: USA:California | collected 2016-06-15 | reverse complement strand
TGCCCTGCTTGGATAAGTAAATAAAGGGTAGAAAATATTAAATGAGATTTGCAAAATAGAGATCAAGAGTCTCATCTTTCACGCTATCTTATGATTCTAATTCCAATTGTTCTATCTCTTTTCACTCATCTCTGGAATCTGGATGGATTTCCAGACATATATCGAGATGAAGATCATTACCTGCGAAAAACTATGCACGTTCTGAGAGGTCTAGGTCCCCAAGAAGGATCCAATGAATTGGTTAGCTATCCTCTCCATCCTTACACCCACCCATATTTTGGCCAACTCTTTTTGGCCGCTGTCCTAGGAACTTTTGGTTATCCAGACTCATTAGCCCCATCTGCTGATGTGACTTCAATAAAAAGCATTTTCCTAGTTCCACGAATATTAATGGGAATTCTAGCAATTACAGATACATTTCTTTTATTTAAGATAACTGAACGCAGATACAACAGAACTGTAGCATTTGTCGCTTCTATATTGTTCGCAGTCATGCCCTTTACTTGGTTGCTTAGGAGAGTATGGCTTGAACCCATTCAACTGCCTTTTCTACTTTCAGCAATATTACTTGCAATGTACTCTAGCAGTAACGTACGGAATAGGCAGGTTACGAGCGTTATACTTTCAGGCATGTTCCTAGGCATGGCCATTTTTACGAAGGTTTCAGTATTTACTATGATTCCATTAATTGGATACATGGTATTTTCCTATGGCAAGAGAAACCCAAAACTTATCTGCATATGGATTATTCCAGTCATTTTGATACCTTTGGCCTGGCCAGAGTATGCTCTCTGGTTAGGCCAGTTCAGCGGATGGATAGATGGTGTCCTTTGGCAGTCAGAAAGAGAAAATAGTGGATTCTATAGTTCTATAGCCAAATTATTTGCGATAGACCCAGTTTTCATAGTTCTCGCACTTGCTGGCTCTGTTTTGACATTCCTAAAGAGAGATATATTTATGTTCTTATGTCTAGTACCGTTCTTAGTCTTTATCTTATTTTTGGGCTATGTATCTTATTGGCATCTGATTCCCTTATTGCCTGGTTTTTGCATAGCAGCCGCGCGGTTGATAACGACCGTGCCAAGGCCATTCAAAGATAGAAAGCTAAATAAAATATTGCCTTATGTTCTAGTTTCAGCGATTGGCTTATTTGGGATTGTAAGCACTACCCTATTGATAAGTCTAAATTTGACATCATTTCATTACCAGGTTATCTCGTCTATTGGTAACGAGGTTCAAAAGACTACTGCCTCTGTTAATGACAAAAATTCTACTGACAACGAGGATAAGAGCCGAGAAACAAAAATATTGACTGTGCTTGGCAGAAACTATTGGCTGTGGATCCCTAAATACATACTTGACAAGAACCAAACAAGCGATTATAAGAGCTATTATGAAAATGGGGGCATAAAGACAAAAAAGGCGCTTTTAGTCGCCGGCGATGGTTTTATTTCCGATATGGTACGAGACAATAATACTGCTTTCAACATAGAGGGATTACGCAGTTTATATGTTAACTCAACTAGCGTTAGAACTATTGGAGACAATAAAACAGAATTTCTAGACTTTAGTAATTACCCTTACAGCGGGTTACTTGACCTCGATCCCAAGGCTGCAACTGCAGTCAATATTGTAACAAACTACTGATATAAATGTTAATTTAAGAAAATAATCGCATATTCGCATATCAAAGGGTTGACATATATTGAAATAATCCCTGCATTAACTACTAAACTAAAAATTGCTTAAAACCACAAGAATTTCAAAGTCCTCGATTATCTACCTCTTATTGGTCTTTGCGCCGATTGCAGTTGGCCTTGAATATATTCACGTCGATCATTTAATTTTATTTGTGGTAGCCCTAATTGCATTAATTCCGTTGTCTAAACTAATTGGTGATTCTACAGAACATCTTGCTACACACTATAGTGCGACTCTTGGCTCTCTCCTCAATGTAACATTTGGAAACGCAGCAGAAATAATAATTTCAATTGTTGCCATAAACGCCGGTCTACTTGAACTAGTAAAAGCTTCTATTACTGGTTCTATATTGGGTAACATAATGCTTATCTTTGGTTTAAGTTTGATTGCAGGCGGATTACGCCAGAAAGAACAGGTTTTTAATAGGGAAAATGCGGGATTGCAGTCTTCATTAATCTTTCTGGCGATAATCGGTTTAGCAATCCCTACTATACTCGCAGCTACAATATTAAATCCGATGGATGTTGAAAACCAGGCAAAGCTGCAAACTTTGAGCGATATTCTTGCAGTCGTGCTGATCAGCGTCTATATTGCTGGAATTATCTTTACCTTTTTTACTCACAAATACTTATTTGTTCCTCCCAGCAATGCGGATGAAGCTCTAGAGCATGATCTTTTTTACTTGAGCAAAAAAAGATCCTTCATTTTGTTAGGAGCAAGTATGCTAGGGGTTGTTGCAGTGAGTGAAATTTTGGTCGGATCCGTTGAAGAGACTAGTAAGCAGTTTGGTTTTGGTGAGATGTTTGTTGGAGCAATTATTGTGGGGATTGTGGGCAACGCTGCCGAACATAGTAGCGCGATTATGCTAGCAAAAAAGGGAAAAATCGACATATCTATAGGAATAGCAGCAGGGTCGGGAACACAGATTGCTCTTTTTGTTGTGCCAATCCTTGTCATGGTAGGAGTCGTTCTGGGTCAGCCCTTCACTCTCGAATTTACTTTGTACGAATTGGCAACACTATTTCTTGCTGCAATAATATTGAATTTGATTGCACATGATGGAAAAAGTAATTGGTTTGAAGGCATAATGTTGACAGCAGTGTATCTGATAATTGCAATTGGATTTTATTTTATTGGTAATTCCCGATAAAAAATTGTTATCGGGGCAACGGTCCAATCAAAAGTTTATGTAATACTAATTTACACAAAAGTATGACTAATGATCGCTAGCTGGAGAAGCTTCGTCAAAGCATGACTACTACTGACATTTGGGGTTTTGTCATTGTATCGATACCTACTATGATTATCCTGGGCCTTAGGCATGCCCTCGATAGCGACCACATCATTGCCATAGATAATCTTGTGAGACTTCATAACGCAACAAAGAAAACAAGATGGGTTGGAACGGGATTCAGCGTTGGACATTTGGCATCAGTACTAGCAGAAATGATTTTGATAATTTATATTATGGGTAATATTACGGGAGCAGATATCTTTCCGTTTTGGGGCGGTCTCATAGGCGCAGTTACCCTAGCAATTATAGGAGCTGTAAACATTTACTCAATGAAAAGATGGGGAAAAACAGGGTCTGCCATTCTGGCCAGCAAGATTTTGGCTAGAACTGGGGTTCTTGGCCCATTTGGCTCCGCCTTTGTTACGGGGCTAGTATTTGGGTTAGGATTTGATACCGCCACTCAAATTTCTGCTATTACTCTTTCTGCGATTGCCTCTGTAACATTGGGTGTTCAGGCAGCATTGATATTGACAGGCTTTTTTGCTATAGGGATGATTCCGATAGATACTCTCGATAGCGTAGTACTTCGATCGGCTTTTTCAAGAATATTTGGGACAAAAGGATTCAGATATATATCATATGCTTTGAGCGCTATGACCATGACTGTTGCAGTAGCTAGCTCCTACAAAGTTATATCAGGTTCTGATATTTTACCAGACATTACAGGACCTCTCTTCGCGGGGTTGATCATTATGATTTCTTTTGTTTATGCCTTAGCAGCAAGTAAGGGAAAAAGAAATGTCATATCGAGGAATTCCCTATTTATTGAGAACCACGAACGTCATGACCCAGCATATAATCATGATATGTATTTTACTAGGAGGGAAAATAGAGATTAGGATATTTTTTAGACTTAAATAGTAGGATTAAGCATTTACCTTCGAGAATCTTTGCGTATTTTTACGTCTAAAATATCTGTTATCGACTCTGTCCATACTTAATCCTAAGATTTTCTTAGGTTAAGACCGGCAATACTGGGGTAACTTTCTTGTACATGATTAACATCCTGCAATATGGATACAAAAGTGCCTGCCATAACTATGTGATTAACAGTGTAACACATTTCACAAAAATTCTTCATTCCTCGAGGTTCCTATTCCAAAACAAGATGAAGATCATAATGTTCTAGGTACTGCGCAAAATTGGTTAATTTTGCTAAGGTTTTCTCCTATCGCTTCCTTATTCTTCTAGATTTCATTTTCTTTTTCTTTAAGATAGAAATTTCTTGAAGTCTCCTAGATTGTTCGATACCGACAACAGGTAACTGTGAGGTATCTAGCATTCCGATTTGTGCCAGAAGCGATGCTTGATCCCAGTAAATATGCTCATGAACAATCTTGTTCTCTTTAAATTTCATTACTACAACATGTGGAAGCTCAACATATTTTCCAGTGGGTGGGATATTGGGTAGCATGGACCTAATTTCCCTATCATGAGTAAAACTCAATATAAGCTCATCAACTACCTGATCTTTTCCGACAGTTCTCGAAATGGGGATAATCTTAGTATCGGGGGCATATGGCCGATGAAATCAGTCTTATAAAAGTTATACACACTTTGGTAACCTACACCTCCTGTCAGAACCGGCACATGATGAACCGTGGGGTCATTGATCATTGTTTTCATAGTAGCTTCTACGTTCTTGTAGACAAATTCGTTTTTTACATGTCTATCAAAAATTGAACCAAGGTTTGACCATTTAAGAGGTTTAAGCTTTCTCATTTGCCTATTATGAGGCTAGAACCAGTCTCATATTTTTGCTTTTATTAAGTTATGAGGATAAAGCTGAAATAAAATTAAATATAATTTAAAATCGCTAGTCGAGCAAGCGAATAATATTATTTATTATTTAGCGAAAGTGCTTCTTTACACTTGAGATAGGAATATCAATTACCGAGCAAAATTTATCCCTTTCATATCTTATTCGAGCCATCCAATTAGAAAGATCTGAAAAAGGTAGCATGAATTATCTTTACAGTTTATACTCAAGATGACTCACATCGCATTCTCCATGGAAGGTGAGAGTCTCTTAGCTTCGTTAGCTGCCATTCAGGAGCTCGGAAGCGATAGAACCAATAACCGCTATCGAAATCTTACTGGTATCAACAGTCAGATGTTTTTCTTTTACAGGTTCATAAATTTTTTTCATCCTCAAGTAAATCGAGATGTCGGCGTCAGAATAATCATGTTTTCTGGTCCTTAATCTTGATACAACGATATCCTCTGGGCAGTTGCATTCTATAACATAAATCACATTATGAGGAATATTCAGCTTCCTAGCCGCTTCACGTCTCGACCTTTCTTGTGAAAAAGTACCATCAAGAATGCAATTTATATTTGCATCACGAAGATAACCTGCTATTAATAACATAACATCATAAACTAGTCTTCTTTCTTTCCTACCATACAGGGGTTTCGGAAATAGTTCTTTCCTTATCTTATCTGTTGATAATACAACGGCATTTACTAGAGGAGCAAGCTGTCTAGCCAGTGTTGTTTTACCCACACCTGGTAAGCCGCATATCATAATTATCATTACTTGCACTTTTATTTTCAAATGCAAACTATATTTATACTACTTTAAGGGAATAAGAAATCTATTCTGAGGATAATCACACAAACTTATTCTAAATTTTATAAATATACTTTTTATTTCTAACTAATCGAGTCCTACGGATTCCACCTAATTATGGAATAAACTTACTTCTTGCGCACATTTATGGTCAGTTTCCCAATGTTACTATCTTCTTGCCTTGTGAGTAAAACTATCCAAACCCGTAAAATTTGGACTGGGAGTATAAATCAGAGTATGAGTAGTCTGATTTATTTCACTCAAAGTCCCGTTTGAGGGACGAGAGTTTATAAATGAATGAAGGGTGTCACCGTCTGCGTCTGTTCCTCCTAAGGTGATGTTAACAGGAGTGTTGATCGGAGTCGTAACGTTTTGATGTTTGACAACCGGTGGAGTGTTAATGGGTGTGACAGATTTGATAGTTATCGAGACCTTGGCAGTATTACTTGTTGAAGTTCCATCGCTTGCAGTAAATGTGAAGCTATCTGATCAAGTATATCCTCGGTTCGGGTTATAAATAACAGATCCAGTATCTTTATCCAATGAGCGCAGTGATCCATGGGCAGGGAATGACTTTATCGAGTAGGTCAAAGCATTTCCATCCTTATCGCTAGCGTCAAGTGTTATGGACGTAGATGGTTGTAGTAACACTCTGTGAATTGGCAACAGGTGGAGTGTTTACTGGATTAATTTGTACCGTCGTGGTATCAGTTGATTCCAATCCTCCAATGCCAGTCACGGCTAATCGGAAGGATAAGGTAACGCTATTACTATTGTCACTAAGTTGAGAGGCGGAGGGAGCATCAAATGAGGCTTTTGCAATGTCTGCATTTTTGAGCTTTACTGCAGGACCTCCGCCAATCTGTTTCCAACTGAATTTCGCATCATTACCAACATACAGAGAATGGCTTCCATCTAAGTTCACGCCTTTTGTACCAGCGTCAACACTTTGTGGGGACCCAGCATTTGCAATTGGTGGAGGGCACCCAATATTGTCCATAATTGCAAGAGTAGTCCTGGCTATTTTATCGAGATCGGAAAAACGCAGAACTCCCATTAAATTTTTGACTTTTATTTCATTCATAAATGAGTCAAGCAAGTAACACGAACTGGCATCATTCGTCGTCGCTCTGTCTGATAAGACTTTGATTACTTGGTCGTGTGACGATTCTAGATTTATTGGAGAGTTAATATTTCTTACTTGCAACTTAAGTTCTTGAACTGCCCTGAGCGGAGACTCTATTTCCCACATGAAGTTTGGAGGATTGGGATCTTTATTTCCCGAAGTATCAACTGCTCTTACTTGAAAATTATGGGTACCTTGTTCATGTAAGTCTGTATAAGTACAAATATTGATTCTATTGTTTGATATGTCTACTATCGTCTTGCCTAATTGCCACGATCCACCATCTAACCTACATTCGTAATGTCTTATCCCGACCAAATCGGTCCCGTTGAATACAAAATTAATGTCATCAGATGGTGTGGTAATCCCAAAAGTAATTGAACCTAACCAGCCAACAGTTACGTTCCCTAGGCCAGTTTCGGGCGGAGTAGTATCCCTGACTGATATGTTAAATGCGTTCATACCAATGTTACCTGCTTTGTCAGTAGCCGTGCACCGCAACTTGGTTTGGCCAAGTGGGAATTCAGAGCCTGAGGGAGGATTACAATTTGGAACAACATTTCCATCGACAATATCTCTTGCAGTGGAGTTATAATTTGCTATTCTGCCCCCAGGGCCGGTAGCCTCTAGGATCATGTCCGATGGCACCGAGAGAATTGGGGGAGTAGTATCTCTCACGGTAACCAAAAACGATCTTGTTTCGGAAGATCCAGCCACTCCACAAGTTACTGTATTAGTTCCAATTGGAAATATCGATCCTGAGTCCGGATTACAATTTACGGAAACCTTGTTTCCACCAGCATCTGACGTCGAAGCAGAATACTTGACTAGCGCTCCATCTGATCCGGTGGCTTCAACGACCTTATTTGGGGGTACTTTAATATTTAGTAGGGCAACATGATTATTAGCATTGTCTGAGCCGGTGGACGGAGACGATGAAGTTTGACCAAGTACTTCATGAGTGAAATCTGCTAAAATTGCGAATGAAATTAGTATAACAAATACTGGAAGGACTTTTTTACCTTGGGACCTGTGACATAATTAGGATAACTTAAGAAATTTAAGAAATTTAAGGTTATTTCAATAGCAAGAGAACCATACTGGCCTAAAAATCCTTTGGAATTTGAAAACTAGATGTATGTTAAGTGGATAATGAGAAATCCTCTTTTTATGTGATATTCCGTATATTTTTGTTTGCGCTTCGGTAACACGGACATCAAAATATTGTAGCTTCCAAAGTTATCTTACATTTATAGTAACAAGACTTTTGGTAATAATATTAATAAAAGATATCTGAAACTACTTTATAATTGTTCTTTGTGATCAGTCCTACCTAGCAGTTCATGGTTAACATTGATATTAATGAACGGTTCCGTGTATCGCGCCCACTAATGGCTACCGCGTTTACTCTGGGATTATTTGTACCTATGATTTTGTCAACATTCATCTTATCATCGGTTGACTTTATTGGATTCATAAAATACGGTCAGGATGACTTTACTAAAATATCGGTATTTGCATTAGAAGGAGGAGAATTTAGATGTACTGACGGATCAGTAGTGAACACTGCGTCGGAATGTCCCTCAACTGATCAATGCCCCTCTTCTTCAGAAGGAAATGATTTGGTTCAATGCACTACTGTTCACAATTTTCAAAAGGATAATGAAGAAAGGGCATCTATACACTGCTCTGATAGGCCACGGTCTTCATTATTATCTTCTTCTTCACACTGTTCCATTTCATCGAAATCACCAAATGCTCAAGAAAATGCTGCGCAAACTGAAATTCAGAATGCGATTCAAAAGTTACAAAACGAAACTACGACGCTATCAAGCTCAAGGAATTCACTAAATATATCCACCGATAAAAAACTCTATGGAGAAGGGGAAATCATTAACATTACTTTAAGTAATAGTGGTGATCAGAATTTAATCTTCTCTCCCGTTAATTCTGCAGTAACAATAAAGAATTTGAATACAAGTGACGTCTATACTCCGTCATCAATACTCACTAAATCTATAATACATCCTGGTCAGTCCAAGATATTTACGTGGGATCAACATGATTATACTGGCCAACTAGTTAGTCCTGGAGATTACAGTGCAATAATATCTATAGGGCCACTTATTTCTAACAGTTCGTTTGTTATATCCAACTAGAGGTTCTTGTTCTTACATTTTTAGCTTTCGTAAGAAATCTTTAGTGTTAGCAAATCGAAAGACGGACATTGATAATGGGGTCACTTAACTATTGATCTGATTAAAGCAGAAGTATTTCTTAAAAGAGTGGTATAAACATTCCAAATGGTGTTTAATTGCCAGGGATTGGTAAGTTAATCGCAGAAAAAGTACAATCATTCACACCAATTTCGAGTGACCCGTCGCTAAATAGTCCTCCTCCTTTTAACTACCCTGTAAAGACGGACCCACCTAGGACAGATGAGCTCAAGAAACCGTTTTCACAGTCTGCCATATGACCGGTGGCAAATCCGAAACAGCCATTGTACTTCACTTTCTTAGTATTCCAGAATGTGGATGCAAAGTGGACAGATAGCGGGCACCAATGATGATTAAGGATAGAAGAAAAGATCTCGTAGCAAAACTTAGAAACACTCCCCTTTTTCTTTTGCAAAGACATAGTATTCCCGATTCGGGTTAGCCATGAATGTCATGCTAGACCAAGCAAGGTTCGTTATACAAAAAAAGCAGGAAGGTTGTTCTTTCCTCTTTAGAATATGCCTATGATTGTTTGATGAGTTTTTTGAAATGTTCAGAGTTTTTGCTCATTTCTTCGTTCCACGTTTGCTCCGTATAACCGTGCACATTTATTCCATGCTCTTTCGCATTCCTAAATAATTCTTCTTCCGTTTCTCCATACATTGTGTGTGTACAAACCGGATCCCCGGCATCCTTGCAGTTTATCGAGAGAGTCATTACAAGATAGCTACATTAAAAATACTTAAATCTTTACTATTGGAATTCTTTAGAGTCCCACTAACATGTTTGATTAATGATATTGTCCTTCAAGTGTATAACTACTAATAGTCACTTCACTTTCTACCTAAACCTAGTATCACAATTATTATTTTCTCGTTATTATAAATTAATCTCATACTCGTACTCCAAATCGCTACTCAAAACGACCGGATGACGAGGAAGAATTCATTGTCATGGTTAAATGGATGAAAACGGCTAACCCCGTTAACATCCACTTTAGCTATGAACATCGAAGCTTCAGTTTTTAACTTTGTCTAAATCCTATAATATTGATATCAGTCATTATTTCTGTTGTAATCTAAGCCGTCGGTAGGTTTTCAAATTCGGGATATACTCATGAGCAATTACCAACTTGGCTCCTTCGCCCTCATATGGAGTATATCATACAGTTTATTATCCATGAAAAAAATCAGACCTTTCCAAGTAATTTCGTCTAGCCTAGCTGCTTTTTCTTAATCACTAGGGGTTTATCGAGCAACGACCACTTGAATATACCAATGGAATTAACTACACGTTATTATTGTAAGTCTTACTTCACGCGTGATTAGGTCTTTGAATTTGCTGGTTGTATTATCCTAGGCACTGTCACTTAAATTATTTCGCAGTTACTATTAGAAGTATCCTCCTTCGGAGTGAAGTCAACTAGTGTATCAACACCTTCCCCACAGTCAAAGACATCATGGCCTGGACCTCCAACAAGGACATCGTTGTCAGGGCCTCCATAAAGATGATCATTCCCTTTTCCTCCATACAGAGTATTTCCTCCACCACCAAAAACTAAATTGCTACCCGAATCACCAAAGAGAAAGTCGTTACCATCCTGACCAAAAAGTGTGTCCGAACCCTCGCCGCCCTGGATTGTGTCATCTCCATCACCACCGTAAATTACATCCGCATCACGAAACCCCTGAATGAAATCACTTCCATCTAGCCCGTATATAGTTTCAGGTCCATTCACTCCTAATACTTTGTCATTATGATCCGTGCCTACACAATTTGTTCGAGGAATAAAACCGTTTCCAAAGCACCGAATCAGGTTGCCGACACCGCCAGTCAAGGATTTAACACTTTGAGTACCCAGAATATGCGTAGCATATAAGGAGTGAGCAGGCAAGACTGAAATAATAATAATAATGACAGCTAAGCTAAGTAAAACTGTCGCAATTCTCAGCCTTGACCATCTAATCAATGAATTTATACTTTTCCGAAAATATAAATGAGTATGGAAAGTGGCTTCATATACTTTATTCCATAACTCAACTAGTCAACAGAATTATTGTTGGGTAGATATGTCTAACGTAATTCACTATAGTAAGTAACCTATATTTTCTATCTATCTTAATGAAACAGTCAGATCTTATAAACAGGAACAGTTGTCAGAAAACCCGTTAAAATTAATCTCATACTGGATTGTAGATGAAATAAATAAAAAAGACGGTGTAAACCATCCGAAATTGCATACCAATCGCTACCAGTGAAAGAATTGATAATCAACTAAATATTGTTAGTTTTTTATTCCATCACGAAATAGAAATTAAGGAGAGGCAGAATGTAATGATCAATATATTATGATATACTGAATATTACTTCATCTTCTAAGGACCCTGAACCTAGAGAAGCTATATAATCTCCTGACGGTACTTGAGTACCGTTCAAACTAATTTGGTCCCATGTAACAGATCTCGAATCGTTCGGATTTAGGGTAGTTATTACCTGAGCTGAAAAAATTGGATAGGTTTCATTGGTTTGTATGCTTCTTATAGTAAGGCCTAAAGCGGAGTTCGGAAAGATTAGTGGTTTTTCTCCGGTATTACTTATGGTGATGTTTACTGTTTCGCCAGGTGAATAAACAGTTTTGTCAGTAGTCACAAGAAGAGCAGAATTATTTTGGTTTTTAGCTCCGCTTACGGGAGCGGAAATACCTTGGTAGTTAGTATTAACTCCGATTTGATTAGCTGACTGGGGAGATGCCAACTTTGATTCGTTCTGGGCATTAATATCATTAGCGATCAAACCCCCAAGCAATAAAAATGAGAATAATCCAATTGCAACTTTAGATGGCTTTGTTCCAAAATAATTATAATTGAGATTGAACATGAACAATTAATTCAATATAAGGGGTATTTATATACCCATTGTATGCTATTAGGGTACGACTAGCAAATCCTGGGTATAATCTTGAACCTAGGCCTAAAATTGCTCTTGAATTTAAGCCGGGGTGCTGAGGGCGATTTTCCGTATTAAGCGTGCAATTCTTGGAGATATGGAAACGATATTGAATTGAACTCACCCTAGATTATGAGTTTAGGCAATTCTGACACAATATGAAAACCGATCTACCATCATCAAATAAGATAGTGTTGTTGAAGACAAAATCAAAATTAAAGTTTGAGTCTGAGTTTTTCAGCAATACATTTTGTGACGTCCTCACCGTATACTTTATTCAAGATTTTACATTTTTCTTCGGGTGTCTTTGCTGATTGATACGCTTGGACTAATTCGTGCCCCTCTTGAAGATTACTAGAATCTTTTGAAACCCCAACGAATCTCAGGTATCCGGTAAGGATGGAAACCGTTATAAACAAACCGAATGCGGCTGCTACTATAATCGCTATATATTTGATTGATTTCTTGTTCAATTAATCAGTAGAAAGCAAATAAGCAATATTTACTTTGGTCCTCGAACGGGTCTGCCGACCTTTGCTCGTTAATGACAGTCAGGACATAGTATCTGTTATGGGAGTTACCGCGAAGCCGATCGTGCCAAAATAAGTAATGAAATTAATAAATAGGATGGTAAAATGAAGAATAATCGTATTGAAAATCCGAACGGTTAATGGGCACCAGAAAATTCAAACTAACGAAGAATTATAAAAATATCTAAAAATTAGGAATCAGAAATTACACCAATTTTTTCAATTAAAGCTCATAATTTGTCTATTTCTTTTTCTAATGATCAGTCTCCCAAATAATTTTTCCAAATCATATGATATTCAACACTTTGGCACAATTCTTATGGTAATAACTCCTGCGAGTACCACAACTGACTATGACATCATTATCTGAAAATATGATGCCACAATGATGGCACCTTCCATTCTGTCTTTGCTTTATGATCGAGAGTACCCTACTTCGAATGTAATAATTTGAAAGTTCAATTATTTTAGGACCTGTCACTAATTTGTATTATTTGAACTGGGCATATAACAAAGTGTGTAAAAGAATTTTATTACTTCTAAGCAGTGTTTATTAGGCTCAGACATTCCTTAGTCTGGAAGGCGATTACCCATTAAATTAAAATATAAAACCAACAGATGTCGACTGGTTAGTATCAGATCTGCTGATTTCATCGACTTCCAAGATCTGAAGGTGTTATTTCCTTTATAGTGATTACATTACGATCCTACAAAGTTATAATAGGAACAGGAGGGAACATGTAATCCACTATTGTCACCAGCTACCGTATTCTGAATTCAGGGCCCGAATTCGTTTGCATTAGGCAAGTCTGGCGCCTATCTAATTTTATGAATGAAAATATTCCTTATGATTCTGATAAAAAGTTGGAATTCCAAAATAACCAATTCGTTTGACAAATAAACGAATGATAAGATCATGCTCACAGTCCAATACCTCACAATTCTAAGATAGGCTAATACAGACAATTGAAATTTGGAAAATTTGAGGGATCCAAATGATTTGTGGGTCTACAGTTTTTTGATTCCAATTTATATTTTTCAATAGTAATTTGGCTCTGACGGAGGCACTAATAGTCTAGTATATCATCCCCAACAAATTTTTTCCTCTCCATGACCTATTTTATATTGTAAACCAGTTTGGTTTCTTCTTCCTGAATCAATTGATGCACAGTCGATTTAATTGCGTAGTAAGGAAATAAGCGCTCTTCGAAAGTTAACTTTGTTAAGGAATCATTAAAACTAATTCAATATCACCATGACACTCTCGTGATACGCATTGGGACCACTGATTGAAGGGCCAGTTCTGGGATACTTATTAATGGTTGATTAGCTATTGCTAAGAACTACTACCGAAATTAACATAGATAAGGTCCTTATATTTATACAACAGAATCCAGGTTGCCATTTTAGGCTAATAAAGAGGCAATTGGGTATTTCAGTTGGAACAGTCCAATATCACGTGAATCGTCTCGAGAAGGCTAGGTT
>WNGA01009874.1_pt1 | contig 13871 bp, 16 predicted proteins | sample 5400061 | NCBI WGS metagenome assembly WNGA01 (sample SAMN13153366, study PRJNA577476) | soil metagenome | isolation source: 100 cm soil or saprolite under grassland replicate 2 | place: USA:California | collected 2016-06-15 | reverse complement strand
ATTAACAGTTGATCTTCTTTATTAAAGTCTATCCATTTTCTTAAAACAAATAGTGGCAGCCTGATTGAAAAATATCTGGAGAACAAAACGATGGGGACAGTCAATAAACCAATAATCAAGTAAATATTATTGTAATCCAGCACCATTAATCGTAAACCAATCAAAACAAATAAAACAGCATTCATAATCACATCTACTAATTCCCAGAATTTATCAACGTATATTTCTGTAGTATGGCTCATTGCAAGGTTCTTCGAACGGCTTCCGGTAAACAATCCCGCAATTACCATTGCCAAAGGACCGGATACATGCAAGATATTTGCAAGATAATAACCTCCCATTACCATTGAAAGTGTTATCATCACTTCAGTTCCATAATCATCAATTGATTTTAATAAACGATAAGTGACATAGCCAATGGCAAAACCAAATACAATCCCGCCAATAACTTCCTGAAAAAATAACATAACTACTTCACCAAAAGAAACTTTATCGGTTCCATTGCGAATAATCTGTAAAATGATTATAAAAATAACTACACCAACTCCATCATTAAACAAAGATTCTCCTACAATATTTGTTTCGACTTTTTTTGGAACATTTGCTTTGGTAAGTATTCCAAGCACCGCAATGGGATCGGTAGGTGATATCAATGCACCAAATAATAAGCAATAAATAAAATTTAGTTTATAATCTGTAAGCAATACAGCTACATACAGTAATGATGCAATAAGAAATGTTGATAACAACACACCCATTACGGAAAAAAGTATTATCGTTCTTTGTTCTCTTCGCAGTAATGAACTATCTGTATGTAATGCCCCTGCAAACAGAAGAAAGCTTAACATAACTTCTAACAATACCTTTGAAAATTAATATGCTCTATCATATCTTCTGCATAATGAAACAGCTCTGGATTTATATAATTAATAAGTATCATTACAACTGAAAAAATTATAGCCATTACCATTAATTCTATGGTATAAGGAAGCTTAAGAAAGCGCACATTGACATAGCCAAATACAGCAGAAAGTACAATTAAAAGTATGATGGTATTGAACAGGTTCATAACAACGGTGTTGAAACTTAACATGAAAATATTTCAGATGAATTTTTACATTAATCAAATGCTTCACTAAAACTAGAGAAGTCACAATATGCGATGCCGTGAAAAACTTAGTTCTCAAAAACCAAAATCAAAGCACGCTAATTATTACTGCACATCATAAAAGGTTATCCAAAAAAACAATGTTGAACTATAAACACAATCGCTCCGGCAAAGAATCCCGCCAATGCTAATAAACTTATTCGTTTAACATACCAGAAAAAACTAATCTTCTCCATACCCATTGCTGCCACTCCCGCAGCAGTTCCAATGATCAGGGCGCTTCCTCCCGTTCCGGTGCAATAAGCCAGGAAATGCCAGAAAAAACTATCGGAAGGATAGTGAGAAAGATCATACATGCCCTGCAATGCGGCAACGAGAGGCACGTTGTCAACGATTGCCCGAAAGCAACCCTATTGAAACTACGATCACATAATCGTTACCGATTCGAAGAGACATCCAGTTCGCAAGTGCAGATAAAATACCTGTTGCCTGTAAAGCGCCAATACTTACAAGGATGCCAAGAAAGAACAGAATGCTCGGGGAATCAATTTTACGCAATGCATGCGCAACGGATAATACACGAGTATCCTCGTCATTTTTGTTTTTTCTTATGCTTCTGTAATTACCCAAAGTATGCCAAGACCAAGTAAAATACCCATATAAGGAGGCAAATGAGTATATGTTTTAAATACAGGCACTAAAAGCAGAATAAAAATACCTGAGAACAAAATGATTGATTGTTGTTTTGAAGGTACATGGTTCATATTTGTTTTTTCAGTATCGTCGGGTTTTTCTACATTGCCTTGCAACCTGAAGGATAGATATATTAATGGTGTACTGAGACAGATTAAAGAAGGCAGAAAAAGTGAAGGGATAATTTTAAAAGCAGTGATCTGTCCGCCGAGCCAAAGCATGGTGGTGGTTACATCTCCAATAGGCGACCATGCTCCTCCTGCATTAGCTGCAATAATAACAAGTCCTGCAAAGAATAAACGGTCTTCTTTTTCTTTTACAAGTTTTCTCAAAAGAGAAACCATTACAATTGTAGTGGTAAGATTATCCAAAACCGCTGAAAGAAAAAAGGTAAGCAGTGATACTACCCACAACAGTTTTATTTTATTTGTCTGCGTAATTCTTTTGGTAATAATATCAAATCCCTTATAGGCATCTATCAATTCTACAATGGTCATTGCTCCAAGAAGGAAAAACAGAATGCCAGAAACTTCGCCTAAATGATGAGACAATTGTTCATTTACAATTTCTTTATTAGGAGCATGCAGAATATATATTACCCAACAAAGCACGCCTGTAATTAATGCTGATGCAGCCTTGTTTATTTTAATAGTATGTTCAAAAGCTATAGCAAGGTACCCAATAATGAAAATTGAAATAATCAATGTTGCCATGTTACTTTTTATTCTAACTTTTTTATTAAAACTTTAAATGTAAGGGTTCTGCAAAATAAAATGAAAGACGAAATATTTGGTAATAAACATCGGGCGTGATTAATAACTATTTTCTATGAAGGGGTTCGGAAAATATTTTGTTGGTTCTATTGCCGGTACCATCATTGCCATTATCATTTTGTCTGGCATGGTATCAGCAAACGCATCTACCATTGTTTTGGTGTGGTAAACAACACAATCACTTGCTTTTGCTATTACATAGAATTGCTGTAATGATTTTTGAACGAGGGGATAAATATAGGTGCGCAGGTTCCTTTTAATGGCAAATGGATTTGCTTTTAATAATTTTCTCCCTTCTTCCGAATTTAAAAGCTCCTCATAATCGTTCTCAATTGGAATAAAATCAAGATCATAACTTTGCACCAGAGACTTAAAATTTTTAGAAGTTGATAGTATTACGCGATGTCCACGCATTCTTAACGCTTGTCCTAGTATAGCGAATGGTTGTACATCTCCTCTTGTGCCATGGCTAATAGTGCAATATGCATGTCGCTCCACTGTATTGTTAATGCATTGTAGCAGTGTTTAAAAATAGTATTTTTAAAATTAAGTGCTTTTCCATTCAATGCAGTTTAATATAGAATTTCCCGCTTCGTGTATAACCGTTTACCTGCATTAGAGATGTTACCTTCTGTCGCACATTTTATGGTAGCTGGAATGGATGGAATCATCTAAACTAATCCTTTGACAGAATATTTTTACCTTTACTAATCACTATGAAAACAAATTTCCAAAGCAACTTGTACCAATTTCTTTTTGCTAACTCCTCAGCGCTTAAACATTTTTTTTATGATGGCAGTTTCAATACCTAATGATAGATATATCCTTGGAATTATTTCAATCATTTCAATTCTGGTAATTGGTTTTTTTGATTGGAAGACAGGATATGAATTATCCTTTTCGATTTTTTATTTATTACCCTGTCATTTTTTGCTTTGTATACAAATATTTCAAAAACACAGGTAATTATTAATGCAATAGCGGCAGCAATAACTTGGTTGATAGCAGATTTATTGTCAAATCAGGCATACTCAAAATCATTTTATTCCTTATTGGAATGCGTTTGTAAGACTCATTAACTTTCTGCTTGCATCATTTCTTTTTTATTCACTAAGAACAAAACATGAAACTTTAATTAGCATAAATAAACGTTTGAACGAATTAAACGAAGAGAAAAATAAATTTCTTGGTATGGCTGCCCATGATCTAAGCAGTCCAATCGCCTCTATACAATCACTTTCTCAATTAATGCTCGATAATAATGCAACTGATAACTATTTAGAATTTGTGGAATTGATAAATCACGTGAGTAAAAACTCGTTGAATTTAATAAAAAATCTTTTGAATATTTCTGTAATAGAATCAAACACAATTCATTTAAATATCCGAGAGTATGACTATATTGATTTCCTCAAGAAAATAATCAGGATTTATCAGCCTCTTGCTAAAAGAAAGGAAATTAAAATACTTTTTGAGTGTCCACTAAATATATTGATATTGGCATATGATGAAGTGTATATGGAACAAGTTGTAAGCAACCTGATAACAAATGCAATTAAATACTCTTATGTGAATAGCTCTATAAAAGTGAGTATGAAAAAGTACGATTCAAAAGTATTAACTGAGGTAATGGATCAAGGAGTAGGTATAGCAGAAAACGAAATAAAAAAACTTTTTAATTTTTTCCAAAAAACAAGTTCGAAACCTACCTCCGGAGAGCTGAGCAGTGGACTTGGATTAGCTATCGCAAAAAAAATGGTAAACTTACATAATGGAACAATCGGAGTAAGTAGTGTTTTAAATCAAGGTTCAAATTTTTTTCTTTTACTTACCCTCTTAATACAACCCATAATTTTTTTTGGCTTGCCATTCAGTTTAGAGTCTGCTCTATAAAAGCCGCCCCAATTATTATTGAGACGGCTTCAAAACCTAATAAAATTTATTTACCTGAAGCATTTCTTTTCTTTTCAGCATTAGCTATAAGGTGCTCGACTTTTGCGAGCACTTTCTGATAATGCTCCAGCGCCTTTTGTGCAAGTTCAGGTGTTGGATTATCAAATAACTCTGTGAGGTAAGGATATTCACTTAAATTCATACCCTGCGCAAGTGCATACTGTTTTATACCTTTTAAAGCGTCGGTTGCATTTGAGTATTGGCTCATATTTATATTGTTGCCGGCAATCTCTTTCAGGGATTGTGTTTTGGTATAATCGGTTGCAAACTTCGTAACTTTTTTGTCTACATTATATAGTGAAGGATTATACCCCGGAACAACTTTCTTTAATGCCATTTGAACATTGTTCAAAATCACCTGCATATCTTCAATCGTTTCTGCCATATCATTAGCGTTTATACCAACTGCTGTATTGATGTAATTAAATTCTTTATCAGGATCTGATTCAGACCAGGCAATACCAATAATACGTTTAAAATCTCTTGTTTTCATGCTATCAGGTGATACGGCGATAGCCATACCATCACCATTACCCGATGGAAGAATATAATCTTCCTTATGAACTTCCCCTATTACTTTAACCGGTACTTGTCCCATAAAAGCAATTTTTTCATACACCAATTCTTCACCTTCACCAGGTAAACCACCGATAACGCCGGGATTACGTGATACTACCATAAATTTATCTGCATCTGCAAATGTTCTAGAAATTACCCCAGCCTTAACGCCTACAACGTCCCCAAATCCCATTACCTCTTCTTTATCTGATTTTGGCAACCATTCCGCGTAATCCGCACCCCCGGATTCATAGGCTACTCCCGGATTGCCTTGGTTATAAGCAATATAGGCCCCAAGCTGTACTCCTGAAACCACGGCATCAATTGCACTCCATGCAACATCATCACAATCGCCAAATACACCCACACCTGCAACACACGCAATAAGATTGATTACAAATTTTACTATATCCCTTACTACACTTAATGTTTGCGTGAGTGCTCCAAAAGCATAGTTATTATTGACATTTTGTAAAGGTGTGGGTACATCAGGAAGAGGTTGGTTAGGATCCTGGCTTGTTCCACCACTTGTAGTATCGGAATTGTTTACCAAATCAATAAATTCACTTCGGTTAGGTTCCGTAATGTTTGTAAAACCTTCTATGCGTCCCCTTGCATTTCCATTTCCGTCCCAGAAAGTGATGAAATTTTCATTTCTGTTAGGAGTGGCCCCCTGAATTTTTACAGAAATACCATTGCGGCTGCCTTGTACAATAAGCGGATAATTATCAATTACTCCTTCAGCGGGAGGCAAAGTAGCGCTTATTGTTACCTGTCCATTCAAATTAGATACTCCGTTAACATGTAATGAGTCATTCAAATTAGTAGTTCCAGTTACATTCAATGTATTTTTCAGATCAGTACGTTTGTCAACAGTCAATGTTCCTGTTAAGGCAGTGGGGCTTTCATTATTAACATTGAATGAGTCATTGAGATTAGTAGATTTATCAACCATTAATGTTCCTGTAAGATAAGTTGGACTTATCCGGTCAACAGTAAACGCTCCATAATTAAAAGTAGAACCACCAATTTTATTTAAAAAAGCACTGGAATCAACAGTAAGATCCGCTCCAATTTTCAAACTCCTCGCTATATCAACATTTCCATTTGCTTCTATTTTTAATCTTTCAATATTATTGGTAACCATTATGAGGTCTGCAAAATCTGTTGTTCCTAATTTATCACCAGGGCCGGTATTTGAATTACCAAAAAGCGACCATGACTGCGCCGGCACACCGGCATTACTGACGGTTTGCGAGGATATTTTATTATTGCTGTTATTTGATAATGAATTAGCTGATCCGGCATGAAAGGCATACGGCACCGCTAATAATTTGCTATTACTGATAGTAGTAAAATCAGTTTTGCCTTTATCCTTAATAGCTACCTGCATCCATATATCTTCTGTACTCCAGGGAATTTTATCGAATGTTCCGGTTTGTACTTTTCCTTCACCTATTACAAGCGTGAATAAACCTAACTGGTCCGTTATCACGTCATGTGCTTCACTGTAATAATTCACCAGTGATTTAGAACCGGAGCTAATGCCGCCAAGACTTATTTTTAGTGAGATTTTTTGATTAACTAAAATTTCACCTGAAAGGTTTCGCGCTACCGCCTGGTATTTCATTCCCTGCGGAATTTTTTGTGCGTAAACAGTTGCTGACAAAAAAAAGCCAAGCAACCAGAAAAGAAATAACTTTTTCATATTTTAAGTTTAAAGTGAAAGTGAATTATTGGGCTTTGATAATTTTGAATATTTTAAATAAACTGCCGCTGGCATTGGATATAGCAAGGGTATAAATACCGGATGAAAAGGGAGCAAGGTTAAAGTCAATTGATTGAAGTTTTGCATCCGATGTTTTACTAATTAAGGGTCGTCCATTTAAATCAGACAGTTTTAAAAATACTTTTGAAGCGGTTTCCCTTTCTATTACTGCGGTAAAGATGGTACGTACGGGATTGGGAGCAATTGTAATGTGATACCGTTCCTGTGTGACCGCTATTTTTGTATGCAGGATTTTCGCCGTCTGCATTGGCTGATGAAATCCCTGAGTGTACAGTTGATTATTTGAAGAAATAGTTTCAATAGCAGGTTCTCCAAGTGTCCACTCTAAAGACAGGTTATTAATTTTGTCTGCATTACCTGCAGAAGAAATAACAGAGTTGCTTATTTGTTGTGTTTTGCCAATAAGTGAAAGGCAAAGGCAGGAAAGCAATAAAAGATTCTTCTTTCTCATAAAACAGATAGTTTTAATTATAAAATAATTTTTACTTCTTGCTTTGATATATAAACTCGATGGAGGAGAAATATTTCCTGCTCCGTGTTGATTTTTAATGTGTAGATAAATTGTCGTTGTCTTCATTTTAGCAAGGGTTCGGAACATGATAGCTTTAGAACAGAGAATAAATAATTACGTAATGGTGGTTATCGGAGGCGGGCAACAAGAAATGCTTTTGTAATGCGAGCTTTGGTATACCTGCGTTTTCACGGAGTACTTACACAAGTGTTCAAGACATTAAAGGTACTTCAAAAAGAAAGGTACGGAAAAGAATATGTATTTGCAATAATAAAAAAATTGCTCGTTGGAGAAGTAGCTATTATAATAAGCCAGAAAAAGACGAAGTTTATTTTTTATTCGTTGGAGCGTCCATTTTTGTAAAAGCTCAGGACGAATATAAAAATGTAATGCTGCAAAACATCAATGCACTGGATACTACAAAAAACGCGCAAACACTCAATGCTGCAGCATCAACTTTTGCCGCTGGTTATGATTATAAAAAGGATTGGCGCCCGCTCTATTGAATGTTTTGCCTATTTAAAACTGAGTGAGGTTTATCAAAACCTTGAGCAAAGAAAAGCTGCCATTAATAAAGCGGCAGAATTACTGCAAAACTTACCGGAGAATAATGAAGAAGTGCAAGTGTTGCGTGCGCTATATGCCATGGACTATCTGGTATTGACGAAGTGAATGGAAAAAATACCTACCAATGATAAACGATGCATTGACAAAAGCAGACAGCATTAATTCGAACAATACAAGAATTTATTACTTGAGAGGAATTCTTAAATACAATATGCCAGCAACCATGGGTGGCGGAGTAAATGAAGGGATGAAATTATTCAAGCTGGCGATGGAAAAATATGAAAGCTATAAACCCACAGATGAGTTTGCCCCAACATGGGGAAAATATAAAGTGGAAAAATATCTTGCGAAGAGTAAATAAAAATCCTATAGTTAAAGACATTATGAAAAGAGACGTCGGTATTATTGGAACAGTTGCAAGAATTCTATTCGGGTCAATTCTTTTCGGCACTGTCGTCTATGGACACTTGAATGGAGTTTTCAGGCCATTGCCCTGGCTAATAGGATTGGTAGTATTTCCATTGATTTTCACTCTTTGGCACTCATGGCAAATTAAAAATAAAAAAGCCAGGTTTAGCAAAACCGGGGCATTAGCCAAATGCGGTAATGTGTTTATATTCCTGGCTTTTTACTTTACGTATTGGTAGGCTCCTTCCATAAAATTTATGAGTGATGCTGTACTGATTTTTTATGGCATTTCAATGTTGTTGCAGCTATAAGAGGCTACAGCAGGTGTGAGGTGTTAGCTATTTCCAATTGGCTTTTAAAAAGGAATGATCAGCTTGGGTGTATTCTTTTTACACCTTTTGATAAGATTGATGAGAAATTGAAATTTAAAGAACAGCCGAAAAGATAGAATGAAATATGTCTCAAACATCCACTTAGTTTGTCGTATTCATGGATCATTATTCTTCCATAGTGAAATAATTTTATGCTGAATAATTTAGTTGAAACGTCTCAAGGCTAACCACAATATACTTTAAAATGCATTTTCTGAGAAAATGAATTATACTTTTTTATGATTTTTTTCTTCTTTTCACTTCTTCAAATTTTTCATCATATTCAGGGCGAATCGTATGCATTACCCTGTCCCAAAAAGTAAAATACAATCCATAGTTTCCTGTGAAATACTGATGATGCATGTTGTGATTTACGGAAGTGTTTATCCACCTGCCAATCCATGTTTTGTTAAAACCTTTCGGATATAATTCATATCCTAAATGACCATAAACATTATACGTGAGACTGAAAATAAAAAAAACAAGAAGATGCAGATCATTTATTGGCATAATAAAAAGAAAGACCACAAATACGCCTGCTTCAAGGATAGCTTCCAAAGGATGGAAGGCGTATGCAGCCCAGGGAGAAGGGTTTGTAGATTTATGATGAACAAGGTGAATGAAGCGGAACAACGATTTGTGATGGATTAAGCGATGCAGCCAATAGAAATAAGTATCATGAACAAAAAGCATAATCGGAAAAGCTGCGAAAAAATATATCCATCCATACGTGCTGATATCTGAATAATAAGTTGTGTGTGGGCGAATAGCATCGTTTTTCAGCATAATAACAGGAGGGAGTGTAAAGATCATAATGCTGCATACCGAGTATATTACTTCGCGGATATAATCTTTCTTTTTAGGAAACCGCAACTGTATCTTTTTTCTTCTCGGGTTATTATGGACTACGTTTCTGATTCACTAAACCGCTGTGAGTTTACCATAACATTCTTTACGAGGTATCTTATAAGCAAGTACCGGGAATGTTAGGTAAAAATTTTGATTTTAGACGAATGCCGTTATGGGGAAATTTTATAACCATAAGCCGGACGCTTGCATGGTTAAATGTAAAAAACGCTCAATTGCGGAGCGTTTCATGATGAGTTTTAAATATCATGATGTGAGACACAATAGAGTCCTGATTTTAAAAGACGTTTAATAAGCGTGTAAAATAAAATTAACTCCAACAATTTTCCAACATAAAGAAATAGTTTTACTCCTGATTGAATTAGTAAAGTTTGCTCTAATCAGCCCTAAAAATAATTCCATGAAAAGCCAAATAGCCACTCCCAAAAAATACTTATCCGCCAAAAGGAAAGCAAGGTATTACGCCGATACACGTATTGCCCTTCAGCTTTACCCATTTTATAAAGCGGAGATTATTATAAAAAATGAGCCCCGGCTCCCCAGGAATGATCCAAGAAGGCCTGTAGCTTCCCGAAAGCACCGCATATCTTTATTGAAATACCTAAAACTGCTTGTTACTTCACACAAATCTTCAGCAGAAACGCCGGGAAGTAATGTCCATAATACTAGGGGCGCATCTCTTGTGAGCAATTAAGGACTAAAAAGCGAAACCCCACGCAACTGCGAAGAACCTGCTGCCGTCACAAATCAAATGCTTTAAGACTTGTTGGAAAATGGTGAGAATAAAATTTCTCACAACATTTAACCTTTAGGCGTGTAGGAGACCAAGCTTTTTCATTTCATAGAAATACAAACAGCAGAAATTTTTTAGGACGGCTGAGAAAAGCTGCAAAGGTCAAACTGCAAATCATTATGGTATGCAATTTGACCAATGAAGCGGGGGTTATATAAACATCCAACCTATGAAGACACCTGCCCTGGTGAAAGGTGGCGTTTTTGCCTCTGAAACTTGCAACAACGCTTGTCGCAAAAAATTTAAATCACAAACTGTGAAAAAAGTGCAGAGGAAATGTGTTACCTAATATTGGAAAAACGTTGGAATAAAAGTATTTTTACCAACCATTCCCATGAGTTAATTCCCGCCTATCCCGAGTATACGTCACTGTTTAAAACGTTGCTATGAAAACCATTACATTTAATTATGAAGGGCATGAGTTATCTGCTGATGTTTACTACAATTTAGAGAGTGTATTTGATCTTATAGCCGTAGTGCCCAGGGAAAATAAATTTTTTTCAGAGGTAATATTGCTATTTAAAGAGCACGGAAAATGGATCACCGATTTGTTATTTCTGAAAAAGTATCCAACCACACTCAAGAGCTTGATGCGAGGTATACAAAATAGCTGCGGGATATAAAAACCCCGAAAGCATTAATGTGCCTGCTCAAGTACTTAAAAAGTCCTGTAAAAATCGTTGGAAAAATGATGGAAATGCGGGATGATTTTCTTTTTTCCTTAAAGATCAATCAACATGCAATTAAATTCAATTAATGACTTTGCAGATGATAAATCTCGATGTTACTTTGTGTCATCCAATTATCCAGAACAAACCTAAAGTCCTAAAATCCACATTGAAAGACCACTTGATTAACCGGATGGCTTTTTTATTTCTGCGATCAGATATCTGCAAAAAGTCGAAGTCAAACATCTGACCAATTGGAATCCTTCACGACGCTCACAAAATAAATCGCTTGGAAAAAGTTTTTTTATGAACATCGCGCCAAAGAGAATATTTATCTTCTGAATTATTTTTTTAGATAGTATTTTACGGCACCAGGAAAAGAGCCGACAGAATCAACAGCTTCTTTTATTTGTTCTATAGACACCCCAAATATTGTTGACCACCAGTTAAGCTCCACCTCTTCTTCAATGTTGATGTAGTCAGGATCAATGCAGATGTTTGTTTTTGATTCATGAGTCATAGTGTTAGTTTTTTCAAGTGACAACAATCAAAAAAACACTCAAATTACTGAGTGTTTTTCAATGCGGCGTTTGGCTATTTTTCAAATATTTTTTTACTGCCTCTGCAGAAGTGCCAACTTCCATTACAGCCATCTTTAGTTCTTCTTTGGAAACACCAAATTCTTTTGTCCAATACTTAACTTCATGGTCTTCATGAATGTTGACTCTTCTGGAATCAAGAGGTCCCGTTGTTTTTGGATCGTCCGGCATGATTTAGATTTTAAATGGTTAGCAATTAGAGAGGCACTCAAGCTTTTGAGTATTTTCATGACTACAGAAACTCTACTGGTATTAGTAACCATTTATAGACCTGCAAATGGTATACCATTCATTGGCTAATTGTTGAAATAAAATTTCATATATGTATGTGCCCATAAACAATTCTATTAACACTCTCCTTGCACCTTTTTTAGGATGGCTATAGATGAATCAGAAAAAGGAAAAACAACTATTGAAATGCTCTTATAGTATTTCCTTCTTGCATTGTTTTTAACAATGGAATAATCAAATTCTATTTTATTGTTTCTCATTAATCCTGCTACAAAGTTAGGCTTGTGTCTGCTGAAGCGTTGCAAAAGCTTACGGCATAAACATAAACCTTCTCACAAAAGCCGTCATTTATTCCGTTTCCTTTTGCACTTGATTGACACAAGCCTGGTAGTGCACCATAATTAATTTTTAAAACTTTAAAATGATTGGTTATGGAAACTACATTAACAGCTTTGGAACAGTACCAGGTAGCAGAAGTAGAACTGGTATACAAATCAAAAGTAAAAGCTTCAGCTCGTCCTCAAGTGCTCACATCAAGAGATGTTTACGAAATATTTAAACAATCTTGGGACGAAAATAAAATTGATTTCGTTGAGCAGTTTAAAATAATGTTGCTTAACCGGTCTAACAGAGTATTGGCAATTTATGAAGTATCAACCGGTGGAATAACAGCTTTTTCTAACGCTTCACGCTTTTGTTTAGAGTCAGCCCTTGCATAAATTTCTGTGGTTTGTATGGATACGTGCCCTAATATATCACGTATATATACCAGGTTAATTCCAGCTTGAAGCAAGTGCATCGCTTTTGAGTGGCGAAGAGAGTGGCAACTGATTTTATCTGGGATAACCATTTTATTTTTCTCCCTGGCAGCCTTACAATATTTCTGAACAATATAATTAATGCCTACACGCGTAAGTTTTTCCTTTCGACTATTAAAGAAAAGGGGATACATATTTGCAAACGGTTCATTTAATCGATGCTCCTTTAGATAATTTCTCAGATGCTCCGTTTGCCCCTCTAACATTGGAGCCAATCGTGCTTTATTTCCTTTCCCAATTATCTTAATGGTGGAAGGTTTATTAAGCCGCAGCATTGAAGGAGTCAAATCGATTATTTCTTGTACCCTCGCGCCGGCATCATACATCAAAGAAAGGAGCGTTAAGTCCCGCCTTCCTTTCAAGGTTGTAGTATCTGGCTGTTGCAAGAGTAATTTTATCCCTTCGATTGTCAGATAGTTAATGCTCTCCTGTTTATTTTTCTTAAATTTAATGGAGAGTATCTTTTGACTTTCATACAAATAATCCAAACTCTCATATTGTAAGTACTTATAAAAGGAATGGATTGCCGCCAACCGTGCATTGCGTGTGGTGTTGCTGCATTGTCTCTCTTTTTGTATCCAATCAAGGAACTCAATCACCGTTTCTTTTTTTATTTTATCAATTGTCAGCTTCTCTATTTTTATATGCTTCTCGGTTTGAGCAAAATGAAGAAGTAAAACAAATGTATCCCTATACGACGCAATTGTGTTGGTGCTTGCCCCTTTTTCATTAGGCAAATACCTTGATATAAAATCGGATATATACTTTGAAAAATCAGTGGTTTTCATAGTTTTTAAATTTAGGGAATACATCCAGACAGATTGTATCTACATCTCTAATTAAATCTGGATACATATTCGCGGTTAATCTAACATAATGATTGGTTGATCCAAGGCCTTGATGCCCTAAATAATTGGAAAGAATTGGTAGCGATGCATAAAGATCAATTCCAGCATCAGCCATATTTGCAAGTGAGGTAACAGCAAATGTATGCCGTAGAAAATCCAAACGTTTGGATTTCCTTAGTTATCCAAACAAAAATAATATCCAAACCTTTATGGTAAACCATTGATCTTCACCCACTCTGTCAAATAAAGGTTTGGATATTATTCTATATTGTTTGCTTCATTTATTAAACTAAAAGGAGGCAATACAATTATGGAT
>WNGA01015895.1_pt1 | contig 13875 bp, 15 predicted proteins | sample 5400061 | NCBI WGS metagenome assembly WNGA01 (sample SAMN13153366, study PRJNA577476) | soil metagenome | isolation source: 100 cm soil or saprolite under grassland replicate 2 | place: USA:California | collected 2016-06-15 | reverse complement strand
CCGCGTACCACGCGTAGTCGAGACCGAAACGGATCACGTTCTCGCCCAGGACGCCGCTCGCCTGCTCATAGTCGGCGATGTTGGAGTTGATGAGGTCGATGTCCGGCCCGCCACAGCAGGACAGCGCCGGCTCGTTGTTGAAATTCTCACCTCGCAGCACGACGTCCTGGCCTTCGTAGACGAGCTTGCCGTCGCTGACGGTGAGGTAAGAATCCGTCACCGGACGGGCCCAGTCTGCGGTCGCCAGAACGGAGGCGGGCTGCGCGGAGCTGGCCGGCGTCAGCAGCGCGGCCAGAAAGCTTGCAAGCAGGGCGATATGGGCGTGACGCAAGGTCGGCTCCACAGCCAGTTCACCGCACGACCCCCGACCCGTCAACACGGCAAGAGCCACCACGCATGGGCGCTCGTCCCAGGCAGGCACGATGCTGTCCCACGGCGGAGCTGGCGAACCCAGGCTACGTCTGCGAATGCCGCCTGCAGGCGGACGGCACCTGCGCGAGCTGCGGCGTTTGCTCGAAGCTATGCCGGCCTGAAGGCGGGGCCTGCCTCGACCAGCTCGGTGAGGATCGAACCTCTGAGCATGACGAAGCACACCCGCCGGCCTTCGAAGGCCACCGCCGGCATCGGCCGACCGAGGAGCCGCGCTCCCCTCGCCTGGAGCTTTTGCAGCTCCGGTTCCAGCGGGTCAGCCAGGAAAGCCTGGTGGTAGATACGCACACCTCTCGCGAGCCAGCCGTCGAGCACGGTCGATCCGGGTAGCTGCTCGAGCACCTCGAGCTGCGGGCCGCAGCCACGCAAGAACAGGCCCCTGACGCCCAGCACCGGATCGGTGAACGGCGTGCCCACCGCCGAATAGCCGAGGCTGGACAGGGCGTCGACCTCCGCGGCCAGGTCGGGCGAGGCGACGCCAAGATGATGAAAGGTCAGCATGCTGTTTCACTTCTCCTGCATGCGACCGAGGCCACGCCCGCCGGCAGCCGCCACGACCACACGTGCCATTCCGGTGTCGTCCGCTCGGAGAGGTCAGCTCCCAGCCAGTAGAGGAGGTTGGCGCCATCTGCTTTCGCCATCGCCTCCTTCTGCGTCCACAGCCGGTAGAAGCCTGCCCGGCCGGCCCAGCGGCCGGCACGTCGAAGGCGGCGTGCTTCTTCGGGCGCGAAGAACCGGTCCGCCAGGCCACTCCAGTCCAGGCCCGGCCGGAACCGCTCCACGTCGACCCCGACCTCGCCTCCTCGAGTCAGCGCGTAGAGAACGCGGTCTTTTGAGTGCGACACGCTGAAGCGAAGCGGTGGCTCACGCGCGGGAGTTATGAGGATCGGCTTGCCGTTCGACTCCCGTCCGAGACGGATGCTGCGTGGCGTGACGCCCAGGTAGCGCGCGAGCAGGACGCAAAGCTGGCTGTGACCGGCAGGCCGTTTCAGCGAGCCCAACCAGACGTGCACCTCTCCCGGCTCCAGCGGAGCAAAGCCCTCGATCTGCTTCGAACGCTTGTCAGGAGCGGCCAGGACAAGAAGCTTCACGCCCGGATCGGCTTCAGGTTGCGGTAGAACTCGACGGCCGACGCGTTCGGACCGAGGGGCACTCCACAGCGCGCCACCGGCCGGGCCGGATTGCCCTGCACCAGGGTCATCTCCTCTACGTTGCCGGACACCACGCTTCCGGCGGTCACCACGGCCCCACGACCGATCGTCACGCCGGGCAGGATGATCGCGCCCGGGCCGACCCAGGCCTGGTCTTCGAGCCGGACGGAGACGGTCCCGTGGGCCAAAAGCGTCGGGGTCACGTCATTGAAGTGGGCGATGATCATGCTCCGCGCACCGAGGAAAACTTCGTTCCCGATCGACACCAGCTCCGGATGCATGGTCTCGATGATCACATCGGTGCTGATGAAGACCCCCTGGCCGATGTCCACCCCTCTCCAGCGGTGCAGACGCAACCTGAGGTTGCTTCCCCCAGGAAGGAACAGAGCAGCCACCTGGAGAAGGCGGATCTTGACCGCGCGCAGAGTCTCCATCTGCGCCTAAGCGGAGCGCGCCTCGCCCTGGGACAGCTTCATCCGCAGCAATGTATGCAGCTCGCCGAAGGTGGCCGACGCCCGCAGCTGCTCCAGCTCCTCGTCATCGAAGCGAACGGCGAAGCTCTTCTCAACTTCGAAGATGACGTTGATGTGGGAGAGCGAATCCCATCCGGGGATGTCGGTGTAGGGGGTGCCGGCCACAAGCCGAGCATCGGGCACCCGGAACAGCTTCTGCACTATCTCGACCAGCGTCGGGTGCACTGCCCCGAGATCGCCTCCACCTGCGAAGGGGAGGGCGCTCATCGACTCGAGTATATGAATGAGGCCGGAAGAGCCGGGATGAGCTTCTTCGCCATAGTCCCAGGACAAGACGCCTATCGGGATCCGGCCTGTCCCAAGGGACAACGCGGTACAGCAGGATCGTTTTTCACCTTGCGGCGACGCGCACGCCCGGCTCACGCTCGAGTGGCATGGACGGTGCAGGGCTTCTCGCGCCCACGCTCGACCCTACCAGAGAAGATCTGCGGCGTGCCCTCGATCGCCAGCTGAAGGCAATCCCGGCCGGCGGCGCGGTGGGGTTCGAACGGTCCATGGAGATCGCCGCCGCCTGCGGGCAGCTCGGACAGCGCGAAGCGGCGTACCGCTGGCTGCGGCAGGCGGCATGCGAGGCAGAGACCTTCCTCCAGTGGCAGGCGGCGGCGGTCACCTTCAGGGACATGAGACGCGAGGCCGCTCCCACGGCCAGGCGCACGGCGCGAGTTGCGGTGCTGGGAAGCTATACGACGTCGCAGCTGGCGCTGCTGCTCGGCCTGGCGGCGTTCCGAGAAGGGGTCGACGTCGAAATCTATGAGAGCAGGTACGGGCAGTACAGCCAGGACCTGATCGACCCCGATAGCGAGTTGCACGCCTTCCACCCCGAGGTGGTCATCCTTGCCGTTCACGAGGGGACGCTCCGCTTGCCGGAGCTGAGCGACGATCCAGACGCCGCGGTCGACGCCGAGCTCGAGCGCTGGCGGGAGCTCTGGGCGCTGGCAACGGAGCGTTCGTCGGCGCGCGTGATCCAGCACACGTTCGTGACCCACCCGGCCCTGCCGCTCGGACACCTGGCGGGCAGGCTCGGGTCGCGTTACGCGATGGTCCAGATGCTCAACTCCCGCATGATGCGAGAGGCTCCCGCCGAGGTCGCGTTCGTCGATTGCGAGAGGCTTGCTTCCTGGTGCGGGAAGCGCGCCTGGTTCGACGAGCGCTACTGGTACCTGACCAGGCAGGCGCTCGCCCCGGACGCCCTGCCGCTGCTCGCATGTCACACAGCCGCGGTGCTTGCGGCCACGCTTGGCTTGAGCAGGAAATGCCTGGTCCTCGACCTCGACGGCACCCTGTGGGGCGGAATCATCGGCGAGGATGGGCTGAGCGGGATCACCCTGGGCGGCGGCCCCGCCGGAGAGGCCTTCGCCGATTTCCAGTCGTTCCTCCTCGGTCTGAAGAAGAAGGGAATCCTCCTGGCGGTCGCCTCCAGGAATAACGACTCCGATGCCCGGCTCCCCTTCGAAAAGCACCCCGACATGCGTCTGCAGCTCGCCGACTTCGCCGCCTTCGTTGCCGGCTGGAAGGACAAGGTGAGCGACCTGCGCGACATCGCCGGCGAGCTGGGGCTCGGCCTCGACGGCCTGGTCCTGGTCGACGACAGCCCCGTGGAACGTGCGCTGGTGCGCGCTCAGCTGCCCGAGGTCGACGTGGTGGAGCTGCCGGCGGATCCGGCGGAATACGTGCGGACGCTGACGGGCTACCTCGGCCTCGAGACGGTGACGCTGACGGACGAGGACACTCGGCGCACCGAGCAGTATGTGGCGCGGCGCGAAGCGAGCCGGCTGGAGGGGGCCACCGGCAGTCTTGCCGAGTTCCACCGCAGCCTCGAGATGTCGGCCCGTGTGACGCCCTTTGACGAGCAGACCATGGCACGCGTCACGCAGCTGATCGCAAAGACGAACCAGTTCAACCTGACCGGGCGGCGCCCCGGACTCGCTGAGCTGAATGCGCTCGTGCGGGATCCGAACACCGTGCATCTCTGCCTCAGGCTGCGGGACCGCTTCGGCGACCACGGCCTGGTCAGCGTCCTGCTCGGACGGCACGACGGCGAGGCGATTGAGATCGATGTCTGGGTGATGAGCTGCCGTGTGCTCGGCCGCACCGTCGAGGTCAAGATGATCGAGCACCTCTGCCGAGAAGCCGCCGCCCGCGGTTGTCGCCGCGTGCGCGGAATCTATGCCCCCTCGACCCGCAACGAGCTGGTGCGAGACCTGTACGCGGATCTCGGCTTTGAACTGATCGCCGACGCGGCCGGAACGACTACCTGGGAATATGACCTGTCAGGCAGGGGAGCAATCCGCAACGACCTCATCGCGGAGTGGGCGGACGATAGACCGCGCCCGGCCTTCTCCACGCCGGAGGACGCCATCGCGTTGCCGGAATGACGGCGCGAGTGGTGGGAGTCTTCCCTCCACGGGCGCGCGCCGTCCGGCGCCACCTGTTCGATGCCCTCGAGCTCGCCTTTCCCATTCGGTTCGAGGGCCGTGAGCAAGGCGACTTCGGAGGCCTCGATGCCGCCGTTTTCGTGGCCGCGCCGGCGCCAACCCAACGCCCACCATGTCCCTCTCTGTGGTTCGAGCGCGGTGACGTCGAAGGTCCACACAGCGGCAAAGTCCGGCTCTCGATTGACACGTTGCTGGATGGACGCCTGAGGGGTCGGGTCCTGACGGATGGCAATGCCGACGCCGCACCGGTCCTGCGTCCATCTTTCCCCGCGCGTGTGCTCGCGGCCACGGCGAACGGCCCGGTATGGGTCACTTCCCAGGACGCCGGGCTGCCGCGTCGCTACCTCGCCGCGCTCGCCCCCGCCGAGCTGGAAGTGGACGAGCCAATGCGCGCGCGTTTCCGATCCGGATCGTTCATCGGTCTGCTGCCACTCGTGCACCTTCTGCGCGAGATCTCCACGGAGTGGTCCTGGTCCGATCCGCCACCGCGCGCCTGCTTCATCATCGACGACCCCAACCTTCACTCCCTGACCTACGGCCACATCGACTTTCGCCGCCTCGTGGCGCATGCCGCGCGTGGCGGCTACCACGTGGCCATCGCCAGCACTCCCATCGACTATGCCTTCGTGCACCCAGCGGCGCGCGCCCTCTTCGCCGCTCACACAGGACAGATCTCGCTGGCGATCCACGGCAACAACCATGAACGGCACGAGCTGTCCGGCGTTCGCAGTGAGGCGGCGGCGCTGGCCATCGCCGCGCAGGCCATCCGCCGCTGCGAGCGCATGGAGCGGCAGTCAGGCCTGCGCGTCGCGCGGGTCATGTGCGCGCCACATGAAGAGTGCGGCCGGCTCATGCTGACCGCTCTCTTTCGTCTCGGGTTCGACGCCCTGTGCAAGGAGCCGAGCTGGCGAGTCAGCCACGATGCCGACAACCCCGAAGCCGTCCTCAGCGGATGGGAGACCGCTCAGACGCTCGCGGGCCTGCCCGTCCTCCCTCGCTATCGACTGTTGGGCGATGAGGAGGACGTTGTCTTCCGCTCCTACCTGAACCTTCCCGTGCTTCTTTACTTCCACCACCGGGACCTGGCCGGCGGGCCGGAAGTGCTCGACGCCGCCGCTGACCTCGTCAACCGCGTCCGGCCGCACGATTGGATGTCGCTTGCCGACGTGTGCCGATCCAACGTGGTCTCCCGCCGAACGGGCGATACGCTGGTCGTCAGGCCCTACGCGCGGCGGGTCTCGGTGCGTGTCGACGCAGACGTGCAGCGGATCGTCGTCGAAGCCGCGCCGTCCGAACCGCCGGTCGAGGTACGCGTCTCGTGCGGCTCGCTGTCCGCCCCCGGGCTGTCGGGGCGGTCGCTCATGCTTCCTGGCCCCTTCGCCTCGCGGGCAGAGATCGAAATGGTGTCTGCGGAGGCTTTGTCCGCCGACGCCTTCCCACCACCGCGGCCACGGTTGTGGCCGGCGGTTCGGCGAGCCATGACCGAATCCCGCGACCGTCTCGGGCCGCTGTCCGACCGCCTTTGCGGACGTCGCGCCGGCCGGTAGCCAGCGTTACAGCTCGATCAGTGCCTTGCGGACGGCGTAAAAGATCGCCTGCGATCGGTCATAGATCTCGACCTCGCGTGAGGTCAGGCCATCGTAGAACTCCTTCGGCGTGCTGGCCCCGGTCAGCATGTCGAGCACGCGATTGGCGACCGCTCCCGCCATCACCCGCTCGCCGGCGAGCACGGCCATGATGCTCGACACGATGGCCGCCACGCTGGAGGCCCACAGAGGACGCCGATTTCCTATTGTCCCTCTGTCTCGATAGGAGCGCCTCGAATTTCCGCAATCGCCCAAGCAGCTTCCTTGGAGACTGACCACCACCCGGGCACTTCTGCATCATCCCCTGACACGAGTCGCTCCAATTCAGGAACGGCTGACTCGACCTTCATGAAACCAACCGCATAAGCGGACCAGAAACGAACTTCTGGAGATGGGTCGGTCAATCCCGCGACCAACTCCGGTGCTGATTCGTAGGTGAAAGACGCTCCAAGCGCCTCGGCTGCCGCGCTGCGGAGCCTGGACTCTTGGCCTTGGTCGGTGAAGACTTCTCGAAGAGCTCGGATCGCTTTCGGGCTGTGCAGCTCCCCAAGCGACTGCGCTGCAAGCTGTCGAGCCATCGCGTCCGGGTCGCCATGCATGACCTCGATGAGGCGCCCGGCGGCCCGGCGATCGGACAAGACCCCCAGGGCTTGGGCCGCCCCGGCGCGAAGCGCCGGGTTTCGGTCTGCGAGCGCTCCGAGCAATGGGTAGAGCGCCTCGGCCTTCTTGAATGAACCCAGCCTCTTGAGCCGGCCGAGGAGCCAGACCGCTGACGACCTGACCTCGAGGTCGACCGACGGATCAGTCGCGACCCTGACCAGGCCTTCCAGCGATGTGCCTTTCACATCCTTAAGACTGGCCACGGCTTCCTCGGGTTGTTCGGGGCCCATCCAGATGCGGCGAATCCTGTCGGACAGATCTGACGACACGGTCAGGTCAGATGCTTTCGTTTGCATTCGATTTAAGAAGTGGGTCGAGGGCGGATTGTAAGCCGGGGTCCTGGAGCGGGCTGTGAATGGCACGGGGTGGTCGACGGAAGGGGGGCCCTGAGCACTCATCCCTTGATGGCGTAGCTTTGCATCGTGAGCCGGGAAGTCGAGGACTTGAACCGGCGCCTATTGCGCGCCCGCGACGCCATGGACCGCTCCTACGCCGAGCCGCTCGACGTCCGCGCTGTGGCCGCGGTGGCCCACCTCTCAGAGGCACACTTCATCCGCAGGTTCCGCGCCGCCTTCGGGGAGACGCCGCACCGTTACCTGCAGCGGCGGCGGGTGGAGCGCTCGATGTTCCTGCTGCGCGAGACCGACCGCAGCGTCACCGAAATTTGCTTCGACGTCGGCTTCACGAGCCGGGGGACGTTCAGCCGCACGTTCCGAGAGATCGTCGGTGAGGCGCCGTCGAGCTATCGCGTGGGGAATGAACCGATGGTGGCCCCCAACTGCTACCAGATGTGGGCGACGCGGCCGGTGGTGGCGGCGGGGGTGGCGCGGCGATCGAGCAGTTTTGGAGACGCCGCCGCAGCGACGGCCTCTTAGCATGGGGGTCATCCCCATCAAGTCTCGCAAAGGAGAAAACGAGCGATGATCACCAAACTCAACGTCGCCTCCATCATGGTCCTCAACAAGGACGAGGCTCTTGACTTCTACGTCAACAAGCTCGGGCTCGAGAAGGGCCAGGACGTCAAGCAGGGTTCCTACCGCTGGCTGACGGTGCGCGTCCCTGGCGACGTCACCGAGATCTCCCTCGAGGAGCCGGGCCCGCCGGTGCATGACGAAGCCACCGCTGCGCAGCTCCGCGAGCTGATCACGAAGGGCGCGCTGGGCGGGCTCGTGTTCAAGGTGGATGACATCCGGGGTCTGTACGAGACCCTCAAGTCGCGCGGCGTCACCGACTTCACCCAGGAGCCCACCGACCACTTCTACGGCACCGACATGGGCGTCCGCGACCCCTTCGGCAACGCCATCCGGATCCTCCAGCAGGGGAAGGTCGCCCAGAAGGCAGGGGCCTGATGGTCCGGCTGCCTTTGGTTTGAGTCGGGCAGGATCAGTGGAACGTCGATACAGGACAGGTGGGCGCCAGCGCGGCGCGGGCGTTCAGCTGGCACCGTGATGGACACCTTCGATGGTTCGGCTGATGCCTTACAGCTGTCCCGCCTGATACCTGACGGCAAGATCTCGAGCAACACAGGCATCGAGATGCTGCCCTTTCTCTGACGAGCTGAGTACTAAATGCGTACTGGTACGCCCGACTTACTGTGTCCCAACTCGCCAGGCCTCGAGCCCGGTCCGACGATGCACACCGTTACAAGGTCACGCGCTCTCCTGATGCCGCGGACCTTTCGATGGCGGCGATGAGCTCGTGGCGCTGGACAGCGTCAGCGAAGTGCGGCACGGTGTGAGTCCCGTTGTCGATGTCTGTCGCGAACGCCGCGTAGGCACGCCCGACGTTGAAGGCGGGCGTTCCTTCCAGTTTCGTGAGCGGGGGCCATTTCTGTGTCAGCACCGTGGGGATGTCAAGCTCGGCGGGCTCGTTCCGACCGTGAGCTCCATGGACGGTCAGGGGAAAGATCTCAGGCAGTGCGGCGTCAGCGGTGATCCGCAGAGTTCCGTCGGTTCCGTTTATCTCCCATTGGAACCCGATACCGCCGGCCACTGCCTCACGGATGTGGATGCTGGCAGTCGCCCCGGACGTGAGGGTGCCGATCACCGCGACCTGATCGGGGGCTGTTTTCACGATCTGCTCCCCGGTCCCTTCGATAGTGATCAGTGGCCTGCGAACATCCGAAACGGCTGACAGTTCCGCGAACTCGCCCAGGACGTAATTCAGAATGTCGAGGCTGTGGCCGACCGGCACCGTCAGCAGGTTGGCCCCGTTTGTCTTGTCGAGCATGTAGGCGTTGGGCTGTCCCACGACGTCCCCCGGGATCGACAGTCCGACCAGTGTCGTTGACAACACCTCGCCGACGTATCCATCACGAAGCAGCTGTTGCACAAACTCGATCGCGGGGGCCTGGCGCGCCTGCAAACCGGCGACTGTACGTACCCCCTGCTTGGCGGCGAGTGTGGCCATCGCTCGTGCGTCCTCAAGATCGCGGCCAAGCGGCCACTCGCAGTACACGGCCTTGCCGGCGGCAAGTGCGGAGAAAACGAGCGCTCGATGATGCGGGACCTTCACCGTAACAACGGGCTCACCAGCTGCTCATGATCTGAGAACACGGCGCTGACCCCAAACGCTTCGCTTATTGCGCGCGCGGATTCCGGATTGTGCGCGCTGAGTGCCCGGATCTCGTAGTACTTCGGCAGCGCCCGCAGTGCGGGGATGTGGGCGGTGCTGGCCCAGCCCCGGATGGGGCTGACCCCGATGATCCCGACACCCAGCGTCGATTTCGGGATCGCCAGGGCTGATGTTGTCTCGTGTCCTTCGGTCCGGCGCATCTAAAAACCGAGCGCCTCGTCGACCAACACCACCGTGATGCGCCCCGGGGTGATCTCCCGGTTGATTACAAGAACCTTGTTCACCGCGCTGCGAATGCCATACGCCGCCTGGGCGCGTGCGTCTTCGAGTGGGTAGGCGTACTCGTCGATGCGGGCCAGACCCTCCTCGAGGTCGGACACGATCTTCTGCGTCCCCACGACGAGAATGACTCGTCCGGCCCCGCTGACATAGGGCCCGAGCTGGCTGCCGCTCATGGAAGCCGCGACCAGCGACCCGGTCTCGGTGACCGCGTGGACGCTCCCGAGCATGACGTCCGGCGCCGCGCCCAGGCGGCGGATCTCGTCGGCCTGGGTCTTGCGGTCCATGCTCCAGATCCGCGGGCGAAGCGGCTCGTAGCGCCCGGACTTGTCGATCTCGTCGGTGATGCCCACCAGGTCGAGCGTCTGCGATGCCCCGTGGTACACCTGGGAGGCATCGGGGATAAGGTCCAGGACAATCCGCTTCGCCGTGGCGGAGTCCGGCGCCCTGAGGACGGTGATTCCATTCGCCTCGAGGGCGGCGACGGTCCGCTTTACACTCGGCTCGTCCGCTACCGTCCCGAATCGGCGGCTGGTTGACGGATCGAGGTTGGGCTCGAGTTCGCTGATCACGTGACATTTCCTCCCAGGTAAGTCGGTTGGTATACTTGCATCTGCAAATACCTAGGCTGGTGCGAGTTTATTGCATATGCAAGTACTATCCAAACCCGACGTCGCCGGCCTTCTCGACCGGTCGATGGCGGACGAGCTGCCGGGCGGGCGTGGATTGGGGGCTTGGCAGGCGCTGCTGCGGTCACACGCGACACTTATGCGCCAGCTCGAGACGGATCTCGAAAAGGAGACCGGTCTGGCGTTGGCGGACTTTGACGTCCTCGCTCAGCTCGCGCTCGCCGGTGGTGCGCTGCGGATGACAGAACTTGCGGACAGGGCGCTCATCTCCCGGTCGGGCATGACCCGCCGTGTTGCCCGACTTGTCGATACGGGCCTTGTACGTCGAACCAATGCTGATGCCGACGCACGTGGCGTCGTGGTGGATCTGACCGACGCCGGCGTGTCGCGCATGACGGAGGCCGCACCGGTGCATGCGCGCGGGATCTTCGATCTATTCGTCGCGCGACTGGACGATCAGGAACTCGCCGTTCTCGAGAGTGCCCTGGAAAAGGTCACCCTCGACTGCACGTTTGGCTGAAGAGGGCGGTGTTGTGGTCTGAGCCGCACAGGTCGTGAGTGAACAGAAGGTCGGCTCTCGACCTACTGTGGCCTGCAGCCCTTTGCGCCAGATCACCGTATCCGCATTTTTGGTTGCCGCGAAGCTAAAGACGGCAATCGGCGGCCTGCAGCTTGCGGCTTTACGGATACAGAGTGTGGGCCGAGAGCGGACTGTAAGCCGGGTTCGTATTTGGCCAATTCAGGCAGGACATTCCAAATACGAGGCGACACATAACGACACAGCTCGACACGATGCGGCTGGGTACTAAAAGGGTACTGGTACCCAAAACTAATAGTCCGCCCGACTCGACCGGGCTCCACCAGGTGACGATCACAAGCGGCATCGACGACCCCATCTCCCTCAGAAGGCGGCCGTCAGCAAGGCCTCCAGGTCCGCGAGGTCTATCCCTGCCTCGGGGCGACCCACTACCAACCGTGGAGTCTCGGGGGAGTGCCGGCTTGTACTCGATTGAGATAGAGAACAGGCCAACCGCGAGACGTCATCGGCTGGAAAGCGCTTCCTAAAGCTCCGGTGGCTCAAAGCGGGCCAGTTCCCGACGCGTCGCTTCAATTCGCGTCAACTTGACGCCCCCGCACCGAGGCCGGAGCTGCGGAGCCCGACTCGTCTGGTGGCGGTCACCGCGTTACGCTACGTGTTGGCTGGAGCGCGCCGAAATTCGCGGCGACCGGAACATCCTCCACTCAGGTCTGGGCTTTCTTTGCAAAGGAGGTACTGCTATGTCCACCGAGGAAAACAAGGCCGCGGAGCGTCGTTTCTACGAGGAGGTGTGGAACAAGCACAATCTGGGCACGGTGGACGAGCTCGTCGCCCCCGATGTCGTCGAGCACAACCCCGTTGTTCCCGGCCAGGCACCCGGGCTGGAGGGCTTCAGGCAAATGGTCAAGATGTCGCTCTCCGCCTTCCCAGACGGACAGATCACCATCGAGGACCTGATCGCCGAAGGGGATGAAGTCGTAGTGCGCTGGACGGCCTACAACATGACGCATCGGGGCGAGTTCGCAGGGATACCTGCGACTGGCAAGCAGCTGACGGTCGCGGGGATAGATATCTACCGCTACGAGGGTGGCAAGCGGGTCGAGACCTGGCGTCAGTGGGACGCCCTCGGCATGATGCGGCAACTGGGCGTGGTGCCGTCACCCAGAAAACCCGGCTAAAGCACGCCCCAGCCCATGCCCTACGCTGCGCGGGCTTCCGCCACGTAACTGGGCGCCGTCCAGTCCAACCGGCTCAGCACGTCGTCGAACGGATACAGAATGTTGCCGCCGACTTATAGTCCACCAGCCTTGAATTCGGCACGCGTCGCCCCGTCCACGAGATCCAGGGACCGTGATTTCGGTGTTTAAGGTGGGGATACAGAATGTCTCTGCGAACAGGTCTTTGACATTCTGTCCGCCCGAGTTCAAGAGGGGGGCCTTGGCGGCTCGGTTGGATTTCAGCAGAACAAGTGTGTGGGTACTAATTGGGTACTTGTACCCGCGGCTTACTGTCCTCCTCAGGCCGAAATGAACTCGAATTTTGTATTTGAGACCGGGTTGTGGGCCGAGGGCGGCGCGTAAGCCGGGTTCTATCGGAGTGAGTTCACTTCTTGCCCGCGAATACGAAACGACATCCAACGACACGGCCTGATCGACAGCGACTGTTCCCTAACTGTTCCCTGAGGAACGCTAACTTACGTGTCGCATACGGCCCGCGCCGCGTCGAGTCTCCTCATGGTTGAGGACGCACGGTCCCGAAGCGGCGCAATGGCGTGTCCTCTCGTGTCCTATGGTGTCCGCGCGGTTCCTCTCGTAATCGAAGTGGGTCTTCTTCGTGTCCTCCTGTGTCCTCGTGTATCCGCCTGGTTCCGTGAATGCGTGACACGGCTGTGACCTCCAGGGGCTCGGAGACTGACTCCTGATCGTCTGTCGTGTCCAGCAATAGCCTGTCCCAGGCGCGCGACAAGAGGCTCGTCGTCCCCAACCCCAAACAGCTCGTGGTCCATCAACGTCCCCTCGGCAAGCTTCTTTTACTTCAGCAGCTGCTCGGTGAGACCCTTTCCTCGGCCCAGCAGCGCGAGTGCGTTCTGGATGCCCTGCTCGAGGACGTCGTCGGCGAGCCGCCGGTCGGCCAGGGCGCGGGAGACCTGGAGCGTCCCGACCATCAGGGCGAAAACGCCGAACGTCTGCGCGCGCGCTGACTGGGGATCGTCCGGCGCCAATCGGGCGGCAGCGTCATCGATGATGGCCACCTGACCATCGGTGTAAGCGCGCTTCACGGCGTCGGATGAGCGCGCGATCTCGTCGAGGAGCGCCGCCGATGGACAGCCGCCATCCGTGTCGTCGCGGTGCTGAATCGACAGATAACCGCGAACGATCTCCTCGAGCGACTGTCCGCTGTACCTCTCGCGCTGCTCGCGGAGCTGGTCGGCAACTGTGCTCGCGACGAGGTCCTCCTTCGAGTCGAAGTGGGCGTAGAAGGCGCCGTTGGTCAGCCCAGCGTCCGCCATGAGCGTCGCGATCCCGGAACCGTCGATCCCATCGCGCTTGAGCCGACTTCCGGCTGTCTCAATGATTCGCCGCCTCGTCGCCTGCTTGTGCTCTTTCCCGTACCGGGCCATCAATGACTCCTTGTTGGGGGACGGTTGCACCTTCCCTCTTGACATCCATTATATGTCACCTGTAATATTATGACCATCAGCCAATTAGTGTAAAGGAGTCGACGATGACAACAGCCAAGCCAGTAGCGCTCGTGACGGGCGCCTCCTCGGGCATTGGGAAAGCAGCCGCGCTCGCGCTGATCGATGCCGGATTCGAGGTGGTCGGCACGAGTCGGAACACCTCGGGCGTCGCGCCGCTGGACGAGGTGACGTTCCTCGATCTCGACGTGACCAGTGACGAGTCGGTCAGCACGGCGGTCAGGCACGTGATCGAGCGGTTCGGGCGGCTCGACGTGCTGGTCAACAACGCGGGTACCGGCGCAGCCGGGGCCGCCGAGGAAAGCTCCGTCGCCCAGGACCAGCGCGTCTTCGATATCAACTTCTTCGGGCTCGTCCGGATGA
>WNGA01010235.1_pt1 | contig 13876 bp, 9 predicted proteins | sample 5400061 | NCBI WGS metagenome assembly WNGA01 (sample SAMN13153366, study PRJNA577476) | soil metagenome | isolation source: 100 cm soil or saprolite under grassland replicate 2 | place: USA:California | collected 2016-06-15 | reverse complement strand
GTGATCGCGTTGACAACTGGCTAAGGCTGACGAGTGAATGGCGCGAGATACCGTCTACCTCGCCATGGTAGTAGCCTTCTTGTTGCAAAGTGGCCTGAACGTTTGCAATCGCCTGGTCACGCGTTAGACCTTCAATTCTAATTCGCCGTCGATTTTCGCTTGTGCCTTGCCCTAACAGAGCAAGGAACCGGGGAGAAAAAGTGCTCGCCTTCGGGCGGACGCAGGCCTTATAAACTGCGTTCTAATGAAAACGAATCTCCTCTACAGCTTGAAAACAAATGCACTTGCAGGCAAAAAGTGCATCGAGTCCAAATCAAAACTGACAACACTGCTTTTGCTTTTTGTTGCGGCTACGGGCTCGTCCGCATATGCTAGGGGATCTGGCTTCGCTGCAGGCCTAAGTGGACAATGGTTTCATGATGGCAGGCCGACAAGCATAAGGGTGGATCCTGATGGTCGAAATCTGACGATAATCGATGAGAATGGGCGCCGAACCAGCGGTGTTGCAAATTCTCCCTACGAATTAGACTTCAGGGGACTCAAAGGCTCTGTCAGTGATGGAGGACGGCGCATTTCCTGGAACAATGGCACCACGTGGACTCGGGAACCACACAAAGGCGGATCTGATGTTGGCCCCAGTCCTGGGCAGGGCATTAGCGGACGCTGGTTTCATGACGGCAAACCGACGAGCGTGAGCGTGTCTCCCGGTGGTAGTGTCACGATAACCGACGAGCAAGGCAAAACCACCATCGGCCATATGTCGGGTAACGGGGACATTGTCATGTCTTCATTGATAAGCGGCCGTGTCAGTCCTAACGGACGAAGCATTTCCTGGTCAAATGGCACCACGTGGACCCGCTGATCATTACCGGTGATGCGATAGGACTCGCAGAGTTTCTGTATTCCGGCCGAATCAGTCAAGCTTGCACCGAACTATTGCGAGAAGACACCCCGGAGCTGGATCGTAGCTCTACTTGGATCCTTGGAAGACCTCAGCAGAAGGCTCGCCTTCGCCGAGTCATTCCTCCGTCCACCTAGCTAGGGAAATGATTATGGGTGTGGAGTAACCTCGAAGCCCGAAGAAGGGCAGTTCTTCTTACACTCTGCGTAGGCCTTCTCGCATCTTCCCCGAGCATGAGGGGCAGAGCCGGCCTTTTCTAAACACCTGTAACTTTCAGCCTCGCATTTTTTTATGCACTCGCTTTTTTGTGCAAATGCCTGCCAAAGAAAACCCAAGCTTATGGCGACTAATATTGCTGCGATTTTTTTTTGCATTTGATGATTTTCTCTTGTGCAAGCGAGCCGTTCGCTCACGGGTTACCCTGCGGAAAGAGCGTCAGGTGGAGCTCTCTGGGAGACGCCTAAAACAACTTAGCGCGCCGCGATGTTGGCAATTGCACCGATGGTGTCAACCTAAATTTTTGTAGAGAAACGATTTCAAGCGTTAACTTTACCGGCCGCTGTAATGCGTCATAGTCACAAACTCTCTTCCTGAATTAGGTCGAGTAGTCACCTTCAAGGGAATTTGAACAGGCTCTCTGACGTCAACCTTGATCGGCACCTGAACGTCTCTTTGGCCGGGATCAAGCCTGGCAATTCCGACACTGGTCCAAAAGTCCGAGCCGGGGACTCGCGCGTCAACGTCGACATAAACCGTTTTGGTAGCTGCGCCGTTGAAGTGAACATTCACCGCTCCCTTTTTCGAACTCCCAAAGTCATCAAACAGGGGAGTCGCCTGCGCAAAGGCGATCCGCACGCCACTATCGAATGGCGACGGCTTGATTCCTGTCTCCGGATTGGGAACCGCTGGGTTGGTCTCGGATGGCAGCATTCCTTCGCAACCGCTTAGGAGCAGCAACGATATCGTCAATAATAGGAAGGAGACAGCAACTTTTGAGGGATTCATAGCCTCCGAGTTTTTAAAAACCCGCCTACTGGTCAAGCACAATCGGCGCGACCGCGAGTCGCCGATTCGAGTCAAGAAACGCGGTCAACTTTTCATTCGCTCGCACAACGAAGCGCTTTCCGTCCGCGTGCGCGACAACAACGAAGAAGTCTCTCCCTTATGCGTCCATACTTACGATAAAGCCCAAACTCTAACCGGCCTTGTTGAGATTGCAGCTCTAGAGATTCTTGACCACTTACGGCGCAGGTCCGCCACCGCGGATTCGTCCTGTGGCGAATTTGCTCGCTTCAAGCTGTGTGCTCACTTTCGGGGCGTTAGTTTATATTAATGATGGCTTTGAGCATTGCTGCCCTCGGCGAAGGTCTAACAAGCAATCCGTAAAGGTGAAAAAGGTATGTCTCTTCTAAAGGGGGTGGTGTTCGCGGACGATGACCCCGAAGCGATAAAAGGCGAATTTTATGGCTCTGTGGGCAACGGCGTAGCCGGTGATCGGTCTTAAAAAACCACGTTGATCCGTTGCGCCTCACATTCCTCGACCGCATTGACGCAGGCATTCCCGCAGGTGCCCAGGTTCAAGGTTTTTGCGCGCTCCTTCAAGACCATCACTTTTTCATTCCACTGCTGGACGCTTCCCTTCCACACTACCTGGCTCCCATAGTTTCCCGGGATGGCGCCGTCGGGGCTAATCTCGACGCGCATGCGCACGATACTGACCTTAGAGCTGCCAAAGGCGAACACGTAAGTCTCAATGGGAAAGAAGGCCCAATCATCCGGGGCGCCATTGCTGGAGATAATTCCCAGAGAACTCATCAGCGCCGACATCATGTTGTCATGCGAAACGACGATGGTATGGCTGCCTTGGGGCCGGGACATCATGTAATTGACGGGAAACACGCTTACTGCATCGGAAAGCGGCGACGGCTCGCTTGTGAAGAAACGGATTCCCAGGCTGTTAACCCCCCGCTGCACGGCCACTTTTCCCGATTGCATAAGATGAGCACGATCGCCAGACGGAAAAATTTGCGGTAACGGAGGACCTAAATCCGCGATCATTTCAATGATGGAAGCAAGAGAGGCGATCCGGTCGTACTCTTTAGGCAACGAGCCGTCCGGTTTGTAATCCGGATCTGGAATCATCACTGGGCTGCTCAGGCCGATCGCCTCGCGCACCGTATTCAAAAAACGTTGAAAAGTCGCTTTCAGCTTCGGCAGATCCGGCGAGGCTTTAAGAAGCTGAAGATAAAGCCCCTTGGAAACATCGTCCTTAGAGATGCAGGCCCTGATGGGATGGTCGCTGCTCACAGCGTCCACAGCCTTTCCGGGATCGGTCTTGCATCCGGTGAATTTGATCGCCCGATTGTGCTCCGCGTCTTGCTCCTTGATCCCCTTTATTAAATACAGCCCTGTCCAGAACGTGCGCTCAGCGGCAAGCTCGGCGCGAACTTCATCCCAGTGACCATCGAAAACTTTGTTTTCAGCGATGGCGCCAACAGCGAGCGCAGCGGCTTGTTGCAGAGCGGGGGCTGCGAAACTCTCTGCGATGATCAGGCCTCGAGGCGTGGCATTTTCACCGTAGCTGAGACTGGGAATTGGAACGTTGACTCCGAATTCGCGGAGGAAGATCTTTTGCGGTGCCACCTTCGTGGAAATGCCGCGAAAAGTATGCCGGGAAAAGACGACAAGCGTTGTGTTATCGCTGGCAAGGCACGGCGAAAAAAACAACACCATCAAGAGACCGAATAGGCAAAACCGCATTACATCTTTATTTTTTATTGAGGCAGTTCCTTTGAATTGAATCCATGAATTCATGGTTCTTCCTTCCTTTTCCCCGCGTAGTCTTAGATTTGTGGAATCGCGGGTCCGGAAGAGGCGAAAAACCTGGCGGGGTGAAAGGCCTCCGCCTGATTCGAATCCGTTTAACGGCGTCGAGTTTTGAAAAAACCTCACTAGCTGGTCAAGACAATTCGCCAGCAGCGCGAATCGCCGATTCCAGTTCAAATGAATGCGGTCAGTGTTTGATCCGCCCGCACAACGAAACGCTTTCCGTGGCCGTGATATGCGTCAGCAATGAGGGATGCTAGGTTTGGATTTTGCCTCAGCTAGTTGCACACGAACGGATCTGACGGCTTTAGGGATTCTTGGCCGAGCCGCCTTCGCGTAAAAACTACGGCGAGCCATGGGCTATGGCGGGCAGGTACGGACCCGCCTTCGCCGAGGCTATGACGGACAAGTTGCGAAGTGGATTTCTTTTTCATAGATCAAGTAGAGTTGATTCATTTTAGTTGCGGGTCCGGGAGGGGCGTTCGCCCGCTGGAATGCACGGTTGAGACGCAGCCCCAAGTTCCAACGGCTTGGCGGCTTTAGTCATTATTGAGAACAGTTTGCGGTGCGGACTTGCTCAGTTCAACCTGCGCGCTGACTTTCTGTAGGCCCGCGGTAAGCGCTCCAATTTGCTCTTGCTGGCGTGCGGCATTCGCTTCCTGTTTTGCAACCGTTGATTGGAGCTGGGAGATCACTGCCTGTTGTTGCTCAACCTTCTTGTGTTCTTTTAGGAACTCATTGAGCAGCATCGCGTTCACCGCTTCGTAGCGCACAGTGAAGGGTTTGCCGTCGGCATCGTAAATCACGAGATCGGGATTTACCTGGGCAACTTCCTCAGCAATCAAACCAAACTGCGACGTGGTGTCCTTGTGAACCTTGTAGCGAAAGCTCACCGGTTTGAGGGCCAGGATGGATTCACTGCTTTTATCCATCGGTTTGATGTCAATCTTGTAGCGGCGGGAAGAACTGGCCGTGCCGAGCTGACCGTCGGAATCGATCAGCACTGGTATGGCATTTGCCATTTGTGTTGTCTCTCCGCGAATGCCGGCGATAAAGGTTTTGTTCTGGCCGGTCTCATTGTCGGGATTGAAGGCTGCACCGATGCGGATGGTATTAGCCTCCGCAGCAACACCATTGTTGCCGATGTCGATATTGTAAGAGCCTGTAGTGAGGAGGACGCCTGCAAGACCGCCCACGGCGATATTGTTGGCGCCCGTGGTGTTACTGCTGAGTGCATCCGAGCCAACGGCCGTGTTGCTCTCGCCGGTGGTGTTTTGCTCGAGCGCGCCCGCGCCAACGGCCGTGTTGCTGCTGCCGGTGGTGTTTTGGCTGAGCGCACTAAAGCCAACGGCCGTGCTCGCGCCAGTCCTGGTGGCATCACTAAGCGCGTTAACGCCAACGGCCGTGTTCTGGCTACTTTCGGCCACGCCGCCCCTGATGCTTGCGAGCGCGTTTACGCCAAGGGCTGTGTTACCGCTGCCCTCGGTGTTGCTAAGGAGGGCGGCTAGGCCAACGGCCGTGTTGCCGCGGCCTGTGGTGTTGAATGTCAGCGCTAAAGTGCCAACGCCCGTGTTGCCGGAGCCTCTTTGCGGGAAGTCGGGGTCGGAGTCGTTGAGACTGAGCACCCCCGCGCCAAGGGCCGTGTTGCCCTGCCCCGTGATGTTCCTGGCGAGCGCTGCAGAGCCAACGGCCGTATTTCCGTTCGCGTTGTTGAGAGCGAGTGCCCCCGCGCCAACGCCCGTGTTGAGGTTGCCGTTGATGTTGCCGCTGAGCGCCGCAGCGCCGACGCCCGTGTTGCCGTGGCCGGTGTTGTTGCCGTAGAGCGCTTGATAGCCGTTGGCGGTGTTAGTGAATCCGGTTACGTTGTTGCGGAGAGCATCAGCACCGACGGCTGTGTTCTGATCGCCGTTCGTATTGTTACGTAGCGCGCTAGCACCCACTCCCGTATTGGAATTGCCTCCCGTATTGAGCGTAACTGAAAAGAGACCGACTGCCGTGTTGAATGTGCCAGTAGTAAGGTCCCGCAAGGCGGCAGTTCCCTCTGCTGTGTTTCCGCCCGGGTAGCCTCCGTCCGGCGGCGGATTGACCGCTTGTGCTTTCGGCAAAAGCCCAAAACAGGCAAGCACAACCGCGATGACGACTGACACAACTGGTGCTTTAAATTGGATTAATGGATTCATGATGTTTTCTTTCTTTTCCTTTTCCCCGCTAAGTTGAATGTGGGATTGCCGGGGCTGGAAAAGGCGAAGAACCTAGCGGGGGATGCCCTCCGCCCGATTCAGACCCGTTTAGCGAGCCGAGCTTTGAAAAACCTCGCCTGCTTGTCAAGCATAATCGGCGCAAATCCAGGTCGCCTATTCTAATTAACAGACAGGCCGTCAACGTTTGATCAGTGCGCACGACCAAAGCGCCCTGCGCCGCGACGGGTGTTAACGCCAGCCTGACCGCTTGTCACGACTCCAACACAACTAGCTCAGGGGTTGTGTCCAGCCGCTTACTGATCCAGATCGTATACCTCCACGAGAGCAACGCCGACAATGATGTTCTTGCCACGCACAATCGCGGTGTAGTTGCCCGGCGGGAGGGTTGCAATGATCGCTGACTCGCTTGACTGAGTCGGGGCATGGCCACTGTTCTGAATGTCCTTGACCTGGTCCTTGGTGATGAAGCCACCGATGCTGGTATGCTGCCAGTTATCATTAGAGGCAATCAAAGCTCCAGTGTCGTCGTGCAGCTCCAAGGTCGGATCAGCCAGCGCATCAGGAATCCCATACTGACTAAGCTCAGGACCTATGGCGCGAATAATGACCTTCTTTGGTTGCGTTCCTTGAATAATGAACCCTCCGATCATCACGTTGTCGTCCATCTGCACAGAGGCGCGACTACTGATGTTGCGCAAAATTGAACCATTACCGAGGCTGAGATCGTACACCTCTATGAGAGCAACTCCAGTCATGTCGTTTACACCACGCAAGATCGCCGTGTAGTTACCCGCTGGCAGGTCTGCGATGATGGCCGATTCCCTTCCGTCACCAGGTGCGTAGCTGCTGTTCATGATATCGTCGACCTGGTTTCTAATGATAATCCCACCAATGATCGTATGCTGCCAGTTATCGTTAGAGGCAATCAATGCTCCCGTGCCGTCGTGTAGCTCCAAGATCGGATTAAACAAGGGGTTGGGAAAGCCATACTGAGTCAGCTCAGGGCCTATGGCGCGAATAATCAACCTCTTTGTTTCGCTCCCTTGAACAATGAAGCCTCCGATCAGCGCGTTGTCGCCTGTCTGCACAAAGGCGCGCGTGCTGATGTTGCCCAGCTGAGATGGTGGTATAACAAGACTTTCAACGACGGCGAAATTCCGGGTATTAGAACGGTTGCTTGTAACATTCACAGTCAGCGTGTCTGATGTACCGACCAGAGCATTCGCTGGCGTTCGCAACGTGACGGTCACCTCTTTCGTTTCGTTGTGACCGAGCGCGAAACTCGACGGGGTAATGCCGGCAAGAAAGCCTTTATCGTCGAAGGCTGTGAAATTGAAACGATCGGCTAGGCCGAAATTATGAACCTTAAACGTGTAAGTCAAACTCTGGCCGGGCTGCAGATCCTGACTGATAGGAGCATCGATTTTCACTGTCTGCGGCTGGATGCTGGCTGAGAGCAGCCGCTGGTAATTCGCCCCTGTCATGTCCTGTCCGGTGACGTAAACCCTGAAGGCCGAAGTGGGCGGTGTGACCTGGCCGGAAAACTCACCCGTAGTTGCCGGTACCGGCGATAACGCAAGTGTCTGCAGGACCGCACCAGTTTTACTGCGGAAACTAAACCGAGCCGTGTTGAAATCCCCAGACATCACCGCATCGATCGTGCCTTCTTGTCCTGCGAGTGGCTGGCCGTCGATCGGGAAAAACCCTGGGTGAGCTCCCGCTCCGCCTGGCTCTACAAAGCGAAAAGAGGACAGATCCAGCGAACTCTCGCCAGAGACTTCTACAGAAACTTCTCCAGTGCCGTTGACACTAACGTTCCATTCTCCGACAGCTGGGTTGGTAATCGAGTAGATCGTACCACCGCTAAGCGAGAGCAATCTGACGTCTGGATCTGAGGCTTGTACTACAGCGCCCGTGGGCCGCCTCACGACGACGGAAGTGGTGCCACTGACGGAAAAGATGATCCGGGTCATTGTCGAATCAACTGGGACAGTATAAGCCCGGCCTATTCCGTTGAACGTGTCCTCGATCAGAAGAAGATTGACCGCGTTGGAGCGGACGATGAAATCGGCCAATTGGGTGATGCTGCCCGCCTCGCTGCTCGAAAGGGAGAAGACTTGCCCACCGGAGTCGTTAGCCTCTCGGATATACGATGGGTCGATGGCTGATGAGCAGTTGCCGAAGAGAATGGGGTAAATCCTGATATCCTTGCTGGTCGCCAGGCTACAAACCGTCCCAGCAAGTGCACTGTCTTTCGAGCTTGCGTCGGTGAACATGAACAGGTCACTGCCTTCGTCGATCGCAGCTAGTGCTTCAAGCATACCGGCTTGCGAAAGTTCTGGACAGTCGCCTCCACCATGCGCGGAAAGCGCATTGAGCGCGTTTTTAAAGACGTTAACATGCTTAGTCACCGTCACCGGGCCAACGCCGGGATCGTTAAACGGGACGAGCACATATGTCGACGGTTCCTGGTCGGTACCGAGCCGTGCATTAACGATTCGTATGGCCTGTTCCTTCACCGCATCAATGATGGAACCCATGCCTTCTATTGTCTCGAGGGAATTGGCGAGGGTCGAGCCGGCGCCATTTGCTGTCGTGTCGATAACAAAGCTCAAGGTTCCCGAGCCGCCGCCAAGCAGAAGTTTAAGCTGATCGGGCGTGACTAGGCGGTTGATATCGCTGAGGAACTTTTTCGTTGCCTCTTTAGCAAGGCGGGCTGCCTCCTGGTGCAAGGAAGCGTGCGGCGAGAACAGGCAGTCGTTGGAATCTTTGTTAATGCCGTCGCGGAAGAGTCCTACTGCATTCCTCGCCGAGGTGTCGAAGACGCCGCCGTGGTTGCATTTTCCCGCCGGCCAAATGTTAAACGGTGGATCCTCGCCACCGTAATAGCCGCTTGTTAGGAGACCAGTTATGAGGTTCCTACTGCAATCTGGACAATGCACGGCGTCCCCGCCCAGACAATCCCGACACGTCGGAACTAAACGGTTTACGTTTGTGAACTCCACACCAAAAAAACCCAAGTGTGGGTGGGACGCGGTATTGCCGAGCTCGACCCAGTTGCTGTGCGAATAGAAATCCTGAATAGTATGCAGAGCTGATCCGAGCTGAATTCGTGCAGCTTCTGCATTGTTCTTTTGGAGCGCCTCCATGCAGTTGAACTTCAGCTCAATGATGCGCCGGTTGCCCTGGATAAAACTCTCCCCGTCGAAGTGCTTGGCAGCGGTCTTTTGATCTTCATCAACCTTCGCGTTCGCCAACCAGATCTGCTCCTTCGCTTTCTCCATTGTCCTTGTCAGCGTATTGATACCGAAAAATTCCCGATCGAATTCGGTGATTGCTTCTTCAGTTATCCTCTGGTGTGATATGCTAGTAGGTGTGAGTGCGATAGCGGTATGGAAATTCGTCGGGAAGAAAGCGCGCGAGCTGAACAAAGACGCGAACAGAAGGAAGACAGTAATAAGTACGCAGGACAAGGAACGAGAAATGGGGCGCGGTGTGATTATCCGCATATTTGTGAGCTTCATAAGATCATGTCCTGATGATTACGTAATTAAACATGTACTGGCGACTGCCTGTAAAGACCATACCGCAGATAGCGGTTCACGTACTTTGGCGATCTGTTCGGGGTTCTTTCAACAGGCCTCAAACTAGAAGCGTATAGTTGAAGCGCTACAGCCGCGTCAAGACTCTTCTAATATGGAGTTAGCCTCGCAGCTGTTCGCCTGTTTACGCAGCTTTACTGATTGTTCAGCACCCTGGGCCGTGCGGGCTTGCTCAGTTCGAGCTGCGCACTGAGCATTTGGATTTTTGACTCCTGCTCTTTTAGACTCGCCGCCAAGTGCGCGACACCCGATTCCACGGCCACAACTTTGCGATGTGCCTTGAGAAACTCGTTGAGCAACATTGCGTTCACTGCATCGTAGCGGACCGTATAAGGCTTGCCGTCAGAGTCCCGCACAACCAACTCCGGACTCACCTTTTCCACTTCCTCAGCGACCAGTCCAAACTGCAGCACGCCTTGAGGATCAATCTCTTTTTTGTAGCGGAAGGTAACCGGTCTAAGCGACAGGATTGCTTCACTTTCTTTACCGATCGGTTTGATCTTTTCCTTGAAACGCTCTGATGAAGCTGCCCTCCCTAGTTGGCCGACGCTGTTTACAACAACTTGGCCGCCGCCCGCGAGTACCGCGCCATGTATGCCAGCGATGGAGGTTTTCGTCTGGTTTGAATTGCCAATGCGAATCGTGCTGCTCTCACCAGCAACCCCCCGGTTGCCAATGTCAATGTTGTCACTGCCTATGGTAACATTCTTGCCAGATTCATAACCTAAAGCGATGTTGTTACTGCCGGTCGTAGTGTCTTCCAGTGCACCAGAACCGATGGCAGTTTGGTTGTCACCTTTGTTCGACTGGAGGGCGTGATAGCCGTTGGCTGTGTTGTTGTTTCCGCCAGAGTTCTCGAAAAGAGCCGCATCACCCGTAGCCGTGTTCCGGTTGCCGAGACGATTGTTTCTGAGCGCAGTGGACCCAACGGCGGTGTTAAGGTTGCCTTGAGTATTTTCAGGGAGGGCCCTGAAACCCAAAGCAGTGTTGTCCTGCCCGGTCGTGAGGTCCAACAGGGCCTGAGTACCCACGGCTGTATTGCCGTCGGGATACCCTCCGCCCGGTGGCGGTGGCGGTAGAACCGCCCGCGCAGTAGGCAAGAGCTCAAAGGAGGCCAGCATAGCCGGGATAACAAGCAACACCCAGCGGAAAGGCGGAGCCGCTCGCTTCACCCGTTTCTCTAAAGGTAAAATGGTCGTTTTCATGTCGTTGATGGGATCTGCAGCTTCAATGCCTTACAACCACCTGGAGAGCACGTTCGCCAGGGCGAAGTCCTGCCGCGGCGAGCTGCTCGCTCATTTTTTGGACCTGCAAACCCTGTTCTTTAAGGCGCGCGCTCAGCTCCTCGAGAGCGCATTCCAAATCCTGAACTCGGCGGTGTTCTTTGAGAAATTCATTGAGCAACATCGCGTTCACCGCATCGTAGCGCACCGTGTAAGGCTTGCCTTGGTCATCTAGCTCAACCAGATCGGGACTCACCCTGGCCAGTTTCTCAGCGACAAGCCCGAATTGAGACACGGCGTTGGGATCAGCGTCCTTTTTGTAATGAAAGGTGACCGGTTCGACTTCAAGGATGGCTTCGCTGGCATTGTCCATCGGTTTGATCTGCTCCTTGAAACGCGCTGACGAGGGTAGCACGCCAAGTTGACCTACGGCGTTTACATAAACCGGAGAGCCGCTCACTGCCTGGCCACTGATGCCGGCGATAAAAGTCTTGGTTTGTGCTGTGCTGCCAATGCGAATCGTGCGGCTCTCGCCAACAACACCTCGGTTGGCAATGTCAATATTGTCATTGCCTGCGATGATGTTGATGCCGGCAAAGACACCCAGGGCAGTGTTGTTATCGCCGGTAGTTGTATTCAGCGCAAAGGCACCAACGGCTGTGTTGTTGTTCCCAACGTCCCCACTTTGTCCCCTGAGAGCCCAATAACCATTAGCCGTGTTGTTGTTTCCAAACCGGTTCTGGTCGAGCGCGTGAAAACCAGTGGCCGTGTTCCGACTGCCGATGCGGTTCTGCTTCAGCGCAGCAGAGCCAACGGCGGTGTTAAGGTTACCTTCAGTATTTTCAGTGAGCGCTCTGAAACCGAGAGCAGTGTTGTCCTGCCCGGTCGTGAGGTCTAAGAGAGCCTCAGTTCCCACGGCCGTATTGCCGTCGGGATACCCTCCGATCGGTGGCGGATCGACCGCTTGCACTTTCGGTCCGGCACTGGAGAGACAAAGGAACGCGAGGAATAATCGAATCATGGTCTTCATAGGCCCAGAGCTTCGAAAAATCTCGCCGATTTGTCGAGATTAAAACCTCAAATCGCCCTGTTTGTCAGCGCGCAACCTTATGAACCCAACCAGAGGTTGCATTGCGAAACAGCCGCTCAAGTCGCGCTGTTATTCGCGTTTACGATGAAGCGGGCAACGTGATCGAAACGCACGAGCACGCGGGCGAGTTCAAAGAGGGGTAGTGTTTAGCTCATCAGCTTTAATCGCTCAGTGCGTCAACCGCCGTCAGTCAGTCGCGCTAGCGGTTGCCGCTGTAATGCGTCGTGGTTTGGAACACCGCTGAAGACCGTTTAATGAATACTTTCAATGGGATTTCACCCGGTTTGTCGACGGTAACTCCGATCTCCACCTGAACGTCTGTTTGCCCGGGAACAAACTTAGCCTCTCCGACATGCGTATAGAGGGACGACGTACGGCCAGGGGGTAACGCCTCAACTACAACAACCCCTGCTGTGGTGGCTGCGCCGTTAAAGTGAACGTTCACTGTTCCCGATTTCCAATGCCCGGTATGACCAAGCTCGGGAGTCGCACGCGCATACGCGATCTGCAGTCCACCAGGAATCGGTGCACCGGGTTGCGGGTTGGGAACGACCGCCGGCGGATTGCTCTCGGTAGACATCATTCCTTCGCAACCGCTTAAAAGCAGCAACGATATCGTCAACGATAGCAAGGAGACAGCAACTTTTGAGGGATTCATAGCCGCCCAGTTTTGAAAAACCCGTCTGCTGAGTCAAGAACAATCCTCGCGAGCGTGAATCGCCGATTCGAGTTGCACAAAGCAATTCGCTTTCATTCTCCACGTACGGCGAGAATCCATTTGGTAATCTGTATCCTCACGCATCATTACGGTTCAGACCGTCGTGCAACTTACAACGTTGAGTAAATAGATTAAGACTGACAGTACCGTTAGGCCGAACACTGCTATGAAGTCCGAAACGTCCGGTCACCTTCGACGCGTTTTAGGCGTCGGCTTCGGTCTGGCGGTTAGTATCGGTGGTACGATCGGTGTGGGCATTCTTCGCACACCGGGGTTGGTCGCCGAGCAACTGCATGCGCCATTGACGATTGTTTTGTTGTGGGTCGCGGGAGGTATATACACACTGCTTGGTGCAAGTTGTTTGACGGAGTTGGCCGTCATGCTCCCAAGAGCTGGCGGGTTTTATGTTTATGTGCGCCGCGCTTTTGGCAACACAGCGGGATTTGCCGTCGGCTGGACTGACTGGCTCATGTACTGTTCGATCCTCGGATATTTGTCGATCGCTATCGCTGAGTTCATTGCGGCGTTCGGGCTGACATCCGCGGGCGCCATTCGATCCTTGTCGGTTCTAATTCTCGTTAGCATTGTGGCGTTGCAATGGCTGGGCATCCGCATCAGCAGTCTTTTTCAAGAACTCACCACCTCACTGAAATGCGTTGCGTTTTTGGCTCTTGTTGCGGCCTGCCTTCTTGTGTCAACCGCCGGATACTCATCCGCAGGCATTCCGTCATCGATGACATTGAGCGGGTTGGTTATTGCCCTGCAGGCGATTGTCATCACATACGGCGGCTGGCAAAGTCCCTTGTATTTCATCGAGGAAGATCGCGATCCGGCGCGCAATCTTCCGCGCGCGATGATCGGCGGTGTGTTGTCAGTGATCGGAATTTACCTGCTTGTTAATGTTGCGCTGCTCAAGGTGCTGCCGATGTCGGAGCTCTCAGGCGCGACGTTCCCTGCCGCTGACGCTGCACGCGTCATCGCCGGCGCCCATGGGCGGAATCTTATCATACTGTTGTCAGTGATTTCCCTTGTGCCGCTGTTGAACGCGGTCATGATGATGGGGACGCGCGTCATTTTCGCCTTGGGACGTGACCAGCTATTCTGGTCTCGCACATCGACCGTGAACCCCAGGGGCACACCAGATACTGCTACACTACTAACGGCCGCGGTCGCTACTGGTCTCATCGCAACTGGCACATTTCAGCGCCTGATAGCAATAACATCCTTCTTTTTGGCGGCTAATTACTGCGTCTGCTGCGTCGCGTTGGTCGTATTGAGACGCCGAGAACCTGACTTACCACGACCTTATCAGGCT
>WNGA01008675.1_pt1 | contig 13880 bp, 9 predicted proteins | sample 5400061 | NCBI WGS metagenome assembly WNGA01 (sample SAMN13153366, study PRJNA577476) | soil metagenome | isolation source: 100 cm soil or saprolite under grassland replicate 2 | place: USA:California | collected 2016-06-15 | reverse complement strand
TCACCTTTTCCCCGGGTGTACAGTTTATTGCGTATGGATTATGCAGGTGTATTAAAAAATTTACGACCACCGCCACCAAAAACAAATATCCGTGTTCAGCCTTATTTGCTTACTTCTTATAATCACTACAGGGGTTTTGATGAAAGTGTCAAGGAGAAAAAAACAAAAGTGAAAGCCGGTGGTGATTTAAAGTGGGCTATTAATCCCAATGCAGTTTTAGATCTCACAGCCAATACAGATTTTGCCCAGGCAGATGCAGACCTGCAGGTGAATAATATAACAAGATTCTCTGTTTTCTTTCCTGAAAAAAGACAATTCTTTTTGGAGAATGCTTCTTTGTTCAGCCCAGTCATCCAGCAGGCAGATGATGGCTCTGGAGGCTTTATGCGTATGCAGCCATTTTTCAGCAGAACAATTGGATTAGACACGAATGGAAATCCTATTCCAATTGTTGCAGGTGGAAGATTTGTAACCCGGTCTTCAAAAAGAAATTACGGTGCTGTTGTCATGCGGCAGGAAGAAACTGATAACAGTCCCGCAACAAATTTTTTTGTGGGCAGGTATTCTCAAAACTTTGGAGAGCAAAATCGCGTAGGTGCATTAATGTCTGTAAAAAACACACCGGAGGGTTCAAACATTGAAAGTACTGTTGATGGATTCTTTCGTTTGGGAGAATCGCAATCATTGAATACTATATTAACGCACACTGTTACTACAAACACTAACAAACAAGGCTTTGCAGGCTTTGCACAATATTATAATTCTACTAATCATTATAAAATCTGGTGGACACAATCTGTTGTAACAAAAGACTTCGATCCTCAAATGGGTTTTGTTTCGCGTACCGATGTAATTGGTACAACACCCGGCATGAACTGGTATTATCGTGGAAAAGTTTTGCCTTTCAAAAAAATACTGCGTGCCTTTGAACCTGGTGTTCTTCCTGAATTTTACTGGCAGGCATCGACAGGAAAATTTATTGAAAGAAGTTTATACATGTGGCCTGTATGGTTGAATTTTCAAAGCGGTGGGTTCTTTGGATATGCAATTACACCAATCTTTCAACGATTGATCGTTCCCTTCGAACCATTGGGAATTACAATCAAACCTGGCGACTATAATTTCCTGCAAAACGAAATATTATTTACAACTGATCCTTCAAAAATTATAAGTCTTGCGGGTGATTACAAATGGGGAACATACTTCAATGGAAGAATAAGATCAGGCGATTGGAAATTGCAGTTTGCCCCTATTCCGCATATTTCTCTGCTTACTGAATTTAACCGGAATCATTTCATAAATGTTGGTGAGCCTAAAACTAATACAACCATTGATCTGTACATTATACAAGGTCGCTTTGCTTTAAATCCACGTATGCAGTTAACAGGTTTTTATCAAAGAAATTCTCTTGATCATTCCGACAATTATAACATTCGGTTTTCGTGGGAATACAAGCCGCTCTCTTACATATATCTTATTTACAACCATAGTGGCTTTACCAATTTGCAGCAATTAAAACAAACAGAAGATCATGTAATATTTAAAATAAGTTACCTTAAACAGTTTTGACTTTTTATGTATCCCCTTCACCGCAATATCTCCTAAGATAATAAAAAAATAAATGCTGTTATAAGAGTAATGAGAATGGCCATTACACGAGGTATTTTGAAACCAAGAAAAAATTTTTCAAGAGGTTGCAGCAATACCGCGATCAAAAAAGCAAAACCAAATGGCAGAAGAATTTGCTGCCCGATATAAATTCCGTAAAATATTAACCAGATTGCGAGAAGGGTTAATGCAAAGCGGGCATAAAATGGCCATGATTGATTCATATAAACCTTCTACATTAATTGAAAGTATTAATGGGAATTTTGTCTTTGACTTCTGCCAAACCTATTTTTCTTATAAATCACAAAACATCTTCACCAGGAATTGAAAAATCCATGCCAATAAAATGGAAGTGTTTTAGTTGTATGATAAATTTGAAAAGCTCTATTTCAATATGTTCCTCTTAAGATTGCGAATACATAATCTTTTTAATGCACTGAACTTTATATCTAAATTTTTCATTCGAAGAATTAATTCCCATAGCAATCTTATTGTGGTTTTTCTTTCCGGAAAATGCTGGCATAATTTTTTAATTAATTAAAGGTAAAAACAATCAATATGGGAAGCTTACTTTACATCATTGCAGTAATTTGTTTGATAGGTTGGTTATTAGGCGTGTTTGTATATAGTGCCACAGGACTTATACATATACTTATTGTCCTTGCGATCATTTCCTTTTTGATCGGTATTATAAGAAGAGGCAATGTATAAAATAAGTAACTGAAAAAATCTGTTACAAGCCGGATGTGAGTCTCGGCTAACAAATTGTTGTTCCCTTTGCGGCATTTTTTCTCAGCAATGTCTCGTCATACCTGAGGCAAGTATGCAGAATAGTTTTTGTGTGTGAGCATGCTCCCCGTTATCGGGACAGGTAGTGCCTTTGCGAAATGTAAAACATAACAAAGCGCAAGTACCTTTGCTCATAACACCATAACCTGCGTGGATTATTATATAAACCCTTACCTGTTTGGAGAAACAACAGGATTTTGCCTGGTGGTATTTATTTGCTGGTAAGGAAATACAGGATAGCTGCTTTTTTCGATACCTATGCTGCCTGAAATGGAAAATGTTTTTTCATCGTTGATATACATCAGTCCCAGTTCAGCTCTTGAATACATACCAAAGCGGTTGGATTTTAAAAAGGTATTGTTTTGAGAAAACTTACTGGTATTGGCAGATAGGAAGGAACGGTTGAAGCTTATATAAGAAGGCGCTACAGACAAGCCTGCAAAAGCATATAAATTGTTATTTAACCTGCGGTTTAATTGCAGGCCTACGGGAACAGCCACAACAGTTGCACTGCCACCTCTGAAAAAGCTAAAGCTTGTTGAAATACCACTGTAGTTACTTAGAAACCATTTTTTAGCAGAGGCGCTGTCGTTAAAATGGATGTTATTCGCAAAAGACAGCCGCTGCCTATAATCCATAAAACTTACCGGCAAAACCGTTTGTGCCTTTAATGTGACGGAAAAAATCAATACAACTAATACAAACATTGTACGCATACTACAGAAGTTATACTATAAAAATACGTATTGCTGGAGTATAAGAAATGAAAACAATAAAAGTTAACAACCAAGTCTCTTTTCCCGCAATGTCTTCTACAAGCTTTGTGTATTAGCAAGGAACATTGCGGAATTAGTATTTCGAAAGTTATTTATACTATTCCAAAATATGTTATCCAGGCAAAAAGAAAGTTGAAACTTAACGCGTTCTGCCTGAATTGTTTGATCCTTATTTCTGCCAGCTAACGACCTTCATTACTATCAACAATTATATAAGTGCTTACATATTCGATTCTCAAAGTAAACTTGGAACAAGAGGTTCTACAATATTTTGTCAGTTGTAAAAATTGGCAGTTAAAATGAATGGATCATATCGAGACATTTTTTCACCAATGGTTTTTCAACTCCCGGCATAAGATGGCTCACCTTCGTTTCATATCCGCCTTCGGTAAAAGCTTTATCAGTACAGATATAACCGCTTAAACCGTTGCAATGTGTTACCATAATTGTATTAGGATAAGGTGAATTTTTTTTCACTTGCATTCCCATTTCAGTCATTAGCTCTCCTGATATTCCGCATAAAACTATTTTATTCAGTTTCAAAGCAGTTAATCGGATATCAACATCTGATCCGGTGGGATAAGACGTTTGCGGAAACTGATCTTTCCATGGTTTCTTTCCTGGAAAGGTTAAGTCTGAGTTGATAAATTTTATTGACTTGACAGGAGACGTTTTTATTTGATTCAGCGTTTTCCACGCCTCTTTGCCAACATGATAGCCAACTGCTTCAACTTCATTAAAATCATTTCCGGGGCCATAAATAGGATTGATATTAGCAGATGCTCCCGCAGTTATTGCTACCACAATATCTTTTTCGGCAAGTTTTCTTATGTAACGCGCCGCTGATGCAGGCCAGTCCCCCGTTATCTCGTAATTCTCCTGACCGCTCACTGTCCCATGACAAGGCCAATTTACTAAAACTGCAATCAAATTATTTTTTTCATCAACGAATTTTATAACATCCAATTCATGATCACATACACCGTCAGGATTTCGTCCTAACCAAACACCCCCATCTGCAAATACAGCACGACGATTAATATTCATATTACAAGTTCCTTTGCCGGTTCCCATAGAAAAAGGCTCGGGATTTCTCATTGCATCTGTTGCAAGTGTAACAAGTTTTTCTTTCAGTGTTTGAATGTAATCTTCATTTGCTTGTGGCAATTTATCTTCATAAGTGTGTATAGCAGGACCACCATGATCATGTGTTGCAATGATCATGATATTGTCAGCAGATAGTCCTGTTTTTATGGAGATCATTTTTTTTATGCTATCAACAAATGCGAAAGGAAAGCCAATCATATCCGCAGAAATGAGAAGTGCCTTATTCTGTTCATCCGAAAAAAATAATGCAGATGCAAAAAGAGAATCATGAATGCCGGTTGAAGGAGTTTTCCTTGCGTCATATCCACTCATAACGACAGGTTGCTCAGGTGTAATATTAATCTGACTTACACCAAGTCGCACAAAAGTTTTATTGTTTGAAGAATTTTGTCCCATTAATAATCCTGGTGTAAAACCTAAAAGGACTATAAAAAATTTGAAAACTATTTTTCTTTTCATAACAAGGTGCATTATCGAATTAATTTTTTTGGAAATCAAAACATTTAATAGGTGATCAATGACTATTCAACGCATCCATTTCAAAGTAGTGATTGAGTGTGCAGGTAAGTTTTGAATTATTGTTTTATTGTTCCAGTTTATTTTACAATTCATTCCTTCGCCGTTATTAATAATATTCAGAATGATACTATTGTCAGAATTTTGAAAGCCTGCAAAATTTATTTGCGCCGAGCCACCTGTACACTCTATTCGTCGTGCACCTGGTCTTACAAATTTGCCGAAGTGCGACAGATAATAATACAAGCCTGTGTAAGAAACTTTTTTAGTAGTCCTGTTTATGATTACTTCGGGATGTTGTTTATTATTATCAGGATCGCCATGCACTGTTGAAATCAGCCATGGACCACCTTTCTCATCTAATATCATATTCCAGTAAATCCATGCTGAAGCCCAGTTTTTCATATCGTTCATGATCATGTTTCCCCAATATTCTCCATCACTAAATTCGTATACAGGAAGTTTAGACGGACCATTTGGAGGAACATTGTTTGGCATAGCATAACATACTTCTGTTTGCCAGATCGGTAAATCAAGATACCTGTTATGCAAATCAGTTAACGTAGAAAATTTATTCCAATCATAACCATGAACTGTTAGCGAATTAATATTGCTTCTTAATTCTGCATCATCAAGTGCAACCGGAAATTTTTGAATTGCCTCTGGTCGGTTTGCTGTTTCACCAAACTGGATTTTTACTGATAAGCCATCCGACTTTAGTTTTGGTGCAACATAATTTTTTATCATCTCTCCGATTTCTTTATAAGTAACATTCGAGTACCATTCGTTATTTGCTTCGTTAAACAAATTAAGATAATCAATGTGCACACCATTTTCCAGGTATGATTTAAGATAATGCGAATAATATCTTGCTAATGCATTATAATATTGAGGCTTGATGTGTTTCTCTCCTTGTTTCAAACTATAGTACATCCAATCCGGCGCAAAATCCATCGGTGATTCAATTCTGAATTTTCCAAATTCAGATGCTTTCTTAATAAACGTTATAAGACCGTTCGGACCCAGATCTCTTTCAACGCTAAAATGAGTCATTAATGTATCGTCGGGTGTTTCATCATAAGAATACCATGGTCCTGCTGAAGCAAAATCGCAGGCAGCAATCGGCGATTTCATTAATGTAAATCCAGCGCCTTTTACAGAATCAAATAAAGATTCGAATACGCGATCTCGATCTGTAGGAGAAAGAGAGTTCAGGCAGATCATACCCGCTTCATTAAATGTTGCACCAAATCCTTCTATTGTTTGAAAAGATTTTTTTTCATTTACTATTAATGCTGGTGACGATGATTTTACATCCGTGATAAATGTTGCATCCTTTTTTCTTGTTAACCGATCTCCTGCTTGTGATGATACATAAACCTCAACGTTATTTTTATTCTCATCTTGTGCAAAAGCAAAGCAGTTAACAAACACAGAGAATAAAACAGTAAGAAAAATTTGACTACAGAATATTTTTTCTTTCATTCTATCTTTCATAATATTTCCTCTCAATATTTCGGAGATTATAAAATTGATAATTTCATATTTATGCGCATGCTTCAATAAATTGCTGAGCTGCTTTCTCGATTTCTCTATCACTTGAATTAATGTTGATGCCCCAACCTGCTCCTAATCCTCCATCAACGACACCTATACTAATGTTCATTGCCCGACTAAGAATATCATCCGTTTTAGGATAAGCTCCTTTCTTGTGTGGTTGTCCTATCTTTTTTAAATGCTCTAATATATGCTCCATGTTAGCATACACATGCCATCCGCTTTCATCAACTGTTTTTGATCCCAATGCCTTTGAAACTTTTACTGCTTGCTCATGACTATCAAAAATAACTGTACAGATCGTCGCACAATCTCCATCAGGATCGTTCAATGTTCTGAATTTAAAACCTTTTGCTTGCGCTATCAGTTTTTTTAGCTTGCTTCTCTTTTCGCGAAGAGTAGATATAATCTTATCGATTTTACCTAACTGTGCAAGTGCAACTGCAGCAGTAAGCTCATTCATGCGAAAGTTCAATCCAAGCACATTGCGTGAACCAACTTCAACACCAAGCCTGCTGGGCTTGTGACCCTGATCATGCATACCAAATGCAGTTTCATAAAAGTTTTGATCGTTCGTTACAACAAGACCACCATCACCGCTGTTTATTGTTTTAAAAACATTGAGTGAGAAAGCGCCAATATCTCCGATGGTACCTACTTTTTTTGTTTTGTATGATGCGCCTGCTGCCTGGCAACAATCTTCAAGTACCCGCAGTTGATGTTTTTTTGCAATTGCCATTATTCTATCCATGTCACAGGCATTGCCCAGCATATGAACGGGCATGATCGCTTTTGTCCGTGGAGTAATACGATGTTCAATATCGTTTGGATCGAGTGTAAGGCTTTCATCAATTTCACAAAGGACAGGAATCAATCCTGCGAATATGCAGGAAGTATAACTCGCGACAAAAGTATAAGCCGGGACAATGATCTCATCGCCTGGCTTCAATTCGAGCGCTATTACAGAAGCAACTAATGAAGATGTTCCCGATGAAGTAGCCAAAGCAAATTTTGCTCCGCAATATTTTGCAAACTCTTTTTCCAAAGTTGCGACTGCTTGCAAAAAATTCGGATCACTCTCACTTCCATATCGGAAGAGATGACCGCTTTGCATAACTCGCATCACCGCATCCATTTCTTCTTTTCCAAACCAATAAGCTCCGGGTCCTGCCATAGTAATTATGTTTTTGAATTTATGAAACGGTTTAAAAATAATTTACCTAAAAAAATTGTTTAGTAGTCTTTGTAAAATGAATTATTATTTTATGATACCGACAGTGGCATTTCATAGCATCGTCCGTTGCGTCGCAAGCACTTCATCTGTATATCATATAGCATCTTTGAATACAAAAGTTAAATGAAAAATTTTATTTCGCTTTTAGGAAAAAGTAATTACCGGCGTTTGCTTTTGAAATCCTTTTGTTTTTATTGCGAGATAAATAATTCCCGCGATCATCCAACTTCCCCCGATAATAAATGTTCTTACAGGTAAATTCAACCAGATAAAAAGGCAAATAATAAAACCAATTCCCGCAGGTAAAAAATTAATCAAAAAACTTTTAAATGTCTTTTTCTCTTTCTTGAAAAAATATTCCCTGATTGATGCAACGTTAACTGCCATGAACGCAAAGAAGGCTCCGAAATTGATCAGGCTCGCACATTCTTCGTAATTAAAAAAGAGAGAACTCAATAAAGCTATGATTCCAATCATGATGATATTATAATTCGGAGTGGAGTATTTTTTATCGAGATGTCCGAAAAATTTTTTAGGAATAATCCCATCCCGTCCCATTCCATAGAGAAGCCGCGAAGCGCCGATCTGAGCGGTTATTCCTGAACCAATACTTGCAACGAGAAGTACAACTGTTAACGAAATGTCGAGAACAGAACCACCAATGCGATACGCTACCGACATGATCGCGGTATCGAGGGCATTGTTTCGTGCTTCGTTACTCGTTAGTCCATGAGTGAAGGAACTCCAGTCAGGCCACGACAATTGTGCGAGATAGATTTGTGCACCACTCCAAACACCTGTGATTACACACGTAAGAACTGCAGCCAGCAAAACATTTCTCTTTGGATTTTTCACTTCTTCTGATAAAGTTGTTATTCCATCAAATCCTATATATGTCAGCGCGGCCAATGCAGTTGCAGATGCGACAGGCTTCAAAGAAAAATTGTTTGGATCATAAAACGGACGAAAAGAAAGTAAACCAGGCAACCCATCTTTAATAAAAATGTAGCGAATAGCTGCACCCATAAAATAAAAAACAACAATGCTCATGATGATCATCAATATCCAATTAGTCATTGAGGCCATTTTCAAACCTCTCAAATTAAGTAAAGTGAATAGCACAGCAAAAATGAATAACCACAATAAATAAGGGATGAAAGGGAAAAGATGACTTGCAGTAATGCCGCAATAGATGATACAGATAATTGGTATAAACATGTAGTCCATGAACATTGACCATCCTGCAATAAAACCAACATACGGATGTATGCCCTTACTAACGTATGTATAAGCTGAACCTGCTGCGGGATATAGATTTGCCATTCTTCCGTAACTGATCGCAGTAAAGATCATACCCACCATTGCAATAAGTATTGTAGTAACAGCATGTCCATGAGAAATGTCATTTGCGTGACCGAACAAAGGAAGAGCAGCTACAGGTTGAATTAATATTATACCATAAATGACAAGATCTTTCAGGGTTAAAACGCGATGCAGTTGTGTTTCAGTTTGAGTGTTTGTATTGTTCATTCAAATTTTTTTATGGACAGATGTTGATGATATTGCATGAACTAAGTTTACTATAGATTTTTTATAAACTCAACATTTAATTCTTTAAAGGATTTGATAATAACATCTGCCTTGTTCAGGTTTTGAGCACCTGAATTGGGATTCAAAAAACCAATACATTTCATACCCGCTGCCTTTGCCGCAGTGACGCCATTTTCTGAATCTTCTATCACAACACATTCTCGTGATGCGCAATTTGCAACTTCAGCAGCTTTTAAAAAAATTTCGGGATGAGGTTTAGAATGCGCGAGCTCTGTTCCGCTAACTCTTGCTGCAAAAAAATCCGATAGATTAAATTTTTCAAGTACTGCATTTATCACCTCTGCATGTGAAGAAGAAGCAACGATAAGTTTAAAATTATTTTTGTGAAGATCCTCTATTAACTCTGCAACACCGGGAATAGGATAAAGATTTTTTTCTTCAGAAAGGTATTCTACATAAAGTTGATGTTTTTTCCTCACTAAATCCTGAGCGCAATGAGATAAGTTATGCTTGTTGACAATTGTTTCCCACATATTTTCAGGTGACATTCCTACGTAGGAGCAATGTTCTTCAAAGGATATAGCAATTTTCAATTCTTCAAGCATTTGTTTTTCGAGCTTAAAATGAACAGGCTCACTATCTATTATTACTCCGTCCAAATCAAATATCACCGTTTGAATCATATAGCAACTTTGCTCACGAAGTTATAAAGAGAAATGAACATGAGTTTAAGCTGCTTGACGATGACAACAATCAATCTATCCCGTTATTTGAAATCCTAACATTGAATTTCCCTGCTTTCATTATAAATAAATAATAATAACCACGCTTCATTTGCTGTGGGGTCACTCGGGTCTGTACCTGGCGTGATATCTTTGAGTAATTGTGTGCCGCTTTCTGTCCACCAAAGTTTTAATGGTCATTGAATAAAAGAAACTTGTTTTGGCTCTGAAAGATTGTTTGATCTATCTTGCTATTACCACTTTCTGAACAGCCTCTGTACTGTTATTTTTTAAATAATATAAACCAGGAAGCAAAGAAGCAACATTCATTACACCATTACCACCTATAATTTTTGTCAGTAAAATTTTTCCAGCTTGGTCTGTTAGTGTAAGAGTTGCTTTTTCACTGGTTTGAATGTGTAATATATCTTTTACAGGATTTGGATAAATCAAAAACAAATTTGTTTTACCATGTTGTTGTAATGTGTTTTCTGTAGAAGCAATAACAGGTTCAGCATTTTGATCGTAATAGATTGTATCGCTGTGCAGTTTAAGTTGTGTTGCAATTGAGTTGGTAACTTTTACGCTGTATAATCCGTTTGGGGTAGGATGAAAAACAGAATCTCCGGTGATGGTTGCAATTAATGTAATCCCTGTTTTCCTATACCTAAACCATTCGTAAGTATTATTGCTTAATGTGCCTCCTGCAGAAACAGATAAAGTATTACCATTTTGATCTACAGGAATAAGCCTCTGCGGAGCATAAACAGCGAGCGGAAGTCTTTTTGCGATTAACTCCATACCATCAAATGTAAAATGATTGCGATTTAGATTCAGACCATATGTCCAATTCAGATTACTAAGTTTGCTAAGAGAAGAGGGAATGCTGCCACTCAATTCGTTGTTGTTTAAATACAAGAAATAAAGATTTGCAAGGTTACCAATAGAAGCGGGAATGCTGCCACTTAATCTGTTATTGTTTAAATACAGGTTATTTAGATTTAGAAGCTTGCCAATAGAAGCAGGAATGCTGCCACTCAGCTGATTATTATCTAAATACAAAAATTGCAGATTTACAAGATTGCCAATAGAAGATGGGATGCTGCCGGTTAATTGATTACTACCCAAATCCAATTCTAGTAAATTTCCAAACTTACCAATGTAGGATGGAATGGTGCCGGTCAACTGATTTGACGCTAAATACAAATATTCAAGCTTTACAAGCTTACGAATAGAAGATGGAATACTGCCCGTTAGTTGATTGCCGGATAACAACAAATATCGAATAGTTACAAGCCTGCCAATGGAAGACGGAATACTGCCTGTTAATTGATTACCGGATACTGCAAAATGTATAATGCTTTTAAGATTGCCAATGGAAGATGGGATGCTGCCACTCAATTGATTAAAGTATAAATCCAAAAATTCCAGCTTTACAAGATTGCCAATAGAAGTGGGAATGCTGCCGGTTAATTGATTATCACTTATATCCAACTCTTTAAGATTTGCAAGCTTACCAATAGAAGAAGGAATGCTTCCAGTCAGATGATTGTTGGATAACCATAAATAATTAAGATTTACCAGATTACCAAAAGAAGATGAAATGCTGCCATTTAAATTGTTGTAGCCCATGTATATTACAGTCACCCTTGTATTTGTTACTGTTATTCCATACCATGTGGATACAGGTTTGCTGGTTAACCAGTTTGTGTGATCATACCATATAACTCCATGTGTGCTATTGTACAGATCAACAAGAGCTAATGAATCTTGCTCATTTACTTGTGCATTAGCAGTCATATTTATGTTAGCATAAAAGGCAATGAGACAGAAAAGGATAGAGTTTGTTTTCATAATGAATCGTTTCTGATAAGATACTGCGTAAAAAGGGAGAATGCAATTAAAAGATTAAGTGTTTAAGGGACATTTGAGGAAGGGTAGATGTGGTTTTTAGATGCAAACTTTCCCACTGAACTTCATCTTATTATGATTTTAACTTAGTTAGAGCTTATGCGTAGCAAGCATTTAAGATATTCGGTGAACTTTACATATTACAGAACCTATTTTTATTTATCCTTTTTAAAATTATTAACTTGTTTGCCCCATTATTTTTTCAAAAAATGAAAAAGATCATTCATTTTTATTTTTGGCACTCGACGCGAAAACAGGAAAGGAAAAATACAAAGTGAAAGCCAATGGATATATTTATTCTTCTCCCGCTATTGCAGGTAATACTACATACTTTGGTGATTTTACCGGAAAGCTTTTTGCACTCGATCTTAATTCGCATGGAAAATCAAGGCATGAATTTTCTACTGAAAGCGGAAAGGTAATGCAGCAACTATATTGAATAATAAAGGTGAACTTGACTTTATGTATAAAGCCGGTAATGATGATCCTTATTTGTATGCAACAAAATGTAAAAGTGATGAATGAATTTTATAAACTGGGGCCTATTATTTCTTCCCCGGTAATATACAGAAATGTGATCTTTTTCGGAAGTGCGGATGGTTACCTTTATGCAGTAAATCTTATCGAATAATTTTTGCCATTCCCATCATTTATAGTCGTAAAAAATAATTAAGCGAAGAGTTATTGTTTTGTAATAATTCCTGAAATTTCTCCTCCGGGGTAAGCGGCTGTGTGTATATTAATATAGTATTTGTTTTGAAATAAATCATCTTCTTCCTGTGCACTAAATCCTGAAACGGAAGATTGGAGCGGAGAAGGAACAATGCTGCCTAATGAAAACACTATGATACCATTGTCTGAATTATGAATGTGCCACGCAGTAGGAACAAGTCCCGTATAATTTAAAGTAAATTCGAGGGTTTGAGTACTTCTGTTATATGAGCCGGTAAAATTGCCGATAGCGGAAGATGTGGTTCCGGCGTTGGCTCCGTTAAGAGTGGCTTTAAAAGAAGTAATCGTTTGCAATTCTATGCCATCATCTGGCGATGAACTTTTCTTGCAGGAAAAGGCAAAAGAACAAATCAATAAAAACGGAAACAACCGGTAAATGAAAGTCATAAACAGAATATAATTATCAGAACTTTATGGCAATATAGTTTGTATTTCTCTAACAGTAAATTCATTAAATCCCTGCAAGGAAAATCAATTATTAAACAGGTATTAATTATACAAAAGGCAATTTACCCGGTTTTAGAAAAGATTAGGTGATTACCCCGCCTGACAGATGTCAGCCAATAGGTAATATTTTTTGCAAAAAAAATATTTTTAAATTATGAATTATTTCATTGTGTAAGGTAGACGCGAAAAAAGTAATAAATTAAGCAAAAAGGTTTTTTTCTAATTAATTCCCTACTTTAGCAATCTTTATTTTTTAACACACCCATAACACTGCTGCTTATGAGACTAAAAATCTATTGCTTCGCTGCACGTTTATGTGCAGCACTCTTCTTTACAATTCTTACAAGCTCGTTATTCGCCCAGAAAACAGTTTCTGGAACTGTTACCAGTGCAAAGGATAATAAACCTTTTGTGGGCGCCACAGTAATCGTAAAAGGTACGAAGGTCGCGACATCAACATCTGCAAATGGTACTTTTACTATAAAAGTACCTGCTGGCGGTACTGTTCTTGTTATCTCTTCAATTGGATTTGAGGATGAGGAAGTAAACGTATCATCACAAACTTCTGTAACTGTATCACTCAAAGAGAAAACATCCACTTTGGATGAAATTGTAGTTACAGGCTACACAGCTCAACGTAAAAAGGATATTACCGGTTCTGTAAGCGTAGTTAATACTAAAGAACTGGTGGCCAATCCTGGTTCAAACGTAGAAAGCTTACTACAAGGTAAAGCCTCCGGTGTAACGGTGGGTACATCCGGGGTACCGGGTGCAGGTGCTTCTATAAGAATTCGTGGTTTTACCACTTTTAACCAGAATGAGCCTTTATATATAGTTGACGGTGCACGTGTGGGTTCTATCAGCGATCTTAACCCTGGTGATATCGAATCTTTACAAGTTTTAAAAGATGGATCTTCGGCTGCTGTTTAT
>WNGA01008674.1_pt1 | contig 13880 bp, 16 predicted proteins | sample 5400061 | NCBI WGS metagenome assembly WNGA01 (sample SAMN13153366, study PRJNA577476) | soil metagenome | isolation source: 100 cm soil or saprolite under grassland replicate 2 | place: USA:California | collected 2016-06-15 | reverse complement strand
AGGGTAGACCTGGCGCTCGATGGCCATCACGCCGCGCAGGTGGCGGCGGCGCATCCGGGTCACCTCAAGCCGTGGCGCCTCGGGCTCGCTGATCCCAAGCGATCTCCGCATCCGACTTCCTCAGGTAGAGCGGCAACACTTCGAACGACCGGTCGGTCTCCTCCCGGATGAAGCGCGGGACGGCCAGCTCGACCATCGCCGACGCCTGCGGGTAGGCCTGCGGGGGCGAGGCGAACTCTACTCCCGCCCCGACAGCCTCGAGCTCCTTCCGATACAGGATGGCACCGTTGCCCACGAGCAGCACCTCTTCCCGAGCCGCTTCCAGCTCGGCGGCCAGATGGCCCGGGGGCGCCACCCCGTACTCGCCCAACCGCATCACGCCCCCCGGTACTCCCCGGTACAGCGCGTGGAACACCTCTCCTCGGCGGGCATCGATCACGGCCCCGATCAGTCGGCGCGTGTAGCGGACCCCGAAGGCCAGGACGTCGAGCGAGGTGATGCCCACGATGGGGACCGAGAGTACCTGGGCCAGGGTCTTGCCGGTCGCCACGCCCACCCGGAGCCCGGTGAACAGGCCGGGGCCCACGCCCACGGCGACACCGCCCACGTGCGACAGCTCGACGCCCGTCCACTCCAGCAGATGCTCGAGGATGGGGGCCACCCGGTCCTGCCGTGCCTCCGACGCCAGTTGCGTGGAGGCCATCACGCCCTGCTCGGTGCCGAGGGCCACCGAGGTCTGTGGCGTCGAGGTCTCGATGCCGAGGACGATCACGCCGCTCTCCCCCACGGCTCGGTGAGCCGCTCCAGGCGCTCCCATCGGGTGACCCATGACGGGCCTTGCCCAGTTACCACGATCCGCCTCGCATCCTCGCCGACGTTCAGGGTGATCTCCGCGAGCAGGTGGTCGTCGGGCAGCAGGCCCTCGACCGCGTCGCCCCACTCGACGAGCAGCACACCACCCTCGGCCACCATCTCGTCCAGCCCGAGGTCCAGGACGTCCTGGACCCGCTCCAGGCGATACACGTCGACGTGGTAGATGCGGATCCGGCCCTGGTACTCGCGGACCAGCGTGAACGTGGGCGAGGCGACCGCCCCCTCGAACCCGAGGGCCCGAGCCGCCCCTCGCACGAACGTGGTCTTGCCCGCCCCGAGCTCACCGGTCAGCGCGATGGCGTCGCCCTCCCGAAGGAGCGAGGCCACGGCCTCGCCCACAGCCATCGTGTCCTCCGGTGCCCGGGCGGTGAGCTCGAGCCGCATCAGAACAGGCCGAGCTGTTCCTCGACCGGCTCTGGCATCTCGGCCAGCGCGCGCTTGATCTCCTGAAAGTCAGAGCGCAGGGCGGCCATCTGCGTGGAGGCTTCGCCGCCCCCGCGGAGGATGGCCGCCGGGTGGAACGTCGGGATGACCGTGCGCCCCTCGAGCGGGAACCGCTGGCCCCGGACCCGGCTGATCGATATCGGCTTGTCCAGCATGAACCGGGTGGCGAAGTTCCCGAGCGTCACGATGACGCGGGGATCCACCAGCTCGATCTGCTCCCGGAGCCAAGGTGTGCAGGTCTCCACCTCGTCCGGCATCGGATCGCGGTTACCGGGGGGCCGGCACAGGATGACGTTCGTGATCCGCACGTCAGCTCGGCGGACGCCGATCTCCTCCAGCATCCTATTCAGCAGCTGTCCGGCAGCGCCCACGAACGGCTCGCCCTGCTTGTCCTCGTAGTAGCCCGGGCCCTCCCCGATGAACATCAGATCCGCGTCGGCGTTGCCGGTCCCGTAGACCACCTGGGTCCGGCCGACGGACAGCCGGCACTTCGTGCAGGCCGATGCTTCATGTCCCGCTTCCTGGAGTGTCCTCATCTCGCCTCCCCCACCGACGGCGCTCCCGGGACGCCCGTCGCCCGAAGGACCCCTCGCCGGATGGACTCCGCCACGGCTTCGGCCGCCATCTGCTCCAGCAGGTCCTGCGGGGCGTCCACCTGGCCCGTCGCGAGCGTGAACACCGTGTCGCCGTCCCAGATTGTATGTGCCGGGCGCACGACGCCCGAAACGGTGTCGTGCGCCGACCCCGCCAGCAGGTGAGCCCGCTCCTTGCTCAGGCGCGCATTGGTCGCCACGACCCCGATGATGGTGTTCGTCCTGGATCCGTCGGGCCAGGGGGTAGTTGGCTCCGCCTCCTCCTCATCGCCCAACGCCCCGGGCCGAACCCCCGCCAGGACCGCGCCGCCCTCCGCCAGGACCTCGCCCACAGCATTGACGGCGAACAGCGCCCCGACGACCACAGAGCCCTCGTTGACGGAGGCCGACCCGATCCCCCCCTTCACCTGCCGTTCCGGCCCCCGGATCTTGGCGACCGTGGCCCCGGTCCCGGCCCCGACCGTTCCCTCCTCCACCTGATCGGTGGCCGCGTCGCACGCTCCATACCCCTCGTTGGGACCGGGACGGGCCTTCGGATCCCCGATCCCAAGGTCGAACAGCGCTGCACCGGGCACGATGGGCACTACGGCCACCCCCGCGGCGAACCCGATCCCACGCTCCTCCAGGTATCGCATGACGCCCGCGGCCGCGCCCAAGCCGAATGCGCTTCCTCCGGCGAGGAGGACGCCGTGCACCTCGTTCACCAACATCCCCGGCCGGAGCAGATCCGTTTCCCTGGTGGCCGGAGCTCCGCCGCGGACCTCGCCCGACCCCACCGTCCCCGGGGGGCACAGCACGACCGTGCACCCCGTGAGGCCGCGGCGATCGGTGGAGTGACCGACCCGGATGCCGCGAACCGCGGTGATCATGTCGTCGGCCCCCGCCGCTTCCATGTGGGTCGTCGGGCCAGGGCCTCCGAGGAGAACCGGGCGAGCATGTCGTTGACGGCATCGGGCCGCTCCAGCATCGGCAGGTGCCCGGCGCCCTTCACGATCTCCAGGCGCGCGTTGGGGAGATCGCCCACCAGGATCATCGCCGCCGCGGGAGGCGTCACTCGGTCGTGGTCGCCGACCGCCACGAGGGTCGGCACCGTGACGTTCGCCAGCGCGTGTCGCACGTCGACGGCCATGAGCCCCGCCAGCCCGTCGGTCCACACCTGCGACGGTGCGCTGGCGGCCAGTCCCACGACGTGGTTCACCACCCCCGGCGACGGGTCCGGTCCGAACTGCGTTGCCCTGGCGATCAAGGCTCCCACGTCTCCCCGGCCGGCTACGACGTGGCGTCGCAGACGGTTGACACGATGCGCGGCCTGCGACAACGACCCGAGGCGCGGGCGGAGCAGCCCGGTCACCGAGCCCATCACTCCTTGAAGGAGGTTCGAAGCGGCCGCCCCGATCAGGGCCACGCCTCGAACCTTGCCGCCGAAGAGCTCTGGGTGGCTTTCAGCAGCGGCGAGCACCGCCATCCCGCCCAAGCTGTGTCCGACCACCACCGCTCGGCGCCTTCCAACCGTCGCCTCGATGACGGCTGCCACATCGAGACCCATCGCTGAGAGCGACAGGTCACCCGATGTCGCGGGCTCGGACCGGCCGTGCGATCGCAGGTCGAACAGGATGCATCGGAACCGGTTCGACAGGCCGGTCCACTGATGGTGCCACGTGGTCATGTCCAGGCTGAACCCGTGCACGAACACGAGCATAGGGTTCGTGGGATCCCCGCTCGCCCGCACGGCGAGCCTCGTGCCGTCGAAGGACACGACGAAGCCCAGGTCGTCGGGAGGAAGCGCCGAAAGGTCCTGGTCCGCGCCGAGGTCCGGTCGGCGCCAGCGGAGCACTGCGCGAGTTGCGAGGCCGCCGGCCAGGGCGCTCACGGCGATGCCCGCGGTGAGCACCGCCGCGCGGCGCTTCGTCACTCGCCTCGCTCCCGGCGACCGCGTCGTTGCGGCCTCACCCCCGGTACTCCCGCGGGACCCGCTCGGAGATGGACGTGACGACCTCGTACCCGATGGTCCCGATGATCCCGGCGAGCTCCTCCGCGGTGACCCGTTCGTCGCCCTGTTCGCCGATCAGCACCACCTCATCACCCGCGATCACGTCCTCGTCGCCGCAGTCCACCATGATCTGGTCCATGGTCACGGTCCCGGCAACCCGGTGCCGGCGGCCTCGGATCAGCACGTCGGCCCTGGAGGAGAGCGCGCGGGCGTAGCCGTCCCCGTAGCCGACGGGCACCGTCGCCACGTTCGCGTCGACCTGGAGCCGGTACCGGTGGCCGTAGGACAACGGCTCCCCGGCGGGGAGTCGTTTCACCATGGTCACCGCCGAGCGCCAGGTGAGCACGGGGCGGAGCCCCGCGCTCACCGCCAGGCCCTTCCCCGGATCGAGCCCGTAGACCGCCACCCCAGGCCGGACCATGTCGAGGTGCGTCTCGGGATACAGGAGCGTCGCCGCGCTGTTCGCGGCGTGCAGCAGGCGCGGACGGATGCCCGCTCCGCGAAGCTCGTCATCCACGGCGACGAGCTCGCCGAGCTGCCGCCTGGTCAGGCCCCCGTCCTCCTCGGCGCTGGCGAAATGGGTCCACAGCCCATCGAGCTCGAGGCCGGCCGCCACCACCTGCCGGGCGAAGCCCACGGTGGCGGCGGCCGGCCACACCCCGACCCGATGCATCCCGGTATCGACCTTCACGTGCACACCGACCTGCCGCCCCACCGCGCCGGCGGCCTCGAGCACGCACGCCAGCCCGTCCTCGGTGTACAGGCTGGGTACGAGGTTGGCCGCAAGTGCCTCCTTCTCCGACCCTGGCGGGAACTCCGAGAGGACCAGCAGCGGTGCGTCGATCCCATGGTCTCGGAGACGTAGGCCCTCCTCGACCATCGCCACGCCCAGCCACGTGGCTCCCGCGTCAAGCGCCGCCCGGGCCACGTGGGCGTCGCCGTGGCCGTAGCCGTCGCCCTTGACCACGGCCATCAGCTCGGCGCCAGGCGGCATGAGGAGCCGAACGTTGTGGCGGATGGCGTCAAGGTCCACCTCGACGACCGTCGGACGGTACCGGATCACCGCCCAAGGACCTCCCCGATGGCTTCCGGCACGCGCGACAGGACGTCACCCGCCGTGGCGCCCGCACCCTTCTCCCCTCCGGCGAGCCCGCCGGCGATCCCGTGCAGGTAGGCCCCGGCGGTGGCCGCGTCAAGGGGCGCCAGCCCTCGGGCGACCAGCCCGGCGATGATCCCCGTCAACACATCACCCGTCCCGCCGGTGGCGAGCGAGGGCCCGCCGGTCGGGTTGATCCGAACCCCGCCGTTGGCCGAGGCGATCACGGTTCGGCTCCCCTTCAACAGGACGGTGGCCTGGACGTCGGACGCGAGCTTTCGGGCGTGGCCCACCCGGTCGGCGCCAACGTCCGCCGGGGTGATCCCGGCGAGCCTGGCGAACTCGCCGGCGTGCGGCGTGAGGACGGCGTCTGCCCGGCGATCGGCGAGCTCGGCGGTCCGGCCGGCGAAGGCGTTCAGCCCGTCGGCGTCGACCACGATCGGCACCGGACATGACCGGACGAACGACCGGATGAATGCGGCGGTCTCCTCGTTGGTGGTCATCCCAGGCCCGATGGCGATGGCGTCGGCCGAGCGCACCACCTCGTCCAGGCTCTCGGCCGGCCCCGCCACCGTGCCCGCATCCGTCGCCGGCAGCGGGATGAACGTTGTCTCCCGGAGCAGCGTCTGCACCGCAGGAAGGATGCCTTCCGGCACGACCACGCTGACCAGCCCCGCACCCGCCCGGTACGCGGCCTCGCCCATAAGGCTCACGGCCCCGGTCATCAGCCTCGACCCGCCGATCACCACCACGATGCCGGCGTCGCGCTTGTTGGTGTCCGGCGGCCTGGCGGGCAGCATGGCCGCCACGTCCTCGCCCTCCGTCAGCCCCACGTCGGCTCGGAGGAGGTCAGCAGGGAACCCGATGTCGACCACCTCGACCAGGCCGGCGTGCATCGCCCCTGGGAGAAGCACGATCCCCAGCTTGGCCGCGCCGAAGGTGACGGTCACGTCGGCCCTCACCGCGACGCCCTGCACCGCCCCGGTCTCGCCACTCACGCCCGAGGGGATGTCCACGGCCACCACGGGCCCGCCCCAATCGTTCAGCCCCCCGATGGCACGCTCCCAGTCGCCTTCAGGAGACCCCCGGAAGCCGGTGCCGAAGATGGCGTCGACCGCGACGTCGGCCCGGGCGAGCTCGCGCGCCAGAGTGATCGGCGAGAACGGCCGGACGCGTGCGTCGGTCTCCCCAAGCCGCCGAAAGCTCGTCGCCGCCGCTTCCCTGAGCGACTCGGGCTTTTCGAGCATGACGACCGTCGTGCGGATCCCCCATCGCCCCAGGTGACGCCCGGCCACCAATCCATCGCCGCCGTTGTTCCCCTTACCGCACACGACGACGGCGCGGCGTCCGGAGACGCCGCCGGCGACCGCCGTGGCCGCTCGAGCCACTTCCCAACCGGCCCGCTCCATCAGGCTCGTGGCATCGATGCCTCGAGCCTGGCTCTCCCGATCGAGGCTCGCGGCTTCTGCGGGCGTGAGGACCGGCTTCACCGAGCCACCGCCACGGCGAACGCCACGGCGAGCGCGCGCTCATGGGTGAAGGTGATGAGGACCTGCGAGATGCCCCCCGTGTCGGCTCGTACCTTCGCATTTCCGGCGAGGACGATCGACGGCGCGCCGCTCGGATGTCGGCTGACGCTGATGTCCTGCCACCGCTTGCCTCGGTAGCCGCCGAGGGCCTTGATCACGGCCTCACGGGCGGCGAACCGCGCGGCGTACGACTCGGCCGGCCGGGCCTTCTCGTCGCAGTAGGCGCGCTCCTCGGGAGTGAACACCCGCTCGCGCATCGTCGTGTGGCGGGCGAGGGCCCGTTCCATCCGATCGATCTCGCACACGTCCACGCCCAGTCCGACGATCTCCACGGCCATAGGGTAGCCCCGGTCCGGCCGGCGGGGCTTACTCGACGGTGACGGACTTGGCGAGGTTGCGAGGCTGATCCACGTCGCAGCCCCGAAGCTTCGCGATGTGGTACGCGAAGAGCTGGAGCGGAACGGCCACCACCACTGGCGCCAGCAGCTCGGGGGTGCGCGGCACGAACACCACGTGTTGGGCGATCTCTCCTATGCCCTCGTCCCCTTCGGTGGCCACCGCGATGACGTCGGCGCCCCGTGCCCTGACTTCCTGGATGTTGGACAGCATCTTGGGGTACACGTGGCACTCGGTGGCGATGGCCACCACCGGAACGCCCGGTTCGACCAGGGCGATCGGGCCGTGCTTCAGCTCGCCGGCCGGGTGCCCCTCGGCGTGAACGTAGGAGATCTCCTTCAGCTTCAGGGCCCCCTCCAGGGCGGCCGGGTAGCCCGTGTGCCGCCCGATGAACAGGACGTCGCGCGCGCGCTGGTACCGCGCCGCAAGGTCTCGGACCTGTCCGTCGAGCGACAGCGTGGCTTCCACCTGGGCGGGGAGCGCCTGCATGTGCTCCACGACCTCCGCGATCTCCTCCGGATACATGGCCACCCGGACCTGTGCCAGGTACAACGCCGTGAGGTGCAACGCAACCATCTGCGTGGCGAAGGTCTTCGTGGCGGCAACCCCGATCTCGGGACCGGCGTGCGTGTACAGGACGCCGTGGGCCTCGCGGGCGAGCGAGGATCCCACAGTGTTCGTCACCGCCAGCACGTGGGATCCTTGACGCGCCGCGTGGCGGGCGGCCTCCAGCGTGTCGATGGTCTCGCCCGACTGGGAGACCGCGATCGTCAGCGTGTCCGGCCCAAGGACCGGGTCGCGGTACCGGAACTCCGACGCGATCTCGATCTCGACGGGCATGCGGGTCCAGTGCTCGATGGCGTACTTCGCCACCATGCCCGCGTGGAACGCCGATCCGCACGCCACCACGAACACCTTGTCCACTTCGCGGAACAGATCGGCGTCGATGTGCAACTCGTCCAGGGACAGGAGGCCGTTCGATCGCACCCGGCCGACGAGGGTGTCGCGGACGGCGGAAGGCTGCTCGTGGATCTCCTTCAGCATGAAATCGTCGAAGCCGCCCTTCTGTGCCTTCGCCACGTCCCACTCGACCTCGAAGGGCTGGGGGAAGAGCTGGGTGCCCTCGAAGTCGGAGAACGCCACACCCTCGGCCCTGACCTCCACGACCTGGCCCTCCTCGACCGGGATCACTGATGTGGTCCGGGACAGGACCGCCGGGATGTCCGAGGCGAGGAGGGTCTCGCCGTCACCGAGGCCCACGACGAGCGGCGAGGACACCTTGGCCCCCACGATCCGGGCGGGGTCGTCGAGCGAGAGCACGACGATGGCATAGGCGCCCTCGAGCTCCTTCACGGTCGCCCGGACGGCATCGGCCAGGTCGCTACCGTCGGCATGCTCCTCGATCAGATGGGCGATGCACTCAGTATCGGTCTCGGAGAAGAGAAGGTGCCCCCGCTTCTCCAGCCCCGCCCGGAGGTCGGCGAAGTTCTCGATGATGCCGTTGTGGATGACGGCGATCCGGCCCCCGCAGTCCAGGTGGGGGTGGGCGTTCGCATCGGTCGGCTGGCCGTGGGTGGCCCACCGGGTGTGGCCCATCCCCACCGTGCCGGTGGGCTGGTCGCCGGCCTCCAGCGCCCGGACCAATTTGTCGAGCTTCCCGGCTCGTTTGACCACCGCGAGGCGATCGTCGACGACGGCCACGCCGGCCGAATCGTAGCCTCGGTACTCAAGGCGCCGAAGTCCCTCGAGGATGATGGGAAGGGCCTCGTCGCGGCCCACGTAGCCGACGATGCCGCACATGGGGACCTAGAGGGTAGCAGCGCTCCGGCGCTTGCTTGGCGAGGCGGGCTACCCAAGCGCCGCCCCCACCGCCGCCGCGAGCGCGTCGGCGTAGGCGCCGGCGTCGACCTCGGACTCCGCCTCAACCATCACCCGGACGATTGGCTCGGTTCCCGATGCCCGGACCAGGACCCGGCCAGAGCCATCGAGGTCGCGCTCCACTCCTCGCACCGCCTCCCACACCTCGCCCGCGGACTCCAAGCGTTCCTTGTGAATGACCGGCACATTGCGCAGCACCTGAGGGAACTTGCGCATCACGGAGGCCAGCTCCGCGACCGTGCATCGCCGCTTCGCCGCCAGCGACAGGAAGGCGACGGCCGTCAGTAGCCCGTCACCCGTCGTCGCATGGTGCCGGAAGATGACGTGGCCCGACTGCTCGCCACCCAGGATCGCGCCGGTCCGCAGCATCTCCTCCAGCACGTACCGGTCGCCGACCCTGCTCTCGACGACGTCGATCCCGGCGTCCCCCATGGCTTGAAGGAATCCCGTATTGGCCATCACGGTGGTGACGACGGTGTTCCGGTCCAACAGGCCATCTTCCTTCAAGGCGATGGCGCACGCAGCGAGGACCTGGTCCCCGTCGATAACCCGTCCCTCCGCGTCGGCGAACAACGCCCGGTCGGCATCGCCGTCATGGGCGATCCCGACGTCCGCACTCGTTTCCTTCACAGCCGCCGCCACCACCTCGGGGTGGAGCGCACCGCAGCCCTCGTTGATGTTCCTCCCGTCCGGCCTGTCGAACATCGGCCGGACGTCGGCGCCGAGCCTGCGGAGGACCTCGGGGGCGGCCCGGTACGCGGCGCCGTTCGCGCAGTCCACAACGATCCGCATCCCCGCGAGGGGTGCCTGGACCGCGGAGGTCAGGTGCGCCAGGTACCGCTCCATGCCATCGGGGACCTCGCCGACCGTCCCCCGGTCTCGGTCTCCGCGTCCTTCCCGGCGATACTCGATCTCGATCTCATCCTCTGTCTCATCGGGCAGCTTGAAACCGGACGCCCCGAAGAACTTGATGCCGTTGTCTTCTGCTGGGTTGTGCGAGGCGGAGATGACCGCACCAGCGCTCGCCCCGAGATCGGTGGTGATAAAGGCCACCGCCGGGGTGGGAACGATGCCCGCCAGGACCGCATCGGCCCCCGCCGCCAGGATCCCCTCCACCAGGGCCCGCTGCAGCGGCTCGCCCGAAGCCCTGGTGTCCCGGCCCACGACGATCGAGAGCGGTCCGGTCGATCGACGATGCAAGACCACGGCCGCCGCTCGGCCCAGGGCGAACGCCAGCTCGGCGGTGAGGTCGCGTCCGTAGGTGCCGCGAACCCCGTCGGTTCCGAAGAGCCGTTCCATCGTGGGGGACAGGCTACCGGGAACCATGCCCGCTCCAGGTCCATCGGGGTCGGGGAGGTCCCAGTCGAGGTACCGCTTGCCGGGTACGCCGGGCTGGAGGTTGGGCGGCGGCGAGTGACAGAATGTGCCAACGTGAGCGCCCACTCCGACGAACTGGTGCAGGTCTACGCCACAGGGAGCGTCACCGACGGCTACCTGGTGAAGGGTCGCCTGGAAGCGGAGGGCATCCCGGTGCTGATGAAGGGAGAGGGCGAGGGACCCTACCGCGTCGGGCCGGCCTACCTGTGGGTCCCTACGAGCCTGGAGGTTCAGGCCAGGCTGATCCTGGAGTCGCTCGGAACAACCGCGGAGGGCCCGGACAGCTAGGTACTCGAAGGAACGGGTCCTCCCGTCGCGGCCTGGCTCGAGCTAACGCTTGGAGTACTGCGGAGCCTTGCGGGCCTTCTTCAGTCCGTACTTCCTCCGCTCCTTCTCGCGTGGATCGCGTGTGAGGAACCCCTCCTTCTTCAGCAGGGGCCGGAGCTCGGGGTCCAGCTCGATGAGTGCCCGGGCGATCCCCAGGCGCAGCGCCCCCGCCTGCCCGGAGACACCTCCCCCTTCGATCCGGGCCACGACGTTGAGGTCCTTGTCCTTGCCGGCCAGACGAAGGGGTGAGGAGACGATCATCCGATGAGCCCGGGTGGGGAAGAACTCGTCGATGCTTCGACCGTTCAGCTGATAGCTGCCGGTTCCCTCCGTCAGGCGAACCCTGGCCACGGCCTCCTTGCGACGTCCCGTCGCGATCTGGGCCACCTATTCCCCCCTCTTCTTCCGGCGAACCGGAGACTTCTTGGCCGGGGACTTCCTCGCTGGGGACTTGACCCCGGAAGAGGCCGAGCTCGTGGTGCGTTTGGTCGTTGCGGCCTTGGCAGTGGTCCTCTTGACCTCCTGGGTCTTCGCCGCAGCCGCCTTCGCGGTCCCCTCTACCGTGGTCCGCTTGGCCTCCGAGCGCTTGGCCGCCGAACGCTTGGTGCCCGGGGCGGCGTGGGCGGGCTTGGCCGCAGATCGCTTCGCGGGAGCTTTCGGCTGGGGGCCGGTCGTCGCCACCGGCTGCGGCTTCGGTAGGCCGCTCCACGACGGGACCTGACCCAGCGATAGCGGCTCGGGGCTCTGAGCCCGGTGCGGGTGCTCAGGCCCCGCATAGACCTTCAGCTTGCCGATCATGGCTCGGCCCAGGCTGTTCTTGGGAAGCATCCCTCGGACCGCCTTCTCCACCGCGAACGTCGGCCTCGTGGCCAGGAGACGCGAGTACGAGGTCTCGGTGAGCCCCCCCGGATATCCCGAGTGGCGCCGGGCGAGCTTCTTATCCTCCTTGCCCCCGGTCAGCCGGACGCCCGAGGCGTTCACCACGACGACGTGATCGCCCGTGTCCATGTGGGGAGCGAAGATCGGCTTGTGCTTGCCGCGGAGGATGGCCGCCACCTCCGTAGCCAGGCGGCCCAGGATGGCGCCGCCGGCATCGATCAGATACCAGCGGCGTTCGATGTCGCGCGGCCTCGGCGTGTAGGTCTTCATACGTGAGAAAGGTCGGCTCGGACGAGCCGACGCCCCATGCTACCTGCGACTTTGCGTCTCCGTCAAAGGCCTGGTGCGGCCGTCGCCCGGTGGACGCCTGAGGTGATGCTCAGCTCCGGCCGTACGACACGCGTTCGAGGGTCAGGCCGTGGGGGGGTGCCATCTGGGCGGCCGCCGAGCGGTCCCTCGCAGCCAGGATGACCTTGACACGGTCCGGATCGACTCTCCCCTCCCCCACGACCACTAGCGTCCCCACCAGACTCCGGACCATCTGGTGCAGGAACGCGTTGGCCCGGGCCGTGACCTCGACCAGACCCCCCGACCGGGAGATGGCCAGCCGCTGGAGGTTCCGGACCGTGCCCGATCCGTCCCTGGGCAGCCGGCAGAACGAGGCGAAGTCGTGCTCCCCCACCAACTCGCGGGCGGCGGCGCGCATCCACGGAAGCGACAGCTCGCCGGGACGGTGCCACACGAACCGCGCGGTGAACGGGTCGGGGTAGGGCCCGGTCTCGATCCGGTAGCGATACTCCCGCGCCGTCGCGCTGTGCCGGGCGTGGAATCCGTCCGCCACGACGCGAGCGTCGGTGACGACGACCTCTGGACCGAGGAGGGCGTTCAGCCGTGGTTGCAGGCGGCCGACGTCCACGACGTCGGCCGCCTCGAACGAGACCACTTGGCCCCGGGCATGGACGCCGGCATCGGTCCGGCCGGCCACCGAGAGCTTCGGAACCTCTCTCAGGAGCCGTTGCAGCGCGGTCTCGAGGACGCCCTCAACCGTGCGCTGCTCACGCTGCTTCGCCCACCCGTGGAACCCCGTGCCGTCATAGGCGAGCGTCAGCCTGACGACGGACGTCATGGCCGGCGACGATGCCTACTCCTCCGAGGCGACGAGCTCGATGCGCGCCATGGGCGCGCCGTCACCTTGTCGAGCGCCGAGCTTCAGGATCCGCGTGTATCCACCCGGTCGCTCGGCGTACCGCGGGCCGATGTCGGTGAAGAGTTTGTGCACGACGTCACGGTCGGGGATCACCTTCAGGACCTCCCGGCGAGCGGCGAGGTCTCCCCGCTTGGCCGAGGTGATCAGCTTCTCGGCCAGCGGACGAACCGCCTTGGCCTTGGCCTGGGTCGTGTTCACCCGCTCGTGCGTGAACAGCTGCGCGGCCAGCCCCGCGAGCAGCAGCCGCTGGTGCGCCGGACCGGCGCCCAGCCGGGGACCGCGCTTGGGCCTGGGCATCGTTCCTACTCCTCCCGCAGCGACAGGCCGAGCTCGGCCAGCTTGGTCTTGACCTCGTCGATCGACTTCTGGCCGAAGTTGCGGATGTCCATGAGCTCGGCCTCCGACTTCTGGACCAGGTCACCGACCGTGTTGATGCCCTCCCGTTTCAGGCAGTTGTAGGACCGCACCGACAGGTTCAGCTCCTCCACCGTGATCCCATAGTCCGACGGAACGGACTCGTCCTCCGCCGGTCCGACGGCCACGCTCGGAGCCTCGGCCAGGTCGGAGAACAGCTGCACGAGCTCGAGGAGCGTGCCGCCGGCCGAGGCCACCGCCTCGCGGGGGCTGATCGAGCCGTCGGTCTCCACGTCGAGAACGAGCCGGTCTCGGTCGGTCATCTGCTCCACCCGGGTGTTCTCGACCGTGTAGGAGACCTTGTGGACGGGCGAGAAGATCGAGTCCACGGGGATGACGCCGATCGGGTCCCGCGGCTTCTTGTTCCGCTCGGCCGGCCGATAGCCGACGCCCCGCTCCACCACCATCTCGATCTCCAGGCTCCCGCCCTTGGCCAGAGTGGCCACGTGCAGGTCGGTGTTGAGGATGTCCACGCCGGCGGGCGGCGAGACATCCCCGGCCGTGACCTCGCCCGGGCCCTTGGCCTTGAGGTACATGGTGACCGGCTCCTCGACGTCGGTCCGGATCACGAGCTCCTTGAGATTGAGGATGATGTCGGTCACGTCCTCCGTGACCTTGGGGATGGTCGAGAACTCATGGAGCACGCCTTCGATCCGGACGGACGAGATGGCCGCCCCGGGGATCGATGACAGCAGCGTGCGTCGGAGAGAGTTCCCGACGGTGTACCCGAACCCCGGCTCGAGGGGCTCGATGGAGAACCGGGAGCGCGTCGGGCTGACGCTCTCCTCCTGGATCTGTGGCCTTGCGACGATGAACACCTGACTACCTCCTCCGGCAGGGGATCATCCATTCCTCCCCGCCGATCACGGCCCGCTCG
>WNGA01008673.1_pt1 | contig 13881 bp, 11 predicted proteins | sample 5400061 | NCBI WGS metagenome assembly WNGA01 (sample SAMN13153366, study PRJNA577476) | soil metagenome | isolation source: 100 cm soil or saprolite under grassland replicate 2 | place: USA:California | collected 2016-06-15 | reverse complement strand
TGTACGAGCCGAACCCGGACGGAGGGAGGCTGGGGCACCTTCACCGCGCCCGCGAGAAGGCCGAGCCGCATCCGGTGCCGGCGAGGCCGGTGCCGCCTGACTTTCCGCTCTGACGCGTCTGCCGCCACGCGAAATTGACGTCCCCTCCCGGATTTGTTACTGAGGAGTGGCAAACGCCGAAGGAGCGCTCCGGTGACTTCCGTTCAATCGCTCGCCGCCCGTGCGGTCGAGGTCCTCAGGCGCAATGACGCGGGCCTCTTCGTCAAGCCCGGACCGCGCGTCTATCCCTTCCAGTGGAACTGGGATTCAGCACTCGTCGCGATCGGATTGGCGCGTGTCGATCCAGAGCGGGGACGCGTTGAGGTTCGGTCGCTTCTCCGCGGTCGGTGGTCAGACGGGATGGTGCCCCACATCGTGTTCCACCTCCAGGACGCCGATTACAAGCCCGGACCCGAGGTCTGGGGATCCTCGGAATGTCCGAGCGCTCCCGGCGTGGCGACCAGCGGCATCACGCAGCCCCCGGTGCTCGCGAGCGCCGTCCGAGCGCTTCACGAGGCGGATCCCGATCGTGCGTTCCTCGAGGAAGTCCTCCCTGCACTGGACGCGTGGCATCGATGGCTTCACGGCACCCGCAGCTTCGACGAGTCAGGCTTGGTCGCGATCGTGCATCCGTGGGAGTCGGCCGACAATGCGCCCCGCTTCGACGCCGCGCTCGCGCGCATCGATCCCCGCGAGCTGACGTTCGCGCGCAGCGATCGCAGACACCTGCACGACGCGGAGCGGCCGACCGACCTCGAGTACGGGCGCTATATGGCGATCGTCGAGCGCTTGCGCGAGCGCGGTTACCGCCCCGCGTCGCCGAGCGAGGCGCCGTTTGCCTACGTCGATCTCGCCTTCAATTCGATCCTCGCGGTCGCCGAGGACGATCTCGCGTGGCTCTTCGGCGAAATCGGCGGCGACGGGAAGCGGGCAGCCGCCGGGGCGACTCGCCTCCGCGCCGCTCTGGCCGAGCGGTGGGACGAGACCGAGGCCGCGTACCGCGAGCGGGACCTGCATGGCGCAGACGGGACCACGCAGACCGTTGCCGACCTGTTTCCGGTTTACGCGGGCATTCCCGACGAAAGGCAGGCCCGGAAGCTCTTTGCCGAGTCAATGTGGTCTCCCGAGCGGTTCGGCCCCTCCGAAGACGCGCCGTGGGCCGTGACGACGGTCTCCAAGTCGAGCGCGGCCTACGACCCTCGACGCTACTGGCGAGGGCCGGTCTGGATCAACATCAACTGGTTCCTCGTCCGCGGCCTCGAGCGGGGCGGGCTCGCAGCCGAGGCGGAGGAGCTGCGCCGCCTCACTCTCCGGCTCGTGGAAACCTCCGGCTTCGCTGAGTATTACCACGCGCAGACCGGCGAGCCTCTCGGCAGCGAGGACTTCTCATGGAGCGCAGCGCTCGCGCTCGATCTTCTCTCGTGAGCTACGACCAAAACCCTTGTTACCCGGTCAGCGGCAGGCAGCCCGTGAACGGCTACGACATCCCGGCCGCCGAGCTCGCCGCTCGCAAGCCGTGCGTGGTCGCCGTTGATGGACCCGCGGCGCTTGCCTGGGAGCGCGTCGCCGCCGAACTCTGCGCTGCCGTGCGTCGCGCCGGTCCGTCGTGTAGGGCGCTCGACGTACGCGCGTCGTTCGCCCCTTGGGACGAGATCCGACGCCGTACGGCCGAAGCCGAGCTTCCCGGTGACCCCGTTTTCGGCAGGGTCTTCGAAGGGTCACTGTCCGACCTCTTCGACGAGCTCCCGCGTCCTCGGACGAGCCCGGACGTCGACGTCCTCGTCGTCTTCGGTCCCGGGAGCGCGCTGGTCGAGCACGACGTGCTCTGGTACGCGGACGTCGCGAAGCGACACGGTCTCGCTGCGCTGCAGCGGGGGGAGGTCTCCAACGTCGGGCAGCCCGCAGGACGGCCGGGCTCGGAGCCGCGGCTGCTCTTCGTCGACTGGCCCGTGCTCGACCGCCACAAGCAGGGTCTGGCCGGCAGCATCGATCGGTACTTCGACCTGAGAGACGTCGAGGCTCCGCGCTCGCTCGACGGAGAGTCGCTGCGGCGCTCGCTCGAGCAGCTCGCCGCGGGTCCTTTTCGGGCGCGGCCCACCTTTCTTCCCGGGCCCTGGGGAGGCCAGTGGCTGCGGCAAGCACTGGGCGTCGCGACCGACGCGCCTAACCTTGCGTGGTCGTACGAGCTGATCACGCCGGAGAGCGGGATCCTCCTCGGCATCCCGGAGCCCGTGGAGGTGGGATTCGAGCTCCTGATGGCCCTTCAGAGCGAGCGCATCCTCGGGCCGACGCTCGCGAGTCGGTTCGGGCTCTCGTTCCCCATCCGCTTCGACTACCTGGACACGCTCGAGGGAGGCGACCTCTCGATTCAGTGTCACCCGGCGGAGCGCTACATGCAGGAGACCTTCGGACTCCCGTACACGCAGCACGAGACCTACTACGTCATGGTCACGAGACCGGGCGCGAAGATTTTCCTGGGCCTCCGCGACGACGCCGACCTCGACGCTTTCCAGGCCGACGCGGAGCGGGCGGTCGCGCCGGGAACGCCCCTCGACCCCGAGCGGTATCTGCAGACGCATCGAGCCGAACAGCACCGCCTTTACCTGATTCCGGCGGGCACGCCTCACGCGAGCGGAGCCGGAAACGTCGTGCTCGAGATCAGCGCGACGCCGTACCTCTACACGCTTCGCTTCTACGACTGGCTTCGACGCGACTTGGACGGAGAGCTGCGACCGGTTCATCTTGCTCATGCGTTCGCGAACCTCGATCCAAGACGGTCGGGCAAGGCCGCGCGACGCGAGCTCGTCCCTGAGCCGAGGCCGCTGCGCAGCGGTGCCGGGTGGGCCGAGCTGGAGCTCGGCCGCCTGCCCGATCTGTTCTACGGCGTGAACCGACTCGAGTTCGAGGAGAGCGTCACGGACGAGACAGCAGAGCGCTTTCACGTGCTCAACCTCGTCGAGGGCGAGACGGTTGAGATCGAGGCGTCCGGAGCGACGCATCTCCTTGCTTATGCGGAGACGATCGTCGTCCCGGCGTCCGTCGGGAAGTACCGGATCCGGCGGGTGCACGGCGGAGCCTGCAAGGTCGTCAAGGCGTTCGTCCTGTGAGCTCGAACGAGGTCGTCGGCGCGCTCGACGTCGGCGGGACGCACGTGACCGCCGCGCGAGTTGACGTCACCGCGGTGGCGGTCGAGCCTGGGAGCGGCGTCCGCCTCTCGCTTCCCTCTTCGGGAACCCGATCCGAGCTCGTCGGCGCGATCTCGCGCGCGGCGACCGCGATCGCGCGGCCGGACGTTTGCCGTGTCGGGGTTGCCGTCCCGGGACCGTTCGACTACTCGACCGGCGTCTCCAAGATCGCGCACAAGCTCCAAGGGTTCTACGGTCTCGATCTTCGCGCGGAGCTCTCCGGGGCGCTCGGTCTCCGAGACGGCGAGGCGGTTCGCTTCCTGAACGACGCCGAAGCGTTCCTGCTCGGCGAGTGGTGGGCGGGGGCGGCGCGCGGCCATGCTCGTGTGGTGGGCATCACGCTCGGAACCGGCCTCGGCTCGGCCTTTATGGACGACGGCCGCATCGTGTCGGCGGGGCCGGGAATTCCGCCGCGCGGTGCTCTCTATGAGCTTCCATTCCGAGGTGCGCCCGTCGAGCACGCGATCTCGAGCAGAGGACTCCTGGCACGGTACGCGTCGCCGCCCGAGGAGCAGGTCGACGTCGAGGACGTCGCGTCCCGGGCAATGGCCGGCCAGAGTTCGGCGTGCCGGGCATTCGAGGAACTGGGGCGGGCACTCGGGGAGTTCTTGGTGCCGTGGCTCCGGACGTTCGAGCCGGGCTGCCTGGTCGTCGGCGGCTCGATCGCGCGCTCGTGGAACCTCATCGAACCGAGCCTGCTAGGAGTGCTCGACCCGATCGAGAGCCTTGCGTCGGTTACCGTCGCCGAGCACCTCGACGACGCGCCGCTCCTCGGCGCGGGCCGATTCGCCGCGGGAATCGAAGCCTGATGGCAGCGACACGACTTCATCCTCAAGTCGAGCTGCTTCGGCGCCGGTGGCTCGCGGCCGGGGTACGACCCGTGCACGAGCTTTCCGTGGCGGAGGCACGTGAGGCCGAGCTGACCGGACTCGAGCAAATGACGTCGGAGCCCGTGGCCCAGGTGCTCGACCTCACACTGCCGGGACCTGCCGGAGCGATCGCCGCCCGCGTCCATCTACCCAGCGCGAGGCATCCACTTCCCGTGCTGCTCTACCTCGTCGGAGGAGGCTGGGTGCTCGGGTCTCTCGAGACCGCCGACCCCGTGTGTCGACGGCTGGCGAACGCGGCATCATGCGCCGTCGTCTCGATCGCGTTCCGGCGAGCCCCGGAGCATCCGTTTCCCGCCGGGCTCGAGGACTGCTATGCGGCAGCCTGCTGGATTGCCGAGCACGGCGCGCGGCACGGTCTCGACCAGGGCCGGCTCGCGGTGGGTGGCGTCAGCGCCGGAGGCAATCTCGCCGCCGCTGTCGCGCAGCTCGCGCGCGAACGAGGCGGACCGTCTCTCGCGCTCCAGCTGCTCGTCTATCCACCTCTCGATCATCGAGCCGCGACGCCGTCGATGCGCCGTCCGCCCGACCGTCCCTTCTTCGGGCCCGAGGACGTCGCGTGGTGCTGGTCGCACTATCTCGCCGATCCCGCGCACGGCGAGAGCCCGCTGGCCTCGCCCCTTCGTGCGAGCGACCTCCGAGGGCTCCCGCCGGCCCTTGTGATCACAGCCGAGCTCGACCCAGTTCGCGACGAGGCCGAGCTCTATGCTGCGCGTCTCCGCCACGCCGACGTGCCGACCGAGCTCGTCCGCTTCGACGCCGTGATGCACGGGTTCTTCTCACTGTCGGACGAGCTCGATGCAGCCGCCGAGGCACAGGAGCTCGCCGCGGCCGCTTTGAGAAGAGGGTTTGCGGCGACGCTCGCGGACGCGAGAATCTGAGAGATGCCCTACGAACTGCTCCTCACCGAGCCGCGATCGATCAGGCTCGGTTCGTACGATGACTCGCCACTCGCGCCGGAGCAGGTACGGGCCGAGGCGATCGTAAGCGGCATCAGCCACGGGACGGAGCTCGCCCTTTTCCGAGGCGTCTCGCCGTTTGACGGCAAGCGATTCGATGCCGACCTCCGTCTGTTCGTGGACGACAACCAAACCGCGACGTACCCGATGCGGCTCGGATACGAGTGGGTAGGGACGGTCCGCGAAACAGGCGCGGCGGTCCGCACCCCGCAGAGCGGCGACCTTGTCCACCTCGCGCTTCCGCACCGTGAGACGCAGACGCTCACGGTCGAAGACGATCCGCGCTCGCCGTTGACAGCGCTTCCGAAAGGTCTCGGTCCCGAGCGCGCCGCGCTCCTCCAGTCGACCACCATCGCGCTCCAGGCGATCCACGACGCTCGGCTGAAGGTCGGCGACACGGTCGCAGTTTTCGGCCTCGGCGCGTTCGGGCTGCTGGCTGTCCAGCTCGCGCGTCTCAGCGGCGCGGCCTGGATCGCAGCCGTCGATCCGATCGCAGGCCGCCGGGAGCTTGCGCGCAGGCTCGGTGCCGACGCCGTGCTCGACCCTTCGGCCGAGGACGCCGGCCGGGAGATCAAGGTCGCGGCCGGACGAGGCGGCGTCGACGTGGCGGTCGAGCTCTCGGGACGTTACGCCGCCCTGCACGAGGCGCTGCGCAGCGTTCGGCTTGCAGGCACCGTCGTGGCCGCCGGGTTCTACACCGGCGGTGCCGGGGACGACCTGCGGCTCGGCGAGGAGTGGCACCACAACCGGCTGACGCTCGTCGGAAGCATGAGCGGGTGGGGCGCGCCGCACCGCGATCCCGGATGGGACCGCCGGCGTCTACGCGCGGCCGCGCTCGACCTGCTCGCGAGCGGCCGGCTGGAGGTTGACGCGCTCGTGACGCACCGGACCCCCTTCGCGGAGGCAGCCGCAGCCTACGACCTGATCGACCGAAGCCCCGAGACGACGCTCAGAGTGGTGCTCACGTATCCCTGAGATCGCGCACGCGGCCGATCGCCGCCGACACGTGCTCGAGCGGCAGGTGTTCGAGGATCAGGGGTAGGTCTGGGCGTCGCGTCGCCAGAAACTCGAGGTAGGCCTCTTGCGAGAAGCTTCCCGTTCCGAACTCGATCGTCGCGACATCGGCGCCGCCCGGATCAACGTCCTTGAGGTGGGCGAGCACGAAGCGGTGCTCGAAGCGTTCGAGGAAGTCGCGCGTGACCCGCTCCTGCGCAGGGAGCAGGTGACGAGAAACGTAGTTGTAGGGATCGAGCACCACCTGCAGGTGCGGCGACGGAAAGCGCTCGAGCACTCCGAGAAGCGTTACCCGTGACCTGAGGACGGTGTTGACGTGTGCCTCGAGGGCGAGGATCGCGCCGGCACGCTCGGCGGCCGGGACGAGCTCGGCCAGCGACGCCTCGAGCAGCTCCCCGGTCTCGGGCTGTACGTTCTCGGGCGAGTCGACCCAGTCGCCGGCGAGGGACCTCGTCCCAGTCCCGGTCGCGACCACCGAGGTGCCGAACCGCGGTGCAAGCTCGAGGCAGCGCGCGAGGAAGTCGAGGTTCGCACGCCTCGTCGCAGGATCGGGGGCAACCAGGTTCCTGTACCCCGCGAGTGCCGCGATCGAGATTCCCGCATCGTCGAGCTGCGCGACGACCGAGCCGATGCCGTCCGGTTGTTCGAGACATTCCTCGAGCACCGCTCCGCCGAGCTGAAGCGAGGCGAGCCCGAGACGCCGGCACGTCTCGATGATCCGTGGCCACTCCCCCCTTCCGAACTCGTAGGTGAAGATGCCGAGACGCGGCCACTCCGGCCGCGGAAGCCTCGGCAGGACGGACCGCGCGAAAGACAGGTCACGCGCTACCAGCTCGCGTGGGCCGGCAGGTGTCTCGAGGACGATCCAGCCGTCGTAGCCGATCTCGTCGAGCGCTCTTGCCGTCTCGGCGAACTCCACCCAGCCGAGGCCCGGCGGACAATCGCCGACCGCCACCCGCACGTCCTTGAAATGGACGCGCCGGATCAGCGAACCGAGGGAGCGGATCTCCGTCGCGGTGTCCATCCCGTGCGCGACGACGTTGGCCGTGTCGAAGTAGCAACCGAACGCCTGCGACGCGACACGGTCCGCGAGCGCGCGAATTGCGTCTGCGGGCAAAGTGCCCTCGTAGCAGAGCACGACGCCCGCTTCTCCCGACGTTCGACACAGCGCACCGAAAGCAGCGGCCGCGCGCTCGAGACCGGCTTCGTCGCGAAGCTCGCCGCGACCGAAGAACGGGACGAGGATCGCACCGGCTCGAAGCTCGACGGCCCAGCCGACTGCGCGCTCGACATCGCCGCGGGCCTGCTCGGCGACGACCGGATCGCTGTCCGCAATGCCGCCCCGGTCACTGTGCTCCCCGAGCACGAGGCTCGGAACGTCGAGGCCCGACGCGGCCTGGTCGCGCAGGAGCTGGTCGAGCCGGTCGCGCGACTCGAGCTGGTCGCGTCCCACCACGAGCTCGACGCCGGCGAAGGTGAGCCGCCGCGCCAGCTCGAAGACGCGGCCGCCGGCAGCAGGCTCGAGGACGGGGTCCATCACGCCGACCTGCATGCCGGACCTCCGCGTCTACCGGACAACTCGCCGAGGGAGACCAGCCGCGATCCCTCTTCGGCCGAGCGGCACGCCGCGAGCGTGATCGCGAGCGACAGGAGGTTGTGCCGCGCCGAGTTGAACGGCTCACGATCCTCCGCGATCGCGCACGCGAGCTCCGCAAGCGTCCCCGCGAATCCGTCCGGGTACCACGCGCCTTCGAGGGCGAAGCGCGACGTGGTCTCGTCCCGTTCGAGCTCGACGAAGTCGGACCCGAGGAGGACGCTGCCGCGAATCGTGCCCTCGGTCCCGTGCACCCAGAACGGGCAAGAGGGCCGTCTCGTCTGCGCGTCTCCGATGCTCCGGATCATTGCGTTCGCCCCGTCCTCGTAGAGGATCTCGACCCAGGCGGCAGACGGTGTCCTCAGCCCGGCGGGCTCGTTCGGCGGGCGATACTCGTGCGCTCGAACGCCGGCAACCGGTTTTCCGTCGAGCCAGCAGCGGCTGATGTCGATCCAGTGGACGAAGTAGTCGAAGATCGTGAAGTGCTCGACCTCCTCGAAGTGCGTGCCGACGAGCGGCGGCAACGGCTTGTCGAGCACGTGCGTGACTGCGATCGCGTCTCCGATCGCGCCGTCCGCGACGAGGAGCGTCGCGATCCGCCAGGGAGGCGACCAGCGTCCGTTCTGGTTCACGGCGACCCTGATCCCACGCCGCTCGGCTTCCTCGACGACCTCGCGCGCGGCCGTCAGGTCGAACGCGAGCGGCTTCTGCGCGAGCACGTGCTTGCCGGCTTCGACCGCTCGCCGGATCAGCTCGGGCCGGACCTCGGCGCCGGTCGCGATGTCGACGACGTCGATCCGCGGATCGGCCAGCAACTCGTCGAGGCTCGGGAACACACGCTGGACGAACGGAAACCTGTCCTGAACACCGCGCGTCGCTTCGGGAAGGGGGTCGTAGACCCCGACCACGTTGACGCCGTAGCGCGCGTAGGCGGGAAGTTGCCAGTCCTTCGCAATCGCGCCGCAGCCGACGATGCCGACTCCCGGCGCGTACCCCGGAGGAAAGACCGGACGGTAGTCGAGGTCTCCGAGCGGCGACCTGGTCACCGCGCTCATCGCACATCCCTCACTCGGCCGGCGCGGACGGCTTCGCAAGCTGGATCGCGCGCCCGCTCTCCGCGTCCATCCAACGAATCCGGCGGTGCTCGAGCCGCAACCAGATCGAGCTGTCCGGCTCTGGGAAGAGGTGCGGCGGCGTCGAGACCTTGAGCAGGTCGTCCCCGCTCTTCACGGTCAGCAGGTTGTGCGAACCAAGGGGTTCGACGACGATGACCGTCGCCTCGATCAAGCCGTCGCCGGTTTGCGGCTCGACGACGATCGCCTCGGCCCTGATCCCGAGCGTGAGCTTTCGTCCTGCAAGCGCGCCGGCGGCCGGATCGGCGAGCGGGAACGAGCCGCCGCTCAGGCTTACGACCTGGGAGGCGCCGTTCGCGGCGATTTTCGCCGCGAGGAAGTTCATCGGAGGCGTCCCGACGAAGCCGCCGACGAAGGTGTCGGCCGGATCGTCGTAGACAACGAGTGGAGAATCGAGCTGAACGATCCGGCCGGCGTTCATGACCGCGATCCGATCTCCCATGCTCAGGGCCTCGACCTGGTCATGCGTCACGTAGATCGTCGTCGTCCCCAGCCGCAGCAGCAACGCCTTGAGCTCCGCCCGCATCTCCATTCGGAGCAGGGCATCGAGGTTCGAGAGAGGCTCGTCCATCAGCAGCACGTCGGCCTTCGTCGCGATCGCACGTGCAACGGCGACGCGCTGCCGCTGGCCGCCCGAGATCTGCGAGGGATAGCGGTCGAGCAGCTCTTCGATGTGCAGGAGATTGGCGGCCGACTCGACGCGTTCGCGAATCATCGCCTTCGGCTCCTTCTGCATGCGGAGGCCGAACGCGATGTTGTCGTAGAGCTTCAGGTGCGGAAAGACGGCGTAGCTCTGAAAGACCATGGCGATCCGGCGACGGCGCGGCGGCAGGTCGGTTGCGTCGCGCCCGCCGATGAACACCCGGCCGCCGTCCACCTTCTCGAGTCCGGCGAGGCAGCGGAGCAGGGTGGTCTTGCCGCAGCCCGACGGGCCGAGCAGGACGATGAAGTCGCCGTCCGCGACCTCGAGGTCGACGTCGTCGACTGCGGTGAACTTGCCGAAGGTCTTGCGGATTGTCTGGAACTTGACGTCTGCCATTACTTCAACACCCGACCCCACATCGTGAACAGGTAGCGGCGAATGATCAGGATCACGATCACCGACGGCGCCATCAGGAAGAAGCCGCCGGCAAAACGGAAGTTCAGCGGAGCGCCTTCGAGAAGGGAGAGCACCTCGGCCGGCAGCGTGCGATGGCGCAGCGTGAGGAGCGAGGACGCGAAGACCTCGTTCCAGGAGACGATGAAGACGAAGATCGCCGACGCGGCGAGTCCGGGCAGCGCGAGCGGGAGTGCAACCTTCACGAACGCCTTCGCTCGGCTGCAGCCGAGCGTCATGGCTGCCTCTTCGAGCTCGGGCGACACGCCGGCGAAGACGCTCGACGTCGTCAGCACGACGAACGGAAGCGCCAGCGCCGTGTGCGCGATCGAGACGCCGACCGAAGTGTCGTCGATACCCCAGCGGATGAAGATGACCGCAAGCGGAATGGAGAGGATGACGATCGGGAACGCTCGCGTCGCGACGACGGAAAGCCGAAGCGTGTCCGAGCCGCGAAACGCAAAGCGGGCAAGCGCGTAACCCGCAGGCGTCCCGATGGCGAGCGCGAGCGCGAGGGTGATCGCCGCGACGACAACGCTGCGCTGCAGTGCGTCGAGCACTCCTCCGAAGTGAATGAAGAAGCTCATCGTCTCGGTTGAGAGGTGCCGCGGAAGCAGTTCCTTCGGATAGGCGTACACGTCGTCCTGGCTCGAGAACGCGGCGAGCGTCATCAGGTAGATCGGCGCCAGGATGAAGAGCGAGACGAGCACGGCCGTGCCGTAGAGACCGAACCGGCCGAGCCATGAAAGAGCAGAGCTCCGCCCGCGGCTCATCGCAGCATCTGCTCCTTCGGCGTCCGCAGAAGCCACACGACGAGCCCGGCGGAGACGAGTGAGAGGACGAGGATCAGCGCCGAATAGGCGGCCGCGACGTGGCTGTTGAAGTATTCCGCCTGCCACTTCCACGCCTCCGTGGCCAGCGTCGTCTTCGCGCGACCTGTGATCGCGAGCACGACCGCGAACGCCTCGAACGCGAAGATGATCCTGAACAGCAACGCCACCTGGAGCGAGGGCTTCAGCATCGGCAAGATCACCCTGCGTACGCGCTGGAAGAAGCCGGCGCCGAAGACCTCGGCCGCCTCGCCGTACTCGTGCGGGATTCCCTGGAGCCCGGCGAGGAAGATCACCATGACGAACGCCGTCGAGCGCCAGATCTCGGCGACGACGACGGCGAACAAGAGTTGGTTCGGCTTCGTCGGATTCAGCCAGATGTACGGCTGATCGATGAAGCCGACGTGCTCGAGGAGCGTGTTGAGATACCCCCGTTCGGTGAGGATCGACTGCCAGACGAGCCCTGCGGCGAGATCGGAGATCGCGAGCGGCATGATGAAGATCGCGAGGAAGAGCCCGCGGCCGTGCAGCTTCGAGTTGATGAGCAGCGCCATCGCGAGGGCGAGCACGAACTGGAGCGGCACGATCACGACGACGAGCAGCATCGTGAAGCGGAACGCATCGCCGAAGTTCGCGTCGTTCATCATCATCCGGAACGGCTCGATCGTCCACGCGCCGCCGTCTTGGAAGGCGAGCTTGAACGCCTGCGCCATCGGCCAGGCGAAGAAGAGCGCCAGATAGGCGACGGTCGGGAGGATCAACCCGTAGGGAAGAACCTCCCACCGTCGCAAACGGCGCCCGAGCGTGACGTCCTGCGCGATGGTCGTCATCGAGCCGCCGCTGTTCCTACTCCCGCCGTCACTTCACGTGGCACGGCCCCGAGCTCGGGGGATCAGGCGCCCAGCACTTGGCGCCGGTCTTGTCCATGATCGCCTGGAGAATCGGCGCCTCGTTGTCGACGACCGACTTGGGGTCTTCGCCCTTGACGACGATCCGGGTGAAGGTGTCGACGTAAACCTTGTTGAAGTTGCCGCCCTCGGCGCCGAGGCCGATCGGAAGCAACGACTTCAACGCGTCCTTGGCCCTCTGTGTGTTCTTGACCGCCGCGTTCATGCTCAGGAGGCCGACCCCGAGCCGCTTGGACAGTCTGCTACCGACGACCGGGAAGAAGCCGACCGAGCCGAGCGTCCTCGCCTGGACGGGGACGCTGTTCATCCACCTGATCAGCTGCTTGGCTCCGGACGGGTTCGGGGCGGTCTTCGGGATTGCGAGGCCGGCGAGCACCGGCATGTAGCCGCGGCCCATCGGCCCTCGTGGCGCCGGGAAGGCGACGAAGTCGTTCCCACGTGCCTTCAGCGCCGCCGTCAGCCGTGCCACGTGGTCCCACGCCACCCACACCTCGCCGCTCAGGAGCGGGTCCTGCATGAAGTTGTAGGTGAGTGACTGCGGGTGCGTGTACGGCCACAGGCTCTTCATGTACTTCCAGCCGTTGATCGCGCCCTGGCTTCTGAAGGTGGTCACGACGCCCTTGCTGAACGACGGGACCAGGTAGCCCTGGAGGAAGCGGTTGATCAGTCCGTTGGTGCCGACCGGAAGGCCGAAGCGTGCCTGCCCGGTCTTGTTCTTCATGTTCTTCGCCCACTGCAGGAGCTGGGCGTAGGTGAGGGCGTTGATGTTCGCGCCCTTGGGCAGGTACTTGATGGCCTGTTTGTTGGCGACCATGATGTACGTCGCCTGCATCCACGGGATGTAGAGCTGCCTCGCCGTCCCGAGCTTGCCCAGCTTCAGCAGGTCCGCCGGGATGCCGGCCTTGCTCAGCTGCTTCGCGACGTCCGAGAGGTTCGTGAGGTACTGCTGGACCGTGAGGTAGTCGCCGTGGAGGCCGCCGAGCAGGCTGACGGTGCCCTTGCCGGCTTGCGCCTCGGCCTGGATCCTGTTGAACCAGACTTGCCCCTGGCCCACCGGCGGCGTCACGTAGTCGACGTTGCCGGGGAAGCCCTTGAGCAGCGTATTGCGAACCTGGTCGATCTCGCTTACCTGGGCAAGCTGGTTCGAGAGGAAGACGACGTTGCCGGCGTCCTGCTTGCCCGCAGACGCCGCTCCAGCGCCCCCCAGAGAGGCGGCCGCGACGAGAGCGAGAGCGGCCGCGATACCGGTGATGGCTCTATGTATGTGTCGAATCTTGCGCACCGTTCCTTCCTTTCTTTTTGTTCCTCCGTACGGCCGATCCAAAGACGCTGGACATGCCGCCTTACCCGCTCATGCCCCCCTTCCTTCGCCGTCCTGCTCGGCGTCGAGCAGGTCGAGGACGAGCGCCGCCGTCCACGAGAGGTGCTCCGTTCCCCCTCCGTCACCGGTGAGCGCGTTGTAGTGCTCCCAGAAGCCCTCCCGCCGTGCGAGCTCGAGCAGGGCCGTTCGGATCTCGATCGCCTCGTCGACGTAGCCGTACCGGAGAAGGCCTGTGTGCACGACCCAGTTGATCATCGGCCAGACCGGGCCGCGCCAGTACAAGGCAGGCTCGAAGTGCGGATCGTCCGGAGGGACGCTCGCGACGACCCGCCCGACGCCGTCGATCGACACCTCGCAACTCCGAAGCTGCTCGATCAGGCGGTGTACCCGCTCGCCGCTGGGAATCCCTGCGTAGAGCGGTGACAAGCCGGCGCCCGTCCTACTCCGGATGAGCGTCCCGGCGCGGACGTCGTAGTCGAAATACGTCGCGTCGTCCTCGTCCCAGAGAGCCGTCTCGAGACCCGCCGCGGTCATGTCCGCCCACGTCTCGAACGGCTCAGGGTCGGCCTCCACGACCCGGCAGATCTCGGCGAGGTCGCGATTTGCCTGCACGAGGAGCGAGTTGAAGAGGACGTCACGGACGACGAACGGACACTCCTCGCGGATGCGGCCGGGGTCGTAGCCCCAGTCGCGATAGAGCTTCACGAGATACGCGTAGCGGTCGTAGTGATCGTCCGTCGGCCGCTGGGCCGCGTCGACGAAATCGACGTCGACTCGCTCGTACAGCGGGATCGCGCCGGGCGGGGGAGTGATCCGCGCAAGGGCGTCGTCCCAGAGCGGCGAGTTGTCCATGCCGGACTCCCACGGGTGCCAGATCTCCACCAGCCCGTCGTCGCCACGCGTGCGCTCGCGATA
>WNGA01008672.1_pt1 | contig 13881 bp, 7 predicted proteins | sample 5400061 | NCBI WGS metagenome assembly WNGA01 (sample SAMN13153366, study PRJNA577476) | soil metagenome | isolation source: 100 cm soil or saprolite under grassland replicate 2 | place: USA:California | collected 2016-06-15 | reverse complement strand
AAGGGATTGACCATCTAGCGGTGCCAGCAGCCCGCAGACTTCGAGCCTGACTTGGCGCGTTGCATTACTCCGGTTGGTGATGGCAACGCGTCCCGCCACGGCATGTGATTCAGGAACCCATAATTCGGTCGTGACCGGCAGGTTTTCAACGGGAACAAAATCAAGGGTTACGAAGTTTGGATAGAAGCGGCGCAGATGCGGTTTTGTTACAAATTTGTTCGGATCTGTGACCGTGTTGTCGTTTTCGGTGAAGCGCAGAAAAAGGCGCATCGAACGCGCTCGCAGCCCGTAAGTTGTATAAAGACTGAGAGCGGCTGGTTCAATAGTGCCGAAATCCACTTCCCAGATGTGGTCGTTGACATAATCAGGTTTGTTGAGGCGTGCATCCGCTGCCAGCATGAGATATAGCGGGTCGCCAGGGCCGAGTGACCATTCGCGCATAGTTCTATTGTACGGGCAGAAGGTCAAGAGGTCAAAGGGTATAATTTAATAGCTCGATAGTTGAGTACTTACAGATAAACTGCATGGAGACTGCGGCTGCGGTACGAGCGGTAGATAGTTATTAACAATCTTTAATGAAAATGGAGCAACGACTCTTCGATAAAACTGTTTAAAGTGTGTCAATTTAGCCGCACCGCCGTTCGCTGCGCGAAGACGCAGTGCAGAGGCTCTGGTGAGTGGAGCAAAGGGTTCTATACAGCAATAAACGAGATTCCTTGTTCCGAGGCATGACAAACCATGTGTTCAGGAGAGAACAGCATGACCGGACTTTATTTCGAGGAATTTTCTGTTGGACAAAAAATCGAAACCGTTGGACGTACATTGAGTGAAGATGCGATCTTCTCTTTCGCTGGTCTGACAGGCGATTACAACCAAATTCACACCGACGCGCAGTTCAGCAAAACGACCCAATTCGGTCAACGGATTGCACATGGACTTTTAGGCTTATCCATTGCGGTTGGACTCATCATGCGGACTGGCAAGATCGAAGGAACGGTCCTGGCTTTTCGCGAGATCAATGAATGGAAATTTATCAAACCTTTTTTTATTGGTGATACTATCCATGCGGTGTTGACTGTCACAGAGATGAAAGCCCTGCCACGTATAGGCGCCGGCTCCCTCACAGCTCTCGTTGAAGCCCGCAATCAAACTGACGAAGTATGCCAGCGCGGTTCGTTGAACTTGCTGGTGTTGAGTAAGCCTGCTTAGTAGTAAAACTCTCAAGCATAAACGCTATTTTTTTAGAAATAATTTTTAAAAATAAGGAACTATGAAAGACAATAAAGACGATAAAAACGATAAAGACGATACTGATCGCATTCGCAGAATAATAAGATCTGAAGATGAGACGATTGGCAATGGCCAACTGCTTCCTCCTCTGCCTTCAGAGGATTCAGACCAAGAGTCCGAATCTGATTTCACGCCAGTGGTGATACACCCTTCCTTCGATGAAGGTCATATGCCTCTTCCTCGCCGTGTGGATCAGATAGATCTGGATGGGACACGCGTCACACCCGCTGCATACGAACCAGCGACTGGCCAAAGGGCCGCTGCGACGCGCATAACCACCCCGCCGCGAGTGAGCATGCCTTCGTTTAATCTTAGGAATATTAAGTGGCGTAATATGGGATGCTTCTTACGTGTGCTGATCGCACTTGCGTTCGTCGCGGTCATTTTTTTACTTTGTATGGGTTCGTATCTCCTATATGAATACTATTCAATAGCACGTACTCTGCCCGAAATTGGAGATTTGCGCCAGCGCGCTTCTCAGTTTGAGACCACACGCATCCTTGACCGCAATGGTCAACTTTTATATGAAATTCTAGATCCGAGCGCAGGTCGCCGCACTTATATTCCCTTAGAAAATATTGCTCCCAATATGCTTGCGGCCACCATCGCGACCGAAGATAAAGAATTTTATAGTCATCCCGGCTTTGACTTGATCGCTATGATCCGCGCTCTCTGGCAAAATTATCGCAGCGGCGGCACGGTCTCAGGCGCATCTACCATTACTCAACAGTTGGCACGCGCCCTTTTGCTTTCACCTGAAGAGCGTGCTCAACAGACTTACACGCGCAAGGCGCGTGAGATTATCCTTGCCGCGGAAATTACACGTCGTTATTCCAAAGACGAGATCCTTGAGCTTTACCTGAATGAAATATATTATGGCAACCTTGCCTACGGCGTGGAAGCCGCGGCGGAGACGTATTTTGGAAAAAGCGCAAAAGATTTGTCGATTGCCGAGGCTTCCTTCCTTGCCGGTCTGCCTCAATCCCCGGCGATTTATGATATTTACACCGACCCCGAAATAACATTAATCCGCCAGCAACAAGTGTTGGTGCTAATGTTTGAATTGAGTCAAACACAGGGATGTATCAAAGTCAGCAACAGTCCTTCGCCTGTTTGTGTTGACCCTGTGACAGCTACTGATGCAGCCAACACGATGAAGGCGTACGCGTTCCGCCCCCCATCATTTGACGCGCGCTACCCGCACTGGGTTAATTTCGTCCGCGCCCAACTCGAGGAAAAATACGACGCACAAACAATCTACCGTTCTGGCTTCACTGTTTACACTACGCTTGACCCAACTCTCCAAGATAAAGCCCAGCAACTGGTCACTGAGCAAGTGGCTGGGCTTGTGGATAAGAACGCGCATAACGGCGCGTTGGTTGCGATTAAGCCGTCTACCGGCGAAATTCTTGCCATGGTTGGCTCGCCTGATTTTTACAACGAAGCCATCTCAGGTCAAGTGAACATGGCGGCGAGTCCCACGCGCCAGCCTGGCTCCTCGATCAAACCCATCAATTACGTGGCAGCCTTTGAAAAAGGTTGGACACCTTCCACCTTGATCTGGGATGTTCCTAGCGAGTTCCCACCATCCGGTGATCCCAACGATCCGCGCGAGCCATATAGGCCTGTCAACTATGATGGAAGATTTCACGGTCCAGTGACGGTACGCGTGGCACTGGCAAATTCTTTTAACGTTCCTGCGGTTAAGACTCTTAATTTCGTCGGCGTTTATGACGATCCCAACACGCCACAATATGATGGCATGATCGCCATGGCTCAGCGGCTTGGCATCACGTCCTTCACGCGCGATGATTATGGCTTGTCTCTCACCCTCGGTGGTGGCGATGTCAGCCTACTTGAGCTAACATCAGCTTATTCAGTCTTTGCAAATAGCGGGGTACGTGTTCCACCTGTTGCGATCTTAAAAATCACTGATTTTCAGGGTAATGTTATTGATGAATATAAACCTGCTGGAGCACAAGTCATTCGACCTGAACACGCCTATTTGATTTCGTCCATCCTTTCAGATAACAATGCCCGCTCATGGATGTTTGGCACGAACTCCATGCTCAACCTGCCCTTTACTATTGCCGCGAAGACAGGCACTACCAACGATTTTAGAGATAACTGGACTCTCGGTTACACACCGGACCTTGTAACAGGTGTATGGGTTGGCAACGCGGATTACACACCGATGGTCAACACCACCGGTCTCACGGGCGCAGCTCCTATCTGGTCACAGTTCATGCAATATGCTGTCCCCTATGTTGCACCTGGAGGCACTCCAACATGGCTCCCTCGTCCCGCAGGAATTATAGATAGAACTGTATGTGCGCTTTCGGGAACCGAGCCTTCTAACTGGTGTCGAGGCGGTCAATACAGCGAGATTTTCGCAGCTGACCAGCCGCCTCTACCTGCCGGCCAGGATTTAATTCGCCGTATCAAAATTGACTTGTGGTCTGGCTTGCAAGCCTCAGATGCCTGCAAGGGGCCAGCGGAGGAGCAGCTTGTTTTAAACGTCACGGATCCTTGGGCGCGACAATGGCTTGGTTCCGGAGCAGGGCGTGATTGGCTTGAGGCACATGACTTGCCGCGCAATCCATATTATGTGCCAGAACGAGAATGTACAGCTAACGATCCGCAACCAAATCTTGGATTTGCCTTAACTGAAGGAGAGACGGTTACATCTTCACCACTGGTGATCAATGGCTCTGCTTACGCGGATAGCGGCTTCAGAGGCTGGAGATTGGATTATGGTCTTGGTGATAACCCAGATTCGTGGTCCCCTCTGACCGAAAGCAATAATCCCGTTAAAGATGGAACGCTCTACGCATGGGACCTATCTACCTTCCAAAGTGGAATTGTCACGTTACGTCTGACGCTGGTTGGCGACAAAGCTGAAGTAGAGAAACGCGTCCACTTGATCCTCGTCCTGCCCACGACGCCTACCGTGACTCCTTTCACGCCAACAGTCGAACCGCTCCCCTCTGAGACGCCAACACAAAGCATCGTTCCAACAGATACGCCCACGCCGACAGAGGGGCCAACCACCACAGCACCGACGGAAACTCCGACTACCTTCCCCTAAAAGGGCATTCACTGAACTGTCCCAACTGTGCTATAGCTCACACCCGAATTTGTCCGAATCGGCTTGACTTTCTCGCAAATTTGAGTATAATATAGACGTTGGATGGTAAAACCGAGTAAATTACAGCAAGCGCTTGAGAAAAGTATTCTCAAAGCGCTTGCCTTTGTTTGTCTCTGGTATAAGCCGACTACATGCTATGCCGAGACTAGCTCGGAGCGCATTCTATTTTATTTGAGTTAGGAGAGGACCAGTGGAAACTAAAGGACTGACCGCACTCCGTATCAGCCTTGCTTCACCTGAAACGATCCTGTCATGGTCGTATGGTGAGGTACTCAAGCCAGAAACTATTAACTATCGCCGCTTGCGGCCAGAAAAAGACGGGTTGTTTTGTGAAGCCATCTTTGGCCCCACCCGTGACTGGCAGTGCTACTGCGGCAAATACAAGAACCCCCGTTATAAGGGCATCGTCTGCGATAAATGTGGTGTGGAAGTGACTCGTGCCGCGGTACGCCGCGAACGTATGGGACACATTGGGCTGGCTACACCTGTCGCGCATATCTGGTATACACGCCGCATTCCGTCACAACTTGGCATGCTGCTCGATATTTCGCGCCGCAACCTCGACCGTGTTCTTTACTTCGCGCAATACATCGTCACTTATGTAGACGAAGAAGCGCGCAAGAAAGCTTTGCAACGTCTTGAAGATGAAATCTCCGTCTCTGAGCGGGAGCAAGCCGCGAGTGTCAATGCTAAGATCGCTGAGATCAAGACCGCACGCGATCACCGGTTGAATGATTTGACACAAAAGCGTACTACACTCGAACAAAGTTATGATGAGAATATTGCTGAAGAAATGGATCCCATTATTAAGGAAGGCCAGAAGCTGGAGAAACTGCTTCAAAGCCAGATGGGTGAACCTGCCAAAAAGGCGATCATTTTCGAGTTAACCGGTGAAAAGATTCTCGATGCCGGTGACAAAGTTAATTCCAAGCATATTACTCATGTTCAAAAGAGCGCACAAAAGAAACTTGAAGCCCTCGAAAACGAACTTAAGGATAAGAAGCAGCGCGAACTCGATGAGCTAAAGACTCAGGCCGCGACCATTAAGGCGCTGGCCGATCAGGATATGGAAGCTCTGCGAAACGAGTTGGAGAGTCAGACCTCTGTCTCGTCCAACCAGTCTTCGCGCATGCGCGACGAAATACTGGAGCTTCGTCCTTTCACATTCATCAGCGAGATCCGCTATCGTGAACTCAAGCAGCGTTGGGGACAGGTCTTCCGCGCAGATATGGGCGCTGAGGCCTTCTTTGACATTCTCGAACGCCTTGATCTCGAAAAACTTTCCGAGGAACTCTGGCACGAAGTCCGTACCACCAAGAGCAAGCAAAAAAGAAAGAAAGCTACCACTCGTTTGAAGGTTGTTGAAGCGTTCCGTCGCTCTGGCAATCGCCCCGAATGGATGATTCTCACTGTTCTGCCTGTGATCCCGCCTGATCTGCGACCGATGGTTCAGTTAGATGGTGGCCGCTTCGCGACCTCCGATCTCAACGACCTTTACCGCCGCGTGATTAATCGCAACAATCGCTTGAAGAGACTGCTCGAACTTGGCGCACCGGATGTGATCATCCGCAACGAGAAGCGTATGTTACAAGAGGCAGTTGATAGCCTGATTGACAACTCACAGCGTGGCAAGGCACTTTCCCGTCGCGGCCGCCGTGAACTTAAGTCTCTGAGCGATATGCTCAAAGGCAAGAAAGGCCGCTTCCGCCGCAACTTGCTCGGCAAGCGCGTGGATTACTCTGGTCGTTCCGTAATTGTGGTTGGCCCGCAGCTAAAACTGAATCAATGTGGTCTGCCTAAGAGTATGGCGTTAGAACTCTATCGTCCATTTGTGATTGCGCGCCTCGTGCAGAATAACTATGCCGCGAATGTCAAGGGTGCGCGTCGCCTGATTGAGCGCAACAGGCCTGAGGTCTGGGAAGCGCTCGAAAGTGTAATCGGTGAACGGCCTGTACTACTTAACCGTGCGCCTACTTTGCATCGTCTTGGCATCCAGGCATTTGAGCCGATCCTAATCGAAGGATCTGCAATCCAATTACATCCACTCGTTACCACCGCTTTCAACGCAGACTTCGATGGCGACCAGATGGCTGTGCATGTTCCTCTATCACAAAAGGCTGTGCAGGAAGCACGTGAGCTTATGCTAGCTTCTCGGAACTTGCTTAAACCCGCCGATGGTGAACCGATCATTTCGCCTTCGAAAGATATGGTTCTTGGCGTGTATTACCTGACGATGTCACAAAAGGCTAAACACCGCGGTGATGGACGTGCCTTCGCGGATATAGATGAAGTGGAACTTGCATACAATCTCGATCAGATAGAAGTCCACACCGAAATCAAACTCCGGGCAAAGACCTGGTACGACGATAAGGGCAACCGTCTGCCTCAAGCGGAAACGCGCGTCATTGATACTACAGTTGGCCGCGTACTGTTTAACCGTATCCTGCCTGAAGATATTCAATTTGTAAACAAAAAACTGGATAAAGGCGGCGTCAAAGATTTGATCGCTGACGTCTATGAACTGTGCGGACAGGAGACCACAACAAACGTGGCCGACCGCATTAAGAGCCTTGGCTTTGAATACGCGATGAGGTCCGGCACAACACTGGCGGTTGCTGATATTTCCATCCCGCCAGAACGCAAGAACATCATTGATGAAGCCCTGAAGGCCGTTGAAGTGGTCCTACGTGATTTCCGACGCGGTCTACTTACCGAACAGGAAAAGAACGAACGCGAAATTCAGATTTGGCAGGAGACCACAGACAAAGTTGCCGACGCTGTCAAGAAACATATGGACCCGGATGGTAACCTTTCAACAATGGCGACTTCCGGCGCGACCAAAGGTGGTTTTTCCACTATTTCACAGTTGGCTGGTATGCGTGGTTTGATGGCTGATCCTTCCGGTCGCATCATTCCAATGCCGATCCGCTCAAATTTCCGTGAAGGTCTTACTGCGCAGGAATACTTCATTTCAACACACGGCGCGCGCAAAGGTCTTGCGGATACAGCTCTACGTACTGCGGACGCCGGTTACCTGACTCGTCGCCTCGTGGATATCGCCCAGGATATCATCATTAACGAACACGATTGTGGAACACATGATGGCGTTTGGATCCGCAAAGCAGATGATGTCGCCGGTCAGTCGATGATCAACCGCATGTACAGTCGTCTCGTGGCAGAGCGCGTGCTCGACCCCAAGACCGGCGAAGTACTTGCTGAATACAACGACGAAATTACACATGACCTTGCGCGCAAGATTGCCACGGCTGGTGTAATCGAAGTCAAAGTCCGTTCGCCAATGACCTGTGAATTGACTCACGGAATCTGCGCGAAATGCTATGGCATCGACCTCGGACGCGGAAATACGGTCGAGCTTGGTTCTGCTGTTGGTATCGTGGCTGCTCAGTCGATTGGCGAGCCCGGTACGCAGTTGACCCTCCGTACCTTCCACACTGGTGGTGTGGCCGCTGGTGGCGCAGATATTACAACCGGTCTCCCACGTGTGGAAGAACTCTTCGAAGCCCGCAAGCAACCAAAAGGTGAAGCAGTCGTTGCGGAGATCACTGGTGTGGTGCGCGTTGTGCAGTCGGATAAATACGCAGACTTGCGCGAAGTCCGTATTGAACATGCTGAAATGGTACATGACGAATATGCCATTCCTGAGGAATGGAAATTCGCCGTCAAGGACGAGTCTGAGGTCAAAGCTGGAGAGATCCTTGCGACCAAAGAAAAAGCGACCATCACTGCCCAACATGGTGGACGCGTGGCTGTTGAGAAGAAACAACACAAGATTATTGTCTCTTACGAACAGCGCGAAGAAAAGGTTGAAGAGATCCCAACTACTTCACGCTTGCTCGTCAAAGATGGTGCGCATGTGGAAGCAGGCCAGCCGCTCACTGAAGGCTCGCTCAACCCGCATCGCGTATTGAAGATCCAGGGACGCGAAGCCTGCCAGATGTACCTTATGACCGAAGTCCAGAAGGTATATCGTTCACAAGGCCAGAATATCCACGACAAGCACTTCGAAGTCATCATCCGCAAGATGTTGAGCAAGGTGCAAGTCATTCGCCCGAGCGATACCAAATATCTGCCAGGCGATGCAGTGGACCGCCTCGAAATCCGTAGGCTCAATGAGCAATTGATAGCCGAGGGCAAGCAACCTGCCAAATTCAGTGAAGTCCTCCTGGGCGTGACTAAGGCTTCGCTCAGCACCGACTCGTTCCTCTCGGCCTCCTCGTTCCAGCACACCATCAAAGTGCTCGCCGGCGCGGCCATCGGTTCAACCACCGATCCGCTCTTCGGTCTGAAAGAGAACGTGATCATCGGCAAGCTCATCCCGGCAGGCACAGGTTTTGTGCCGGATCGCTTCAAGAACGGCGATGAGACTGGCGCTCCATCTCAGTGGACAGAACTTTCCGATACCACTGCAGGTGATTAGAAGTTAAGAAGGGCGACCCCGAAAAGGGTCGCCCTTATGATTTAAAATATTAATTGGGGAACAAATAATACGCGGAAAACGTCTTAGAGGATACGGGGCTGGTTACCAAAACTGAAACATGAGGAGTAAACATGTTATCCTCGAGCCGTATCCTTCCACTTACCATTGTGATGCTGCTTAGCATCACTGCTTGTGGTGGGCCTGGGGTTTCCACTTTAGATCCAAATGCTGTCAGCACTCTGATTCAAGGGACCGTGATTGCCGTACTGACGCAATCGGCTGTGCCTGTAATTGCATCTAACACACCAACTTTCACTCCATCTGAAACAGAGACGCCAACTTCTACATTGACTCCCGAACCACCGACCCTGACTCCTACGTCCACATACACGCCTACGCCGCAGGTACCCCTAATCAGTGTTTCGCTCCCCACAAATTGTCGTCAAGGACCAGGGAAAGTGTATGGCTATGCAGGTGCTTTGTTAGTGGGAGAGACCGCAGAGATTCTGGCACGTGATCCTACCGGTAATTACTGGTACATCCGCAACCCTGACTCCTTTAGTAATTTCTGCTGGCTCTGGGGACGATATGCGACAGTTGCTGGCGATATCTCATTCTTGCCTATCTACACACCACCTCCCACACCCACGCCGACTTTTACGCCCAAACCAACATTCACCTCCACTCCATCACCCAACTTTACGGCATCTTATACCAGTCTGGATACATGCACAGGTTGGTGGGTGGAGATCAGTCTGAAGAATACTGGTTCAATCACCTTCCGGTCTGTTGGAATTACGGTACTGGATACGATCAGCAATGTTACGATTTCAAATTTAACGGATGGCTTTAGAGATATCAATGGCTGTCTTACTTCGACTACAAAAGATATACTTGAGCCTGATAAAACTTATGTGATTAGCGCGCCTCCATTTACTTACAACCCAACCGGGCATTTAATCCGAGCTACGATTACACTATGTTCCAATACAGGCCAGAATGGAACCTGCGTAACAAAGAAGATTGAATTTACGCCATAATGGAGAAATAGGCTCAAGTCGCCAGGAGCATATTACTCCTCAAGCTCACTCACCCCATCTGCTGAGATTTCCTTCTTCAGCAAGAAATACGCGCCCGAGATATATTCATCTACTCTTCCTCCTAACACTTGTCCGCGGCGCGGGATCATGTTCACCACCTCCCAGCCCTCCAATCCAAACTCACTTAGGGCAGGCACATCGAACCCCTCGCTCATAGGGTCTTCGTCCAAAAGATCGCCTGTAGGCAAAAAGACCATTTTATAGCGAAAAACTTTCCTGCCTTGTTGCAGCCGTCTTTTGGCAATTTCAATCTTTTCCCGGCGTAATCGTCTTTCATCTGCTTCGATTTCAGCGCGCATTCTTATGACTTCAGGAGCGCCCAAAATCTCTTTTGCTACATCACGGATTTCTTCCTCTTCACTCAATTTCGCACTGAGCAGAAATTCTAATCCGCGCTTATCCCCAAGCTTGACGAGTCCCTCTGCTGCGTCGAGTTGAGTCATCCAATCTTCATCTTCGGACATCAGCTCGTACAGTGTTTCGATATCCTGCATTTTCACCAGGTCGTCAATTTGTGAACCCATAGTTGCCTCCAAAAAGTTGGTGATTTGATTTTATCACTCGCATTACTTCACACTTGACGCCTTTCCTCTTTCCCCGTAAGATTGTCCAGATTATAGAACATTAATTCACCACGAAGATTCTTCTTACTCTTGTGATACCTTTGCTTATTAATCTTCGCGAACTCGATCTCTACGCGGTTTAAAAGATTCTTGGTGGACAAAAAAAGGATTTCGTATGGAACTTGGTTTAATTCGGAAAATAGATATTGACAATGAAATGCAGCAGGCATACCTCGATTACGCCATGTCTGTTATCGTTGCGCGTGCATTACCCGATGCGCGTGATGGAATGAAGCCTGTTCAGAGGCGCATTCTGTACGCGATGTATGACATGGGTTTGCGTGCTGATTCACCTTATAAAAAATCTGCTCGTATTGTGGGTGAGGTGCTTGGTAAGTACCACCCGCATGGCGATTTGTCCGTGTATGAAGCCATGGCACGTCTTGCTCAAGATTTTTCCATGCGCACCTTGCTCGTGGATGGACAGGGTAACTTCGGTTCGGTGGATGGCGACCCGCCTGCGGCGATGCGTTATACGGAGGCGCGTCTAGCCCCTCCTGCTCTCGATATCCTTGCGGATATCAACAAGAACACCGTTGATTTTACCGGCAACTTTGATGATACGCTTCAAGAGCCAAGCGTTTTACCCGCTGCCATTCCAAATTTATTAGTCAACGGCGCGACCGGTATCGCGGTGGGTATGGCTACATCCATCCCGCCGCATAATCTTGGTGAGGTCGTCGATGCGCTGGTGTACATGCTCGGACGCTGGGAAAAACTCGATGATATTGACGTCGAGCAATTGATGGAATTCGTGCAAGGGCCGGATTTCCCCACGGGCGGTGTCATCATCCAAGAGAAAGAAGAAAATGGAATTGAGTCCGCGTATGGCTCGGGGCGCGGACGAGTCGTCGTGCAGGCGAAAGCACACATCGAAGAGATGGAACGGGGTAAGAGCCGGATCATCGTTACAGAGTTGCCATATGCCGTCAATAAGTCCAGTTTGATCGAGCGCATTGCCGATCTGGCGCGTGAGGGTCATCTTGAAGGTCTCTCTGATCTGCGCGACGAATCTGACCGGCATGGGATGCGCATTGTCATTGAGTTATCGAAGAATGCCAATCCTGAAATCGTCTTGGGCAATCTCTACCGGCGTACACCGATGCAGTCCACCTTCGGTATCAACTTGCTGGCGCTCGTGGACGGCGAGCCGCGCACGTTAACTCTCAAGCAGGCACTGCGCGTCTATATCGAGCACAGGTTGACGGTCATAAAAAGACGCGCTGAATTTGACCTGGAAAGAGCCAAACAGCGTCAGCATATCCTCGAGGGATATTTGGTTGCCCTCAAGAATCTGGATGAGATTATCAACCTCATTCGTTCAGCTCCGGACGTAGATACTGCGCGCGGAAAACTGATGAAGCGTTACAAGCTGACGGAAATCCAGGCAACCGCGATCCTTGATTTGCAGCTACGCAGGCTGGCTGCCCTCGAACGCAAAAAGATCGAAACCGAATACAAAGAAGTAACTGCGACGATCAAAGAGCTGACCGAGCTGTTGAAGTCTCCGAAGAAAATGCGTTCTTTAGTGGCTGAAGAGTTGATACAAGTAAAATCCGCGTATGGCGACCGCCGCCGTACCCAAATTGTGAATCTAAAGGACGGAGCAAAAGGCACACGGACATTGACCACACATGACCTGATGCCAAAACAAACGGTGTGGATCGGAGTAACAGCCGATGGCCTAGTCTCACGGACACGCGATGAGAAGGAACCACGTCATTCAGGTAACGATGCCCCGCGCTGGCTGGTGAAGGCTTCTACTACCGACACCATCTATTTTGTGAGCAAGCTCGGCAAAGCTGCCGCAGTAGCGGCGCATGTGATTCCCGAATCGGCCAAACTAGGTAGTGGCACGATGTTCCATCGCGTCTCGCCGTTGCAGGATACTGATTCGCTTGCGGCTGTGTTTGCATTGCCAGCGAATAAATCTGAACTAGGCGAAGAGACCTGTGTCCTTACGGCCACGCGCTTTGGCATGGTCAAGAAAACTTTAACGAGTGAATTACCTGGGCCTTCCTCGCAGGCATTTACGCTGGTGAGAGTCAATGAAGGGGACCGCTTGGGCTGGGTCGGCCTGACCGATGGAAAGACAAAGGATATTTTGCTCGTCACCGCGCAAGGCATGGCGATCCGCTTCAAGGAAGATGAGGTGCGCCCCATGGGGCTTGTCGCGGCGGGCGTGAACGGAATCAAATTAGACGATAACAACGAAGTAGTTAGCATGGAAATCCTGCCTGCCGAGAGTGAAATCTTTGTACTGACTTCCGATGGCAAAGCGAAACGAATCGACCAAAAAGATTTCCCTGTTCAGGGGCGTTACGGCAAGGGCGTTATCGTTTGGGATTTGCCTGAAAAAGTAAAGATCGCAGGCACAGCTACTGATAAGCCGAATCACATGGCCGCGATTCACTTGACCAAAGGCGCGCCGAAGTCCACACGGCTGGATGCGGCTGGAGTACGCAAACGCGCCTCGACGAAAGGTGATGTAGTTGTGGAAGTGAAACCGGGTGAGGAAGTTACGTCCGTGGCGGTGGCGTGGATGGTGGAGAAGTTTGTGGAGATTAAAAAAGAAGAAGAAAAGCCTGCAAAGAAGAGAGCTACTGTAGCCTCGTCGGCGAATGGAAGGAAGGCGGTTTCAATGAAGAAAGCACCTCCCAAGAAAGCTAAACTTTCAAAGAAGAAAGCCATGCCGAAGAAGGTTACAAAAACCAAAAAGAAAAAATAGGTTAAACTGGGACAGCAATTTTTATGCTGTCCCAGTTTTCTAATTATTGGCTACAAGTTAGTCTTAATAAATCCTACACACCGATGGTCAATGGCATGTTGCCCATTTGGATGATGTCAGCGAGAGTTTCAATGTACGGGGTGAAGCCAAGGACGTCTTTATCGGTCCATTGGTCGTCTAGAATGTGGGTTTTGGATTCGGCCATAGGATGTCTCCCTTATTTTGAAGGTGAAGCCCACCAAGCTTTTATTCGAGAGTTATGCGCCGAGATAATTTTTCACAGCCTGCATGAATTCTTCCGCCCATTGAAAGGACTCGAGAGCGTCTTCATCTGATATGTTTTTGCCAGCGCCGTAGTGGCCATCCTCACGACGTTCCTCCGCCACAATGAGACGACGGTGAAATTTTGGATCAAGCAGAGCTGTTCTTGAGAATTCTTTTCCGTATACGGCTATAACTGCTGAATGGCTCGAAAATTTCAATCCTTTGGAAAGCAACAACGCCTGCGCTAAATAGAACATTGTGTAGTAGGATTGTGCGGCTGAAAAGCCAAT
>WNGA01009742.1_pt1 | contig 13882 bp, 12 predicted proteins | sample 5400061 | NCBI WGS metagenome assembly WNGA01 (sample SAMN13153366, study PRJNA577476) | soil metagenome | isolation source: 100 cm soil or saprolite under grassland replicate 2 | place: USA:California | collected 2016-06-15 | reverse complement strand
CCAGCAAGTCGGCCAGCCGTTCGGCCACCAGAAGCGAGGGCCGGCGCTCGTCGGCCTCGATTTTGCGCAGCGTGACCTCAGCGCAGCCCACCTGTTGCGCCAGTTGGTCGCGGCTAAGCAGCAGCGCGCTCCGGCGCTGCTTGAGCCATTCTCCAAACGAGAAGAGCGCCGACATGTCGTTCTCTGACGCTGGGAGATTAAAGATCGGAGGTTGCAGATTGTAGAGACGCAATATATTGCGTCTCTACAATCTGCAATCTGCAATCACAACCGGCCTGTATCACGCGTGTATCGCTATTGTATCAAACCGTGCTACCCAGCGCCAACCGCAAAATGATGTAATACCGCCATCGAAGCCGTAGCCACGGCACCACCGAACAGCAAGAAAGAGGAACCTGGAATGATTACGAAGCACAACGCCACGACCAGGTACGGATGGAAGATGGCAATGGGCATCGGGCTTGTGGGCGCCACCGCCGTCTTGATCGCCGCGATCGTGTTCGCGGATCGCGCCGGCACGCCGGTGGCAGCCGCGAGCCTGCGTCTGCCGGCGGGTATCCGCACCCTCGTCGCCGATCTGTCCAACGCACTCGGCTTCGGCGAAGCCGGCACACCCATGCAATCATCACCACTAGGGATCGACCTGCCGCACGGCGCCGATGTGCGCGACCTGCCGCGCGGCCTGACCGACTACATCCGCCCGGGCAGCGTCACGCCCGTGGTACACACCCAATCGTCCCAGCTGGGGATCGACCTGCCGTACGGCGCCGATGTGCGCGACCTGCCGCGCGGCCTGACCGACTACATCCGCTCGGGCAGCGTCACGCCGGTAGCCCGCGTGCAGTCAACTCCACTCGGGATCGACCTGCCGTACGGCGCCGACGTGCGCACCCTGCCGCGCGGCCTGAGCGACTACATCCACCCTCAGCATGCCGAAACGACGGTCGCAGCGTCGTCGGCGGTACTCGGTATCACCATGCCCACCGGTGCGCGGTACAGCGACCTCCCGCGTGGCGTGACCGACTATCTGCGCGCCAGCAAGTAGCCACGAACCGATGCGCAACGCACACGTCGCGGGCCGTATCCTTCACCGGATGCGGCCCGTGGCACGATCCAAGATCAGCGAAAGCAATAGTACAGGCAGGAGCACTATATTCGTGTAAGGGGAATGATCTCAAGAACACGTTCTGATGCGTGCGCCAGAAAGTGCTCAATTGCGCGTGAATGACGTCGAAGCACGGTTTCAACTTCAGCCGTGGTACAGTTGCCAATCCGAACCCAGATAACCTTCGGAGGAGTTCCGCGTAGGGCACTTAGGTCGTTGAAATCGGAGTCTTTGGTGACGATAGTATACCCTTCGCTTCCTGCAAAGGCCCAAATGTCCACATCCTCTGCGTCAGCAAGCCCATGGAAGGCCACATGGCTGGAGCCCGGGAATTGATCCCCAAGCCGCCCGACCAGCTTCCGCGAGAGATGATGGTCAAACAGGAGTTTCATGCCGCAACCACGAGAATTTGATGTTCCCGATCGGCGGCAAAGCTCAGACATGCTTGGATATCGTCCTCGGTCAAATCGGGAAAGTCGTCGAGGATTTCTGCCACCGTCATGCCAGCCGCAAGATAGGACAAGATATCATACACGGTATAGCGGAGTCCACGAATGGTCGGTTTTCCACTCCGGATGTTGGGATTAATCGTAATGATAGCGCGATAGGACTTGTCCATACGAGCTCCTTCCATAGATCTACCAGTATTGGTCTATTCGTATCGCACCAATGCCAGCGTCTCTCATTGTACCATACTGCGCTCGGGCTTACAGGTTGATGGCATCGTCCAACCCGACAATCAGTGCCTTTGATGAAGCGTGGTTCTCGCTGTCATCTTGCGACTAGGATTCTCAATGCCGATTCAATGCACATCATTGTACGGACGCGATATATCGCGTCCGTACAATGGATTCCGTAGAGGCACTGAATGAGCAGAGATCTACAGCAGCAGCCGCTCGGGCAGGAACTCGCGCAGCGCGTGCGCCATCTCGTCGTAGATCGCCTCGGCTTTGGGCAGCGAGAACACCAGCGGGTTGCTGGCCAGCGCCTGGATGGCCTGGCGGCGCGTGCCACTCCAGGCCGCCTCAGCCGCCAGCGCCTGGTACTCACCCAGCATCTTCACCAGGCCGGCCACCTGGCGCGGCATGTGGCCCTGCACAATCGGCGACACGCCGCCGCGATCGACATAGCCGGGCACTTCCACCACCAGGTCATCCGGGAAATCGTCGATCGCGCCGCGGTTCGGCACATTCACCGGCCAGACCTCCTTGCGATCGTTGAACACCGCGTCGATCACGTCGATCGCCAGCTCCAGCTCGTGGATGCCGCCGCGCGATCGGCGCGGGTCGAGCGCGGGCGCATCCAGCGCGGCCTGCTCGCGGTAGTGCTGCCAGTAGTCGGGCACCGCCGCCATAATGTCCTGCGCGCGCGTCGTCGGCTTGGCCTGTAGCTCGGCCAGCACCTCATCCTTGAAGTAGTAATATCGAAAATACTCGGCCGGCAGCGATCCCATCACGGTCGCCAAATGGAGCAGACGCAGCGCATGCGGGCGTACGGCCGGGTCGTCGCGCTTGCGCTCGTAGGCGGCGCGAATGAGCGGCAGCATATCCTGGCCATCGTACTGGTGGCGCACCGTCCACGAGCCGTGGTTCAGCCCGATCATCACCGCGTCGACCTTGTCGGGGTCGAGGTCGGCCGCGCGCGCCAGGCCGCGCGGGAAGATGATCGGCCCCTCGCACAGCGAGACGGTCGCGATATCCGTGTGGTGCGTGATCGCCTCGGAGACGATGTTGATCGGGTTGGTATAGTTGAACAGGCGCGCCTTTGGGCAGATCGCTTCCATATCGGCGATGATGCCCTGCATAACATGGATCGAGCGCAGCGCCATGAAAAAGCCGCCGGGGCCTTGGGTCTCCTGTCCGATCACGCCGTGCTTGAGCGGGATCGACTCATCGATGTAGCGCGCCGCGAAGCCACCCGGCCGGAAGCTGGTCAGCACCGCGTCGCAGTCGGCCAGCCCGGCGCGCCGGTCGGTGGTGGCGCTGACAATGAGATCGATTCCCTGGGCGCGAGCCATCTTCTCGGCCAGCTGCGTGACGATCGCCAGGCGCTCCGGCTCAAGGTCGATCAGCACCACCTCGGAGCCCTGGAAGTTCTGTCCCTGGTGGATGAACGAGGCCATTGTGCCGGGCGCGCGCGTGCTGCCACCACCGATATAGGCGAGCTTGATCCGGGCCATAGTTGGTCTCCATTTTAATGATATATGACTTGTCTTACTCAAAAAGTGCTGTTCAAATCCTGAGTCTGCCCCGTGCGCGCCGCAACCCGCGCCCGCTCGATAATCTCCACAACATGGCGAGCCTGCTCGCCGGTTGCGCGCGGGGCCCGATCGTCGCAGATCGCGTCGACAAGATCCATGATGTCTGCATACACATGCGGCTCTTCGATCGTCAGGTGCTCGCCGCGCAGATAAGGCTGATCGGCCAGTGCCGTGACATGCTCGCGGCCCAGAACGTTGAAGCTGAGCGGGTAACCGCTGTTATGATCGACGTCTGTGACCTCAAGTGTACCCGTGGTGCCATATAATCCCAGGCCACCCCACGGAATCAGTGTGCTTCCCCGACAGTCTGATCCCACGGCAACACCCAGCGTGCCAGAGCTAAACTCCATGAGCACCAGGTTATTATCCTCGGTTTCGAGACTAATCGTCCGATCCTTCCAGGTTCGCTGCGGGCGGATAGTGTTGGCGAGCGCGGTCACTCGCCGCACCGGCCCGAGCACACTGGTGGCGAGCTGTAGCGCATAAACCGTCACATCCGGCAGCGGCCCAGCGCTGGCACGGTAGTACCAGCTGGGATCGATCGCCTCCAGCACCCCTGTACCGCCGCGAATCGATTCCTGCTCGTGGCCGAAGCCCATTGTGTAGCTATAAGCGATCGCGACCCGGCCCAATCGCTGCTCAGAAACAATCTGGCGAATCTGTTGTGTCGTCGGAAAGAGTTCGTAGCCTGGCGCGGCGGCTAGTTTCACCCCCCTACGGTCGCGCGCCGCGAGCAGCGCATCGGCTTCGTCCAGGCTTGTGGTCATTGCCTTTTGGACATAGACATGCTTGCCTGCGTCGATCGCCGCCATGGCGTGCGCGAAGTGCGATCCAATCGGGGTAATCACGAGTACCAGATCCAGCTCGACTTCGGCCAGCATGGCTTCGATGCTTGTGAAATACGCTGGCAAGTCGAAGCGCTGCGCACTCTGGCGCGCGCGCTCCTCGGCTGCATCCACGACGGCGACGAGGCGTATCCGCTCACGCGCGTCGGCCACGGCCAAGTGTGGCAGAACACCACGCTGCGACAGGCTGCCGCATCCTACGAGGCCCGCTTTGAGATATGTGTTCACATTGATACCTCTCTTTCACGACTTACGCAGTCACCGCGTGAGAAGCAGTTTCGCCTGCGCAGCAAGGTGCTTAATCTTTCGATCTGTTGTTCGTTTTTTCGCTCTGCGAGCGAAAAAACGAACAACAAAAAGGAGGAAAAGTACCGCTGCGAACACCCACAGGTGGAGCACCGCGCAAGTCGTGTATTTTAAAACGGTACATACTCGCGCCAGCTGTACCTCGGCGTGTAGCCAAAGGCCGCATGGGCCGCCCGCCAGCTAAAGAGCGACTGGTGCCCTTCGATCGCCGCCACATGTTCCACAAGCTGGGGGTAGAATCGAGCGATCAGTTCCGCCGATGGTTCATCAGCCATCGTATCCGCGGCTGAAATATAGTAGGCCCGCGCCGCCGGTGGGTGGCCGAGTATGGTGTGCAGCGCCAGCTCAAACGCCTGCGCTACATCTCGCATATCGATATACGCCCACAAGCCGCCGGCATGGGTACCAGGATCAAATGTGTGCTCAGTGCGCCGGGCATACTCGGCTGGCCCCCAGCACCAGGCCAGCCGCAGTGAGATTATCTCGATACCGTAGGCACGCGCGAAGGCGTCCAGCGTCTGTTCGTTCACAAGCTTCGAGAGCCCGTAATTATCCTCGACCCGCTGGGGGTGCGCCTCGTCGATCGGCAAATAGCTGGGCAGAAATGGGCCGCTCACGCGCGCGCAATGGCCGAGGACACAATTGCTCGATGCAAACACGATTCGGCGTACCCCGGCCTCGCGCGCCGCCTCGAGCAGAAAGTAGGTGCCAAGCGTATTGTTGCGGAAGGTGTCAGGCGAAATCCAGTTGTTGGCGCCGATGTGCGCGATGGCATCCACCCCTTCGACCGCGCGCCGGCAATCGTCTAGCAATGTCAGGTCGCCACGCACAAATGGCGCAGTCGTCGGCGTGCCGTATTGCCCCTCGGCTGGATGCCGGCGCGAGAACAGTACTAGATCATGGTTGGGCGCCAGGTGTTCGATCACATATTTTGGAACATAGCCGCTGGCGCCAGTTATAAGCACACGCATATGCTTCTCTTACTTATTCGTGCGATCGTGGATCAGATGCTTCGCCAGCTGCTCGTGCTCGTCGAAGAATGAGGGCGGCGTGAACGTGCTCTCAATCGCACGGGCTTGCCCATCGCGGCCGGCTTCCTGGGCCTTGATCATGATCTCGAGCCCGTGGTAGCCATGCTCGGGCGTGATGATCGGTCGTGTATCACCCTGAATACATTCGATCAGGTGGCGCAGCCCATCGGTCCAGGGCCAATTGGGGTCGGTCTCGCCATAGAGCTGCCAGGCCCCGACCTCGTTCTGCCACAGCTCGTAGCCCTCGGGATCCCAGTCGTCGCCCAGCATCTGGATCGTCCCCGCGCTGCCATAGATCTCGATCGCCGGGCAGCGATACTGCTGCATGGTAAAGCCGGTCGTGACGACGGCGAGCACTGAGTTGTCGAATTCGATCAGCACGTGCGCGCTGTCTTCGGTCTCGACCCGCATCGGCTCGCCATCGACGACACGCTCGGGGCGGGCGGTGGCGGTCATCGCAGTCACGCGCTTCGCCGGCCCGAGCAGGCCGGTCAGGCTGATGACATTGTAGACGCCCAGATCGAACAGTGGGCCGCCGCCAGGCTGGTAGAACCACTGCCCCCACGATGGGCCGTTCCAGCCGTAGAGCGCGCGGGCTTGGAGCACCTGGCCGATGTCGCCGCGGTGGATGCGCTTCCAGATCGCCTGGTAAGTCGGGCTGAGCACGACGTGCGGAGCGGGCAGTAGGTAGCCGCGGCTGCGCTTGGACAGCTCCACCAGCTCAGCCGCCGTTTCCAGGTCTACGGCCATCGGCTTCTCGACCAGCACATGCTTGCCGGCTTGGAGCGCCGCCCGCGCGATCGGGCCATGCGCGGGCATGGCCGTCAGCACCAGCACCACATCCACGTCGTCGGACTCGACCACCGCGCGGTAGTCGGCGCTGAACGGGATGTCGCCAAAGCGCTCGCGCACGGTCTGCTGGGCCTCGGGCGCCACATCGCAGGCGCGTGTGACCTCGACCGCTATGCCCTTGTTCTGCATCAGCTTGATCTGCCGGGTATACGGCCCGCGCATCACGCTGCCGCAGCCCACGATGCCAATACGGGTTGGTTTCTGACTCATTGTGTGAATCACTTTCTTCTACAAGCCGCAAATTGCAGGTAGTGCTCAGTAACAGGACTTACGCGGTGCCGCATATAAACGCCTTTTAGCCTGCGGCAGCATGGTACATTCCGTTTTATCTGTTTTCGTTTTTTGCGCTCTACGAGCGCAAAAAACGAAAAACAAAAGAAGATAAAGTACCGCTGCGCATGATCACGTCCGAGCTACCGCGTAAGTCCTTTCAGTAAGCAGTCGGCAGTAAGCAATCGACAGTGGATGGGCTGGCGACTGCCGCCTGTCTTCCGTCACCTTGTCACCTCGTCACTCGTTCAGGCTAGGCCCCCTTCAGACCGGTGAGCGCAATCCCTTCAATAAAATAGCGCTGTGTGACGAAGAACAGCAAGATAATCGGGAACGTCGTGACCAGTGCTGCCGCCATCATCAAGTTCCACTCTACCGTCGAGCCGCGACTGGTCTGAAAGGCATACAAGCCCAGCACCAGCGGATACGCGGTCGCCTTGTCCAGGTAGATCAATGGCCCTTGAAAATCATTCCAGGCGGCCATGAACTGGAACAGCCCAATCACCAGCAGCGCCGGCTTGATCAGCGGCACCATAATGCGCCAAAGAATAATGAAATCACTCGCGCCGTCGATATAGGCGGCATCGGTGAGATCGAGCGGGATGGTCATCATGAACTGGCGCAGCAGGAAGATGTTGAACGCGCTGCCGAAGAACATGGGCACAATCAGCGGCGCATAGCCACCCACCCAGCCGAACCAGCGGAACAGCACATAGGTCGGGATGAGGGTCACGATGCCGGGTAGCATCATCGTCGCCAGCGTGATCGCGAAGATCAGGTTGCGCCCGCGGAACTCCATCCGCGCAAAGGCGTAGGCAACCACCGCGCTCGATATCACGGTGCCGATGGTCGAGAGCACGGCATAGAACAGCGTATTGGACAGCAGCCGCACGAACGGGAAGGCCGGACTGCTAAGCGCATTGGTGTAGTTGCTCCACAAGATCGGGCGCGGGATCCAGATCAGCGGATCGGTAAAGATCTGATTGGTCGGCTTCAGCGAGGTGATCACCAACCAGATAAACGGAATGACGAACAGCCCCGCGATAATCACGAGCAATATATGACTCAGCAGCGCGCCAGCGGCGCGGCGGATCCGCGCGTTGCGCCGCGCCGTGGCAACCGCGGGCTGAAGCATGGTCTGTTGCATGAGTATCCCCTTGTCATCCGTGTCAGCGGCGACACATACCACGGTTTACCGCATTACCGTCGGCCGCCGCTCTCATAGTGAACCCAAAAATCCGACGAGCGCACCACCACCAGGGTAAGCAGCACCAGCACGACGAACAGCACCACCGCCATGGCCGAGGCATAGCCCATATCGAAGTAGCGAAACGCGTTACGGTAGAGCAGCACCATGTACATGAGCAGCGAGTTGAGTGGCCCGGCGCCGCCGGTTCCCGAACCAGCCACACCCGACCCCGATGTCGCGATGAATGCGATCGTAAAGACCTGGAACGAGTTGATAATGCCGATAATCAAGTTGAAGAAGATCGTCGGCGTCAGCAGCGGCAGAACCACATGGCGGAAACGCTGCCAGCGGCTCGCGCCGTCGATCATCGCCGCATCCAGCAGCGACGCGGGGATATCTTTCAGGCCGGCCAGGAAGATCAGCATCGCCGCGCCGCTGCCGCTCCAGAGCGCCATCATAATCAGCGCCGGCTTGGCCCATGCCGCGCTGCGCAGCCAGCCAGGGCCGGGCAGGCCGATCGCGCGCAAGGTAGTGTTGACCAGCCCCAGACGCGGGTCGAGCATCACCGACCAGATCAGTGTGATCACCACCGCCGGCACCAGGCTCGGCAGGTAGAACGCGGTACGGTAGATACCAATGCCGCCGCGGCGCTGATTGAGCAGCAGCGCCAGCCCCAGCGCCACTGCCAGTCCTAGTGGCACTGAGATCAGCGTGTAATAGGACGTATTCCAGACAGTTGTCCAGAACAGCGGGTCTTTGGTGAACAGCTTGACGTAGTTATCGGAGCCGACACAGCGCGGAGGGGTCAGAATGTTGTACTTGGTCAGCGAGAAATAGAATGACGCCAACGTTGGGTAGGCGGTAAATGCCAGCAAGCCGATCAGCCACGGCGACAGAAAGAGATACGCGTGCAGATCACGCCGCAGCTGCCGGCTCAACAGCGGGCGCCGTACCTTCTCAGCCGAGGATGCAATTGTAGACATAGCGATCCTCACGCGGCTCACCTGGCCCAGGGCACAGGTTTCGCTTACCAGCGTGCGACCTGCGCTGGGTGAGCTGCGCCTGTACTAGGCTTTCACCGTCTCGTTCAGCTTATCCTGGCAGAGCTTTTGCACCTCGGCCAGCGCGTCCTTAGCCGACTTCTTCTTGCTGAGTACTTCGCCGACCGCGGCGCTGAGCGTATCGGTGGCAAAACTTTCGACCGGCGAAGTCCACATCTCCACCGCGTCGTTGAGGTAATCGGCGAAGAACGTGTTCACCTCCGTGGCGCGATCCTTGCCGACCGCGCTGACCAGCTTGTTGGTTATGACCGTTGATGGGAACTGCTTCCAGGCGGGCGTGTCCATGATGAACCCATACCAGATCTCCCAGCCGGTAGTGCTGATAAATTCGAGGAACCGGAACGCTGCTTCGGGATTCTGCGCGCCTTTAGGAATCGCCCACCAGTTCGGCCAGAATGCGGTGAATGATTTGCTGCCGCTCGGCCCAACCGGGAACTTTGCCACCTCCCACGGAAAAGCGAACTCGGCATCGGTTGTGGCCCAGCTGCCCTCGGGCGCCATAGCCGCCTTGCCCTGGCCGAACGCGCTATCTGGGTAGGCGCCTTCCCACTTGCCGGCGGTATTGAGCTTCTCCAGATCGCCGCCATACTGGTTGTCGAGCCATTTGACCCAGTATTCCAGCCATTGGACGTTCTGGTCGCTGTCAAGCACGTATTTATTGCTGGCGGAGTCGAAGATCTTGCCACCGTTCATGGCGCTCCAGGCCGGATACAGCCAGGTCGAACCGACGAACGGCACGATCCCGGCCTGTTTCACTTCGCCGTTCTCCATCACAACAAATTCCTTGGAGATCTGCTGGAGCTCATCCCAGGTTTTGGGGAACTGGTTGCGATCAGTAGGAATATTCTTGGCCTTGAATATCCCGGTGTTCATATAGATAGCGCCTGCGCCTGCCGACGATGGCAGCGCGTAGGTCTTGCTTTGCCATTGACATGACTTGAGTGGCGCTGGATAGAACGCATCCGGCTTAGCCGTCTTCGCCGCCGACATGTAGTCGTCGAGCGCTAGCAACGAGCCGCTGACCGCAAACTCGGATGGGGTCGAGAAAAGCGTCGCGACATCGGGTGGGTTGCCGCCAGCGATCTTCGAGAGCAGCGCCTCGGTGTAGCTGCCGCCGCCGCCGCTGCCGCCGGGGTTTTGATAATCGACTTTGAGGTCGGGATTCTGCTTCTCGAACTCAGCCATCACGAGCGGCAACGCCTCCTGGGTCGTCTTGGTGGTATACGGATTAAACCAGGTGATCGTGGTCTTCCCGGCGGATGGCGCGATCGTAGCAGGCGCGACTGGGGCCGCCGTCGCTGGCGCGGCGGTTGGCGCGGCAGCAGCCGGCGCTGCTGTCGGCGCAGCTGCCGGTGCGGCGGTCGGCTCCGGCGCGGCTGGCGCCGCGCCCCCGCCGCACGCGGCCAGAATCGCCGCGCCGCCGGTCAGCATGGTCAGGCGCAGGAACGCTCGACGATCGATCCGCCCACGCACCGCATCCTTGTTTCGAGACTCCATGGTCGGTTCCTCCTTGATTAGGGCATCTCATTATGCTCAGCGCCATACTATTTGGCGTTTCAGCCGACCGTACTCGCGGCGATGGGGGCAACCGACTATCAGCTCATGCACGGCTTGCCGCCGCACCTGCGGCTACCGCCGCGCCAACCAGCCCAGCGTCGGGGCCGAGCGCCGCCATCTGGATCGGTGTCTCACGGCTTGTATCAGCCCATATATGCGCTCTGGTCGCGGCAACGAAACTATCCCAGTACAACCCGCCCGTCGTTCCTAATCCCCCGCCCACAATCACGGCCTCGGGATCAAGCACGTTGACAAGCCAGCCGACACTGGCGCCCAGCGCCTCACCGGCCGTAGAGACAACCTTGACCGCAGCCTGGTCGCCCGCCGACGCGGCCACCAGCACATCCTCGCCGCGCGCGGCTCGTCCCGCGCCGATTTGGTTGTAGCGCGTCACGAGCGCCGGGCCGGATGCGAAATCCTCCAGCACCGGCCGGAGTACCGCGCCACATGTCGTACAGGCAGTCGTGAGCGGGCTGCTCGCCAGAATGAGCGCGTTACCCCGCGCGCCGGCGTAGGGAACGCCACCCTGCACCAGGCAGCAGCTAATACCAGTGCCGACCGTCACAAACACAAACAGCCTGTACGCACGGCCTGCGCCGAAGCGCGCTTCAGCCAACGCGTGGGCGCGCACATCGGACTCGATCACGCTCGGGCCAAGGCGACTGAACCGCTCTCGCACCGGCATACCGCGCCATGCGATCGCGTGCCCGCTGGTGATAGCGCCTGCCAAATCCACCAGCTCTGGGACGCCCACACCAATGCCATGCACACCTACGCCTAGCCCGGCGGCATCCGCGCACAGTGCCTCGGCGAGCGCTATGGCATCGGCCAATACCGCCTCACCGCCGCGCCCAGCATGAGTTAGGATCCCCCGGCGGGCTAGCACCTGGCCGGTGTCGATCGCCACCACGCCACCGGCGATCTTGGTGCCGCCGACATCCAGGCCGATCGCGTAGGGCGCTTGCCCCCGGTTCATTAGCGCTCCTCCGGCGCGTACGCTGGCGCCACGCCAAATAGTAAGCTAACTGGCGTATCGGAGACGTTGTAGTACTGATGTGGCTCGCCCTGAGGGATGTAGAAGCCATCGCCCGGATTCAGCTCGCACCAGCGCGCACCCTGGTGCTCCGGCAGGCGCACGTGCAGCGTGCCTTCCAGCAGGTAGAGACTTTCATCGCCGCCATGTATTTGAACATCCGTATGCTGCCCTGGCAGTAGGTACACTTTGCCGACCGTCAGATGCTCGGTCGACGCCAGAATGCCAACCAGCACCTGGCGCTCGCGCCCCTCCAGCCGCCAGAGCATGTCTGCATCGCGCAGCATCTGCATGGAGAAGCCGCGCATCGCCTCTTCGCGCGCCATCGGCCAGCGCCCGATCCACTGATCTTGCGTATACTTCGGCGCGGTCAGGTACGGTTTGGTACGCGCATACGCGCCCGAGGTACCCTGCGAGGGCGGCGGCGCGAATAGCTCCAGCACACGCAGCGGCTCAGTGCTGCCGTTCATTGCGTGATGCCAGGTATCGCGTCGAAAAAAGATCGCCTCGCCCGGCAGCGCCCGGTGAACCTCGCCGGTCTCGGGGTTGTTGAGCAGCAGAATACCGCTCAGCACATACAACACTTCATCGGCGCCAAAGATCGTGCGATACTCTTCGGAGTGGCGGAACATCGCGCCGGGTAGCAGGCCAAAGATCAACTGATGAATCTTGCCGCTCGAAACATAGATCCAGTCAGCCACCTCGCCCGAAACCGGATCACCCCAAAGATGCCGTGTGACTGCCGCGGCGGGGATATGAGCGGGCCCATCAAAGGTTGGGCGCGGAGAAGGTGAATAGCTCATATCAAGCTCCATTGCAGGTATAAAATATCAGAAGCCACGCGAACCTCACTACGCCAGCACAATGCTGACCCGTGGCAGGCCGGGCACGTCGTTCAAATAAACCGACCGCTCGCTCTCAAACGCAAACTTGAAGCGGTCGCCGCGGTAGATCGCCTTGAAATATTCGACCGGCCGCTCGTGCTCGTCGCATGTCACGCCTTCGAGTAAAATCATTGGCATACCAAGTGCCACCCCGAATAGCCGGCTTTCGTAGTCATTCGCCACCGTAGCCTCAAGCGTCTGCCGCGCACGCTTGAGTTGCAGACCGCAGCGCTGCTCCAGCAGGGCATACAGCGATTGGGTGGCCATGTTCTCGCGCTCCAGGCCTGGGCAGATCCGCGCGGGAATAAATGTCGTCTCCAGCAGCAGCGGCACGTTATCCGAGAGCCGCAAGCGAACGATTTTGACGACCGGGTCATCGGCATGGAGCCGCAGATCGCCGGCCACGCGCGCCGGCGATGCTGGGTCAGCTTCGGCTCGGCCACAAAGGTGCCCAGGCCATGCCGCGCCACAAGCGCCCCCTCGCGTGTCAGATAAGCGATCGCCTGGCGCGCCGTCATCCGGCTGATTATGTGCTGCTCACTCAGAATGCGCTCTGAAGGGAGTTGATCCCCCGGCTTGATCTCGCCAAGCCGGATTTGCTCTTTGATCAATTCGGCAAGCTGATAGTACAACGGGATCGGGCTGGTCTTGTTTAACACGCAGAGATCCAATCTGTAGAAGTACTATATGTATGGAGGTCTATACCACTGTGAGTGCGGCCATAATACGAGAAGGTGTGCGCTTTGTCAAGCTCGATATCTGCTAGAATGCCCGCGCCAATGCGCCTCACGCACCAGCCAATCGCGCCACCAGCGGCGCGGCGGCCTCGGCCGATTGATCAGACACGACATAGTACGAGAAGCCCAGCTGCTCACGCCGGCGATGCAGATCATCGGCGAGCTGATCGACTGAGCCAATCAGCACTGCTGGCATATCCCAGACCTGCTCGGCCGTCACTCCGCTCCAGCCGCGCTCGCGAATCCACTGCTCGGTGCGCGCGCGCCGCTGATCGGTGATGATCACTGTGGCGACTGTGCTGAGCTCAATCTCGGCGAAGCGCTCGCCCGCGCCAGCGCGCACCCAGGCCACTTGCTCGGCCACCCGATCGGCCATGCGCGCCAATGGGTCATCGACCACTCGCCCGGTGGCGACGGAGGTGGTCAGAATGCCGACAATATTTGCCTCGCGCCCGGCCAGCATCAGCATGCGCTTGTGCCCAGCGCCGATCAGGATCGGCGGGTGCGGTCGCTGCGCCGGTTTGGGAAAGCCATTCAGGTTGCTGATCGTGTAATGGGCGCCTGCGAATGTCAGTGGCGGCTCAGCAAACAGCCCCTTCAGCACAGCGATCGCCTCGCTCAGCCGCTGGATGCGCACGCCCGGCAGATCATAGATCATCCCGGCCTGGTCATACTCCGATTGCAGCCAGCCCGCCCCGATCCCCAGCTCCAGCCGCCCGCCCGACAGCAGATCCAGCGTCGCGGCCTCTTTC
>WNGA01025217.1_pt1 | contig 13883 bp, 12 predicted proteins | sample 5400061 | NCBI WGS metagenome assembly WNGA01 (sample SAMN13153366, study PRJNA577476) | soil metagenome | isolation source: 100 cm soil or saprolite under grassland replicate 2 | place: USA:California | collected 2016-06-15 | reverse complement strand
CGCCTGATAATCGGTCAGCGGCTGACAGAGGCGCTCACTGACGGACTTGCCGTAAAGAGAGGAGTGAAACAAAGCCTGTCAGAATCATCAATCCCAAGACCGGACGGGGGCAGAAAGGTTGAAAGAGAGAAAGAAAAAATTGACAACCACGAGACCCAGCTTTATAGTGCGCCTGTCGTCTCAGCTAGGTTATCAAATGTTGCATTTCAACTAACCCTTGAGTTTTTTAGACGGCGGGTTAGGTCATGTTGATCGAATTGATCAAACAGTCTCAGCATTATGGATCAGCTAACCAAACAATATCAGCGATCACTTTTTACTAAACGTGCTGGCCGATTGGCATCGAGCTTGTCGCGCCAGAGGATCTTCTCAAGTTTTCCACCAAGGGCTTGAAGCATAAGCGACAAAATTGCCCTCCGTCGAGGGAGAATATCGGCGCCGTTGATGCGCAGTATAGTCGCTTTACCTCGACGGCCATCTTTCGCGGGCAATCGCCGAAAGGATCAAGTGATTTTGGCGACGCTGGGCGGGATTCCCAACCACAGGCTCGAGAGGAGCTAAATAATGGCGACTATAGAGTATTGGATTCAGCTTGAGAATCGTCCCTGGGACCAGTGTCCAAGCAAATCACAACTCGGCGGCATTGATCGCATCACCGGCCAGACGATCAAAGACGTCGAAACTGTCGGCGCCACTCCCGGACCGGATCCGGTGAATTTGACATTGCAATCGCCGACCGGGGCATCGCACCCAGTCACAATGAACAAGCCCTTACGCAAAGGCAATGAGGTGGTGGATGCGCTGATCCTCAGACGATACAAGCCGCCGCAAAAACAAGACAAGAGCGATGCCTGGACTATTCCCGATGACCGCAAGATAAACCCATGGGACTTGAACGAACCTGACCCGACCGACACCGGCACGATGGGTACGATCCCTGGCCCGGTCATCGAGTGTAATGTGGGCGATTCGGTGATCGTGCATTTCCGCAATATGGACAACCGGACCATGCTCGGGACGCAGAAAGTCTGTTTCCCTTTTCCCATTATTGGTGAAATCTGCTTCCCCTTCCCGGTCCCGGTACCCATCCCAATTGAGAAGCGCGTCCACAGTTTGCATCCGCACGGGTTCGTCTTCGCGGCCACTTCAGACGGCGCTTATCCACTCTCGCCGCCCGATCCCGCGCAGCCAATCCCGGCCTCCGAAGCCGCCGCGTGGGCCAGTGTCCCGGGCTTCAGCGGCCAGTTCAAAAAGGGCGACCGCGTCCCGCCAGGCGGCGCCTTCGACTACCATTGGAACACGCTTGGCTGGCCGACGACCGCCGGAGTGTGGCTCTACCACGACCACTCGATCTGCGATATGGAGAACGTGGAATTGGGCGCGGTCGGCATCATCGTCATCCACAACCCCGCCGATACCCAACAGGAGGTTGATATCCGCGCGGGCGATCCGCAAGACCCAAGCAAGCTGGATCCAGCCTTCCTTCCGGGCGGCTCGCCCAATGGCAGTCCTATTACTCTGAACTGTTTCCCTCTGCCTCGCGGTTTTGATGTGGGCATCCTGCCACACGACCTTGAAATGGTCGGGTCGCTAAATGCCCCAGCTCCCCCGCCTCAAGGACACGAGATGTCCGTCTCGCATGAAGGCGCCGAGCCGATAGCTGAGCCTGCGCACAAACCCAAGCCGGAAGCCAAGCCGCCCAAAGCGGAGCGCGCGCTCATGCGAGGAGACCTGATATTAGGTTTGGACGAGAAATTGCAACTGATCCGGAACATCTGTTTTCGCGTTTACCGCACGCCGCCAGCCAAGGCGCTTTACTTGCAGTTGTTCCATACCTTGCAGGGCGGCGCCACTTGCATCAATGGGCGTCAATACCTGGGCAACACGCCGACGATAGTGGCCGGGCCAAATACCCGCATGCGGTTCGGCGTGGTGGGCATGGGCAGCGAGTTCCATACCTTCCACATTCACGGCCACCGCTGGATTATCCCCGGCCCGGACGGCAACAATCCAACCGCGATCCAGAATAGCCCTCAGGTGAAGGCGGTCTCGCAATTCGAAGATACGCGGACTTTCGGCCCTGCCAACTCCTTCGTCTTCACCGTTGATGAAGGCAACGGATTCATGCGCGCTTCGCCACCCATCGGTGAATGGCATATGCATTGTCACGTACTCGCTCACATGATGAGCGGCATGATGGGGTCGCTGTTGGTGATCAATGGCGGCGAACTGGTTACGCCGCTTCCGAAGGGCGTGCCGTGTGACCAGCAGATGGGCGACGGCATGAATGGGATGGGCAATGGACCCACAATAATCACCGTCAGAGACTTCACCTTTACGCCGTCGTCGGTCTCGGTAGCGGCGGGATCTCAAGTCACTTTCGACTTTCAGCAAGGCACGCACACCGTCCAAACTGTTTCAACGAACAATGCTACCGCCATCAACATCAACAACGGCGGGGGCAATTTTGACGCCGTGCCTGCGGGCCAACAGAGAACGGTCACGATCAACGGCAGCGCCGGCGGACAGATCAGCTACCAGTGCGGGATTCACGGCGCTTCGATGTCAGGCGTGATCCACCTGACTTGAGCGCTCAACGGACCTGTCAACCTGATCCAACGGCGATGGCGGGCGGACCGCGGTGTGGCTCGCCCGCCATCAGCGCAGTCGAAGGAATGAACTCAACACTATGGAGATCGACATGAATCGAAAAGCTCAATCAAAGAAGGGCAGAGGGACCGAGAGTCACGCCAGAACAAATAAAGCCAGGCAAAATAAAGACGCCGAACATGAGGCCATGCTCGCGTCTGTGATGACATTCGCTGAAATGCTCAAAGCGCAACCGGCCATCAGGCGGCAGTTGAAACTCCCCCCATGGCTGACATTCAAGCTCCCTTATGCGCGGAAAGATCAAGCCAGTTTGACGGAGACCGAACGCCAACGATTTCTCTGCGCCTTCAACGTGATCAACAGCGACGGCACGCTGGGCGCGCTCGTGGACATTCACGGCGACCCAAGTCATCAGCCTCACACGACGCAGCGTTTCCTGCCCTGGCATCGCATCTACCTGCTCAAATTCGAGCAAGCGCTCCGGGCGATTCACCCCGATGTCTCGCTACCTTTTTGCTTGTCCCAGTGATCCCCGTGTCCCCCGTGGTTAGTCAGTCTTTGCCGTGCACTTCGTGGTTAAAGAACACTGTAATAAGGAGAGAACAAATGCCTGCCCATCAGGAAATCGTCGCTTGCAAAATTCACCCGGGAATCGGCATTGCGCGTGTTGGCAATAGCCCGAATCACTATTTCATCAGCCCGGAAGCGCCGGGCGTCAATAATCCGCCGCGTGGGGGGTACAAAGACGCCGGAGATCCGAGTCGAGGCGTCCCGCCGCGCGTCAAGCGTCAGGGCGCCCGCTTCCGCATCTTCGGCTACAACAGCGCCGGCCAAATGGTGCGCGAGATGAAAGCCAGTGAAGTCGAGATCACGTGGACGGTTCACCTCGCCAACGAGAAGGCGGAGTGGTTTGAGTTCCGAGGTCGCGATGGCGAGAACAGGCCGCCCAAAGCGCCGCGCCGCAATCGCACCGTTAAGGATCGCAACTCGCTGAGCATTGATCCGGGAGCGCGGACGATCACCGGCCCCAATCAGTCAGCCCAGTTCACCGGCGGCAAATTTATGGGCATCCCGGTTCCGCTCGGCGAGATACGCACTGACCGGGCGGGTCGTTTACTGGTGCTCGGCGGCTTCGGCAAATCAGGGACGTCAGACCCCAAGCGACTGATTACCACCTATGCCAACAATGATCGCTGGTACGATGACGTTTCTGACGGTCTCGTCACGGCGCGCGTCACCTTGAAAGACGGCAGACTGTTGCCAGTCACGCCGTCCTGGGTGATTGTCGGCCCGCCGGATTTCGCGCCCGCCACGACTAATCTCGTCACGCTTTATGACATCGCCATCGAGGCCGCCATCGCGCGAGGCTGGATGCAGCCGCCGGAGCGCCCGTCGTTTACCGAGCACATCTATCCGATCTTTGCCCGCGTAGCGCTCTTACAATGGGTCCAGCAACGCACTCTGGACGGACACGGCCCGGACGCTGAAGAGCACGCCAACTTCTTTCTTATTCTTGATGAGCTGGCGAACAATCAGCCGGAGCAAGAGGAACTCCGCCACCACATCTTCGAGCATCTGCGTGACCCCAACGCGAAAGGCGCCGCCGCCAAAAAGACCGCCAACGAGGCTTTCATGCCGCTGCTGTCGGGCGATGACGGCGACAAGATTCCGGGGCGGCCCGGAACCTGGTTCACGCTAACCAAAACGCAATACGCGATGATGCGTCAGTGGGCCGAAGGAGAATTCGAAGCTGACTGGCAAGGCCCGCCGGCGCCCTCGACCAAAGTGACGCCGCAAGGCTTAGATCGCGCGGCGCTCGAAAACTGCGCCGGCGGCCCTTTCTTTCCGGGCCTCGAGGCGAGTTGGGTGATGCGCGACTCCACGCTCTATGCCGAGCCGTTTCGGCTCGATCATCAGCAGCTCACGCCCGGCGACATCACCAAACACAGCGCCGTGCCCTGGCAAGCGGACTTCTTTGAATGCCGCGAACACTGGTGGCCTGCGCAGCGGCCCGACGAGGTGTTGACGTTCGCCACTTACGAGCAGATCCAACAACTCGATTCCGCTCTATCGAAACTCAATCCGAAGAGCAAAAAGTTTGCGAGACTGAAAGCGCAACGTGACGCGCTCTGGCGCGATCGGGCGCCTTGGGCGCGGGGGTTGCCGGACAGTTCGCCGGAAGGCGACAACGCGATGGTGACAGAATGGCCGCGCCTTGGATTCCTCGTCAATCAAATGGAAGACGGCACGCCGCTGCTGTTGAATGGCGAGCCGCAGATCGTTGAGACTGAGCGAAACGAGTAGCTGAAGCTCACGCAGCGAATAATTGCGCCTGACACGGTGTGGATTGTCAGTCGCCTCATCTTGACACTTGCGACTATGCAGAGCATTGACGTGTTCGTCATTGGTGGAGGACCTGCAGGCAGCGCCGCCGCATTGAAACTCGCTCGCGCGGGGCGCGCAGTGGCGCTGGCCGAACGCTCGCGCTATGAGCAAGCGCGCATCGGCGAGACGCTGCCGCCCGTCGCTCAGCCCACCCTGGCGGGCCTGGGACTGTGGGAGCGGTTCGAGCGTCAGGGTCACGCGCCGTCCTACGCCATCCGCTCAGCCTGGGGGCGGCCGCAACTTTATGAGCAGGACTTCGGGTTTCATCCTTACGGATCGGGCTGGCACGTTGACCGGCGGTTGTTCGACACGATGTTGGCCGAAGCGGCGGCGGACGCAGGCGCGACAATCTGTCGCGGCAGCCGCGTGACCGAGATTACGCGCGAGTCGGATGTCGAATGGCGAATCAGGCTGGAGGATCAGGACGGGCATCGCCAATTCCGCGCTTCATTCATCGTAGACGCTACGGGGCGCGTCGCTTCATTTGCGCGGCGGCGCGGAGCGATCAGGCGAGCGCACGATGCTCTGATCGGCGTCGTCGTTTTCCTCGAACCCGTTTCCTCGCGCGTTAAGCCGGAGTTTTACACACTGGTCGAAGCCACTGAAACCGGCTGGTGGTATTCCGCTCTGCTGCCCGGCCAACAACTCATCGCCGTTTACATGACCGACGCTGATCTGTTGCCGCGTGGCCGCCGGCAATTTCCCGCCTTCTGGCAAACGCAGCTCGAGCGCGCCAACCACACGCGGGCGCGTCTGCGTTCCTTCAATCCGGCCTCTGCTCCTCGCGTGGTCGTCGCCAATAGCTCGCGGCTCGACAGCGTGACCGGCAGCGGTTGGCTGGCGGTTGGCGATGCCGCGCAGGCTTTCGACCCGCTCTCTTCTCAAGGAGTGTTACAGGCGCTGACGTCAGGCGCAGGCGCAGGCCAGGCGCTCGACCGCTGTTTGGCCGGCGATGCTCACGCGCTGGGGCGGTATGCCGCGCATACGCAGGCGTCGTTCAGCGAATACGGCCGCCTTTACGAAAACTACTACGGCCGCGAGCATCGCTGGCCGCATTCCCTCTTCTGGCAACGCAGAAGCGCATCATGGAGCCAAGAACAATGAACAAGACACATCTTCATCACATCGGACGCAGAGAGTTCTTCATCGGCGGCGCCATCGCGGCTCTCGGAATTACCAGTCGCGGTTCCGAGATCACAGCGGGCGCCAGGCATCGTCACGCCGGCGCGGCGGATTCGCCATCCGTCCATGGGATGCTGTTATTCGGCGAAAAGACGGCCTACCTGTCTCACCTCCCGCTGTTCAGCATGGGAGTGCATCGTTATCAGGTCATTTTGGAGGTCACCTTGACGAAGACCGGAAGCGACGCGCAAGCCGCTTACGCGCAGGATCGCCGCCAGCATTCGAACACGAAAATCTACACTTTCGAGCCGGAACCGTTCGTCCTGCCGGAGTTGGACCCGCGGCATTCGCAGCGCACTTCTTTCAAAGGCAATATCTTTCGCGGCCACTTCGAGCGAGGCGGAGTGGGCATCAATCGCGACGTGACGGCGAGCGTCACCAGGGTGATTCATTTTCGCAAGTTCGATCCGCAAGCCGCCAAGCTTCCGCAACTCGAATACATCCTCTTCGGCAAAGCCCCCGAAATGTTCCTGGCCCATCTGATTACTACACCGCCGGATTTTGACCAGGTGTTACCCGTCAAGCAGACCGATAGGAAGTTCACCGACGAAGAGCTGAGTAAGGGGGCGCCGATCATCTTTCCCGGCATTGCAAACTCGCCGCAAAAGCGGATCAGAAACACGCAACAGGTGACCGGCCAAATGAAAGGCCCCGCCGCTCAAACCATCAAGATACGGCCGGGTGTGGAAGTATATTTCGAGGCCGGGGAGCTTGCTTCGTAGGCTCTTTCTCGCAAACAACACATTGACGACGCTAATCTTTCCCCCCGCCGCACGCGGAGAGCACGAACTCGGTTCCGACAGCAGCCGACACTCGGATAAACGCGCGCCTCGAGTTTCGTGAGTTCATGTTTACCTCTTCCGCGAAAGAATGCTCCATCCAGAGTCGCCATCTTGGGCGATCTGGATGGAGATGAATGCGCGCATCTTCGTCGCTTCGACGACGATAAAACAGGGAATTCGGGAATCCGTTCCATAAGATGATGACAAATATGCCATCATCTTATCGCGACCGATTTTGTTGATGATTTTGATCCATTTGCGAAGTCTGATGTCGGATTGATCTGCTGTCGATGGTAACTTACCACCGGCGATTTCTCGCATACGCATTTAATCACAGATAGGCGCATTTATCATCAAATTTTTTAGCTGTTCGCAACCCTATTCCGTCGGCCCGGCGACTGCGCATCTCATTCGCGAAGCCGTCCCCGCTCGAGCCGTGTAATAAGCGCCTCGATCTCTGCGGGATCAGTCGAATTGTGGTCCAGATCTTACTTCATCGGCGACGGCGCCGATTCTACGCGGCGCGCCGCTTGGAGGCGTGAGCGATGGGGCCTTTTTTAGCCTTTGTCACGCTCGTTTGCGGCAAGTACACGATCTTATCGACGAGAATCTTTCCATCGTGGTTCATGCCTTCGACGGTCACTTTGATGTTGTCTTTCCTCTTGGCCTTCTCAAACATCGCTTTCGCCAGTTCGTTGCCTTTGGCGTCGAACGGATACCACTTGCCGTCGGCGTAGATGCCGTAGCCGCTTTTGACGCACTCCTCCATCAAAGCGCAATCTCTGGTGTGCTCCGCGGCGGCTTTCTTGGCGACGTTCGTGGCGTCTTTGGCGTGTTCGGCAAAGCACATCACGTCAACAACGTAACCTGACAGCTTGACCTTCTCGTGGGCCGATACGGTGGAGGTGGTGATGACTGACGCGGCGAGCGCGATCAAAATGATTGCCTGCTTTTTCATGCAATTGACTCCTTAAGTTAATGTTCTTTTCTACGCGCGATAACATAGGATGCTAAGTCGCATCACACCGCGCGTGGTAACGTCCCTGGCAATTGGCGCGCCGGCCGAAATCATCAATTACTAGTGCAAAAGCAGACTGCGATTCGCAGGTGGAATCTGAAAACAAACACAAGATTATTTGTTTTGCCGGCGACATGTTGTTTGCCTGGACGAGGATGAAAAAGGGGAAGGGCCAGCCTCTCATGCCAACCCCTCCCCGGCCGTCTGAAACGGTTTTTCATTCGTCAGTACCGACGGCGATAGCGACGTCCGTCATTGTCGTAATATCTATCACGTGAATACCGGCTATCGCGATATTCGTCGTGCCGCTCGTCGTGATGGTGATCCTTCAAGTCCTCTTTCTCATCGCGCTGATGCCCCCTCAACTCTTGGCGCTCGTGTTGCTGGTGATGGCGCAACTCGTCGGAATCGCCGTAGCGATAATACTCTTCCTCCTGATGGTCTCTGAGGGCTTCTCTCTCATTCCGCTCGTGGCGTTTCTGGCGAAACTTTTCGCGCCTCTGATGGTCACGAAGATCATCGTCACAGTATCCACGCTCACGGCCGAAGTCGCGGCCACGGTAGAACCTGTCTTGCGCCGAAGCGACCGAGCTGCCGGCGATGGCCGGAAGGACGACGAAAGCTATTGCGAGAGCGGCCCCGCCGATCAATTTGGAAAATCCTGAATATGACATAAATCCTCCATGTCGTTGGTCTGATCCGACGGCGCAGACGGGGTGATCCACACTCACGGAACATCTTCGAGAACTGAAGCTGAAGCTGATTTGGCATGCGGCGTTCCTTTTCGACGCTCGTCCACGAAAAAAGTGAAATGGTTGAAGGGACAGGGGATACGCGTTCAGCGATCGGCCGGCTCATCAACAATTGGCCGCCGCCTCATACGATGTCGAATAGCGGCGCAGCAAATGGTGTGTGTTCGATAAGGTAAACAGGCAGTTGGAATTGATGTTGTTGAAGTGGTCTCATCGGGGATAACTTGCTGAAAGTTCTGTTCACCCCAGGAGGGAGAACGCGTGGCGCCGGCAAGGAGTCTTTGCATCACTTTTTGAATAATCATACGCCAAGCGTCGCCAGCGCTAAAATTCAAAGTCTATTGAGAAGCGGGCTTGTCGTGGCTTCCCAAAGATAAGCGGATTGCCAAAGCCTGGGATCGGATTTGAGCTAGACCCATAGAATGGGTTAACTCCTACCACATTCGGATGGTTGAACAGGTTAAAGAACTCGATTACAAGGTCAACCCTTCGATGCCCGCTCGCGCTATACGGAGTGAGTCCGCCAAGGGGGAAATACTTCACGATCCGCAGGTCGACGTTGACGAAGCGTGGCGTGTGTAAGGAGTTTCACGGGAGACCGAGAGGCCGCGTAGTTAATGGAAAGGCCTGGCCTTGATTCTCGTCGGCTCCCGTCAGGGGATTTACTGGGCGCCCGCTGCTCAGTGTGATGATCGGCGCCATCTCAATATTACCGAATAGCTTGTTTAGAACTCCCTTCTTCTTCTGACCGCCTTTCCCGCCCTCATCTTCATCACCGAGGAGTTCAAAGATGCCGTTGAACACAAGACGCTGCCCGACGTGGTTGCGCGAGAGCGCCCGTTCTGCGCGCAGGTCGTAAGGGTTTTCCGGCTGTTCGTCGAAGTCGGAGGCCGTGTCTATGGTTTTTGAATACGTGTAGGCGGCGAGAAATTGTACATCGTGGCTCAATCTCTGGTTGAGCGACAGCGTGAAGCCGTTGTAAGTGGAACTCGCCGAGTCTTCGAGCTGGTAGACGGAATCAAAACGCGGGTCAATCCTTTGCCGCGGGAAGACCATGCGGCCCATCTGCTGGGCGGTTGGCGTAGGGACGCCGAGCGATGCGGCGTTAGCCGGAGTCAGTTTGACTGGAGGAAGCAGGTTTATATTGCGAGTGCGCGGAAGATGAATGCCGCGCGTGAAGAGATATTCAGCGCGCGCCGTCAAATTGGGCGCAAGGAGTCGCTCAATACCGACATTCGCCTGCGCGCTGTAGGGCGTGACAAAGTTCGGGTCGGCGCGAAAGACCGACGGCGCGATGCCGGAGAATGGGGCGGGAGTCCGCCCCCAGACGTGGCAAACACTCCCGCCGCATCTTCCCCAGTAGCTACCTGCTCAAAGGCCTGCGCGCCATCTTTTTGGATCGCGCGGTTAAGGTACGCGAGCGGCAACCGATCATAGAACAATCCGAATCCGGCTCGCACCACCCAATCTGTTGACGGATTCCAAGCGATGCCAAGGCGCGGGCTGATATTGTTTGTGTCTGTGCGGAAAAGCGCAGGCAGCCGCTCAACGTCGTACCGCGCGCCCAGATTGAACGTCAATCGGGACATCGCCCGCCACTGGTTTTGAAGAAATGCGCCGAAGCTCGTCACGCCCTGCCGTGTCCTCGGCTCTCCGAACGCCTGACGCCAAACGGCAGGTCTGCCTGCGACGAAGTCATCGAGCGAGCGAAAGACATAGAGCCCGCTGAAGCCCCCTTGCACATCACTCGTTAATGACACGTCGTTGACTGTCGCGCCCGCCTTCCATTCAGAATGCGGGCGGGCAAGAGCGACGCTCTCGACCAGTTGCTTGCGTGTTTCGCGGCGACCGGCGTCCGCGTCATAGGGCCGACCGAATCGCGCCACACCTGTGGCGGCGCGCGCTGGCCTGAAATCGAAAGTCGTTTATCAACCGGTCTGAAAGGAGAGAGACGGCCGAACCGGTCAACTGATAGTCCTTCGTGTAGGAACTGCCGCGCGAGGATCGGTCGCTTAAATCGTCCGAGCTGAAAGCGTCGCCGCGCATTCGCTCATTACTGAAAGCGAAACGTAAGTTGAACGTGTGCCGAGAACTCTGAAGATATGTAAGTTTTCCGGCAGCTTCGGTTTCATCTTGCCCGGTGGGAAATAACTTTGAAGTGAGCGAGCGCACAAAACTACGTGGGGCAATGCCAGAGTTGAGCGCAGCGTTGACACGAGAGAGCGTCAACGGGGCTATTTCGGATTCGTCTTCACCAGAAAAATGTTCGCCCTCGAGCGCCGTGTAGAAAAAGAGCCGGTCTCTTTTAATCGGGCCGCCGAGCGAGCCGCCGAATTGATAACGTCGAAACCGGGGAACGGCGTCAGCGCCGGGTAAAAGCGGGCTACGGGCGTTGAGCCCTTCGTTTTGAAGGAAAAAGAGGCCGCCGCCGTGAAAATCGTTCGAGCCGGTTCTTGTTACTACGTTGATGGCGCCGCCCGCCGCGCCGCCGACTTCGGCAGAGGCGCCACTGTTCACGATTTGAAACTCACGCACGATCTCCGGCGAGAGCGCTACCCGCGCGGCTCCGGTCATCTCGTCCGTATTATCGAGCCCGTCAATCGCGATCGCGTTGCTGCGCGGTCGCAGGCCGCCAAAGGTAAACCCGCTATCGGCGAGTGGCGACCCCGGGGACCCAATGCCGCCGACAGTCGCCTGCCCTCCGGATGGGGCGACGCCCGGGGCTAGCAGCGTAAATTCAAGATAGTTCCGGCTGTTGACTGGAAGCTCCGCGATGCGCTCCGGGTCTATGGAAGTCGTAGAGGCCGTCGAACTCGGGTCCAGCGCCGGAGGCTTCTCAGTGACAGTCACCTCACCACTCACTCCACCCGCCTGGAGGGTGATATCAAGCGCAGCCGTCTGGCCGAGGACGAGCGTGATAATCGGGTTTACATAGGTTCTGAAGCCTTGGGCTTCTACACGCACCTCATAATCACCGACCGGCAGAGCCGCAAGGCGGTAACTGCCGTCCGTCTCACTTGTCACGCGTCTGGATTGATTAGTAGCGAGGTTGCGCAGGGTGACTTGTGCGCCTGGGATGGTTGCTCCCGCCACGTCCTGAACGTAGCCGGTGAGTGTCGCCGTGGTCGTCGTATCCTGTCCCCGAACGAAAAGTGGCGCCATCGCTTGTAGACAAAAAATAAGCAACAGTTTGCCCCAGCACGCAAGAGTTCGTCGGTTTTGGAGCAAAGTGTTCTTTACAGTCGTCAGCATCATTCCCGCATTGTAAGCGTAGAGCCAGAGAAAATAACTGCCCGATTCGCCATGGATAGACGGACTAAATCATCGGGCGTTTACACGCAGGGCAAGCTTGAGGCGCCTGTGCTTCGCCAAAACTCCGTCCGGCCTGTATTTTCAATAACTTCATCAAGCTGCTCGTCGCTCGTAGCGGTGATGTAGTCCGCCGACTTCGGCGATCTCAATTACGGCTCCCAAATCCGGCGGCTGCTTCGCTCTCGGCATAGGCGATCAATCACCCGGCAGTCATTTTGTGTCAACTGCTCAGAGTGAGTCGTAGCGGTTACTACGCCTGGAAAGAGCGGCCCGAACGGCAAGATCAACTCGCGCCAAAGGTAGAAGAGGTCTTTTGGTTCCACTCGCGTCGCTACGGTTCGCGGCGGATCGCCGCCGAGTTGCGGCGTAAAGCCGTCATCGGACGACATCGGGTGCGGCGGCTGATGCTCGAGCAGGATTTGCAGGCCATTCAACCGCGCCGCTTTGTGCCACGCACGACCGATTCCCGGCATGGTCAGCGGATGAGCCCGAATCTGCTCCTGGAACGAGCGATCAAAGTTGATCGCCCACGGCAAGTGATTGTTGGTGACATCACCTACTTACCGCTACAAACCGCGGCCTGGGCGTATTTGGCGACCTGGATGGACCTTTTTTCCCGCAAGATCGTCGGCTGGCATCTCGCCGATTCAATGGCGGCGGAATTGGTCATCGAAGCGCTCAAGAAAGCGGTTCTCCGCGAGCGTCTTCCGACTGGAATGATCGTGCATTCCGACCGCGGCGGGCAGTACGTGGACACAGAGTTCCGAGAGATGCTCAATCAACACGGGTTTGAGCAAAGTATGAGCCGTGCTGATGAGACCTACGACAATGCGCACGCCGAGAGCCTCTTTTCGCGATACAAAGCGGAGTTGCTCGAAGATGGCGCGTTTGCTGATGTCGAGCAGGCGAGATCGGAAACCTTCGCTTACATCGAAGGTTATTACAATCGAGTCCGGCTGCGCTCGTCATTGGGCTATTTGAGCCCGGAGGAGTTTGAACAGGCTTATTATCAAAGAGCGCAAGGCCGCATATCACTCGATGAGTAAGCGATCTTGCGGAAGCTTCGCGGCATCTGTTCGGATGCGCTGCGCGCGGATTCTCTTTCAGATGAGTTTATCGCTTGTGGGCAGGCCAATACCCCTTTCTCAAGGATTGGGAGCAGAGAGCATCTCCGGTTCAAGAAACGCTCCAGGCATTGTCCCGCCATCGCACAAGCGCTCAGGTTGCTCTCCAGCATTGCCCTATCCTCCCGCGCGACGGATCGATTGTCCGCAAGAGGCTGGGCGGAAATCAACCAATCTGCACCGCGATCTCTATCGGCGCGGCGCGAAACTTTTGACAATCAACAAGGAAAGGACGTAAAAGCTAAGCAACACTGGTGTCCACTAAAACAGGGCCACCGAGAGGCTTCGGCAACGTGGCTTGCCGGAGCCTCAGAATAGGGGATTGATAAGAGCAAGGTCACGCCGGGTTACCGAAAGTAATCGGAGGAAACAACATGTCGACCTATACCATCGACGAGTCACAGCGCAAGGCTGCCAAAATCGTGGGATTTACCTACCTCTTCACGATGGCGGCCGTGGTCTTTGGTCAGTTTGGTGTCCACGCACGTCTAATTGTCGAGAACAATGTTGCGGAAACCGCTCGGAATATCCTGGCGCACGAAGGACTATTTCGTATAAGCATCGCATGTGATCTGATTTACTGGACATTGGCGAAAATTCGGCCATTTTCAGGTGGCCAGCTTTGTTCTTTGAGTAACTTCAGGCAACACCCCTCCATCCCAGACGTAAACTGCATTTTTTCGTCCGGTGGAGCGTGTTACCTGTTCGACATCGAGCC
>WNGA01008668.1_pt1 | contig 13887 bp, 12 predicted proteins | sample 5400061 | NCBI WGS metagenome assembly WNGA01 (sample SAMN13153366, study PRJNA577476) | soil metagenome | isolation source: 100 cm soil or saprolite under grassland replicate 2 | place: USA:California | collected 2016-06-15 | reverse complement strand
GTCCCGTCAACGAGCCGTTCGCCCTCGTGCGCTACTCAGGAGCGTAGGCGCCAAACGTCGAGGTCCGGCTTGGCCGGTGAGGCAGCTTACGCGGGACGAAACTGAACCCGCGTAAGCTGCCGCCGGTCACCTGATTCCCGCCGATGCTGCGCTTCATCGTTCGCCGGCTCCTCCTGCTCGTCCCGATCCTCCTGGGGCTCTCGATTCTTGTCTTCGCCTGGATCAGAGCGCTGCCGGGCTCACCTGCCGAGTCGCTTCTCGGCGAGCGGGCGACGCCGGAGATCATCAAGCGAACCCGGCACCAGTTCGGCCTCGACCGCCCGATCTACGTCCAGTACTGGCGCTACCTCGACGAGACCGCGCATCTCGACCTCGGCACGAGCATCGCGACCTCGCGGAAGGTGACCTTCGAGATCAAGCACCGTTTCCCGGCGACGGTTGAGCTTGCGCTCGCCGCAATGGTCTTCGCCGTCGGCCTGGGCATCCCACTCGGCTTCTTCGCGGCGAAGCGATACGGGACGTTATTCGACCACGCAAGCCTTGTGGCATCCCTGATCGGGATCTCGATCCCCATCTTTTTCTTGGGTCTCATCCTCAAATACATCTTTGCGGTCCGGCTCGGATGGTTACCGAGCATCGGCCGCGAAGACGCCTTGAGCGAGACGAAGCATCCGACCAACTTCTATGTGCTCGATGCGATCCTGGCCCGGGATCCGGGCGCGTTGTGGGACACGATCAAGCACCTCATCCTGCCTGGGATCGCGCTTGGCTCGATTCCCTTGGCGATTGTCGCTCGCATCACGCGCGCGGCGGTGCTCGACGTTCAGAACGAAGACTATGTCCGAACGGCTCGAGCGAAAGGGTTGGCGCCCCTGACCGTCGACCGTAGGCATGTGCTTCGGAACGCACTGCTGCCCGTGACGACAATCGTCGGACTGCAGACGGGGCTCTTGCTATCGGGTGCCGTTCTCACCGAAACCGTGTTCGCCTGGCCCGGTGTCGGGTTCTGGCTCAAGGAGGCGATCTTCAACCGCGACTATCCCGTCCTCCAGGGAGGGATCCTCTTCCTTGCGGTCGTCTTCGTCCTTGTGAACCTGATCGTGGACGTGTCGTACGCGATCATCAATCCCCGGATCCGCTACGGATGATGCGAGCCCGCCTGTTGCTTCGCTCCCGACGTAGCGCATGCGCCATCCGGCGCTGCGTGGGGAGGTGGCGGCATCTCAGTCGTCGAGCTTGAATCCAGGGAAATCGCACTCGAGGCGCCGAGCGGGCTCTGGCGCGATGCGTGGTTCACGCTACGGCGCAATCCCGGCGCAATCGTCGGGTTCGTCCTCGTCGGCCTGTTCGTCTTCGTGGCGATCTTCGCGCCCCTGGTCGCGCCGTCCGATCCTCGCAAACAGGATCTGAGCAAAGTCATCAACGGTTGTTGCCCTGGCCCGTCCAGCGACCATTGGTTCGGCATCGATCAGCTTGGTCGCGATGAGTTCTCGCGCATCTTGTACGGAGCTCGCTTCTCGCTGGCGATCGGCGTCGTCGCAGTTGTGGCGGGTCTTTCTATCGGGCTCGTCCTGGGCGCAACCGCTGGCTATCTCGGGGGCATCGTCGACTCCACGATCATGCGGATGATGGACATCATGCTCGCTATTCCAGGGCTTTTGTTGGCGATCGGCATCGTGGCGATGCTGGGCCCAGGCCTGACTCAGATCATGGTGGCGGTCGGCGTGACGAACGTCCCGATCTTCGCGCGCCTTTTACGCGGGTCGGTTCTTGCTCAGCGCGAAACCGATTTCGTGCTCGCCGCGCGCGCCGTCGGTGTCAAGCGGCGCAGGATCCTTATCTCGCACATCCTCCCCAACGCGATCTCGCCTCTGATCGTGCAGGGGACGCTGGCGATGGCGACAGCCATCATTGACGTCGCAGGACTCGGCTTCCTCGGGCTCGGTCCGCAGGATCCGTCCACGCCGGAATGGGGGACGATGCTCACGGACGTCGAGCGATACCTCCAGACCGCTCCACACCTCGCGATCATCCCCGGGGTCGCGATCGTCGTTTCGGTGCTGGGTTTCAATTTGATCGGCGACGGCCTGCGCGAGGCGCTCGACCCGAAGCTCCGTGGCCGGTAGCGAGCCACTCCTCATCGTCGAGGACCTTCAGGTGGAGTTCTCGACGCGACGCGGGACGGTATACGCGGTCAACGGCATCTCGTTCGACATCACGCGCGGCGAGACGCTCGGCATCGTCGGAGAATCCGGATGCGGGAAGAGCGTGACGTCGTTAGCGGTGCTGGGCTTGCTGGCGCGTAACGGGCGCGTGCGGTCCGGACGCGCGATCTTCGAGGGACGCGATCTGATCCGGCAGAGCGATCGCGCCTTGCGCCGGATCCGCGGCCGTGAGATCGCGATGATCTTCCAGGATCCAATGACGAGCTTGAACCCGGTGCTGACCATCGGGCGGCAGATCCGGGAAGGGCTCCAGACCCACCTGGGAATGAACAAGAAGGCGGCGGAGACGCGTGCGGCCGAGTTGCTCGACCGGGTCGGTATCCCGAGCGCGGACGCGCGAATCGGCGATTACCCGCACCAGTTTTCTGGCGGGATGCGCCAGCGGGCGATGATCGCGATGGCGCTTGCGTGCAAGCCGAAGCTCCTGATCGCGGACGAGCCGACGACGGCGCTCGACGTCACGATTCAGGCGCAGATTCTCGACCTGCTACGCGAGTTGGTCGCTGAGGAGAATGCGGCCCTGATCCTCATCACGCACGACCTCGGCGTCGTCGCCGGGATGTGCGAGCGCGTGAACGTCATGTACGCGGGGATGTTCATGGAGACCGGCTGGTCCGAGCAGCTGTTCGGCTCTCCTCGCCACCCGTACACACTCGGTCTTCTTCAGAGCGTGCCGCGCCTCGACGCCGCGCGACGTGCGCGGCTGCACCCGATCGAGGGCGTGCCGCCAAACATGCTGCGCGCGCCTGCGGCATGCCCGTTCCAGCCGCGCTGCCGTTTCGAAGTCGAGGCCTCGCGGCAAGAGGTGCCGCCACTCGTCGAGGTCGAGCGTGGACACAAGGTGGCGTGCTTCAATCCCGTGCCTCTCGACGAGTGGGATCGCACACGCGCGGCGGCTTCGGCATGACCGGCACGGACGGTGCAGGCCGGCTCGTTGAGATCGAGCACCTGAAGGTCTACTTCCCGATCAAAAGCGGGCTCGTGCTCGACCGGCACGTTGGTGACATCCGAGCAGTGGACGACGTGTCGCTGACCATCCGTCGTGGCGAGACTCTTGGTCTCGTCGGCGAATCCGGATGCGGGAAGTCGACGGTCGGGCGCACGATCCTCAGGCTCTACAACCCGACGGAAGGCCGGATCGTCTTCGACGGGCAGGACCTCTCGAAGCTCAGCGAGAATGAGCTGCGCCCGCTACGCCGACGCATGCAGATGGTCTTCCAGGATCCATTCGCATCGCTGAACCCGCGGCACAGCGTCGGACGAATCGTCGGCGAGCCAATTCGGACCCACCATCTCCTCAATCGCCAGGAGACTTCGAGACGAGTACGCGAACTGTTGGGGACTGTGGGTCTTCCGCCAGACGCAGCGGGGCGCTACCCGCACGAGTTCTCCGGCGGCCAGCGGCAGCGCATTGGGCTCGCGCGCGCGATTGCGGTCAATCCCGACTTCGTCGTCGCGGACGAGCCTGTGTCGGCACTCGACGTCTCGATCCAGGCGCAGATCATCAACCTGCTCGAGCAGCTGCAGGAGGAGTTCGACCTGACGTATCTCTTCATCGCCCACGACCTTGCCGTGGTGAGGCACATCTCGGACCGAATCGCCGTCATGTACCTCGGCTGGATCGTCGAGGTCTCGCCGGCGGACGAGCTCTACGACAACCCGCTGCACCCGTACACGATCTCGCTCCTCTCGGCGGTGCCGATCCCCGACCCGGTCGTGGAGAAGCAGCGCGAGCCGATCCTGCTCGCCGGCGACCTGCCCAGTCCCGCGAGCCCGCCGCCCGCGTGCCGCTTCCACACGCGCTGCCCGTTCGTGCAGCCGACGCGCTGCCGGGACGAGATTCCGCCCCTGCGTAGGCTGGCCGAGGGGCACGAGGTTGCGTGCCACTGGGCGGAGGACATCAAGGAGGGACGCATCAAGCCGCGCGAGCGCGAGCCGGTCTTCGAACCGGGCCTGCAAGAGGCGCCGGAAGGGCCGCCGCCAGTCTGAGAATCTCCTCTGCGTCGAGCGGCGCGACGCGCAGCTCCGGCGGCGGCCGGCGCAGGAAGGTGCCGATCACGAGCAGCGCATCCACCTCCTCAGGATCCAAGTAACACTGTGTTACTTGCTCGGGAGCCGCGCGTTCACCAGGGCCCGAACGTAAGTGACACTGTGTTACTTGGTTCGCCGCGGCCAGGCCGGCCTCGGCTTCGAGGCGCGCGCCTTCGCCCGGCGGGAGGGTCCGCGCGGCGGCGATGCGCCCGGCGGCGAGGAAGTACGCTCGCGTGAAGCCCGGCTCGGCCGCCGGCACGAGCAGGCACGCGCGGGTCTGCCGCAACCGCTCGAGGCGATGGAGGAAACGCGCCATCTGTTCGAGGGCCGCGATTCGGTCGCGCAAGCGAGCCGCATCCTCATAGCGGCGGCACTCGGCCAGATCACGAAGACGCGCACGCAGACGTGGGAGTGCGAGGTCAGGCTGGTCGAGCTCTTCCTCAGAGGCGCCGTCCAGCGCACGGCACGCCAGCCGGGCGCGCGTGCGGCTGCGGAGTGGCCCGAGCGCGGTCGGCGTCTGCGAGCAGACAAGCTTGTCGCCGCGCCGCCGCAGATAGACGTAGCGGTCGGGCCGCGCGCTGCGCGCGTTCGCCGGCGGACGTAGCTCACGTAGCAGCCGCAGCTCCTCCAGCGCCGCCTCCAGCTCGGACCCCGCAGCGCGCCACTCGATTCGCTCGAGCGCAGCGAGAGCAGCCTCGACAGCCGGACGCTGGCGGGCCGAGCGAAAGTACGAGCGCAGACGCGCACGCAGGTCGCGCGCACGTCCGACGTAGAGCACCTGGTCGTGCCGGTCCCGGAAGAGGTACACGCCGGGCGATGCAGGCGCGCCGAAAGCGAGCACGCGCTTTCCGTACACCTTGCGTACGCGCGGCGCCGCCAGCTCGGTGAGGTCCGCGACGGTCCGGGCGCCGCGCTCCTGCGCCAGTCCGATCAGCCGCAGCAGGATCTCCGCCGTCGCCTGCGCATCCGGAAGCGCACGGTGGCACGGGTGGGCGGCGGTCCCGAAGAACTGTGCCAGCGAGGCAAGGCCGGCGCGCGGAGTGCGGCCGGCCAGCAGGCGACGCGCTAGGCCGACGGTGTCGACGACCGGTCCCGCGAGGCGCGCGCCGGTGAGCCGCTCCGTCTCGCGGTCGAGGAACGCGAGGTCGAAGCGGGCGTTGTGCGCGACGAGCACACCGTCGGCTGCGAACTTCAGGAACCGTCGCACCGCGACGGCGGGATAAGGCTGTCCACGCAACTGGGAATCGCGGAGCCCGGTGAGGGCGCTGATCGCAGGACCGATCGGGACGCCGGGATCGACGAGCAGCTGGAACTCCTCCTCGAGCTCCAGGTCGCGGACGCGTACCGCCCCGATCTCGCAGATGCGCGCGCTGCCCGGCCGCAGCCCGGTCGTCTCCAGATCGACGACGACGAACGTCGCGGTCTCGAGCGGGAGCTCGGCCCCCGGCGGGTCGGAGAGCCCGACGGAGTCGCCGCGCCAGGCCAGGCGCGCGTCCTCGCCGACCACGTCGTCCAGCAGGCTCCGAGCCAGGCCGACCGGGGCGTGCCGCAGCGCGAACAGCCGCCGCGCGGCCTCCTCCGCATAGACCGGCCCCCGTCGCTCCTCGACGAGCTCGACGAGGCGGTCGGCCGCATCCAGCCGGAGCTGCATGGCAGAGAGGGTAAGCGAACATACGTTCGTATGCAAGGATCGCGCCGGCGTGACGCTCTCGCAGCTCGCTCTGACGGTCTTCCTGCTGGCCGTCCTCGGCCTCGTCGCGCACTCGATCGGCGTCTCCGCGATTCCGGCCTATCTGCTGAGTGGAATCCTGCTCGGCCCGAACGAGCCGCGCGCGCTGAGTCTGATCCGCCCGTCCGAGGTAACGGACTTCGTCGCCGAGCTGGGCATCATCTTCCTGCTCTTCTTCCTCGGCCTCGAGTTCAGCCTCGGCAGGCTCAGCCGAACCGGTCGGCATGTCGGTCTCGGCGGGCTGATCGATCTCGCCACCAATGCGGCGCTCGGCCTCGTCGTCGGGGTCGCGGCCTTCGGGTTCAGCTTCGGCGCGCTCGTTCTCGGTGCCGCGATCTACGTCTCCTCGAGCGCCATCACCGTCAAAGGATTGATCGACTTCCGTCGCCTCGCAGACGAGGAGACCGACCTCGTGCTGGCGATTCTCTTGTTCGAGGACCTCGTGATCGCGTTCGTGCTCGGATTCGCGGCGACGGGGGGCGGCTCTCTCGCGTCGACGCTTGGAACCGTCTCCAAGGCGATCGCATTCATCGCCGTCTCGCTCGCAGCCTCGCGGTGGCTGGCGCGGCCGCTCGATCGCATCCTCGATCGGCTCCCCCGCGAGTTCTTCCTGCTCTTCACGGTTGCCTTGCTCGTCGGAATGGCGGCGGTCGCAAAGGAACTTGGATTGTCGGAGGCGATCGGAGCGCTCATGGCAGGCGTCGTGCTCGCAGAGACGAGCGTGCGCGAGGAGATCGAGGAGCGCTTCTTCAGCTTTCGCGATCTCTTCGCAGCGCTCTTCTTCTTCGTCTTTGGCTTGTCGATCGACGTCGGTGCACTTGGGCGGCTGGGCTGGCTGCTCGCGCTCGCCGTTCCGCTGACGATCCTCGGCAAGACCGCGGCCGGCTACTTCGCCGGGCTCGTCGGAGGCTTCACGCCCAGACAGAGCTTCAACGCCGGTGTGGCGCTGATCGCGCACGGCGAGTTCACGATCATCCTCGCCCAGCTCGCGGCCGGAAATGAACGGCTCACCGACGCGGTGCAGTCCGATCTCACGGCCTTCGCGGGCCTGTACGTGCTCGCGACGGCGACGGTCGGGATCGTTCTGATGAAGGAGTCGAAGTGGATCGCCCGCCGTCTCTTCCCAGCGCCTAGACTGGCTGTCGAGGACTAGGCGTGCCTGTCGAGCTGCGAGAAACCCGACTGCCGGGCATCGGCGTCAAGTACGGTTTTCGCACGTCCGGCGGAGGACGGCTCGCGATCGTGCTGCACAACGACGGCGTCCGCGAGATCTACTTCTTCCGGCACGAGCACGACGACGAGCCGTCGGAGGTGATCCGCCTCGACGACGACGAGGCGCGTCAGCTCGGCGCGGTGATCGGCGGCGCCTACGAGCGGCCGAAGATCGTCGAGGAGCTCGAGATGGCGCTCGGAGAGCTCACGATCGAATGGGTGGCCGTCCCGGACAACAGTCCGATGATCGGCAAGACGCTCGCGGAGTGCGGGTTCCGGGCGCAGACCGGCATCACCGTGATCGCGATCCTGCGCGAGCCCGAGCCGGTCTCGGGTGCGCAGCCCTCGGATGTCGTCAAGGCGGGCGACACCCTCGTCACGGTCGGGAAGCTCGGTCAGTACCCCGCCTTCCGGCGCCTCTTGGCCGAAGGCACCCTCTGAGGACGCGACGCGACAGCCTCGTCGAGGCGGAGGAGATCCGGCTTCAGCAGCCGACGCGTACTAACGGCGAAGCCAGAAAGACGTCTGTAAGAATCGATCGATCCGCGACGGACGGGGGTCTGCGTCCGCCGTGGGCAGTCCCAACGGGAGGAGTTCCATAGTGACAAGCAGATCGAACTTGATCCGATCAGTTGGCGCCCTCGCACTCGTGGCAGCTCTTCTCGCCGGCTGCGGCGGGGGTGGAAAGAAGTCCGCCGGCGGCAACGAAGGCGGCGGTGGCGGGAAGACCTACCCGCTCCTGCGCGTGGCCTTCGACGCGCCGGACTACATGGATCCGGCACTCGCCTACACGGTCGCCGCGTGGCAGATCAACTGGTACGTCTACGAGGGCCTGCTGGGCTACAAGCACGTGTCCGGCTCGGCCGGTGCGACCCTCGTCCCGTACCTGGCGGAGAGCATGCCGAAGGTTTCCGCGGACGGCACGAAAATCAGCTTCAAGCTCCGCGACGGCCTCAAGTTTTCGGACGGCACCGCACTGAAGGCGAGCGACTTCCGTGCCTCGATCGAGCGGCTCTTCAAGGTGGACTCCCCTGGTGTCGGCTTCTTCTCTGCGATCAAGGGAGTGAGCGGCTCGAGCGGCTTCGCCGAGACGAAGAAGGGCCACATCTCCGGAATCGTCACGAACGACGCCAACCGGACGATCGACATCACGCTCGATCATCCGGAGGGCGACATCCTCTACATCCTCTCGACGCAGTTCGCCTCGATCCTCCCGGCGAATACGCCGGCAAGCGATCAGTCGACGAAGGGCATTCCCTCAACGGGTCCGTACATGATCCAGAAGTACGTGCCGAACCGCAGCTTCACCCTGGTCCGCAACCCGAACTACAACAACCAGATTCCGACGATGCCGTCCGGCAATCCGGACAAGGTCGCCGGACAGATCATCACCGATCCGGTCGCCTCGTATCAGGCTGTCATCAGCGGCAAGGCCGACTACGACTACAACCAGGTGCCGAACGACCGGCTCCCGGAAGCGCAGTCGAAGTACAAGGACCAGCTGAGGATCTATACGGCGGCGAACACTTGGTACTACTTCCTCAACAACAGGATCCCGCCGTTCAACAACATCAAGGCGCGCCAGGCGGTCAACTACGCCATCGACCGCGCCGCGATCGTCTCGGGGCCGTTCGGTGGCCTCGGGAGGCCGACGCAGAACTTCCTGCCGCCGGACTACCCGCAGTACAAGAAGATCGACGTCTACACGTTCGACCTCGCCAAGGCGAAGCAGCTCGTCCAGCAGTCCGGCACCGCGGGTCAGACGGTGGACGTCTACGGCACGAACGAGGAGCCTGCGAAGGGATCGACGGAGTACCTGGCCGGCCAGCTGGCGAAGATCGGCTACAAGCCGAAGCTCCATCTGCTGGCCCACGGCGTCTATTTCCAGACGATCGGGAATCAGGCGACGAAGGCGCAGGCCGGTCACACCGACTGGTACCAGGACTATCCGCATCCGATCGACTGGTTCGACGTGCTGCTGAACGGCAACCGCATCACGCAGACGCACAACAACAACCCGGGCAACGTCGACGTCAAGTCCGTGAACGCCGAGATCGAGGCTCTGAAGAAGGAGACCAACCTGACGCCTGAGGTCAACGACCGCTGGGCGAAGGTCGACCGCGATCTGATGGTCACCTACGCGACGACCGTCGCATACATGAACCGGTCCTCCACGGACTTCTTCAGTCCGCAAATGGATATGAGTTGCTACTCGTTCCACGTCCTCGGGCAATGGGACTTCGGCGTCAGCTGCAAGAAGTAGGAAGCACTTCGGGAGAGGGCGCCGCGCGCCGGCGCCCTCTCTCCGGATTCGGCCTGCGGGCATAGGGAAGAAGGGAGCGCGTGGCGGAGTCCACGACCGACTTCACGCTCGACTCGGCCGCGGCGCTCGCCGCAGAGGAGCAAGGCGCGATCGAGGGCAAGAGTCCCTGGCTGCTCGCGTGGCGCCGGCTACGTCGGAACTACGTGGCCCTCAGCTTCCTCGGTCTCTTCGTCCTCATCGTCGTGATCTGCACGCTTGCGCCGCTCTACAAGGACTACGTCGCGCACACCGGCCCGAACGAAGGGCACCTGGGCGAGACTTTTACGCGGGACGGCAAACAGGTCCCGATCGTCTCGAAGGGTGGTTTCGTCGGGGGCGAGTTCATCGCTGGAGGCATTCCGGTCGGGCCGCAGCTCTGGCACGCCGGCGGCCGCTACGTCTTCGGCGCGGACACCCAGGGGCGCGATGTCGCCGTGCGCCTCCTCTACGGCGGTCTGACCTCGCTCAAGGTCGGCATCGGGTCGGCGCTGATCTGCTCCCTGTTCGCGCTCGTCTTAGCCCTGCTCGCCGGCTACTACGGGGGCTGGGTCGACTGGCTCATCGCGCGTTTCTTCGACCTCATCTGGGCCTTCCCGGTCCTCCTGCTCGCGATCGCGCTCGGCACCGCGCTCTCGATCAACGGGTTCCACCACTTCGGGATCAACGTCGAGAGCGGCAGCCTCTGGATTCCGACGCTTGTCATCTCCTACGTCCTGATCCCGTACGTCGGCAGGCCGCTCCGCGGTCAGATCCTGTCGCTGCGCGAGAAGGAGTTCATCGAGGCGGCGACCGCACAGGGAGCGAGCCCCCTGCGGGTGATGTTCAGTGAGCTGGTGCCCAACATCGCCTCGTCCGTGCTCGTCTTCTTCACGCTCATCATCGCCAACAACATCCTGACGGAGGCCGGGCTCTCGTTCCTCGGCGCGGGCGTGCAGCCTCCGAGCGCCTCGTGGGGGACGCTGATCGCGGACGGGCAGGAACGGATCGTGACTGCGCCGTGGTTGGCGATCATCCCCGGGATCGCGATCGTCCTGACGGTGCTCTCGCTCAACATCTTCGGCGACGGCCTGCGTGACGCGCTCGACCCCCGCGCCAAGGTGAGGATCGAACACTGATGCTTGCGTTCATAGTCAGACGACTGATCGGCGCGTTCCTCGTGCTCATCGCCGTCAGCTTCATCACGTACCTGATCTTCGTGCAGATCCCCGGCGGCGATCCCGCGCAGCGGATCGCGGGCAGGACCGCCACCGACGCGAACATCGCCGACATCCGCGAGAAGCTGCACCTCAACGATCCCTTCTACGAGCAGTACTGGGGGATGATGCAGTCGCTCTTCACCGGGAGTCTGAAGTCCTATGCGAGTCAGCTCGACGTGGTCGACCAGATCAAGCAAGGGATCCCGGCGACCTTCTCGCTCTGCATCGGCGCCGGCATCATCTGGCTCGGCTTCGGGATCCTCGTCGGCGTCATCTCCGCCGTGACCGCCGGCCGCCTGTCAGACCGGGTGATCACCGTGCTTGCGCTGATCGGGATCTCCATGCCCGTGTTCTGGCTCGGACTGATCGTGCGCTACCTCTTTGCACAGGACCACCCGTTCCACTTCATGCCGGACGGCGGCTACATCCCGTTGACGAGCAATCCGTGGGAGTGGTTCGTGCATCTCCTCATGCCGTGGTTCGTCCTCGCGGTGCTGTTCATCGGGTTCTACGGCCGCGTGCTGCGCTCGAACGTCCTGGACACGATCAACGAGGACTACGTCCGCACGGCGAGGGCGAAGGGCCTCCCCCCGAGGCGCGTGCTGGTCAAGCACGTTCTCCGCAACTCACTGATCCCGATCGTCACCCTCTTCGGTCTCGACTTCGCGGCCGTGCTGGGCGGAAGCGCGATCCTGACCGAAACGGTCTTCGACCTGAAGGGCGTCGGCTACTACGCTGCACAGTCCGTGCAGAGCCTCGACCTCCCGCCGATCATGGGCGTGACGATCTACGCCACCTTCTTCATCGTCCTCTTCAGCGTGCTCGTCGACCTCCTGTACGCCTGGCTCGACCCGCGCATCAGGCCGACCTAGTGGCCCGCCCGGCCCCCCTCGCCGGCGCCCGGCCCGCGATCACGCGGCGCGCTGGGGCGTCCTCAGTCGCGCCCATAGCTTCCGCTATGGGCGCTCTCGCAAGCGCCGCAGGCGCGAGCGCCATTCCATCGCTTGGTGCTCGCGACCCGGGCATCCGGCAGGGGAACCGGACGGACCACTAGATGGCCGAACGCCTCGTCGAGGTCAAGGACCTGAAGGTCCACTTCGCCACCGAGGACGGGATCGTCAAGGCGGTGGACGGCGTGAGCTTCGAGCTCGACCGCGGTGAGGTGCTTGGGATCGTCGGCGAGTCGGGCTCGGGCAAGAGCGTGACCGCGATGACCCTGCTCGGCCTCACGAAGGACAAGAACACACGCTTCGAGGGAGAGGTCCTCTACAAGGGTCGCAACGTGCTCGAGATGAACGAGGACGAGCTGCAGGAGGTCCGCGGAAACGAGATGTCGATGATCTTCCAGGACCCGATGACCTCGCTGAATCCGGTCTACACAGTCGGGGCCCAGATCTGCGAGGCGATTCAGATCCATGAGCGTGCCGACAAGCGTCAGGCGCGCAAGCGTGCGATCGACCTGCTGCGCCAGGTCGGGATTCCGAACTCCGACTCGCGCGTCGACAACTTCCCGCACGAGTTCTCGGGCGGCATGCGCCAGCGCGCGATGATCGCGATGGCGCTCGCGTGCAACCCGGACGTGCTGATCGCCGACGAGCCGACGACGGCGCTTGACGTAACGATCCAGGCGCAGATCATCGAGCTGATCGACCGGCTGAAGGACGAATTCAACTCGGCGGTGATCCTGATCACGCACGACCTCGGGGTCGTGGCCGACGTCGCGGACGAGATCATCGTCATGTACGCCGGCCGAGTCGTCGAGCGCGCGCCCACGCGGAAGCTCTTCTACGACCCGCAGATGCCGTACACCTGGGGCCTGCTCGGCTCGATCCCTCGCCTCGACCGGCCGAGGCAGGAGCGCCTGCACTCGATCAAGGGCACGCCGCCGTCGCTGATCCGGGCGCCGACGGGCTGCAAGTTCCGGCCGCGCTGCCCGCACGCTTTCGACAAGTGCATGGAGGAACCGGACCTGGAGAACCGCGTCGAGGAACCGGGCCACCTCGACCGCTGCTGGCTTTCCGTGGCTGACAAGCGACGCCTGCGTGAGGCGACGCTCGCGGGCGACGAGGAGGCCGCGTGAGCTCGAGGAACGGCCGCGATCCCCTGGTCGAGGTGCGGGACCTGAAGAAGTACTTCCCGATCCGGAAGGGGCTGCTCCAGCGCGAAGTTGGACGCGTGCACGCGGTCGACGACGTGACCTTCGCGGTGCGGGAGGGGGAGACGCTCGGGCTGGTCGGCGAGTCCGGCTGCGGCAAATCCACCCTCGGGCGGACGATCGTCCGCCTGCTCGAGCCGACCGACGGAGTCGTGGTCTTCGAGGGCCGCGACATCTCCAGCCTCGGCGCGCGCGCGTTGCGGCCGCTGCGGCGGGAGATGCAGATGGTCTTCCAGGATCCCTACGCGAGCCTCAACCCGCGCAAGCGCGTGGGCTCGATCATCGGCACCCCGCTCAAGATCCACGGCGTCGAGAAGTCGAAGCGGCGCCAGCGCGTGCAGGAGCTGCTCGAGACGGTCGGCCTCTCGCCCGAGCACTACAACCGCTTTCCGCACGAGTTCTCCGGCGGGCAGCGCCAGCGGATCGGCGTCGCCCGGGCGCTCGCGTTGCGGCCGAAGCTGATCGTCGCGGACGAGCCGGTCTCGGCCCTCGACGTCTCGATCCAGTCCCAGATGCTGAATCTGCTGGACGACCTCCAGAAGGAGCTCGATCTCACCTACATCTTCATCGCCCACGACCTCGGGGTCGTGCGCCACGTGAGCAATCGGATCGCGGTGATGTACCTCGGAAAGCTCGTCGAGCTCTCGCCGGCGGAGGAGCTGTACCAGCGGCCGATCATGCCCTACACCGAGGCGCTGCTCTCGGCGGTGCCGATCCCGGACCCGGACCTGAGCGCCAAGCGCGAGCGCATCGTGCTCCAGGGCGACGTCCCCAGCCCGATCAACCCACCCTCCGGCTGCCGCTTCCATCCACGCTGCCGCTACATGACGGACATCTGCCGGGAGGTCGAGCCGCCGCTGACGGACTATGGCAACGGCCACCTGGCCGCCTGCCACCACCCGCTCAACGTGGACAAGGCGACGCTCGAGCGGGCAACGGTCTTGAGGCGCCATACCCCTGGGGCGGCGGACGAGCGGGCGAAGCCTGAGGAGCCCGGGAAGGAAGAGGCCAGGCCGATCCCTCGATCGGGGTAAGAC
>WNGA01017363.1_pt1 | contig 13888 bp, 14 predicted proteins | sample 5400061 | NCBI WGS metagenome assembly WNGA01 (sample SAMN13153366, study PRJNA577476) | soil metagenome | isolation source: 100 cm soil or saprolite under grassland replicate 2 | place: USA:California | collected 2016-06-15 | reverse complement strand
AATTCTCGCAGGATTGTTAGGTGGGCTGGCGATATTTATAAAGTTTCCTGCTGCCTTTTTTGTGATTGGCGGTGCGCTGGGATTGGCGCTATCACGTTTTACATTGCGCGATTTACTGTGGAATGTTCAGGTGTGGATCATCGCGTTGATGGGTGCGTTGCCTGCATCGATGTATCTGGTGTATGGGATTTTTATCCGGGGCGACTTGGCTTCGCAGTTCAAAGGACGTTTCGTCCCTGCGTTGCTACTAAATCCCTATAACTATCTCCAGTGGGAAACAAAAGCGAACATGGCGGCAGGCGGGATTTTTATCATGCTCGGCTTGCTCGGATTCTTCCTTATAAAGGATAGGCATCTACGGATTTTCTTATTTGGACTGTGGGGTTCCTATATTCTGTTTGGGCTTTTCTTTGATTACCACATCGCGACGCACGACTATTATCATTTGCCACTTATTCCCATCGTGGGGTTGTCGCTGGCACCGCTTGGGGACTGGTTTTTTGCGCGTTTAACGGAAACGTCTCCCCAGGGTTGGATGAAGAGCGCTGTGTACCTCATCCTGGTCTATGGATTGTTCTCTGTTATCTGGGATGTTCGCAATCAAATGAAAGCCGTAGATTATCGTCCTGAGGCTGTGATGTGGCAACAGATCGGCGAGCAATTTGATGAAGAAACGCGCGTCATCGCCTTGACTCAGGATTATGGTTCGCGCCTGCAATATTGGGGCTGGCGGACAGCCTCCACCTGGCCCTACACAGGAGATGTAGGTTATGCCAATATGCGTGGGGGAGTTTTTTCTTTCGATGACTTATTCAACAAGTATTCTTCAAAAATGCGTTATTTTCTTGTGACGGATTTCGATGAATTCAATCGACAGCCAGAACTCAAAGAACGTTTAGTTAGCTCCTATCCTGTTTCGTTTCAGGGTGATGGATATTTGATCTTTGATCTGAAGAGCTCAACCCAGCAGGATACAAACGGATCATGACCTCGCCTGAGCTTTCCATCGTCATCCCCGCCTACAATGAAGAGACTCTGATCGTAAACACTTTGGATGGTTTGAAAACATATCTATCAGCACGCTCAGAGCAATACGAGATCATCGTTGTGGATGATGGAAGTCAGGATAAGACTGTCATGTGCATTGAGGATTGGAAGAAAATCAACGGTGTGAATCTGCACTTATCATCGAAGACTTTTTGAACGCTTTGCGAAATGGCTATGATCTTGCAATTGGCTCACGAGTTTTACCTGGCTCACAAGTGAAAGGTGTGCCTATCGTCCGCTATGCTTCTGGGCAGATTTTTTCGTGGATGGTACAGGCTGTATTATTCTCAGGCTTGCCAGATACGCAGTGCGGGTTCAAAAGTTTTAAGTCAGTTGCGGCAAAAGAAATTTTCCGTCGCTTGACCATTGACGGGTTTGGCTTTGACGTTGAGATGCTCTTCATAGCGCGCAAGTTAAAGCTGGCGATTCAGCCTGTCCCTGTGCGTATGATCGATCACCGCCATCGCAGCCGAGTTCGCTTGGTGGTTGACTCATTCAAAATGTTTGCGAATCTGTTCATGGTTCGCTGGAACGATTTGCAGGGCAAGTACAACTAGGAGATTCGCAGATTGTCTTTTGATTACCATTCCGTCGCCGGTGATTATCAGTATCGGGCTCTGCATTCCGGGCATCCGATGCAGCGCTTCTGGCATCGCGGCAAACTAACGATGATCGACCAGTTGATCCGCCCGCACTTGGAGGCTGGTTCGCGCCTGCTAGAGATCGGATGTGGAGCAGGCAACCTGCTTTTACAGGCTACCGTGCCTGGAAGTTTTCCGGTCGCGCTGGATTTATCTATGCAGGCGCTGACGTTTGTGCGCTCTCGTTTGGAAGAAGCAAATTCAGGTGCTGAAACGCCAAGCGGATTTGCCTGTACGCAGGCGATTGGGGAATCTCTCCCGTTGAAAGATGAAAGCTTTGATTGTGTTTTGATGTCAGAAGTAATCGAGCATCTCGAAGCGCCGCAAATTTCCATCCGAGAGGCAGCGCGCGTGCTTTGTCCCGGTGGACGACTCCTGATCACGACGCCAAACTATCGCAGTTTCTGGCCCCTGATGGAATGGGCTGTAGACCGGTTGAATATGGCTCCCAAGATGGAATCGGGATTAACCATAGAATATGCTGGTTCTATTTATAATCTAAGTCCGTTCTTATCCCTGGTTTCGGCAGAAGGGGCAAAGCGCCAGTTGCAACGCGAACTGGATGGGCATTCCGCGTTGGGTATGATCCTGGTGGCGGTCGCGGTAAAACCCTGAGTTTTGACGGGACTATGAAAGATTTACCTCATAGCATGCAACAAAGATTTTCTGAAGAAAGGCTTCTCAGGATAGCTCTTTCTTTCGGTATTTTTGCTACACTGATCGCCCTGGCTATGTATGCCTATCTTGGAATATTCTCGCGTTATGGGAGCGATGACTACTGCCTCTCTGCTTTTTTCTTGCAGGGAAATCTCATCAACGCAATGGTTCAGCGCTATATGGTCTCAACCAGCCGATATACCAATATCATCTTTATCGGCCTCGCTGACAAGTTCTTTGGATGGTATAACGTAGCGATCCTGCCTGCTTTGATGTTGACCCTGTTTGCGTGGGGTTTGTATCTGTTCATAAAAGAAACTGTAGAAATGCTTCGATTGGAATGGAACCGTGGGATGGTTTTCTGCCTGTCTCTTTTGGTTGTCTATTTTTCGGTCACACAAGCTCCCAATCTGTATGAAACATTATATTGGCGTGCTGGCATGACCTCTCATTTTGCGCCGCTGGTGTTTATTCCATTTTTTGGCACGTTTTTATTGGGGCAGATCAGAAAAGTTCAAGAACGCTCTCCCTCTCTTTGGGTCCAAGCCGCATGTTTACTTATTCCTTTTGTGATTGGTGGTCTATCAGAACCTCCCACCGCGCTGATGATCACAATGCTTGGCTTGGCAGTTGGTGCCACGTTATGGTGGAGTGACGTTCGCTATCGCAGACCCATTTTGATCCTTTTGTCATGGTCACTGGTAGGGGCATTAGCTGCATTGATTGTCATGGCTGTAGCCCCTGCCAACTCGCTTCGAATGCAAACTGCGCCTCCGGGTTTCGCGGAACTGCTTTCGAGAATCATTTACTATCCGTCTTACTTTATCGTTGATACATGGCATGCTTTTCCTGTGCCTACGCTGATTTCTATAGCTGTGCCAGCACTGCTTTTCTATGTAAAATATACCTATTCTTCCCAGAATATTTCAAGGGAAACGCGCAATCGTCTTGGAATTCTTGTGATCGTTGTATTGTTGTTGACTTATCTTCTTATTGCCTCCGGTTTTGCACCGAGCGCCTATGGTCAATCATACCCAGTTCCGCGCGCCCGTTTTATTGGCAGAGTTCTGCTGACGGTTGCCTTAATCATGGAAGGGGTACTGCTTGGCACTCTGGCTTCACAATTAAGAACAAATCTTTCTCACCCAGCGGTTCTTCCTGGGTTCGCGACGTTCGCACTCATTATTCTGATGCTCTATCCATTCCGAACTGCGTGGCGACTTTTTGGAGAAATCCCTTTGTATCAAGAACGTGCTGCAGCATGGGACTCGCGTGAGTCTGAAATCAAAGCACTTAAAGCAGAAGGTGAAAAAGAGTTGGTTGTCCGATTTTTATCCTCGGAGCGATTGCAGGATTTAGGCGATCACACAGGTTTTCGATTGAACCGTTGCGCGGCAGCGCTTTACGGAGTGGATTCGATTGTGGCTGTGCCTATGAAGGACAAATAATATGAGTGAACTGACACCGATTCTGGTCACAGGCACACATCGCGGTGGAACAACATGGGTTGGAAAGATGCTCGCGGCCGATGCACTGACTGCCTATATCAGCGAGCCCTTGAATGTGTTGCATCGTCCCGGCGTTTTTCGAGTCAAGGTCAATCATTGGTATCAATATGTGTGCGAAGACAATGGGCATGAATATCTTCCGGCATTCCAGGAACTGCTGGAGTTTGACTATCACCTTTGGGCTGAGATCCGCTCGCTTCGTTCCCGAAAAGATTTCTTACGCATGGGGCGCGATTTCCTGATCTTTTACAATGGCTTGATGCGCGGTCAGCGTGCCTTGCTCAAGGATCCGTTCGCGGTGTTTTCCACGCCCTGGTTTGCCAAACATTTGAATGCAAAGGTGGTCATCACCGTTCGTCACCCCGCAGCGTTTGCCAGTAGCCTGAAAAGACTCAACTGGCTGTTTGATTTTCAGAATTTGCTGGATCAGCCTCTGTTGATGCGCGATCATTTGGAACATTATCGAGATGAGATACAAGCCATCAAATCAGAGGATGTCATTGGGCAGGCGGCCCTGCTTTGGAAGATGATCTACTGCTCGGTCCACGCGACCCGCGAGCTGAATCCCGATTTCATTATCGTTCGCCACGAAGACCTTTCCCGCGATCCGATCTCTGGATATCGCGACCTGTATCAATCGCTTGACCTTGAATTTACGCCGCGCGTGGAAAAAACAATTTTGAACTCCAGCAGTTCTGAAAACCCGGTTGAGTTATCGCGCAAAAAGGTCCATGGATTCAAACTGGATAGCCGCGCAAATATTGACGTTTGGAAAAAACGGTTATCAGTCGAAGAAATTGGCCGTATCCATAAAATGACAGAAGAAATTTCTGCACACTATTATTCAGATGCGGAGTGGTAGACACCACACGCATTGCACAGGAGATTGAAAATCAATGAACAACAAAGCAAATTCCATTCATCGTGATTTGAAACAGGATGATCTTATCGTCGTCGCGGGAGCAGGCGGATTTATTGGCGGTTCGCTGGTACGTTACTTCCATGACTTGGGCTATACCCGTATCCGCGCCGTAGACAAGAAACCATTGAGCAACTGGTATCAGCGCATTGCGGGTGTTGAGAATCTGTGTTTGGATTTAAGTAAAAGCGAATCCTGTGTCCGCGCGGTGGAAGGTGCGGTTGAAGTTTATAACTTGGCAGCCGATATGGGTGGGATGGGGTTCATCGAACGCTTTCGGGTGGAATGTATGCGTTCCTCGCTCATCAACACCCACATGCTCGAATTTATGGCGCGTTTCCATAACGTCTATGGACCGAATGGCACCTGGGATGGTGGGCGCGAAAAAGCCCCGGCTGCGATCTGCCGTAAGGTGATCCAAGCCAAGGATAGCGGAACGAATGAAATTATGATTTGGGGCGACGGTACGCAGACGCGCAGCTTCACTTATATTGAAGATTGCGTGCGGGGAATTGATATGATCGTCCATTGCGATGAGCTGGTTGCCACGCCCATTAATCTTGGTTCGAGTGAATTGATCTCTGTGGATCATTTGGTTGGTCTTGCCGAAGAGATCGGCGCTGTAAAGCTTAACCGCAAATACGATCTGACCGCACCAAGAGGTGTGGCAGGACGCAATAGTGATAATACGTTTATCAAGCAGGTATTTGATTGGGAGCCGTCTACACCCTTCAAGGAAGGCTTGACCAATACCTATCGCTGGATCGAGGGACAATTCTACGCGCGCAAATCAGGCGAGCGCGTAGTCGAAGATACCTTTTAGTTTGCATAGAACGTCCCGACACTTGCACCCGATTTGCCAAGCAAATCGTGCGTTCGGTGCAGTGCAGGTGAGGTTTCCTTGAAAAAAATTCTCGAGCTGTATGAACCTTCGGGACGGTACATAACATCAGTTAATTAGAAGGTGAGGAGTTTTCGTAGTCTGAGACGAAACTTCCAAGGTAGCCAGGAATATAATAGCTTTCGCGTAATCATTCTCAGTCGCAGCCAGGAAAGCCAACTTCCCCCTTCGCGTTGCAGAACCCGCAGCATGTCCGGGTAACAGCGGTCGTCATTGACGATGGTTTTGCCCGCCTCGTGGATGCGGAATTTTGCCCAGCGTTTGGGAACATATAGCAATTGCGACACTTTCGCAAGACGTACCCAAAGGTCGTAATCGAAACTAAAAAACAGGGAAAGGTCGAGCGGACCCACCTGACGCCAGAGGTCTGCGCGAAAGAATGTTGTGGCTTGAGGAATGTGCACGGAACCGCGCAGCATTTGCTGGTAGCTCGTCTGCTTTGAGCCGAACTTACCGACAGTTTCTCCAGCATCATCGATCAGATCTGTGTCACCGTAGACCATTCCGACTTCAGGATGACTTTTCAAGATTGCGACTGCTTCAGAAACTGCGTTTGGGAAATAAATGTCATCGGAATTCAACCAGGCGAGTATTTCACCTGTCGCGCGCGAAAAGCCTTTATTCAGCGCGTCCGCATGACCCTTGTCCTTCTCCGATACCCACCAAGTTAGGCGATCTTGATATTTCTTGATGACTTCCACGCTTTGGTCTTTTGAGCCGCCATCCACAACAATGTATTCGATGTTGGGATAGTCTTGTTCCAGGACCGAACGGATCGAAGCCTCCAGGAATTGACCCTGATTGTAAGACGGCGTGATGATGGAAACTTTTGGGAGATTGGAAAGTGAGTTCATAGATAGTAAGAAAAATTATAGCATCTTAATCGGAGTCCAAAGTCTTTGCGTAGCACCCCTGTGGGGCCAGACTTTGGCGCACAGCTACGCTAATTAGGCACTACCGCTTGTCTCATAATTTACTAAACTTTTGGAGCAAATTGCAGGCTGGATTTCGCATGTCCAGTTTAGATAATTATGCGGCACTCTGTAAAGTTTGCTATGCAAAGATTCTGCACGCCATGTAAATGGTTTTTCGCAAATCCTATATAATTAGACGGCTCAAACCTGTCTGGAATGCTGGAGTCCAACGACTCCTGTCGTTGGAAAGATAAAAAGATGCATTGGCTATTTTCTCCTCCCTCCATTGATGATCTTGTTCGATTGCTGAAAGCCTGGCGGTTCTGGTCAGTTGGCGCGCTGGTCGGCGCGTTGATTGGCGCCGCGATTTACTACATCGCTCCGCCTCCTTATCGGGCTCACGCAACGGTCCTTGTGGATTTCAATCTTGAGCAGGCCTGGCCGCAGGAAACAGATCGCCAACAATTTTATTATCTCGAACGTGAGACGCGTAAGCTCGAGGAGATCGCCTGGTCTGATATGGTGATGGAGATGGTGGTTGAGGCAAACCCAGATGTCACCCTTCAGGAATTGCGGAACGGCAAGCTGACTCTCAGCCAGCCTGCCGATGGCGGTTGGCATTTCTATGCCGATGATAAAAACCCGGAACGCGCCGCAGCGCTCGCTTCTACATGGTCAAAAGTATTTGCCGAGCAAGTCCATTTTCGAAAAGGGACGACAGACGGACCCAATTCATTTATCGAAGCCAGGCAGACACAGGTCGCGCAATCCCCCAGAGATCGCAGCATATCTCTGGGAACATATCTCTTTGTGGGCGCGATTGTTTTTTTGGCGATCGGTTCGTTATTTGTCTTGTTTTTCTCGCTCACCCCACCCCTTCGCGAAGCACCCAAATGGGGCTCCCATTTGGGAGAGAGGCAAAAGCCCGAATGAAAGACTCTTTGCGCCTGAGGTTGTCCGAAACTTCTGTGGCTAAAATCACGCGCTTTCTATGGGGCGCGGCACTATTCACTTTACCTATTACCAGTTTTCGTTATTTCCCGTTTTTGGGAGATTCCACTTATGTTCGGCCGCTATCGCTTTATCCGATTGCGTTACTATTTCCACTTTTATTCATTCAACTTGCACAGGGCAAAACATCTATTCCACGCGCCGGAGCACTGACTCCGCTTCTTGGGTTTGTGCTCATTGCTTTAACAGCGACCAGCCTTGGGATTCTGCTTGACCCGCTTCCATTGCGCGGACAGGAATATTTCGGGCGTGTCATCCGTGCCTGGGCAACGCTGGTGATCGGCCTATCCTTTTTTGTCGCGGCAGCGTGGATGAATCGTAATGAAGATGATTTACGATTTTCTCTCAAATGGCTGCTAGCTGGTTTTGTATTGGATATTTTATGGAGTGGCGTGCAGTCACTTGCATTTTATACCCCGCTGCTTAAGAAAGTGACGGTCACACACTGGCAGCGCGCCTTTTCCATGCGCGAACTGGTAAAGACCAATCGGGTCTCTGGAATGGCGTACGAACCGGCGTGGCTGGCAGGGCAAATCGCGACCGTGTATTTGCCTTGGCTATTTGCATCGCTCCTGACGCGATGGCGCCTCACGCGTTTTAAATGGCTGGAGATAATCCTGTTGGGATTGGCGGTACTGCTGTTGCTTGCGACGTTTTCACGCGGCGGTTTGCTCACCGTTGTTGGCGCGTCTGTATTGACATTTCTTTTGGTTGGCCGCCCGGAATTGAACGTTGGATGGAATTGGTTTGTTTCAGGATTTCAACGTGGAAACAATTGGCTCCTGCGTGTAGGTGTGATTGTCCTCTTCCTTGGCGCACTTGCAGGCGCAGGTTTGTTCCTGAGTCAAAAAGGATATATTACACGCTTGTTTAGCACACGAGCCGAAAACCTTGCAGACTTCGTCATCGAAAATTCTGCGGGAGCACGCGCAGCCTATACCTTTGGCGCTTGGGGTGCCTATGAAGAGAGTCCGGTCACAGGCGTGGGACTCGGCGCGAGTGGTTTTTATATTTACGATCATTTACCCGACTGGGCACTGACTACTGTGCCTGAGATCGCGCGTCAACTCAGCCCTGAAAACCGTTTGTTTCCGAACCCCAAAAATTTATACGTGCGTCTGTTGGCAGAGACGGGTTTGATTGGCTTCTTTGTATTTATCGCATTCCTGTTTTTTGTGCTGGGTGATTCACTCAATGCTTTAAAATCTAAAACGTCTTTTGGACGTTATCTTGGCATTGCTGGGATATTCTCATGGTTTGCGATTGCGTTATATAACATCACACAAGACTCGTTTGCCACACCCAATCTCTGGATCAATTTCGGCATTCTTGCAGGGATGACAGCATTCAAAGGGGGGCTGGAAAAAATTACTTACTCGCTGGAAACGCCGCCGGGGACGGCGGCTGAGCAATTGGAGCCATCATGATTGTACTTTCCGTTGGAATGCCGCGCGCAGGTTCAGGCTGGCACTACAACCTTGTCCACGAGCTAATGAAAACAACAGGTTGTGCGGAGGCGCGCGATATTCGTGAACGCTACCGTTTGCAAAACATATTAACGGAAGTCAATTGCAATATCGGCGTTCTGTCTGCACGCAGACTAGCACTGGTGGCTTTGCCCGCGCTGGTGGGGAATACGTTCGTGATCAAAGCCCATGCAGGACCAACCTCTGCGTCACGCCTCCTGCAACGCCTGGGCTTGTTGCATATCACATACATTTATCGTGATCCGCGTGATGCCATGCTCTCCGCCTATGATTATGGTCAGCGGGCAATCAAAAAGGGACGCCCAAATGCCTTCTCACACCTGGCAGATTTTCAGAAGAGCGTTGATTTCATCATGGAGTACATCCATATCTGGGAGAAGTGGATGAAGGAGAAGAATGTGCTCATCGCCCGCTATGAAGATCTATTGACTGATTACGATAACGAGGTGGCGCGTCTGGTTGGATTCCTCAAATTAAACGACAGCAGGGATGAGGTCCAGAAAGCAATCGATCATTATCGTCCCGGTGCGGCAGAGGGGCGGCAAGGTCTTCATTTCTTCAAAGGCAAGATCGGGCGATTCCGTGAGGCCTATCCTGCTGAGGAGCAAGCGATCCTTAGGGATAGACTTGGTTCATATTTACAGCTTATGGGGTATGAAGTGTGAGTTAGTAAACGCTCTGTAAGCAATAGCGGGGTTTTCCTTAATCATTTTCGGGTATCATTACCCTATGCGTCGATTTGAAACTCCCTATGTCGCTGACTGGTTTGCCGCTTCCTTGCGTTGGATGGTACTGGTCAGCCTGGTCATTGCCCTGACTCTGCGAGGTCAGCTAGATGCCATCCCGTTCTGGCCGCTGACCTTTATTTTCATCTGGAATACCATCATGAGCCTGCTGGCAGTGTTCAGCGTCAGAGTGAGTTTTTTCCACCGGCAGATCGTCCTGATCATAGATGTTCTCCTCGCGGCTGCGTTTTTCTGGCTGCAAAGCCGCCAGGGCAGCACGCCCAGCTGGATAGGACTGATCCCCATTCTCACTGGTGCGGTCTATTTTGAAGCTCTGGGGGCATTTATTGTGGCACCACTATTTGCGATCTGGCAATATGTGATCGGCTATGGTGTTTTTTACAGCAACCTGACTTTGTTTCGTGAGATTGGTATGACATTGCTAGCTGGCCTCCTATTCGGAGTTGGTGGCCATTTTGTGATGAGACGCCTGCGCACGTCGCGCCAGACGAAGCTGGATGTGGAGGAACGCAACCGTCATATGGAGAGCGAGCGTATGCGCGCCATTTATGAGTTGAGTTCTACACTCACCGCGACGCTCAGTTATCGGCGCGTGCTCGATTCTGCTCTGGACCTTGCCTATACCGCGCTGAATCCCAATCCTGACCCTCATGAACCCGACCTAGACGAACGACTTGTTAGCGCGGTTTTTTTGTTCCGCGATCACGAATTGCGGATTGGTTCGGCGCGTCGATTCACCAATGCTGATCTACGAATCAAGCTGGAGGGTAATGAAGGCATCCTCAAGAAATTACTGGATGGAGGGGACGCGATCCTGACAACGGACATCGGCTACGATCCAGAACTGGGGCGCATTATCGCGCTACGGGCATGTTCCTCCGCTTATTGTTTCCCCTTAAGAAGCGGATTCAACGTTTACGGTGCGATGCTGTTTGCCCACCCCGACCCGAATTATTTTGCGAAGGAGCGCCGCGGCTTGCTGGATATTATCGGGCGCCAAGCAGTGATCGCAGTTCAGAACGCGCGTTTGTATCAGGATTTGGTCGAGGAAAAAGAACGTATGATTGAAGTTCAGGAAGAGGCGCGCAAGAAACTGGCGCGTGACCTGCATGATGGTCCCACACAATCGGTCGCGGCGATGGCGATGCGGATTAATCTTGCCCGGCGCATCATGGCAAAGGATGTCAATGAAGCGACAAATGAACTGGTGAAAATCGAGGAGCTGGCGCATCGCACAACCAAAGAAATCCGTCACATGCTGTTCACGTTGCGCCCGCTGATCCTGGAGTCACAGGGCTTGAATGCTGCCCTGCAGGCGATGGCAGAGAAATTACGTGAGACATACTCTCTGAATGTGATCATCAATGTGGATGAAAATACACTTAAAGACATGGAAATGGGCAAGCAGGGTGTGATCTTTTATATCATCGAAGAGGCCACGAACAACGCCCGCAAACATGCCAACGCTCCACATATTTGGGTACGGCTCCGGCCATTTGAAACAGGCATTGCATTATTGGAAATCGAAGATGATGGACTTGGTTTTGACGTCGCGGCCGTGAACAAATCCTATGATAAGCGCGGGAGTCTGGGCATGGTCAATCTGCGCGAGCGCTCCGAACTTGTCAATGGGTTGCTCAACATCGATTCCGCGCCAGGAAATGGGACGCGCGTGCAGGTCTATATTCCACTTACCGAAGAGGCTGCAGACCGTTTGCATCACGCGCAGGTGTAAATTACTTTGAGTTGAATAGCTGAAATAAAATCGGCTTTGCACTTATTACCGCCCGTGCCCGATGGCTGAGGCGGTTTTCGCCCCATTAATGTATAATCCACATCAGAAGAGGTTTGAATATGGAAGAAATAACTATTCGAATCAAGGATCAAAAGAAAGCACAGACACTTATAGACTTTCTCAAGTCCCTAGATTTTGTCGAAACTGTTATTGAGAAAGAGTTGTCCGGAGTCAGCGATTCAAACACACCTGATGAGGAAAACGAATTCTTCGGTATGGCAGGTTTATGGGAGGGACGCGACATCTCGTTGAAAACTATTCGTGAGCAAGCGTGGCCGTATCGCGCATGATCCTCTGTGACACAAACATCCTAATTGAGTTTTACAAGGGCAATTCAATAATCATCGCGGAATTGCACAAGATTGGGCTGCCTGATCTAGCTGTTTCCATAATCACTACCGGTGAATTATTGTATGGGGCTAGAAACAAAGTCGAATTATTGAAGATGCAAAAACATTTGGCTTTATTGAAGCAAATCTCATTGGATGAGGAGATTTCCAATCGTTTTCTAGGTTTACTGGAAGAATTTGCTTTGAGCCACAAGTTGAGCCTGCCCGATGCGTTAATTGCCGCAACTGCACTTTCTCAGGATCTCCCGATTTACACGCTCAACATAAAGGATTTTAAATTCATTCCAGATATTAAGTTTCATAAATAATTTATTCTTGTGTAAAGAATTTCCTCAAAACCCCTTTCGCATTTATCACCGCCCGTGCCCGATGGCTGAGGCGGTTTTTTTCATCCATGGAAAGCTCTGCCATTGTTTTCCCCAAATCAGATAATAGAAAAATAGGATCATAACCAAACCCGCCTGTGCCACGTTCTTCGGGGATGATCTCGCCTTCGCAAAAACCTTCGGTGAGATGCGTTTCACCGTTTGGGACGGCAATGGCAATCGTGGCATGGAAGCGCGCTGTCCACGGACGAGGTTTGTCCTGGAGATTCTGTATTAAATAGGCGCGGCGATCTTTGTCGGAGAGTTTCTCACCATTTGAGGAACCATACCGCGCAGAGTACAAACCTGGCGCGCCACCGAGCATGTCTACTTCAAGACCTGAGTCGTCGGCGAGGGAGATCAGCCCACTGGCAGCAGCAAAGGCCAGCGCTTTTTTCGTCGCGTTCTCGGCGTAGGTGCGGCCATCTTCGATGACCTCGAAGTCGAGGTTAATTTGTGCAGGTGTGACAAGTTCAATCCCTGTATCCTTGAGCAGGTCTTGTAGTTCTTTGACTTTGCCTTGGTTGTTGGTGGCGATGAGGAGTTTGTTCATAAAAGTGATGCTTCGCGCTTCGACTACAGGACAGAAGAGCACTGCCCACGGGGCTCCGCTCAGCGTGATGTTATCTTTTTAATTGCCCATTGCGCATGTTCGCGGACCATGGGTTCTTCATGGTTCAACGCATTTTGCAGAACAGGCAGATCAAGCATACCTCCGGTGTTACCGAGTGCGACCGCGACATTGCGCAGGTAACCGCGTTGCTTGGCGCGTTTAATGGGACTTCGCTTAAAGCGTTGATTAAACTCCTGCTTTGAAATAGTCAGTTCATCGATCAAGGAATGGAGAGGTGTTTTATCTCCAAAAGAAGGGTCGCCTTCGTCAGCAAATCGATTCCAGGGGCAGACCATCTGGCAGATGTCGCATCCGAAAACCCAATTTCCAACCTTTTCACGCAGTTCAGTTGGAATGTCTTCTTTGAGTTCGATGGTGAGATAGGAAATGCAGCGGGTCGCGTCGATGGTGCGATTTGGAAGGATACAGTCCGTAGGGCAGGCTTCGATGCAGCGCATGCAGGTGCCACAGTGATCGGTGAGGAAAGGTGCGTCAGGTTCGAGTTGTAGATCGAGAAGGACTTCTGAAAGCAAAAAGTAGGAGCCATGCTTTGGGTTGATGAGACAGGTGTTCTTGCCAATCCAGCCGATGCCAGCGCGTTGGGCGAGATCTCGTTCAAGGATGGGACCTGTATCGGTATACCAACGGTTCTTTACCGGACCTCCAACCTGCCCCTCGATAAATTGAACGAGTTCTTTCATCCGCGCAGGCAGAACCTCGTGATAATCGTCACCCCAGGCATAGGAGGCGACTTGACCTCGCATCGCCCCCGCTTCGACTTCGCTGGCGCTCCGCTCCCTCTGCGAGGACTCACCTGCACTCGATTTGCCTAGCAAATCGTGCGGTGCAAGTGTCGCAGCGCGATTAGGAGCGGAATAAGGAGTTGCCAGCACCAGAATGGATTTACATTCAGGAAGGATTTCGCGTGGGTTGG
>WNGA01008662.1_pt1 | contig 13892 bp, 15 predicted proteins | sample 5400061 | NCBI WGS metagenome assembly WNGA01 (sample SAMN13153366, study PRJNA577476) | soil metagenome | isolation source: 100 cm soil or saprolite under grassland replicate 2 | place: USA:California | collected 2016-06-15 | reverse complement strand
CGATGCCGCACGGCGCGCCTTCGGCCCTGCGCGCGGTGATCACCGCGACGCCCGAGGCGAGGTGCGTCATCGCTTCTCGAAAGAGGGTGTCGGTGGTTACTGCCATCGCTCGAATGCCACTGCGCCGTCCCTGCCCACGAGGCTATGCATGCAGTCGAGCTGCGGGTCGGTCGCCGGATGGTCGGTGCGCTGGTGGGCGCCGCGGCTCTCCTCGCGCGCCAGGCAGGCCGCGCCGATCAGGCGGGCGAGCGGGTACGGGTCGTCGCCCAGCTCGGCCAGCCCCTCGGCATCGCGGCGCAGGCCGGCGTGACGCCAGAGCGCCGCGCGCGTCTCCTCGCCGGGCGGCGCGGGCGCGCCGGGATCGAGGTCGGCGCCGGCGGCTCCGCTCATGGCCGGCTCGCCGCAGGCCGCGAGCGCCGCACGGCGGCCGAACACGATGCACTCCGCGAGCGAGTTCGAGGCGAGCCGGTTCGCTCCGTGCAGGCCGGTGCAGGCCGCCTCGCCGACCGCGTAGAGGCCCGGCACGCGCGCGCGCCCGTCGAGGTCGGTCGCCACGCCGCCCATCGTGTAGTGCGCCGCGGGGGCGACCGGCAGCAGGTCGCGGGCCGGGTTCAGGCCAACGTCGGCCAGCGCGGCCGCGATGTTCGGGAAGCGGTCCACCTCGACCTTCCGCATGTCGAGCCAGACGACGGCCTCGCCCGTGCGCTCGAGCTCGGTGTGGATGGCGAGCGCGACCTCGTCGCGCGGCGCCAGCTCGTCGACGAAGCGCTCGCCCTGCGAGTCGTAGAGGAGCGCGCCCTCGCCGCGCACCGCCTCGGTCACGAGGAAGCCGTCGCGGGGGCCCTCGAGGCGCAGCGCCGTCGGGTGGAACTGCATGAACTCGAGATCGGCGAGCAGGGCGCCCGCGTCGCTCGCGAGGCTCAGCCCGGCGCCGATCGCGCCGCGCGGGTTCGTGGTGCGCTGCCAGAGCGCGGCCATCCCCCCGGTGGCCAGGATCACGGCGCGCGCCGACAGCGCCAGCGGGCCGCCCTCGCGCGGGCGCACCGTGAGCCCAACGCAGCGCCCGTCGTCCGAAACGGCCAGCGAGCTGGCCGCGACCGGCTCGAGCACGCGGACGCGCTCGTTGGTGGCGGCGAGCGCGGACAGCGCGCGCGTGATGCGCCGGCCGGTCGCCGCACCGCCCGCGTGCACCACGCGCCGCCGCGAGTGGCCGCCCTCGAGGCCGAGGGCGAGGTTGCCGGTCCGGTCGGCGTCGAACTGCACGCCGAGCTCCTGAAGGTCGCGCACGCGCGCGGGCGACTCGTCGCAAAGCACGCGCACGGCGCTCGTCCGGGCGGCCTTCCGGCCGGCGGCGATCGTGTCCTCGGCGTGCTGCTCCGGCGAGTCGCCCTCGGCCAGCGCCGCGGCGATCCCGCCCTGCGCCCAGTAGCTCGCGGTCTGGGCGAGCGGCGAGCGGCTGACGAGCGCGACGCTCGCCCCCTCCGTCGCCGCGACGAGCGCGGCATAGAGGCCGGCGGCGCCGGCGCCGACAACGGCGACGTCGGTGCTGGAAGAGTCGTCCAAGGGCGCGCCGGTACCGTACCGGCGCCCATGCCGCCGTTCTTCCGCCACCCGGCGTCGCTTGATCACGACACCGGCTACGGCCACCCCGAGCGCGCCGACCGGATCCGCGCCATCGAGGCTGTGCTCGAGGGCCGCGACTGGCTCGGCTGGGAGCCCGTCGAGGCGCCCGCCGCGACCGAGGAGCAGCTGCTCCGCGTGCACCCGCGCGAGTACGTGGAGCTGGTACGGGCGAGAAGCGCGCGCGGCGAGGCCTTCGACATGGACACCCCCACGAGCCCGGGCAGCTACGAGGCCGCGCTGCGGGCGGCGGGCGGCGCCTGCGCGTTGGTGGAGGCGCTCCTATCCGGCGGCGAGCGCGCAGGCTTCTCGGCGCTGCGCCCGCCTGGCCATCATGCGGAGAGGGCCACGGCCATGGGCTTCTGCCTGCTCGCGAACCTGGCGATCGCCGCGCGACACGCGCTGGACGCGCTCGGCGCCGAGCGCGTGCTCGTCCTCGACTGGGACGTGCACCACGGCAACGGCACGAACGCGATCTTCCACGACTCGCGCGAGCTGCTGTTCGTGAGCATCCACCGGTTCCCGTTCTGGCCCGGCACTGGCCCGCTGGACGACGTGGGGGAGGGCGAGGGCGAGGGCTACTCGATCAATCTCCCGGTGCCGGGCGGGACGGGGGAGGCCGCGTTCCTGTCGCTGGTGGAGCACATCGTCGTGCCCGTCGCCCGCCACTACCGCCCGGACCTGATCCTCATCTCGGCCGGCTACGACGCCCACCGGGACGACCCGCTCGGCGGCCTCCGGCTCGAGACGTCGTCGTACGGCGGGATGTCGAGCCGCATGCGGGCGCTCGGCGACGAGCTGGGCGCGCCGGTCGGCGCCGTGCTCGAGGGCGGTTACGACCTGAACGCGCTGGCGAACTCGGTGGTCGAGACGATGGCCGCGCTCGGGAACGGCGTCGTGCCGCCCGAGCCCGCTCGCCATCCGCTCGCCGACGAAGCCGCCGCCGTGATCGGCCGCTACTGGGAGCTCTGAACGAGCTGCGGGTAGGCGCCCGGGTAGCGGCGGGCGAGCTGGCTCGCCTGGCGCTGGGCGCCCTCGGCGGTCGTGAACCGGCCCGAGTAGACGATCCACAGGCCTGAGCCGAGGTCGTAGGGGTCCGAGGGCATCAGCCCCGCCTCGAGGCCCTTCGAGCGCGCCTCCTTCGCCACGTTGAGCGCCGCGCGGCGGTCGCTCGAGGTGACGAGGATCACCGTGTGGGCGGTCACGCCCTTCGGCCAGCCGGGGACGCCGCGCTCGCGCGGGTGTGCCTTCTCCTTGTCCGCGGCCGCGTCCCGGTCGTCCTGCTTGGTGCCGCCGACCACCGCAGGCGCCTCGGGCGCGGTTGTGGTCGCGGTCGGCGGCGCGCCGCCCGTCGTCGTGGCGGCGCTCCCGCCGCCGCCGCCGTCGCTCGTCAGCTCCGCAATCGCGAAGCCGAACAGGCCGGACCCCAGGACGAGCACCGCGAGGAGGGCGACGAGCACGGCCGCAGGCGCCCGCGCGAGCGATTCAGCCAGCGAGCGCATCTTCGACGACCTGGAGGATCCCTTCGCGGCGGCGCTCCATCGGGAACGCGGTGAGGATGCGCTCGCGCGCGCGGGGCGCGGCGTCGGGGCCGAGCTCCAGCGCGCGCCGGATCCCCTCGGCCACCTCCCCGGGCGCCTGCGACTCGATCAGGACGCCCGCGTCGCCCACCACCTCGGGCATCGCCGTCACGTTCATCACGACCGGGACGCAGCCGGCGAGCATCGCCTCGGCCACCGCCAGCCCGAAGCCCTCGTGGCGCGAGGCCTGCACGTACACCGCGGCGCGCCTGTAGGCGGCGTGGAGGTCGTCGTCGGAGAGCCAGCCGGTGAAGTTGACGTTGTCGCCGGCGCGGGCGCGCAGCTCGTCGACCGAGCCGTCGAGCCACTTGCCGGCGAACGTGAAGCGCACGTCGGGCAGCAGGGCGGCCGCCTCCACGAACGGGAGCTGGCCCTTCTGCACGAGCGTCGTGCGGTCGATCGCGCCGACTGTGAGCGCCTCGCGCTCCTTGGCCGACGGCTCCTCGCCGAACGGGTCCGGCACCCCGTGGTGGATCACGCGCACGCGCGTCGGCGGAATCGGCGTGTTGCGCTCGATCTCGCTCAGGCTGTACTCGGAGTTGGTTGCGAGCCGCCGCGCGCGGCGCATGATCCAGCGGCTGGCCGCCCTCCGGATGCCGCCCTGCTGGTAGCCGTAGCCGATGTCCGGCATGTTCGCGGTGTCGAACCCGCCGACGATCATCACCGACGGCTTGCGCATGAGCCACGCCAGTGTGATCGGGAAGAAGGTGTGCCAGGACGCGAACCAGCCGAAGACGACGTCCGCGCGCAGGACGCCGCCGATCACCTTGACCGGGTTCGGCCAGCGGCCGGGCTGGTAGAGGTCCTCGACCTCGTAGCGCTCCGCCAAGATCTCGCGGTCGATCGCGACGAAGCTCGCCTTGCGGCTGTGCACGAAGAGGACCCGCTTGCGGCTCACGCGGGCACGGGCTCCCTCGCCTCGACGAAGGCCGCGTGCCACTCGGACAGCTCGAGCAGGCAGTACAGGATCGCCTTGTGGTCGGCGCGGCCGCGGCGGTGCTCGCCGACGAGACGGGCGGCGGCGCCCGGGTCGATCAGCGCCGCGAGCGCCGAGCCGGGCGCGTAACGGCGCTCGACCTCGCGTCCGAGCGAGGCGCGCAGCCAGTCGTCGTAGGGGGTGGCGAAGCCGTGCTTCCTGCGGTTCGTGACCTCGGGCGGGAGCAGCTGCCCGACCGCGCGTCGGTGGAGCCGCTTCGGCTGCCGCGGCCGGACGCGCCGGCGCGCGGGGATGCGCTCGACGAAGCGCATCAGCTCGAGGTCCAGGAACGGCACGCGCAGCTCGAGCCCGGCCGCCATCGACATCTTGTCGTTGCAGAGCAGGATCCCGTCCGGCAGGAACATGTGGGTGTCGAGGTAGAGCGCCTGGTCGAGCAGGCCCTGTCCCGGCACGTCGGCGAGGATCGCGCGCGCGGCGGCCAGCCGCTCCTGCTCGGCCTCGGCGCCGGCGCCGAGCAGGGCCGTGCGCGTGCGGGCGTCCGTGATCTCTACGAGGCGCAGCAGGCGCGCGGCGTCGCCGCGGCCGCCGATCAGGTGGGCCACGCGGCGGGCGCTCGCGGCGCGCGGCAGCGCCCGGGCGAGCGCCGCGGCGGGAGCGGCAGCGGCCGGCGGGACCAGCTTTAGCGGCTGGAGGAGCGCCGCCGCCTGGTGGCGCCCATAGCCGCCGTGCGGCTCGTCGGCGCCCTGGCCTGCCAGGACGACCTTCACGTCCTTCGCGGCGAAGCGCGAGAGCTGGAGCAGCGCCGGGGCGCTCGGGATTCCGCACGGCTCCTCCAGCCGCGGGACGGAGCGCGCCAGCTCGGTCAGGAAGTCCGTCTCGTGCATGACGGTGTCGCGGTGGTCGGTGCCGACGATCCGCGCGGTCTCCGCGGCGAGCTCGCGCTCGTCGAGCACGTCGCCGTGGCCGGGGAAGCCGATCGTGAACGTGGTCGGCGGCTCGGGCGCGCGGAGCTTCATGGCAGCGACGATTGCCGCGCTGTCCACGCCGCCCGAGAGGAAGGCGCCGTAGGGGACGTCGGACATCATGTGGCGCTCGACGGCGTCGGCGTAGCGTTCCGCGAGCTGGGCGGCGAGGTCGTCGTCGTCGGCCTGGAGGTGCTCGCCGGGAGGCTCGCGCCAACTGGTCACGCGCGGGGTTGCGCCCTCTTCGACCACAAGCACCGAGGCCGGCGGCAGCTTCTGGACGTTCTCGAACAGCGTCCGGGGCGACGGCACGAAGCGGCAGGCGAGGTAGTGGTCGAGTGCCACGCGGTCGACCCGTGCATCCGTGAGGCCCGCCCGGAGCAGCGCGCCGACCTCCGACGCGACCGCCAGCCGGCGCCCGTCGCTCCACCAGTAGAGCGGCTTCACGCCGAACGCGTCGCGGGCCGCGACGAGCCGCTGCTCGCGGTCGTCCCAGACCACGAAGGCGAAGATGCCGTTGAGGTGGCGCACGCAGTCCACGCCGTGCTCCTCGTAGGCGTGCACCACGACCTCGCTATCCGAGTTGGTAGCCCACCTATGGCCGCGCTGCTCGAGGCCGGCGCGCAGCTCGCGGTGGTTGTAGATCTCGCCGTTGACGATCGCGGTGACGCGGCCGTCCTCGGAGTCGAGCGGCTGGTCGCCGCCCGCGACGTCGATGATCGCCAGGCGCGTGTGGGCGAGCGCGACGGGCCCGATGCGCCTCAGCGCCTCGCCATCAGGACCGCGATGGCGCAGCGCCTCGACCATCCGCTCCGCCGCGTGCTGGCCCGACGTGCCGGCCGGATCGAGGATTGCGCCGATCCCGCACATGCCGAGCTGATGATGTCAGGGCGTTGTGACACTCGCGTCTGGAGCGGTGCGTTTTTGCGGCGCAGCATGCGTTCTCCAACGGCAGCACTCAAGGGGGAGGGCTCACATGCATCGCTTGTTCGGACGTTGTCACGCCGCACTGATGGAGGCCGGCCCGCGCCTGCGAAGCGCGCGCGGTCAGGGCACGGTCGAGTACGTCGCGCTGATCCTGCTCGTGGCGCTCGTGATGGCGGGCGTCGTGGCCGCGATGAAGGGCTTCAGGACCGACGAGGGCAAGGAGCTCGGCGACGTGATCCTCGGCAAGATCAAGGAGGCGGTCCGCAAGGTCCAGTTCTGATCTGAGAGGGTCCGCTCCGACGTTCGAAACGGAACAAGGAGCGGAGATGGCAGGCAGTCGAGAGGACGCAACTCTGATCGTGGAGCTGGCGAAGTGGGGGTCGATGATCGGGCTGCCGGAGGCGAGCCGGACGATCTTCGCCGACGACTTCGACCGTGACTCGGCCGAGGCCCTCGACCCCCACATCCAGACGGTCCTCGTGTTCCACGAGACCGTCGGCACGCTGGTGAAGAACGACCTCCTCGATCGCGACCTGGTACTCGACTGGCTCTGGGTCGCGGGCGCGTGGGACCGCGTGAGCCCGGCGGCCCTGGAGGCGCGCGCCCACGCCGGAGTGAAGGAGCTGTGGGAGAACTTCGAGGCGCTGGCGGGCTTACAGGGGTCAGACCCCTTGAGGGTTGGTTGAGGGTTCCAGGTGCGCCTCCTGCGACCATACGTCGCCTTGACGCGCGTTGATCGAGAGCTTCCCGTTGCCGTCTTCGACTCCGGGGTCGGCGGGCTGACCGTGCTGCACGAGTGCCTCGTGTCGCTTCCGCACGAGGACTTTCTCTATCTCGGCGACACCGCTCGCTTTCCGTACGGTGACCGCTCGGCGGACGAGCTGCTCCGCTTCGCGCGCGAGCTCGCGGGCATCCTGCTCGAGCGGGGCGCGAAGCTGCTCGTGGTCGCCTGCAACTCCGCCACCGCGGCCGCGCTGCCCGCGCTTCGCGAGGAGCTGGAGGGCCGGGTGCCGGTGGTGGGCGTCGTGACGCCGGAGTCGCGGCTCGCCGCCGCGGCAACGCAGAGCGGGCGGGTCGGGCTGATCGCCACGCCGGCCACTGTCGCGAGCGGTGCGTACGCGCGCGCTCTCGCCGAGGCGGCGCCGGCTGCCGAGCTTCACGCCGTCGCGTCCGCCGAGCTTGCGCCCCTGATCCAGGAGGGCGGCGAGGTGGACGACCGCGTCGTGGCCTGCGTCGACGGACTCTGCCGGCCGCTTAAGGAGGCCGGCGTCGACACCGTGATCCTCGGCTGCACGCACTACCCGCTCGTCCGGCCCGTGCTCCAGCGCGCGCTCGGCCGCGGCGTGTCCATCGTGAGCTCGGGCGAGGCGATCGCGACGGAGGTCGACGCCAAGCTCCGCGAAGCCGGCGTGGCGCAGGAAGACGAGCGGCGAGGGAGCTACTCCTTCATCGCCACGGGCGACCCCGAGGAATTCCGCCGCCTGGGAACCCGCTTCCTGCAGCTGCCGATCGCGACGGTCGAGCGAGTCCCGGTGGATGCCGCGGCGAGGAGGGCGGCGTGAGCCTCGAAACCCCCCGCACCGACGGCCGCGCTCCGGGCGACCTGCGCGAGATAGCGATCACCCCCGGGTTCGTTCGCACGGCCACCGGCTCGGCGCTCATCGAGGCCGGCGGGACGCGCGTGATCTGCACGGCCAGCGTGGACGAGGAGGTGCCGCGCTGGATGCAGGGACAGGGGCGCGGCTGGGTCACCGCCGAGTACGCGATGCTGCCCGCCTCGACCGGCGAGCGCAAGCGGCGCGACGTCTCCAAGGGCCGCCCCGACGGCCGCGCGGTCGAGATCCAGCGCCTGATCGGCCGCTCGCTCCGCGGCATCGTCGACTTCGAGGGGCTCGGCGAGCGCACGGTCTGGATCGACTGCGACGTGCTCGAAGCGGACGGCGGCACCCGCTGCGCGGCGATCACGGGCGGATATGTGGCGCTCGAGCTGGCCCTCCGCCGCGTGATGGCCGAGGGGAAGCTCGACAGGCTGCCGCTCACGCAGTCGGTGGCGGCGGTCTCGACGGGGATGGTCGACGGCCGCGCGCTCCTCGACCTCGACTACTCCGAGGACTCGCGCGCCGAGGTCGACGCCAACGTGGTGATGACAGGCGACGGCGGCCTCGTTGAGGTGCAGGCCACGGCCGAGCGCACGCCGCTCTCGCGCGCCTCGCTCGACGAGCTGCTCGCCCTCGCCGCCTACGGGATCGCGGCGCTGCGCACCGCCCAGGAGGATGCGGTGGCGGCGGCAGCGGCCGGCTGAGCCGTGCGGCTGGTCCTCTCGACACGGAACGAGCACAAGCTGCGCGAGCTCTCGGAGCTGATGCGCCCGTACGAGCTCGACCCGCTGCCCGCCGGCGTGGAGCTGCCGCCCGAGAGCGGCACGACCTTCGCCGACAACGCGCTCCGCAAGGCGCGCGCCGCCGCGGCCGCCACCGGCCGGCCGGCGATCGCGGACGACTCCGGGATCGAGGCTGCCGCGCTGGGGGGCGCGCCGGGGGTCTGGTCCGCTCGCTACGCCGGCGAGGGCGCCACCGACGAGGAGAACCTCGACAGGCTGCTGCGCGAGCTGCCGACCGACGGCGACAGGCGCGTCGCGTACGTGTGCGCGCTCGCGTACGTCGAGCCGGGCGGGCGCCAGGAGATCGTGCACGGTCGCTGCGAGGGCACGCTCGCCTCCGAGCCGCGCGGTGACGGCGGCTTCGGCTATGACCCCGCCTTCGTCCCCGACGACTATCCGGGCGACGACCGCACGATGGCCGAGCTGACCCCGGAGGAGAAGGACGCGATCAGCCACCGCGGGCGCGCTGCGCGGGCGCTCGTCCTGCGGCTGCTCGCGGCCGAGGAGGCGGAGCGTCCGGCCGGGCCGCTCCGCTCGCTGCTGGGCGGCTTCGGCGATCGGCGGCGCAGGAGCCCGCGCGAGCGCAGTCCCGGAGGCCGCCCGTGAGCACCGCGGAGGGCGGCGCGGGCGCGCGGGGCGCTGCGGGCACGCGGGGCGCCGCCGGCGCGAAGGGTGCGGAAGCCCGCGCGCGGCAGCGGACCGCGGCGCTCAGCGTCGCGGCCGCCGTCCTCCTCGTCGCGGTCAAGCTCGCCACGGGCCTCGCGACCGGTTCGCTCGCCTTCCTCGCCGAGGCCGTCCACTCCGGCACCGACGTCGTCGCCGCCCTGCTGACCTTCTTCGCCGTGCGGGTGGCGCTTCGGCCGCCGGACCGCGAGCACCACTACGGCCACGGCAAGGCCGAGCACCTCGCCGCGCTCGGCGAGAGCGCCTTCCTGATGCTCGTGTCGCTCGCCATCGCCGCCGAGTCGATCCGGCGGCTGATCGAGGGCGGAGGGGGCCACGACATCGACGTCACCTGGTGGGCGCTCACCGTGCTCGGCCTCGTGATCGTGGTCGACGCCTCGCGCGCGATCGCGAGCTTCCGCACCTCGCGCCGCTACACGTCCGCGGCGCTCGCCGCCAACGCGCTCCACTTCACGTCCGACCTGGCCGGCTCGGTCGCCGTCCTCGTCGGACTGCTCTTCGTGCGCGCGGGGCACCCGTCGGCGGACGCCGCGGCCGCGCTGTTCGTCGCGGTGCTCGTGGTGGCCGCCGCTCTGCGGCTGGCGAAGAAGTCCGTCGACGTCCTGATGGACCGGTCGGTGGCGCACGCGGACGACAGGATCCGCGCCGCGCTTGCGCAGGCCGACGACCAGGTCGAGCTCCGGCGCGTGCGCGTGCGCCAGGCCGGCGGGCGTCACTTCGTGGACCTCGTCGTGGGCGTGCCGATGGACACGGGCCTGACGCAGGCGCACACCGTGGCCGACCACATCGAGGAGGTGGTCGAGCGGGCGCTCGGCGGCGCCGACGTCGTCGTCCACGTGGAGCCCACCGAGGCCGAGGGCGGGATCCGCGAGCGAGCGACGGCGGCCGCCGGCGGCATCCCCGAGGTGCGCGAGGTGCACAACGTCCGCGTGATGCGGCTGCCGGACGGCTACGAGCTCTCGCTTCACGTGAAGCTGCCGCGCGAGCTGTCGCTCGAGCAGGCGCACGACGCCGTCGAGCGGCTCGAGGAGCGCGTGCGCGCCGAGGTGCCCGAGCTGCGCATCGTGCACACGCACATCGAGCCGCTCTCGCGCACCGACTGGGCGAGCGCGCCCGCGAGCGACGACACCGCCGTGGAGCGCGCTGCGATCGAGTCGGCCGTGAAGCGCTACACGGGCTCGGCGCCGCTCGCGGTGAGGTTCCGCGACGGCGAGCAGGGGCGCGTGGCGCTCGTGACCGTGACCCTGCCGGGCGAGCAGCCGCTGCCGTCCGCGCACCACCACGCCGGCGCCATCGAGGAGGCTGTCCGCGAGCGCTGCCCCGGGCTCGCCGACGTGATCGTGCACACCGAGCCGATGGGCGCGGAGGCGCCGTAGTGGGCAAGCGCCGGGCGGTGCCCGGCGCGCAGCCACGGCGTAGTGGGCAAGCGCCGGGCGGTGCCCGGCGCGCAGCCACGGCCTTACAGCAGGTTCACGAACGCGGCGGCGCCGACCGCGAGCAGCACGCCCGAATAGCCGTAGTAGCCCTCGAGAAGCAGCAGCAGGGCGGCGATCAGGCAGATCCCGACCGTCACGAGCCAGGAGATTCGAGCAAGGGGCACGCGGCTATTCTGACTCGCGTGGCCGACACGCTCACCCCGGAGCGCGCAGCGGAGCGTCTCCGCGGGCTGTCCGCCGACGTCCGCGCCGCCGTCCTGCTCGACGCCGCCGGCTCGCTCGCGGGCGCTAGCGACGACGACTTCGAGCGCGGGCCCGCGCTGGGTGAGCTGGCCCGGCGGCTGTTCGAGGAGGTTGATCGCGCGACGCGCGACTGGGACACCGAGCCGCCCGAGCAGGTCGAGGTCCAGTTGCCGGGCGGCGCTGTGTTCGCCTCGCGGACGACTCGCTGGACTCTCGTCGCGGTGGCGAAGCGGGGCGCGCTGTCGTCGCTGATGCTCTACGACCTTCGCGCCGTGCTCGGCGAGCTGGAGGGCGGCCCGGCCATCAGGCGCTCGGTCTCGGCGGAGGAGCGCGCGGCCGGCCCCGCGACCGAGGAGCACGCGGCGGAGGAGCTCCCGATGCCGGAGCTGGGCGGGGAGTGAAGGAGAAGCGCAAGGGCCCGCTCTCGCGCGCGGCGGGGCTCGCGGAGGGGATGGCCGCGACCGTCCGCCGGATGCAGCGCGAGCGCGAGCCGCGCGTGCTCGTCTACGACCCGGCCGGCTACGCCCGGCTCGTGCAGCCGGAGGCACGCGGCCAGGCGCGCATCATGGAGCTGGCCGAGGAGATGCTGAGCCAGGTCGCGGAGAGCGAGTGACGCTCGTCGACCCAGAGCTGGCGGCGCGCGTGCTCGAGCGGGCGCTCGCGCGCGGAGGCGACATGGCCGAGCTCTATGCCGAGTCGCGCCGCGGCTTCGCGATCTCGCTCGACGACGGCCGCGTGGAGCGCCCGCAGGGCGGGCGCGAGCGCGGAGCGTGCGTGCGCGTCGTGCGCGGCGACTCGACCTACTACGGCCACGTGGACGGCCTGGCCGAGGTGGACCTGCTGCGCGTGGCCGGCTCCGTGTCCGAGGCCGTGCGCGGCGAGGCGCGCCACCCGGCCGCGTTGCGCGCGATGGAGTCCGGCACCCGGCACGCCGTGGCGACGCCGCCCGAGGAGGTCGAGGCCGCGCGCAAGGCCGACCTCCTACGCGCGTGCGACGAGCGCGCCCGCGCCGCCGGGCCGGAGGTCGCCCAGGCGCGCATCGGTTACGTCGAGTCGGAGCGCCAGGTGGAGGTCTTCGGCTCGGACGGCCGCGCCGCCGCCGACGACCGCACGCGCATCCGCCTCAGCGCGCAGGTGGTGGCGCGCCGGAACGGCCGCGTCGAGACCGGCTCCGACACGCGCGGCGGCCACGCGGGCTGGGAGCTGCTCGAGGAGGACCCCGAGGAGGTGGCCGCCAAGGCGGCGCGGCGCGCGCTGACCCTGCTCGACGCCGTCGACGCGCCGACCGGGCGGCTGCCCGTGGTCGTCGGGAACGGCTTCGGCGGCGTCCTGCTGCACGAGGCCGTCGGTCACGGGCTCGAGTCCGACGCCGTGCAGAAGGACGCGAGCGTCTACGCCGGCCGGCTCGGCGAGCGGCTCGCGCCGGAGTTCGTCACGGCCTACGACGACGGCAGCCGCCCGAACGCCTGGGGAAGCGAGGGCGTGGACGACGAGGGCACCCCCACGCGCCGCACCACCGTGATCGAGGAGGGGCGGCTCAGCTCGTACCTGTACGACCTGCTCCGGGGCCGCAAGGACGGCGTCGACTCGACGGGCAACGGCCGGCGCGAGTCGTTCCGCCACCTCCCCATCCCGCGCATGACCAACACGTTCTTCGCGCCCGGCGAGGCCACGCCGGAGGAGCTGATCGGAGGCGTGGAGCGCGGCCTCTACGCCGTCTCGTTCGGCGGCGGGCAGGTCGAGCCGGCGACCGGCGACTTCGTCTTCGGCGTCTCCGAGGGCTACCTGATCGAGGCCGGCAAGGTCACCGCGCCGGTGAGGGGAGCGACGCTCGTGGGCAACGGCCTCGAGGCGCTGCGCGCGATCGACGGCATCGCTGGCGACCTCGAGATAGCGACCGGCTACTGCGGGAAGGACGGACAGACCGTCCCGGCCGGCGTGGGCCAGCCGCACGTCCGCATCGGCGAGCTGACCGTGGGCGGCACGGCCGCGTGAGGCTCGACGACGCGGCACAGCGCGCCGTGGAGGCGGCGCTCTCGTCCGGCGCGTCGGACGCCGACGCCTGGGCGGAGGAGTCCACGAGCCGCCGCGTGCGCGTGTACGACGGCGAGGTCGAGAGCCTCAGCGACGCGGGCGGCCGCGGCATCGGCGTGCGCGCGTTCGCGGGCTCGCGCTCCGGCTACGCCTATGGGACCGATCTCTCCGAAGAGGGCGTCGCGGAGCTGGCCCGGGCCGCGCGCGAGGCCGCGGAGCTGGCCGACGAGGACGAGCACGAGGGCCTGCCGGAGCAGTTCGGCACGTCCGAGGTGAACGGGCTCGCGTCAGCTCGGTTCAACGAGTGGTCGACCGAGCGAGTCGTCGAGCTGACGCTCGAGGTGGACCGCGCAGCACGCGCACGCGACGGGGTGACGCAGGTCGAGAACTCCATCTACTCGGACGCGAAGGGCTCGGTGGCGCTGGCGAACTCGCGCGGCTTCGCCGCCACCTACAGCGCCACCCAGGCCTGGGCGTACGCCTCGGCGTTCGCCGGCGAGGGCGCGGACCTCATGACCGGGTTGGGGGTGGGGCTCGGCCGCGACCCCGCAGCGCTCGACGCGGAGGCCATCGGCGCGGAGGCGGCCGAGCGCGCGCTCGCGCTCGTAGGCGCCCGCCAGCCCGAGAGCCGCCGCTGCCCGGTGGTGCTCGACGCGTTCGTGGCGGCCTCGTTCATCGGCTTCATCGGGGCGATGCTCTCCGCCGACGCCGTGCAGCGCGGCCGCTCGCTGTTCGCCGGGCGCGAGGGCGACGAGATCGCCAACGGCGCGCTCGCGCTCGTCGACGACGCGACCGACCCCGACGGACCCTCGAGCGCGCCCTTCGACGGCGAGGGCTCGCCCACCCGCCGCACGCCGCTGATCGGCGACGGGCGCCTGCTGACGTTCCTGTTCGACGCGCGCACGGCCCGCAAGGCGGGCAGGACCACGACCGGCAACGCCAGCCGCGGCTCCTACCGCTCGCCGCCCTCCGTCGGGACCAGCAACCTCGTCCTCGAGCCGGGCGCCGAGGACCTAGCGGGTCTGTTCCGGGCGGCCGGCGAGGGCCTGTTCGTGACCGACGTGGCCGGCCTCCACTCGGGCGTGAACC
>WNGA01008660.1_pt1 | contig 13894 bp, 10 predicted proteins | sample 5400061 | NCBI WGS metagenome assembly WNGA01 (sample SAMN13153366, study PRJNA577476) | soil metagenome | isolation source: 100 cm soil or saprolite under grassland replicate 2 | place: USA:California | collected 2016-06-15 | reverse complement strand
CAGACCAAACTGGTCAACTTGACCAAACAAGTCATGGCGCCTATACTGGCAGGCATGTCCTCCAGCAGCAGCCTCTTCGAGACGCTCGCCTTCAGCGAGGCGAAGGCGAAGTTCTCCGACCTGATGACGTCGGTCGTCCACGGCCACCGGCCGAAGGCGGTCGACCGCCATCACGGGAAGGAGGAGATGTTCTTGCTCGGCCGCGAGGAAGTCATGGCGTTGCTCGAGTCGTTCGAGTTCCAGCCGAGGCTCAGTGTGTCGGAGGGCGAGTTCGTCCTCCGTCTGCCCGAGCTCGGGCTGATCGCGGGCGGCGAGTCGTTCGACCAGGCGCTGGACGAGCTGGTAGAGCTCGCGGAGGAATACGCGGAGCAGTACTTCGCGCGGCTCGAGTTCTACCGCGAGACGGATCGCCGACACCAGCTGCCCTGGGTCGCGCGGGTCGCGTTCACACCCGTGGGAGAGCGCCGGCAGCTGTTCGTGCGCACCCCCGCGATCCGTCGAGAACTTCAGCCGGCTTGACGCCCACGGCCCCTACGTGGGGCGACGTCGAAGACTTCCTCGACGCGGACGGCTGGCGGCAGGTCGAAAAGGGCGAGCGCGGCGGCAGCCGCAGCAGGCACGTCTTCTACGAGAAGACGCTCGCCGACGGCCGTATGCTGCAGACCCACATCTCGCACTCGCGTCAGAAGACGCTTAGCCCCGGCCGGTTCAGCAGCGTACTCCGCCACCAGCTGGAGGTCTCCCGCGAGCAGTTCTGGGAGTGCATCCGAGCGCAACGCCCGGTCGACCGTCCGGTCGAGCTAGAGGAGGGGCCGGTCGAACACCAGGCGTGGGTGGTAGCCGTCCTCGTCGGTGAGCTACACATGACAGCCGAGCAGATCGCCGCGCTCAGCAAGGAAGAGGGGCAAAAGCTCGTCCAGCAGCACTGGTCGAGGCCGACGTAGCCGCCACTCGCAACAAACGCTGAGCGCCTCGGAGAAAACCGCCTGGCAGGGTCCCGAAACCGGGTGAATGCGCCGATTCTGCAGGAGGAATCGAATTTACGCACCCTTCACCTCAAGCAGCAGACGCCGAGTACGCGTCTGTCGACCCTACCCGCTCAAAAGGCGCCGACTTGCTCCTCCGTTTCCATCAGCCGGGCACGCCCGCAGAAGCGGCGCGCAAGTTTCTGGGACCCACACGCCTCAACAGCGGGATCGCACCTCAGTCAGCCCGAAAACTTCCGACTAGATGAAACCAGTCGCACATCGCGGTCGCGTCGACAAGCGAGCGCCGATTGCTCCGGTCACTAGTCCTTGCCCCAGCGACCCGCGGGCTTACGACGGGACGCAGGCTCGCCAAGTAGCGGTTGAATCGGATCCGGTGGATCAGCCGGTGCGTCGCGACGACAGCAGGGCGGCGGCCGCGATCGCAGCGCCGGCGTAGAGGCCGTAGCGGCTGACCGCGTCGGCGAGCGCCTTGCCGCACGCGATCCGAGTTTCGGGCACGCACAGGCAGCATTTGTCTTTCGACAAGCCTCGAACCCCGGCACGCAAGTTTCACGACCTTCGCCGGTCAAAGGATCCCGCGCGAAGGAGGTTCGGCCGCTGCGTGGTTTGACTTTTGACGCCCCTGGTGCCATGGTGGATCCGGCGACGAGAGGGGCGATGGGGCTTGTTCCACCGATCGTTGCTGCGGCAGCTTCGGGTCGTTCGTACGGCCGGGACGTACGGCGGCCTTGTGGTCTTGTGCGTTCTTCTGCTGTGGCCGGCGCGTGCGGCCTTCGGTAGCGATTCGCGTCCTCTCGTGAGTGGGAAACACCTCGCGAAGTTGGCGCGGGCCGGTCGTCCCGTCTTCGTCGTGCACGCCCGCATTCAAGGCCGAGTTCGGCTTCCACCCATCGTTCGTGCGCCGTTCGTGTTACGCAATTCGCGTCTCGCCGGCGGCCTGGATGGTGCGAGCGCCGAGTTTCAGAGCATGGTCGACCTGAGCGGTGATCACTTCAGTGGATCCGTCGACCTCGCCGGAGCCCATTTTGACGCGCCCTTCGTCTTCCGGGGGGTAACTGCTGCGCGTGCGCACTTTGATTTCGGGCGCTTCACAGATGTGTCTCTGTTTACCGGCGCGGTCTTCAATGGCTCGACCTCGTTCGCCACCGTCGAGTTCAGTGGACCCGCGCGGTTCACCGGTGCAACGTTCAATGGGCCAACGCTCTTCAGCTCGTCTTCGTTTCGGCGGCCGGTCGATTTCGAGGCTGCAAACTTCAAGCGCACGGTGTCGTTTGCGTTAGCCGAGTTCGAGTCTCATGCCGACTTCACGGCGGCGCAACTCGTCGGCATATCTCGCTTTGACGGTGTTCGCTTCGCACGCGCACCTGACTTCAGGGGTACCCAGTTCGGCCCCGAACAGACCCGAGATGGGCGACCGGTGCTGTGCGCAAACGGCAACTACGTTTGGACGACATTCTGCAACGCCCGCCTCGAGCAGGGAGCGGATTTCCTGGGCGCTTCGTTTCGCGGCGTTTCGTTTTCGGGTGCGTCGGCTGTTGGGTCGCTCGACTTTTCCGCGGCGCAGTTTCGCGGTTCACCCAACTGTGTCGCGGGAATCCCTGAGGCGTCGGCAACGGGCGTAGCGGACTTTTCGACAACGGCGTTCGTCGGTCCGCTGTCGTTCACGAACGCCGATTTTGATTGTTTAGCGAATTTCGACCAGGCACGGATCGACGACCTCGACCTGAGTGGGGCGACGCTGCAAAGGCTCTGGTTTCCGCGACAACGGAACCCGTCGCCGGCGCAACAGCTGGGCCGCATCGGTGAGCTGCACCTGAGCATGAGCGATGTCAGCAAGATCGAGGTACCGCCGTCGAGCAGCGTGCGCGCGCGAAGGCGGGAGCTCGAAGGTGTTTTGCAGCTGGTCGAAGACGGTGCACGCGCCGGAGGTGATTTGAGTACGGCGAATGAGGCGCGCGTGCGGCGCCTCTCGTTGGTTCGTGCCTCACGGCCACCTTTCACGCGCCTGCTCGACTGGACGGTGTGGTGGGGCCTGCTCGGCTACCTGGTACGGCCGTCGCACCAAGCAATCGCGATTGCGGTCGTCCTACTCGGTGGGCTTACGGCTCGTCTGCTCGCGGTCAACTTCGTTGAGGTATCCGCCGCGGCTGCTCCCGCCGCCGGCAGGATCCGCTCCTGGCCGCAGCGGCTGGGCCACGGCTTCCGTATTGACTCGAGGCGGTTGCGGCCCGCGTTCAACGATCTGCTCGGGGTGCTCTTTCGGTTCCGTCCGCCTACGGAAGGCGGCTGGCGACTGTTCGAGTACCTGCTCCTCAAGTTCCTGATCGTCGTGCTGGCGATCAACATCGGCAACGTCTGGCCTGCGTTTCGAACGCTGGTCGAGGGGGTCTTCTGATGAAGCAGTTCGCCATCATCTTGCTCTTCGCCGCCGTGACGTCCGTTGTGCCTGGTGCAACGCGAACGGCGCACGGCATGGTGGCGAAGAAACCATGCCGCGTTGAAGGTTCGATCGTCGGGTATCTACCAGCCGTTGTCGTCAGCCCGTGCAGCGGCGGCGTCCGTTCGGGCGGCGAGCTTCACCGCGGCGACCAGGTTCGGACTTCGCAAATCGGCCAAGTCACGTTCACAACGAATCACGTGCTGCGTTGCACCTTGCGCAACGGCACAGCCGTGATCTACCCGAAACGCTTGGTCGTGTTGAAGCTGAAAAGCGGGTCGGTCTTCTGCAAGCAAGCGAACAACAGGAAGCGCTGGAAGTTTCGCGGCCCCAACGTGACGGTGAACGTGGTGCAGACCTCGTCCTCGGCCAAGCTGTTGAGGCACGGTGACGACGCCGACAACAGCGTGTTTGCGATGGTCGCCAAGAAAGCTCAGACGACTGTGAAGGTCGATCAGGGCACAGTCCGAGCGGCGGCGCACGGCGTCAGTCGCGTTGTCAGAGACGGCAATCAGGTGACGACCAAAAAGGGCCACAAGCCGGGACAGGTTCACAGCTTCACACCCACCGCCGCCGAAGTCGAAACATTCTCGTCTCTGGAACTCGACGTGACCACGACGGCGGCCACGGATCTCCGGAATCTGTTCGACGCTCAGAAAGCGTCCTACGGGGTGCTCGTGTCAGAGACGCCGGCGGCAGCCGACAAGGTGCAGCAAGCCCTCAGAGGGATCAAGCTGCTGAGGATCCCAGCGGATTCATTCTGGCCGAATCCGTACGGTGCAGCACTGGAAATAGCGAGGTATCCAGCGAACATCGTTGTTGTCGCCGGGGCATTCGCGACGATGTCGAGCGTTGTAGACGAACTCAACGACCCTGACTATCAGCGCCTGACGCGAAAGTCGCTACTGGTCGTCTTCGTCCCGGTCGCCGACAAAGGTGTGCAGGCTCCGCGAGTCACGGCGATCGATGTCAGCAACGACCCGAGCACGTACGTCGGTTTTTGCCCGGTCACGTTCACGTTTACGGCCCGGCTCGAAAGCAAAGGGTCCGGCCTCATCTTCTACACGTGGCTGCGGAGTGACGGAGCCATGGGGCCGATCCACATGATCCCGGCGAATCAAGCCGAGCCGACGACGGTGACGACTACGTGGCAGCTGGGCGGCTACGGCTTCAGTTACGACGGCTGGGAAGCGCTGAAGGTTCTCGGGCCTCGCGTTCTAGTCTCCAACCAGAGTTACTTCTCGGTTAGGTGCACGAACATTGGGTAGACCGGAAGGACCGAAACAGCCACTGCAGCAGCGAATCGCCTTCTTCTTCACCAGCCTGACGCGTGGGGTGCACAAACTCGGTCGTCGACTGGATTCGCCGATTTGCAGCGAGATCGCATTTATGCACCCACGGGCTGATGGAGGCGAACTGAGTGTGGACTTTGGGCAGCTTGAGTTGTAACATCCGCCACGTGACTGCAGCCGCAGAGGCAGTCGCTCTTGCGATGCCTGCCTCCTCGGGGTGCGCAATAGGGGGTGGAGAGTAGTGGTGTTGGGGTCGATGAGGGCGGAACGCCGACGATGAACGTGGAGTTCAGGCTGCCCGGTCCCGACCACCTGGGCCGCGTGTTCTTGACGTGGACTCCAGTCCAGGCGCGGGCGCGGCTCGTCAACCCGACTGGGGGCGCCGCCGTGCCGGTCACGCTACGAAACGCCGGCGCTGCCGGTAGCGGTCGCGTCACGTTCTCGACCACACGCATGGGTCCGCGCACGTCGACCCTGGCGTTCAATCTGCCCGTCAGCGGAGCGTGGGTTAGCTTCTTCGTCGCCGGGCAGTTCGGACGCCCGAGCGTCAATCTCGGTGACGCCCTGATTGAGGCGCTGGGCTCCGGAAGCCTCGGCGTGCTCGGTAGGAGACGCGTCACCGTACGCATCCGTAAGAACGCGCAGACCTTGTCCGCGGCCGAGCGCGACCGCTTCCTCGCCGCTTTCGGGACGTTGAACGGCAGTGGCGCCGGCCGTTTCCGAGATTTCCGCGACATGCACGTGAACGCGTCCGTGCTCGAAGCGCACGGCAATGTCGGCTTCCTGCCCTGGCATCGCGCCTATCTTCTGGATCTCGAACGAGAGCTCCAGGCGATCGACGCGCGCGTGACGCTTCCTTACTGGCGGTTCGACCGGCCGGCGCCGAACGTCTTTACGCGCAAGTTCATGGGTGTGCCGAACACCGCTGGCCAGCTGCAGTTCAGCGCCGGGCATCCGTTCACGACGTGGCGCACGGACGGAGCGCTCGGGATTACCCGAACACCGTTGTTCAACACCGCGGCTGCGCCTCCCGGTCTGCTGACGGAAGAACAGACCATCAACCTCGGCGGCCTTGCGGCCACAACCGCGTCCTATGCAAATTTCGACGCCATGGAGGGTAACCCGCACGGCTCTGCCCATGTGAGCTTCACCGGCTTCATCAGGTCGTTACCGATAGCCGCGCGGGATCCGCTGTTCTTCTTGCTCCACTGCAACATCGATCGCCTCTGGGCCAAGTGGCAGTGGATTCGCAAGCGCACGAGTCAGGCCGACTCGCGCGCGTTCGCTCCACCGTCTCCGGACCGCATCGGGCATCACCTCCCTGACACGATGTGGCCGTGGAACGGAGTTACCGCACCGCCGCGGCCGCCGACCGCGCCCGGCGGGACCCTTGCCCCGTCGCGATCGACCACGGCGCCCGGGCCGACGCCCATCGTCGGAGCGATGATCGACTACCAGGCGGTCGCGAGTGGTCCCGCGCTCGCGTTCGCGTACGACGACGTGCCGTTCGTGTAAGTCGCTAGGAAGGGATGATCGCGATGGATCCCGAGGAGTACCGCAAGCGCTATGAAGCCGAGCTGGCCGAGGCGGCGCCGCCGAGCCAGCCCGGCCGAGGGCGAGGAGTCAAGGCTGCCGCGGCGGCCAAAGAGCGGGCGACCCCTGCCGCGCGCGCGAACGCCATCGCCGCCGTGCCGCTCGAGGAGGAAGACCTCTCCGCGCGCGTGCCGGAGCTTCTCGCCACGTTGCGCAATCACGAGGAACCGCTGAGAGTGCGCATGGCGGCGCTGCAAGCGCTCGCCGCTCTCGACTTCCTTCCCGTGCGTTTCGAACCCTTCCGGGCCGACTACAAGCAGGCGCTCCGCGACATCACCGCCGATCCGGAGGCCGAGCTACGCGAGAGCGCGCTTGAGCTGCTCGCGATCGACAAGGACCACTATGCGCAGGAACTGCTCGCCGCCGGATTGAAGCGCCCCAAGGAAGGGCTCGTGCCCGAGGCCAAGGCGATCCAGTTTCTCGGCTACGACGACCACGGGGAATACGTCCCGCTGGTGCGCGAGGTCTACAAGCGGGCGAAGGGAGCGGCGCGCGAGGAGGCCCTCAGGGTGCTCGCGACCGATCCGCAATCGGAGCGGCTGTTTGCGCGGCTGCTCAAGAACAAGTCGGAGACGAAGAGCGTCCGCCGCCTCAGCGCGTCCGGCCTGCAAAGCCTCAATCCGGAGGCCTTCGAGAAGACCGCGCGCAGGATCGTCGCCGATGAGGACGAGGACAACGACATCCGCGCGGCCAGCCTCGCCGCCCTCGCGCACGGCCGCGAAGCCCGCGAGAAACCCACGGATCCGAAGCTCGTCGAGACTGTGCAGAAGCTGGGCGAGACAACGCGCTCGACGGCGCTGCGCGCATCCGCCCGGCGCTTCCTGCAAGCGACGGAAGAATGACCGCGCGGGCCGCCCGCCTCAGGGCCCCGTCCGCCCCCGATCTCGCCGCCCGCGTCGACGCGATCCGGCGGCTGCCGGATGCGGCGGCGACACTCGCGGCGATGCTCGCCGAGCAATCGCCCCTCTTCGCCGGACGTGGCGCCAACGAAGCGGAGCGCCTGCGCGGGTACATCCTCGCGAGCTTCGAGACGGCCGGCCTGCCGCCGGAAGCCATCCCGTTCGTGCTCGAGGAGCTGGAGACCGGACAGAACGTCTACACCGTCGCGGCGGCGGCACGAGCGCTGCGCGGCGCGCGGGAGGTTCCCGCCGAAGCCCCCGCGCTGCTCGTCGGCGCGATCGAACGCTTGCGACGCGCGGACGACGTCGTCTCGTTCGATCGGTTTGAGCTGGTTGCACCGAGCGGGACCGGCGTCACGGCCCTCGCCGAGCTCGTGCGCACGCTCGCGCTGCTTGGACCGCTCGCGAAGCCGGCGCTTACGGAACTCGCGGCGCTCGTCGATCGCGAGGGCGAGGCTTTCTCGCCTACTCTCCACGCCGAGCTTGCCGAGGCGGTGGAAGCCGCCGGGCCTCCCGACGTCTCGGCTCGGGGGTGCTGCTCTTCGCACCACGGCGCCGAGGCGGTCGCGCCGAACGTCGCCGTGGCGGCCCGAACGGATCTAAGCGACCTCGCGTTGGAGGATCAGGACGGCACCCGGCTCAGCTTCTTCGAGGCGTTCGCCGGGCGGGCAACCGCACTCGCGTTCTTCTACACCCGCTGCATGAATCCGCAGAAGTGCTCGCTCACGGTGACGCGGCTTGCGCGGCTCGCCGGGCTCGTCGAGACGGAGGGCGTCGACGCCAACGTGTCCGGCATCACCTACGACCCCGCCTTCGACCGCCCGTCGCGGCTCAGGACCTACGGAGCCGACCGCGGCATGATCTTCGCGCCGCGCTGTTCGCTGCTGCGCACCCTCGGCCCGTTCGATCCGCTCAGGGAGGCGTTTGACCTCGGCGTCGGCTTCGGCCCGGTCACGGTGAATCGGCACCGGCTCGATCTTGTCGTGCTCGATGGCTCGCTCGGCGTCGCCAAACGGTTCGAGCGACGCGTCTGGCACGAGGAGGCGGCGCTCGAAGCGCTGCGCGCCGCGGCAACGCCTGCGGTCTAGGCTCGCCTCGGCTGGTCACACACCAGTGCGCCTGTCGATAACGCCCACGCCGCAAGCCTCGTCGACGCTGCCTCCCGCTGGCCAGAAGCCGCGCTACTCTGCGGCCGGGCACCGTAGCTCAATGGATAAAGCAGCGGCTAACGAAGTCGCCACTCGGTCTACAGAACCAGAGCTACAGAAGTCGCCTGCGGTTAGTAGAACCAGAGTTCCTACAACCCGCGCCTCCTGGCTCGTGGGGTGCATAAATACGATCTCGCTGCAAATCGGACGGATCCGCTCGACGACCGAGTTTGTGCACCCCACGAGCGGCCCCACCGGGGCCCTCGACCTGCAACCACCCGATGCCAACGCTCGCATCTCGCCGGTCGGAGCCGGTTCGCTGACGGATGATCTTCAGGTTAGGCGGCGCGACCTCCTCGGCGGCCTCATCCACGAGTACGAACTCGCCGCCGCAGCGTGACACCGGGTTTCTGTACCCCACGCGGCGACGCGACCTCCTCGGCGGGCTCATCCACGAGTACGACATCCCCGCCGCAGCATGACGACCGAGTTTCTGCACCCCACGGACTCATCGGCGCCGGGCGCGGTGTGCGAACCCCCGCTCGGTAGGATGCACTTCCCTCAACCCGCGACTCAAAGGAGTCAAATGATGGCCATCCTCGACAAGTTCCTCAGTGTCCAGACCGACGGCGCGGGGGGAACGCTCATCGTGCGGGGGGAGACCGTCGACGAAAAGGGCGGGCGGGTGGATCTCGGTCACGACGCGCAAATCTTGGTGGCCGTCATTCACGTCGACCACTTGACTAATCGCGCCGATCTCAAGGTCGAGGAGCCTGTAAACAATCCGTGGGTGGCCAAGACCGGCTCCCACCATTTCAACGAGAATGACGAAGTCTACGCCGTCGGGGCTGCGACGCACAAGGCTGGCGACAGGCCGCGCCTCTTCGCCGACGGGTTCACCGTCACCCTCAAGTGACGCTGGCGGCGATTCGCCGTCATCGCGGTTGTCCGTCCCGTGGGGTGCATTAATTCGGTCTATGCGGCGGCGGCTTCGTATTCGTGGATGAGTCCGCCGAGCAGATCGCGTCGTCGGATCACCGTCGCTGATCCGGCAAGGTCGCCCCTCGTCGACGGGAACTCGGCCGGCTCGGGCGCCTGTAGGTCGAGCGCGCGGTGCGGCCTCTGCTGGTTGTAGTGGCGGACATAGACGCGGACGACGCGCTCGAGCTGGCCGCGGCTGAAGATCAGCAGCCGGTCGAGGCACTCGCGCCGTACGCTGCCGATCCAGCGCTCGATGTGCGCGTTCGCGTTCGGCGCCTTCAGCGGAGTCCGGATGACTCGCATCCCGTCACTGCGGAAGACGGCGTCGAAGGCGCAGCTGAACTTCGCGTCCCGGTCGTGGATCAAGAAGCGGGGCCGCTGGCCGCGATCGTCGAGGTCGATCAGCAGGTTACGCCCCTGCTGAAGCATCCAGGCGCCGTCGGGGCTGCTCGTGCAGGCCACGTACTCGATCCGGCGGCTGCCGATGCAGATGAAGACGAGCACGTACAGGCGGCGCAGCAAGACCGTGTCGACGGTGAGGAAGTCGCAGGCGAGCATCGTCGCGGCGTGCTGGCGCAGGAACGAGCGCCAGTCCGGCTGGCCACGCTGCGGCGCAGGCGGGATGCCAGCGCGCCGGAGGACGTTTCGCACCAGCGTCGCGGAGACGTCTGTCCCGAGCTTGCGTAGCTCACCGACGATCCGGACGTAGCCGCACCGCGGATTCTCGCGCGCCAGCCGCAGGATCAGCTCGCGCACGGATCCTTCGACCGGCGGTCTTCCCAGCCGCGTGTGCGCGTACGTCCAATGTCTGGCGACGAGCTGCCGGTGCCAGCGCAGCAGCGTTTCCGGCGTTACTGGGAATGCATGCCAGGAGTAGCGTGGCAGCACCCGGCTGAGCGCCGCGAGCAGCAGCCGATCCCGCGTTGCGAACGGCGGTCTTCTCACCTGCCGCCTCAAGATCGACAGCTCATGCCTCAGCACCAGGATCTCGAGCTCTTTCGAGCGCTCCCGACGCGCGAGCAGGACGACCAGCTCGAACAGGCGGCAAGCGAGGGCGTAAAGAAACGGCCGACCAAGAACAACCTCCAGAGGACGGGAAGAACGACGCTACCCAGACCGCGCCCGTGAACGCGTCCGCAACGCACGACCCGAGCCGAGTTAATGCACCCCACGCGGACGTCAAGGCTCCGGAGATGACTCGACCTGGCTTGCAAAGGAAGTGCTCGACCAAGCACAGAGAGGGGCCCCGCGGTTCCTGGCGCCGTCAAGGATTACAGGTACGTCCGAACGGACAGGATTCGCGCCGTCCACGTGCCGCTTGGGGCATCCACGTCGATGGCGTCTCCGTCGCTGTGCCCGATCGGCGCCCGGCCGCGCGGCGAGTCTGGGAGATCGTTTCGCTTCCGCTGACGCTCGAGATCTCGAGTTCGATGCGATGGCCGTTCTCGTCCTCGATCTCCAGCATCGATCCGACGGCAACCTCGTTGGGCGCGAGTTCCGACTCGTCTAAGAGCACCGAGTGGTCGAGACGTGAGCGCGTCCGAATACGCGCCAGCAAGCCTGTGCGTTCTTCGCGGGTTCGACAGGTCACCATGTTCCCGCGGCGTTTTGATCGCGTGAACCGCCGCTTTACGTTTCGGGCCTTCAGGCTCGGCGAGTTCGGCAGCGAGCGCGTCGCGTTGGTTCGCGGTCAGATGGACGACTCTGGACTCGCTCATGCTTGTACAGCGTGGGTCGCTACTGCGCGTCGACGGTCTGCGACGCTGATGCGTCGAGGAAAGGATCAGAAGGTGGAACGGCGCATGTGATCATCAGCTCTGTCCCTGGCCGGAGCGCGACGTCGGTGGGCGTCTACTGCGAACTCGCGGGGAACGTCACTCGGCAGGCCGTTACGCGCGCCGCACGACCGCGTGTCGCCAAGCCAACTCGGCATACCTCCTGGCGAATTCGTTTGGCGAGAGAACGCTTGCGCGAGTCGAGTACGGATCAGCGGCAATGTTGAACGGCCCGCGAACGTCGCTGAGCCGTACGCCAAAAGGCTCCACGGCATCGTTCGAATGCACAGCCTGGACGCGGAAGTCGGCGATCTTCAGGAAGAGCGGAACCGGACGCGGCCGGAGTTTTGAACGTCAGTCCCGGTCGCATCCGCACGACCTGCACGTCGGATGCGCAGCTTCGAAGACATCCAGCCCTCGCTCCACCTCGGCTTGTGCCAGGATCGCGGGCGAGCGCGTGACTAGACTGCGCCCGAGTCGGTTGATGCGACGGCTTTGCAGGGTGTAGAGTCGCTTTGCTGCGGCGCTTGTTGTCGAATCAAGGACACAATTGCCGAACGCCGTCATCGATGTCTCGCAGAAGCTCGAGTTCGACGGACGCGTTGACCGAGGCAGCAGCCTGTGGCGCAGCCGGATAGTTGTGACTCGGCCGGCTCGATCGACGCGCCCTTGTTCTTGGCCTTGCGGCGAGGATCGCTCGGCGGCGATCGGCTAGACGAAGGAGGTCTGTATGGCCGCAGCAACGAAGGTTCGTTTGCAAGGTGGCGCGGTCCGTCTGACGATGTCCGCTCGCGTCGCGACCGATCTCGACGGGTTGCAACGCGGCCTGGCGGAACTGGCCGGGCGCATGGGACATCCCGCCTGCGCGACGGGATGCGACACGCTGTTTCTTCAGCACGAACGCGAGTTCATCAGCTTCGGTGAGGCGGTCGAGCTCAATCCGCAGCCGATCCCGCCCGGCCGGATCGAGGAGGAGTTGCTCGGGCGTGTCTCGCGTGCACAGGTCAACGTGATGCTGCCGGCGCGGGTGAGCGGCAACATCAAGTCCTTGCAGAAGGCGGTCGCTGTGACGCTCGGCAAGTTGGGCTGCGCGGCCTGCTGTTCGGGCTTCGACATCGCGTTTCGGAACGAGCTCGACTTCATCACCATCGACGAAAAGGTTCAAGCGCACGGCTTCGGCCGCTTCCGCTGAGGCTGGTGTTCGGGGTCGGGATCACCTACTCGGCAGCGATCGAGCCGTTGCTCGATCGCTGCCCCGGCCTCTTCGACGTCATCGAGATCGAGCCGCAGACGCTCTGGACGCGAGCCGGCGACGAAGCGCCGCGCTTCCGCATCGAGGAAGCGGTCGTCGAGCACCTTGAGCGACTGCCCGGCCGGAAGCTGATCCACAGCGTTGGTACGCCTGTCGGCGGCACGGTCGCACCCGAGCCCGCCCAGCTTAAGCTCCTGGCGGCAATGGTCGAGCGCTTCCAGGCGCCATGGCTCAGCGATCACCTCAGTTACAACCAGACGCCCGAGTTCGCAACAGGCTTCTTCCTGCCGCCGCGGCAGACGCAGGCGGGCGTAGAAGCGGTAAGGAAGTCGATCTCGGTCCTGCAGCAAGCGCTGCAGGTTCCGGTTCTCGTGGAGACGGGCGTCAACTACCTGCGCCCACGTGCCGACGAAATCCTTGATGGGCAATTCGTGGCAGCGGTGGCCGAGCGCGCCGACTGCGGGCTGTTGCTTGACATGCACAACGTGTTCACCAACGCCCTCAACGGCCGGCAGCCGGTCGACGAGTTCATCGACGCGCTCCCGCTGGAGCGCGTGCGCGAGATCCACCTCGCCGGCGGCATGGAACTGGACGGCTTTTGGCTGGATGCGCACTCCGGTGAGCTTCCTGAGCCGCTGGTCGCGATCTGCGAACGTCTGATCCCGCGCCTCCCGAACCTCGCCGCGATCATCTTTGAGATCTTCCCCTCCTTCGTCCCGCTCGTGGGTCTCGACCTTGTGCAAGCCCAGATCGAGCGCTTGCACGAGCTCTGGCGCTGCCGTGCCACCGCGCCCGAACTCGCCCGGCCGCGTGCTTTGCGTCTCGAGAGCAGCGCGGATGAGCGCGCGCTACCACCCGAGGCCTGGGAGCGCGCACTGGGATCGCTCGTGATCGGACGCAACGACGCCGCTGCCGAAGACGGCCTGCGTGACGACCCCGCGATCAGCCTCGTGCAAGGACTCATTCATGAATTCCGCGCCTCGATGATCGTCGGGGTGCTGCGTCTGACCTCGCGGTTGCTAATGCTCGCGCTTGGCACGGAGGCGTTCCGGACGATCCTCGCCAGCTACTGGCTCGCGACGCCGCCGCAAATGTACGCCTCGCTCGAGGCCGAGGCGTTCGCCGGCCACCTCGAGCAACTCGACCTGCGAGTCCCGCAGCTTGCCCAGGTGCTGCGCTTCGAGCAAGCCGTCACAGCAACATTGACAGACGGTCAGACACGCGTGGTCGCGTTTGAGTTCGAACCGCTCCCGTTATTGCGTGCCCTCGCCGAGGGCCGCCTGCCCGAGGAACCGCCTCAAGCCGGCAACTTCGAGATCGAGTTGACCGCAGACGGCCCGACAGCCGCTGGGGCCATCGATGAAGAAGCGTTGCGAGCCGCATATCCGTTCCACTGAGTGGGGAGACCGAGGCGCGGGTGCGCGTAGGGTTCGTAAACTCAATCCGGCGACAAATCAAGCGGAATCGGACAGGGTCTGTGAATCCAACGATTGGCGGAACGGCATAGACTCGCCTGTATGACCAGCCT
>WNGA01023243.1_pt1 | contig 13903 bp, 14 predicted proteins | sample 5400061 | NCBI WGS metagenome assembly WNGA01 (sample SAMN13153366, study PRJNA577476) | soil metagenome | isolation source: 100 cm soil or saprolite under grassland replicate 2 | place: USA:California | collected 2016-06-15 | reverse complement strand
CCCGCACTGCGGCACCGGATCGAGATCCGCCCTGAGGCCGAGCTCGAAGGCGTCACCCCCGACGCCGTTCTCGAGTCCGTCCTCGCCACCGTCCCCGTCCCCCGCTGACGTCCGGAGCACGACGTGGTCATCACCTGGCGGGCGGCCTTCCTCACGGCGGCCGGTGTGCCGTTCGTGGGGTTCGTGATGCCGTCGTGGGGCGGGATCGGCGTCGTACTGCTCGTCGTGTTCCTGGTCTGCCTGCTGGACGTGGCGCTGGCCGGGTCGCCGCGCACCCTGGTACTGACCCGCGGCGGTGACACCTCCGTGCGGCTCGGGTCGACCGCGACCACCGAGCTGATGGTCGCCAACCCCGGCCGCCGGGTCCGCGGCGTGCTGCGCGACGCCTGGCCGCCGTCGGCGGGCGTGGTCCGGCAGCGGCACCCTCTCGACCTGCCGTCCGGTGAGCGGCGCCGGCTCACGATCCGGCTCACGCCGACGCGGCGCGGCGACCGGCACGCCACCCGGGTGACCATCCGCTCGATCGGCCCGCTCGGGTTCGCCGGCCGGCAGGGCGGCCACAAGGTGCCGTGGACGATCCGCGCGCTGCCGCCGTTCAACAGCCGCAAGCACCTGCCGTCCCGGCTGGCCCGGCTGCGCGAGCTGGACGGCCGGACCGCGCTGCTGCCGGCCGCCTGTCCGCGGGCCGGGTCGGCCTGGGCGAGATCGGGGCGCCGCGGCTGGATCACGCGATGGATGCCGCCCTGCTGCTGGCCGCGCTGGCGACCCGCGCGGGCGACCGGGTGAGCCTGCTGGCGGTCGACGCCGAGGTGCGCGCCGACGTACGACGCCCAGCGCCGGAGGACGTGCTGCCGTCGTTCGTGAACGCGCTGGCGAACGTCGAGCCGCAGCTGGTGCAGACCGACTTCCGGGTCGTGGTGTCGCAGGTGCTGGAGCGGCTCGGCCAGCGCTCCCTCGTCGTCCTGCTGACCGGTCTCGACCCGGCGGTCATCGAGGAGTCGCTGCTGCCCACGATCGGCCCGCTGCTGCGCCGGCACCTCGTCGTACTGGCGTCGGTGGCCGACCCGCGCCTGACCGCGATGGAGGCCGCGCGGTCGGACGTGATCGAGGTGTACGGCGCCGCCTCCGCGGCCCGCGCCCGGCTCGACCGCGACCGCGTCACCGCGATCCTCACCCGCGCCGGCGTCACCGTCGTCGACGAGGACCCCGAGCGGATCGCACCCGCCCTCGCCGACACCTACCTGGCCCTCAAGAAGGCCGGCCGGCTCTAGACGGCGACCGGGTCGAAGGCGTCCTGGTCGACGTCGCCGTACTCGCCGGCCCTGACCGCGCGCCGGCCGAGCGTCCAGACGTAGACGAAGAACGCGATCTCGGCCGTCACGCCGATCCCGACCCGGACCGCGGTCGGCAGCGACGACGGCGTCACGAACGCCTCGATCACACCGGTCACCAGCAGGACGACGGCCAGCCCGATCGCCATCCCGATCGTCGCCCGTCCGGTTCGCGCCAGCGCCTGCATCCGGGTCCGCGGGCCCGGCGCGATCCAGGCCCAGCCCAGCCGCAGCCCGGCCGCCGTACTGACGAACAGCTCGGTCAGCTCCAGCAGCCCGTGCGGCGAGATCAGCCCGAAGAACAACCCGCCGCGGTCGTGGCCGATCATGATGCCGGCGATCAGCCCGAGGTTCTCCGCGTTGCCCCACAGCAGGAACACCGCCGGCACGATCAGCACGCCAAGCGCCAGCGTCGCCGCGGACAGCAGCGCGTTGTTGGTCCACACGTGCAGCGCGAAGTCCGACGCCGGGTTCTCGGAGTAGTAGCCGGCGAAGTCCTCGTCGACGATCTTCTCGATCTCACCGGGCGTCAGCACCGACGACAGCACCTCGGGGTGTGCGAGGACCCGCCACGCCATGAAGCCGGCCATCAGGTAGAACACCGCGCCCACCGTCAGCCACCACCGCCGCGACGCGTACAACGCCGCCGGGAAGCTCACCAGGAAGTACCGCGACACGTCGCGCCATACGGGGGTCTGCGCCCCGGTGATCGCGCCCCGCGCGTCGGCCAGCAACCCGGACAGCCGCCCGATCGTCACCTGGTCCGCGCCCGCCGCGCGCAGCGCCGTCAGGTGCGTGCCGACCCGCTGGTAGAGCAGCACCAGCTCATCGGCCTCCTCCCCGGTCAGCTTGCGCTGCCGCCGCACCAGCCGCGCCAGCCGGTCCCACTGCGGTGTCTGGACCGCCACGTAGGCCTCGACGTCCACGCCACCACTCCCCTCCGTGCGACCGCCGCCGGGTAATGTCCTGGCCTAGGACACTAACTCGCGCCGGTGTCTCGTCGTACCTGGGTCTTTCGTGCGACGGCGCAGTCTTTCGTGCGGCGGCGCGCCGCGCCCGAGGGGGACCCGATGTCGCAGCTCGTCACCGGCGAGGCGGTGGTCCTGCAGGTCCGCCTGGCCCGGATGCCGACCCGCGCGCTGGCGTCCGCACTCGACGTGGTGGTGCAGTTCATGGCGCTCGGCGTGCTGTCGGCGCTGCTGATCGCGCTGCCGGAGGACGCCAGCGAGGCGCTGATCGGCGCGGTCGTGATCATCCTGGTCGCGCTGGTGCTGATCGGGTACCGGCTGGTGATGGAGACGCTGACCCGCGGGCGCACCCTGGGCAAGATGGCGCTCGGGCTGCGGGTGGTGTGCGACGACGGCAGCTCGATCCGGTTCCGGCACGCGCTGGTGCGGTCGCTGCTGTGGCTGTTCGTGGACTTCGCGCCGTGGTTCGCGATGTGCCCCGGCATCGTCGCCAGCCTGGTGAACAAGCAGGGGAAGCGGATCGGCGACATGGTCGCCGGCACCGTGGTGATCCGCGAGCGGCACCAGTCGATCGCCTCGCCGCCGCTGTTCGTGCCGGGCCACCTGGTGCCGTGGGCGTTCTCGCTGGAGCTGTCCCGGCTGAGCGACGACCTGGCCAACACGGTGCGCGAGTACCTGGCGCGTTTCGCCGAGCTGGAGCCGGCCGCGCGGGAGGCGATCGGCGAGGCGCTGGCCGCGAAGGTCGCGCAGGCGACGGCGCCACCGCCGCCGGTCCCGATGGTCGGGCCGGCGTACCTGTCCGCGGTGCTCGCCGAGCGCCGCCGCCGCGAGCTGGCCCGGCTCGCCGCCCAGTCGTCGATGTTCGGGCCCGGCGGCGCCTTCGGCTCATCCCGCTTCCAGTCCCCGCACGGCGTGGGCCCGTACGCGGCGGTCCCGCTCGCGCAGGGGCCGTGGCAGCCCACGATCCCGCCGCAGGGCCCGTTCCCGGCGCCTCAGCGGCCGTACGACGTGAGCCCGGCGTACGGGGGCCCGTCGTACCATTCGCAGCAGTACGGCGTTCCGCCGGCCGGCGCCCCGGGTGGCTACCCGCCGCACGTGCCTCGATGACAGGGCAGTGCCTCGCGGGAGTCCGCGAGGCACTGTGGGTGGTCCAGCTCCGCTAACCGTTGATGAACACGTAGTCGGCCTGGTACGGGACGTTCACGATCGGCGTTGCCTGCGGGTCGCAGGGACCCGCCGGTGCGACGCCGCCGACGGTGTTGAGGCGGAGCACCTCGACGACGTGCGCCAGCAGCCCGGTCGAGGCGCCGATCTGGGTGGCGTCGAGGTTGAGCTCGGCGATGTTGCCGTCGCCGTTGGCGTTCTTGTCGACGACCTTGCCGGTGACCGCGCTGCCGTCGGGTGCCTGCCACTGCGGCGGGCCGGCGGCCGGCTGCACGAACGTGTGGTGGATGCCGCCGGTGAGGTGCGCCTCGACGTTGAGCTGGGTGAAGGCGAACGAGCCGTCGGCTCGCGGGGTGCAGGCGTAGATCTGGCTGCCGAGGACCACCGACTCCTGGAGCGCGGCCACTCCGCTCGTGCTGACCGCGTGGTTGAGCAGGTGTAGCTGTGCACGCACCGCGCCATCGGGGAACTCGGTGGTGTGCAGGTCGGTGTAGAAGCCACCCGGGTTGGAGCGCAACGCAAGCACGGTCGAGTCGCTGACCGTTACGGTGCCGGACGCGAACCCACCTTCCGGGCGCGGTGTGGTGAACAGGGATATGACGACGGGGCCGTCGACTCCTCGAGCCCCGGCGTGGATCTCCGCTGCCGTCGGTGTGCCGATGCCGCGCCAGGCGACGGTGTAGGTGAGCGTGTTGTCGCGAATGCCGATGGTTTCCAGGGCCTGCCCTACCTGGGCACCGGCGCTCACCTCGTTGCGGCCCTCCAGGCTCGCGAGGAAGACGGTAGGCGCCCCGGCCGGGTCGGCCGGCACGGTGATCCCCGTCGGCGGTGTCACGTCGCTGTTCGCCGACGCCGCGCTGCCGGTGAGCGCGGCGAACGCGGCCGCGCCGGCGAGGGTGGCGCCGATGCCGCAGGCCAGGCGGCGCTTCTTGCTGGTTGTCATGGTGATGGTCCTTCCAGCCGGGGCCACCGTTCCGGCTGGTCGCCGGTGGTTCACATCTGTGTTCACGCGTCTTCTCCCTGTCATCAGTGCTGTGGCGTCTTACTCCTCACCACGGACTGGGACGTGTAATGGTTCACCCTTCAATGAATTGCGAAGGCACCCCGCGGATCATCCGCGAGGTGCCTTCGGGTGGTCACGAGGGCCCGACGACCGGCGACACGCCGGGTCAGAAGGGCCCGATGAGTGGAATCAGTAGCGGTAGGCGTCGGACTTGTAGGGGCCCTCGACCGGGACGCCGAGGTACTCGGACTGCTCTTTGGTGAGCTCGGTGAGCTTGACGCCGAGGGCGTCGAGGTGGAGGCGGGCGACCATCTCGTCCAGGTGCTTGGGGAGGACGTAGACGCCGGTCGGGTACTCGCCGGTCTTCGTGAACAGCTCGATCTGGGCGAGGACCTGGTTCGTGAACGAGTTCGACATCACGAACGACGGGTGGCCGGTGGCGTTGCCGAGGTTCAGCAGCCGGCCCTCGGACAGGATGATGACGGTGTGGCCGTCGGGGCTCTTCGATTTGCTCGCCTCCGGCGAGAAGCGGAACTCGTCGACCTGCGGCTTGATGTTGACCCGCTCGACGCCCTCCATCTTGTACAGCGCGGCCATCTCGATCTCGTTGTCGAAGTGGCCGATGTTGCCGACGATCGCCTGGTGCTTCATCGCCGCCATGTGGTCGGCGGTGATGACGTCCTTGTTGCCGGTGGTGGTGACGAAGATGTCGGCGATCCCGACCACGTCGTCGAGCGTGGTGACCTGGTAGCCGTCCATCGCCGCCTGCAGCGCGCAGATCGGGTCGATCTCGGTCACGATGACGCGCGCGCCCTGGCCGCGCAGCGACTCCGCGCAGCCCTTGCCGACGTCGCCGTACCCGCAGACCACCGCGACCTTGCCGCCGATGAGTACGTCGGTGGCCCGGTTGATGCCGTCGATGAGCGAGTGGCGGCAGCCGTACTTGTTGTCGAACTTCGACTTGGTCACCGAGTCGTTCACGTTGATCGCCGGGAACAGCAGCGACCCGGCCTTGTGCATCTCGTACAGCCGGTGCACGCCGGTGGTCGTCTCCTCGGTCACGCCCTTGATGCCCTGGCCGATGGTGGTCCACTTCGACGGCGACTCGGCCAGCGACCGGGTCAGCACCGACAGGACGACGCCGTACTCCTCGGACTCGGCCGTCGACGGGTCGGGGACGGCGCCCGCCTTCTCGAACTCGGTGCCCTTGTGGACGAGCATGGTGGCGTCGCCGCCGTCGTCCAGGATCATGTTCGGGCCGTCACCACCGGGCCAGGTGAGGATCTGCTCGGTGCAGGCCCAGTACTCCTCCAGCGTCTCGCCCTTCCAGGCGAAGACGGGCACGCCGGCCGGGTTGTCCACGGTGCCCTCGGGGCCGACGACGACCGCGGCGGCCGCGTGGTCCTGGGTGGAGAAGATGTTGCAGCTGGCCCAGCGCACGTCCGCGCCGAGTGCGACCAGCGTCTCGATCAGTACGGCGGTCTGCACGGTCATGTGCAGCGAGCCCGCGATCTTCGCGCCGGCCAGCGGCTTGCTGTCGCCGTACTGCTTGCGCATCGCCATCAGGCCGGGCATCTCGTGCTCGGCCAGCCGGATCTCCTTGCGCCCGAACTCGGCCAGGCCGAGATCCGCCACCTTGTAGTCGAACGTCATTCCGTTCCCGCTCCCCTTGATCGAACACTGAACGTCGGTTGCGGCCGTCGGCCGCCCAGGGCAATGAGGCTAGCGGTGACGGACCGTGCCCGGACCAGCGGGTGGTCCTTCCTGACACCGAAATGTCAAGATTGCCGCATGCGCATCACCGAGGCCGCCCGCCAACTCGGCACCACCGCGCGCATGCTGCGCTACCGGGAGGCCCTCGGCCTGCTGCCGCGCTCGCGTGCCGGGCACAACTCCCAACGCCAGTACGACGAACGCGACCTGGCGGCCGTCAAGCTCGCCCTCGACCTCGAGCACAGGTACGACGTGACGCCGGCGGCGCTGGCCTTCGCGCTCCGGGCCCTGGCCGAGCCGTCGGTCGCCGCGGACATCCGCAACCTCGGCTACCGGACCGGCCGGCTCACCGCACCACCCACCCAGGCCGAGATCGACCGCCAACGAGCTCTCCGCTGGCTCGGCCGCTCCGGCGTGCTGCCGCCGAAACCGCGTTAGTGGGAGGGGGCCTCGGGGACCGGGGGGCGCTCGGCGGGGGTGTAGTTCTCGAGGAAGATGTCGGGCTCCAGGTAGATGTGGACCGACATCGGTTCGGCTTCGCGGATGGCGCGTTCGGCGGATCGCCACGCAGACCAGCAGCGCGCCGATCGCCATCGAGCCCAGGCCGTCGAACACACCGTTGCCGGTGGCAAGCGTCAGGGCGACGCCGATCAGCGCCAGCGCCAAACCGGTGAGCGCGGCGAAGTCCTCGAGCAGGATGACCGGCAGCTCCGGCGCCCGGGCGTTGCGGACGAACCGCGTCCACGACACGTGCCCGCGCAGCTTGTTCGCCTCGATGATCGCGGTCCGGAACGAGAGCGACTCCATGATGATCGCGATCTCAAGTACGGCGACCGGGACCCACTTCCAGTGCTCGATCGCGTGCGGATCGTGCACCTTGTGGTAGCCCTCGTACAGCGCGAAGAGACCACCGACGCTGAACAGCACGATCGCCACGATGAACGAGTAGACGTACCGTTCCCGGCCGAAGCCGAACTGGTGCAGCTCGTTCGCCTCTCGCTGCGCTCGCTTGCCGCCGACCAGCAGCAGCACCTGGTTGCCGGCGTCGGCGAGTGAGTGGATCGCCTCGGCGAGCATCGAGGCCGACTGGGTCAGTCCCCAGGCGGCGAACTTGGTGACCGCGATCCCCGTGTTCGCCAGCAGCGCCGCGACGACGGCCTTCGTTCCGCCACCAGCCATCTCTCCAGGTCCTCCGTCAACAGTTCGGTGATCAGCGCGCGGACACGACGAACGCCGTGCCGGAACCACGCAGGGTACAGGGTCCCTCGGTTCCCGAAGCGAACGCGGACTGACCGGCGGACAACGTCACCGCGGACTCATTGCTCTGAGCATCGACTGTTCCGTCGACACAGCAGATGATTCGCGGACCCACACCGTCGACCGTCCGCTCGTCAGCGTCCAGATCCACCCGGTGGATCTGGAAATACTCGCAACCCGTCGGGTACGTCGACACTCCGCCGGACACCGGTGTCGCCGTCAGGACCGGATCGGCGAGCGGTTCGAAGTCCACCACCGAGACCAGCTCCGGTACGTCGATGTGCTTGCTGGTCAGCCCACCCCGCAGCACGTTGTCCGAGTTCGCCATCACCTCGAACCCGAGCCCGTGCAGATACGCGTGCACGTTGCCCGCCGGCAGGTAAACGGCCTCGAACCGCTCCAGCCGCACCCGGTTCAACAGCAGTGCCGCCAGTACGCCGGGATCGTCCGGGAACTCCTCGCACAAGCGGAGCAGTGTCTCTCGCTCCAGCTCGAAGGCCTGCCCGGCGTACCGAACGCAGGCCTCGGCCAGAGCACCGAGCAGCGGACGGATCGAGTCCCGGTCGCTGCTCATGAACTGGGTGAAGGCGTCCCGCAGCTTGCCGTTGCGGAGCAGGTCGGTGAGCTCGCCGAAGCCTTCAGGAGCAAGCGCCTCGAGCAGCGCGACCGTGCTGTGCAGCGGCCGGAACCCGACCAGCGCGTCGAACGGCTCGAGCGCGATCAGGATCTCCGGCTTCGGCCAGGCGTCCTTGTAATTGCGGTCGGTGGCGGTCCGCGGGATGCCGACGGCCTCGTCCCGCGCGTACCCGTCGATCGCCTGCTCACGCGACGGATGCGCTTGAATCGACAGCGGCTGCGCGGCCGCCAACAGCTTGGCGAGGAACGGAAACCTCCCGTCGAAGCGAGCTGCGGTCTCCTCCCCCAGTACGGCGCTCGGCCCGGCGGACACCACGTCGTACAGGGAATCTCCCGACGGCAGCACGGACGGCGCGGACTCGTGCGCGCCCATCCACAGTTCGGCCTGCGGTGTGCCGTCCGGCTCCACCCCGGTCAGCTCGGGGATCGCGGTCAGCGACCCCCAGGCGTAGTCCCGGATGGTGTTCTGAAGCCGAACTACCACGCTGGGTCCTCCGAGGGGATCCCTGGTTCTGTGGGGTCGTTGTCGGTCGCCGTACCGTAGCGACCCAGGCCTATGCCCAGGTACGCCGCGGCGTAGCGGCCGTGCTGGGTCAGAGCGGCGTACCGGGCGATGTCGGTGCCGTTGGCCTGGGTCACCACGTGCACCCGTACGTCGTGGCGCTCCGCCTTGGCCTCCAGCTTGCGGCGGTGCTCCGCGACACCTGCGTCGTCCACACCGTCGTCCAGGATCACCAGACCGGGCCGCAGCTCCTCTGGCTTGTCGAAGGGGTCGGCGAACAGGTCACGCGGAGGCTGGTTGAGCACAGGCAGCAGGTGCCCGGCGTCAGCGGCCAGAGCCGGCCGACCGCTGGCAAGCCTCAGAGCCTCCACCACACGACGTGCGGCACGTGCAGCGAGGACAGAGCCACCCCAGACCAGCGGCAACGCGTCCCCCAGCATCAGGGCCAGGTCCTTCGCCGGGTTGGATGCCACGTCGTTGTTGGGCGAGCACTCGATCGCCACGTCGTCCAGCATCGCCGCAACCGCCTTGCCGTCCACAACAGGACCAAGCTCCATCTGGTGCAGTCCCTGCAGTACGGCGACAGCCGCGGCCAACTGGTCGTCGGACTGAGACGGCAGCCGGATCGCGTGCCGTGAACCCGCGGACGCCTGCGCGACCGGGGAGTCCGGCGGGCAGGCCACCATCAGACCGCAGCCGCGTCGCTCTGCCTCAGCCGCGGCGGAGACCGCGTCGGAGTCGGCCGCGGCGGCGCCACCGAGGACGATCACCAGGTCCATCGGACCCGCCCACCCTGGCAGGCCGGGGCCAGGCCAGGCGACGAACGGCACCGGGCACACCGGCTCCAGCACTGCCCGGACCAGACGGGCGTCCCGACCGGCAGCCAGCACTGCGCGTGGCCGGAAGCCGTCGGAGTCGACCTTCGCCAAGGCCTCCTCCGCGGCTTCGAGCTCAGCCCGGACGCGGGCGCCGGCCATGGCCAGGCGGCGGAGCAGGTGGTCTGTCGCCGCGAGCGCGGCCGGGTCGTCCAGGCGCGAGTCGTCGAAGAAGCTCATCAGTTCTCCGCGGCCTCTGGCTGTTGTTCGCGGGTGTCACGGGCCTCGTCGATCAGCAGCACCGGGATGTCGTCGCGCACCGGGTAGGCCAGCGCGCAGGCGGCGTTCGTGCAGACGAGCTCGTTCGCCTCGTCGTCCACCCGGAACTCCGACCGGCACTTCGGGCAGACCAGGATGCTCAGCAGATCCGGGTCCAGATTGACTGCCATTCAGTTCTCCTCCACCGATGCACCGGTGATCAGGGCCAGTACTTCGTCACGGACGCGTTCCATCGTGGCCCGGTCCTCCGCCTCGACGTTCAACCGCAGCAGCGGTTCGGTGTTCGATGCACGAACGTTGAACCACCACTGTCCCGCCGACACGGTCAGACCGTCCAGATGGTCAACGGTAATGCCGTCCCGGTCGCCGTAGGTGTCTTCGATGGCCGCGACCGTGGCCGCGGCGTCGTCGACCTTGTTGTTCAGCTCGCCGGAGGCGACGTAACGCTCGTACTCGGCGAACAGCTCGCCGGCCGGCTTGTCCTGCTCGCCGAGCGCGGCCAGCACGTGGAGCGCAGCCAGCATGCCGGTGTCGGCCCGCCAGAAGTCCCGGAAGTAGTAGTGCGCCGAGTGCTCGCCGCCGAAGACCGCGTCGGTCTCGGCCATCCTCTGCTTGATGTAGGAGTGCCCGACCCGGGACCGGATCGGCGTACCGCCGTGCTCGACGATCAGCTCCGGCACCGCCTTGGAGGTGATCAGGTTGTGGATGACGGCCGAGCCGGGGTGTTTCGCCAGTTCCCGGACCGCGACCGCGCCGGTGATGGCGCTCGGTGAGATCGGGTCGCCGTTCTCGTCCACCACGAAGCAGCGGTCGGCGTCGCCGTCGAAGGCGAGTCCGAGGTCGGCGCCGAGCTCGCGGACCTTGGCCTGCAGGTCGACGAGGTTCTTCGGGTCGAGCGGATTCGCCTCGTGGTTGGGGAAATTGCCGTCCAGCTCGAAGTACAGCGGGACGATCTCGATCGGCCCGGAGGCGAACACCGCCGGGACCGTGTGGCCGCCCATCCCGTTGCCGGCGTCCACGACAACCTTGAGCGGGCGGATGCCGCTGAGGTCGACCAGGTCGTGCAGGTGGTCGGCGTACGCGGTGAGCAGGTCCTTCCGGGTCACCTTCCCGGGTACGGCGACAGTCGTCGGCCCCTCGGTCAACGCCTTGGCGACCAGGTCGGCGATGTCGCGCAGACCGGACTCCGAGCCGACCGGGGCGGCACCCGCGCGGCACAGCTTGATGCCGTTGTACTGCGCCGGGTTGTGGCTCGCGGTGAACATCGCGCCGGGCAGCTGGAGCCGGCCGGAGGCGAAGTACAGCTGGTCGGTGGAGGCCAGGCCGATGTCGATCACGTCGGCGCCGGTACTGGTCACCCCCTCGGCGAACGCGGCCGCCAGGGCCGGGCTGGACGGCCGCATGTCGTAGCCGACCACGACCGCCCCCGGCGACGCGAGGATGTCCAGGACCTCGACGAACGCGGCACCGGTCGCCCGGGCCACCGACTCGTCCAGCTGGTCCGGGACGACCCCACGCACGTCGTACGCCTTGAAGATCGCAGCAACGTCAACCATGCGTGGACCCTATCTGGCCCACCCCCGAAACCGTGTCTCAGGCTTGGTCGAACCAGCCGGGATTCTTGCGGTGGTGCACCTCGGGGAGCTGCCGGGGGCTGGTCGGAGCGGCCCAGCCGACCGCGTTGGCGATGATCTGCTGGATCTCCGGCTGGTGGTATGTCGGGTACTCCTGGTCACCCGGCCGGAAGTAGAACACCCGGCCCTGGCCGCGGCGGTAGCAGCAGCCGGACCGGAACACCTCGCCGCCGGAGAACGAGCTCACGAACACCAGCTCGTCCGGCTGCGGGATGTCGAACAGCTCGCCGTACATCTCCTCGCGCTCGATCACCAGCGGATGCGGGACGCCCTGGGCGATCGGGTGGCCGGCGGCAACCGTCCAGAGCAGCTCGCGGTCGTTGTCGGACCGCCAGTCGAGCGAGCAGGTGGTGCCCATCAGCCGGACGAAGATCTTGCTGAAGTGGGCCGAGTGCAGCGCGATCAGGCCCATCCCGGACAGCACGTGCCGCTGGACCCGCTCGACCACAGCGTCGTCGACGTCGCCGTGCGCGGCGTGACCCCACCAGGTGAGCACGTCGGTCTCGGCGAGCACGTCGTCGGTCAGCCCGTGCTCCGGCTGCTGGAGCCACGCCGTACGGACCACGACGTCGGCGCCGAGCTTCGCCCGCAGGCTGGCCGCGATGGTCTCGTGCATGGTGTCCGGGTAGACCTTCTGGACCGAGGCGTCGCGCTGGTCGTGCACGTTCTCGCCCCAGACGGTGACGCGGATCGGATCAGCCATTGAGTACAACCTCTCGTCCCGCCTTCGCCGAGGCGTAGCAGGCGTCGATGACCTCGGTCCGGACGAGTGCCTCGGACCCGTTGTGCGCGGCCCAGTCGCCGCTCTGTACGATCTTCACGAACTCTTGTACGACGGCACGGTGGCCGAGCCCCGCGCCGGTCGCGGGCTTCACCTCGGCCGGCACGCCGCCCACGTCGGTGAAGATGCGCAGCGTGTCGACGTTGCTGTAGTTCTGCACCTCGATCTTGGCGCCGCCCTCGGTGCCGAAGAGTTCGATGCCGAAGTTGTCGCCCGGCGCGCGGTAGGTGGCCCAGCTGGTCTCCAGCTGCAGCGCGCCGCCGCCGTCGAGCCGCAGGTACGCCGTCGCCAGGTCCTCCACCTCGAACGCCGACCCGAGCGTGTTCGCGTTCGGTACGGCGCTGCCACGCCCGCGCGGGCCGAGTTCGGCGAAGGTGTTCGCGCTGACGGTGTTGACCTTCGGCTCGTTCAGCAGGTGCAGCGCGAGGTCGAGGATGTGGACGCCGAGGTCGATCAGCGGGCCGCCGCCGGACAGCTCGCGGTTGGTGAACCAGCCGCCCATGCCGGGGATGCCGTTGCGGCGCATCCAGTGCGCCTTCGCGTAATACACCCGGCCGAGCAATCCCTCGTCGATCTGGTGCTTCAGTACGGCGACATCGCCGCGCTCACGGTGGTTGAAGACGACCTTGAGCACGCGGCCGGCCTTCTTCGAGGCCTCGACCATCGCGGTGCCCTCGGCGACCGTCCGCGCGAGCGGCTTCTCGCACAGGACGTGCAGGCCTTTCTCCAGCGCCTTCAACGCGATAGGCGCGTGCAACTGGGTCGGAGTACCGATGCTGACGGCTTCCAGTCCGTCCGTCTCGAGCAGGTCCTCCCACCTCTCGTACAGGTGCGGCACGTCGTGCTTCTCCCCGAGGCTGGTCAGCGTGCCCTTCTCCAGGCCGGCCAGCGCCACCACCTCGACGTCCGGCAGCTCGGAGAACGCCTCCAGCGCCGTACGCCCGGCGAATCCCAGCCCGACAACACCAACCCGCAGTCTGTTTTGAACGTTCACACCCGCGATCCTCTCCCACTGCCGAACGGCCCGACAAACCCAGTTCCCACAGTGCGAAACAGCTTCGAACACCAGCGAATCGACTGGTCTCATCGTCGTCTCCTGGCGCTCCCGGCTGGACTGAGGTGCCGGCCGCCCGGTCATGGGGCCTCCCGACCTGGACTGAGGAGCGGAGGGAGCGCAGCGACCGGAGCGACGAGGGAAGGGCGGGAGTCAAAGCCCCATGACCACGCCGGCGCCGAAGGCCCGGCCAAAAGCACAGCGACGAGGGAAGGCCGGGAGCCAGGGCCCCATGACCACGCCGGTGCCGAAGGCCTGGCCAAAAACTCAGTCGTCGTCGGCGTCGAACTCGGGGTCGATCTGCTCCGGGGAGAGCGCCAGTACGTCGGCCAACTCGAGCACCAGGGCCGAGCGAACCAGCCAGGCCAGGCTGGTGCCGGAGCGCTCGGCGCGCAGTTCGATCGGGCGACGGAACACCACGATGCGGTAGGGCTCGTGCGAGGTGCCGCCGGTGGAGTGAGTGAGCGGGATCTCGATCGCGTCGAGGTCCAGGTTCGGCACATCCTCGATGGCGAACTCGACCCGGGTGACGACCTGCGGCAGCCGCTTCTCCAGCCGGGTCACCTCGATCGCGACCACCTCGTCGAACTGGGCCGCGGCCGAGCGCTGCAACGGCAGACCGCGCGGCGCGAACTTGCTCGGCCGGCTGATCGGTCCGAGCATGCCGCGGCCGTGGCGGTCGATGTGCCTGCGATGACGGCGAGCCTCGGTCACGCGCTCAGCCTAGTGGGGGTAACGTCTGGTCGTGAGCATCGCCAGGATCTGT
>WNGA01014312.1_pt1 | contig 13903 bp, 10 predicted proteins | sample 5400061 | NCBI WGS metagenome assembly WNGA01 (sample SAMN13153366, study PRJNA577476) | soil metagenome | isolation source: 100 cm soil or saprolite under grassland replicate 2 | place: USA:California | collected 2016-06-15 | reverse complement strand
AACTCGGCCCCGACTGGCTCGCCCGCCGCCACTCCCCCGAACACCGCACCCGCCGACTCGTCAAACAACTCGAAGCACTCGGGCACACAGTCACCCTCGAAACCGCCGCCTGACCAACTAACCCCATCACAACCAACCCCTGTCGGGCCTCCGGCCCGACCGCTCGCGCGCGGACCGACCCGCGGCCCCACCCCGCCGGCATTCTCACCGTAGGGGGTCGACGGTTCGAGTCCGTCAGAGGGCTTCCGGATCAAAGAAATACCTGCAAAGCAGGTATTTCTGTATTTCTGTTGCCTCAATTAGCACCGTCGAGCACCGCCGTGTGCGTCGAAACACGGCCTTGAGGATCGCTTGCTGCCAGGAAAGCGCCTGCAAATCGGCATTTCGCTCGGTGCGATGGGGCACCTCCTTGCTCCGGAGGGCCTCGATGAAGGCGGCCGCAGAGCGCATCACGAAACGGCTTGGCTAGGCCAGTTTCTCGGCCGTCCCTTGCTCAGCGAGAAGAGCGCTGAGCGATCTGGGGACCGGTTCTGGGGACAGGACGAGCGCTTCGGACGGTCCGTACGCTGGCTCAGGAGGTCGCCGGAAACGGTGCTGCGAAGTTCCCAGAGAAGCCCGGCCCGATCGCCCACGTTGTCGAGCGACGTGCGGGGGTGCGTTTACGTGAGCGACACGCCGGGCTCGTCGCGAGGCAGGTCGCTCTAGACGGGTTGCCGCCGTAGACGATGTAGAAACATTCCGAGTCTGCGGTTGATCGAAGGCCGCGAAAGAGGCGTCTCAGCGAAGTGCGCGAAGAGCCGCCTGAGCTGCGAAGTAGCCGCACATCCCGTGGACGCCGCCGCCGGGCGGCGTCGCCGATGAGCAGATGAAGATGTTCGGGTCCGGCGTCGAGTACGGCACGAGCCGCGGCGCCGGCCGCGCCAGGAGCTGGCGAAGATCCTGCGAGCCGCCGTTGATGTCGCCGCCCACGTAGTTCGGGTTGTATGCGTCCACTTCGGCCGCCGTCATCGCGCTGCGGGAGATCACGACGTCGCGGAAGCCGGGTGCGAAGCGCTCGATCTGTTCCTCGACCTGCTCCGTCATGTCGACGGTCGACCCGTTCGGCACATGGCAGTAGCCCCACAGCGTGTGCTTGCCGGCGGGCGCCCTCGTCGAGTCGAAGAGGCTCTGCTGAGCCAGGAGGACGAACGGCCGTTCCGCATGCTCCCCGCGGGAAACAGCGGCCGCCGATGCCTCGATCTCCCTGAGGGTGGCGCCGAGATGGACGGTTGCCGCGGCCGAGCATTCCGAACTGCGCCACGGCACCGGCCGGTCCAATGCCCAGTCGAGCTTGAAGACGCCCGAGCCATAGCGGTACTTCTGCAGCTGCATGCGGTAGCGCGGGGAGAACCGCGACCCCGCGAGTCGCGCGATCCCGCGCGGTGTCAGATCCAGCAGCACGACGCGGGCCGGCGGCAAGTCGTCGAGCGCTTCGACCGGCCGGCCGGTTTCGATCTCGCCGCCGAGCGAGCGGAGGTACAACACGAGGCCGTCGGCGAGCCGCTGCGAGCCGCCCCGGACAAGCGGCCATCCGAAGCCATGCGCGACGACGGCGAGCATCAACCCGAACGACGCTGAGGCGGGCGCAGTGAGCGGAAGCATCGAGTGGGCGGCAAGCCCGGCAAAGAGGCCGCGGGCGCGCTCGCCGCGAAACCGGGCGCGTGCAAGGCCAGAGGCCGAACGTAGTCCGTGCAGCCCGAGGCGGGCGAGAGCGAGCGGATGGCGCGGCGGCACCGGCGGGGCGAGGGCGCCGGCAAGGGTGGTTTCGGCCGAGCGGACGAGCGGCTCCACGAGCCGGGCCCAGGACGCTGCATCGTCTCCGAGAAAAGCGCCGGTCGCGTCCACGGTCCGCTCGAGCAACGCCGTTGTGCCGTCGTCGAAAGGATGCGCGAGCGGCGCCCGCGGATGAACGAGCTCGACCCCGTGCTCCGCGAGCGGAAGCGTCCGCAGGAAGGGCGAAGCCAAAGGCCACGGATGGATAGCCGAGCAGACGTCGTGTGTGAATCCGGGGAGCGTCAGCTCGGCCGAGCGGAGACCGCCGCCGGCCGTCTCGGCCGCTTCCAGGACGAGCACCGAGCGGCCCGCCTGCGCGAGCGCGATCGCCGCCGCCAGGCCGTTCGGTCCCGAGCCGACGACGATCGCGTCGCGTTGCGCCTCAGACAGGAGCCTTCCGCCCCCGAACGGCGCGCATCGGCGCCGTCATCGTGTAGAGGCCGGAGCGGATCGCGGCGCTGTGCCAGACGTTGCCGGCCCGTCGCCACTGGCGCCGCCGATCGACACACGCCGTTCGCATCTCGACCTCGGCGTTGTCGACGCCGAAGTGCCGCGCGACCGACCGCAGCGTGTGCTTCCAGAACTCGTTCTGCTTCTTGTTCGCGCCGAGCGCGAACGCGACCTCTGTCACCGGATCCTGCGCTCGGATCAGTTCCTGCACCTGGGCGACGGTGACCCCGTCCTCCTCGTGCGCGCTGAACGTGATCCAGCCCGCGAGCATGTGTCCCTGCGGCGTCATGAACGCGAACGACTCGTCGTCCGCGTAGAGGACGAGCACGCCGGTCGAGAGCTTTACCCGCCCCGGCATCGCAAGGTTCAGCACGGCGACGTCCCCCGGCGCGATCCCCGTGAGCGGCCCGTAGAAGAAATTCTTCTCGGGCCAGAAGTTCGCGAACTTCTCCTTCCAGGTTGAGACGACCTCCTGCGGCGAGACGTCAGCCCCGCGCAACGGCACCTTGAACGTCTTCTGCCACATCTTTCCGAAGCCCTGAATCGGCCCGACGACGCGCTTGCCCTCGACGTTGCGGCTGATCGCCTCGGGCGGCACCTCGCCGACCGTGAGCTTGGACACCTGCTTTGCCCAGTAGGCGGCATCGCGCGCCCCCGACTCGGGCGGTGATTCACTTCCCCTCTTCAGGTCTTCTCCGCTCATTGCTCCCCCTTCCTACGCGGCGCCGGCCGCGGCCAGCGCCTCCTGCTCGTTCGGATAGATCGCGATCGCCTCGTCCAGCCTGGTGAGCTCGAAGATCTCGCGGTAGTGATCTGTCAGCCCGAACGCCAACAGGCGCTGGCGCTGGCGGTTCGCCCGCACGAGAAGCGTCACCAGCAGGCCGATGCCGCCGCTGTTCATGTACTCGAGGCCGCTGAAGTTGAGGGCGATCGTGCGGGCGCCGTCGCTGGAGGCCTGGTTGTACGCCTCCATGAGGACGTCCTCGCTCGCGGCCGTAATGTCGCCCTTGATGTCGATGATGCCGGCGCTGCCGACGCGACGCACGCCGGTCGACGCGGTGCCCGTGCTCATGGTTCCCTCCTTTGCTCGGCGGCCGGCCGGGTGGCGACGGCGCTGTCCTCGTCTGCGTACAGCTCCATGAAGTCGGCCAGCCGCGTGATCTCGAAGATCTCGCGGTAGTGCTCGGAGAGCCCCGCGCAGAGAACCCTCGTTCGTTCTTTCCGGGCGCGGGCCAGCAGGCCGACGATCAGCGCGATCCCGGTCGAGTTGATGTAATCGACCCCCGCGAAGTTGAGGAGCACCGTCCGACCGCTCCCGTCCACAGCGGTGGCGTAGGCGCGCTCGAGCGCCTCGTCCGCGCCGGCGTCGATGTCGCCGTCGAGGTCGACTACCGCGAACCCGTCGCGCTCGCGCACCCGCGCATCAAACCGCGTCGCTCCCATGTCCTCCTCCTTCCAGGTGCAGGACGAGCTCGACGGTGTGGCGCTCCTCGTCGCTCCGTGTCGTCAGCTCGTCGACCATGTTCTCGATGAGGAACAGGCCCCAACCGCGGGGCGACTGCTGGCCCGCAAGCTTGGCCTCGAGATCAGGCTTCTCGTACCGCGGCAGTTGTCGGTTGCCGCCCCGATCGCTGATCTCGACCGTCAGGCGTTCGTCGGATGCCCGTACCCGGATCGATACCGGGACGTCGGCCTGGTATCGATTTCCGTGCTCCATTGCGTTCATCGTCGCCTCGCCGACGGCGGTCTTCAGTCGCTCGATGCGCACCGGCGGGAGAGCCAGATCGGCGACCGCGTCGACCACGCGCGCGATCGCCTCGCGCTCGTTGCCGGGCTCGCTCGCGATCTCGAACTCGGCGAGGGTCCGGTTGGCTCCGTTCGTGGCCGGCACCACCGCACTCGTACGCTGAAGGGTCACGAGCGTTATGTCGTCCTCCTGCTCCCACGCCTCTCCCGTGAAGGCATCCAGATCGCCGAGGAGAAGGTCGATCAGGCGTTCGCCGTCGACTCCCTGGCCGACGAGCGCCCTCAGTCGCGGGAGGCCGAACATCTCCCGGGCCGGGTTGTGCGCCTCGGCGAGCCCGTCGCTATGGAGGAGGACGCCGTCGCCCGGGGCGAGCACGGCCTCCTTCTCCTCGTACGTCATCCCGGGGAAGAGACCCAGCGGCATCCCGGTCGCCCGCAGCTCGCCAACGCCGGCCTCGGTGCGGACGTACGGGACGTTGTGCCCCGCATTCGCGTAGCGGAACAGGCCGCTCGCCGGCTCGAGCACGCCGTACAGGCACGTGACGAACATCTTCTCCGGCATGTCCGGGCAGAGGGCCTCGTTCACGCGCTCGAGCACGACGCCGGGCGAGACGAGCCGCTGTGCGGAGGCACGCAGCAGGCTGCGCGTGGCCGCCATGACAAGCGCCGCCGGGACGCCCTTGTCGGTGACATCGCCCACGACCACTCCGATCCGCCCGCGGTCGAGCTCGACGAAGTCGTAGAAATCGCCACCGACTGCCCGCGCCGGCCGATAGAACGCGGCGACGTGCCAGCCGGGGAGGTCGGGAAGCTGCTTGGGCAGGAAGTTCTGCTGGATCAGCCGCGCGACCTGCAGCTCTTGCTCGAAGCGCTCGCGCGTCCGGGCCTCTGCCTCCTGCTCGCGCACGAGCTGGCCGATTCGAAGCGCCGGTGCGGCCTGCGCGGCGAGGTTGTCGAGCAGCCGCCGGTCATCGCCCGAGTACTCCTGATCGGAGAGGCGCGGTCCCAGGTTCAGGAGCCCGATGAGCTCGCCCTGGCTGACGAGCGGCACCACGAGCTTCACTCCCGCCTCCTTGAGCGCCGCGAGCGCGGGCGACTCGAGCGCGAGCCCTTGGATATCGACTGCACCGGTCGCGCTCTGGAAGTAAGCGATGCTCGGATCGGTGGGGGCGATCTCGACCGGCGGCGCGTCCACCAGCCGGAGCGACTCCGGAACGCGCGCTTCGGCCGCCGTCGCCGGAGCGGGGCGGCGTCCGACGACTCGGAGGAGCGTCTGCGCGAAGGCGTTCATGTCCTTTCCTTTGTACCGAGCAACCGTCCCGGAATCGTGACGGCTTCCGTTACGGGCGCCTTCCCGTCACGGAGCCAGAGCGACACGTGCGCAGGCTGCATCGTCTCGGCGGCCACGGCCGTCAATTCGACGCGCAGCGAGTCGAGATCGACCTCGTCGCGCACCCGCGCCGCGAAGGCTTGGAGCGTCCGCTCGGCGTCGTACTTGCGCCGGTAGAAGCGCCGGTCGACGAGCGCCTGCACTCGATTGCGGGCGGGGCGGAAGAGCGCGGCCACGGCGAGCGTGGAGAGGGCGACCGCGAGCCCGTTACCGCCGGTCAGCGGGCGCAGCGCAAGCTGGAAGAGCAGCACGAGGCCGACGTAGGTCCCCGCCAGGAGCACTGTCACCGGCGCGTAGACGAGGGTGCGGTTGATGACGACGTCGATCTCGTACAGGCGGTAGCGGAAAATGGCGAGTCCCGCAGCCAGGGGAACGGCGATCAGCGAGACGTCGAGGAGGGAAGTGGCGATCGCTACTCCGGTCTTGGACGACTGGACGTTGAGGACGGCCGCGAGCGACACCGCGAGCGCAGCCCCCGCGGCGGCGAGCCACTTGATCTGCTCCCGCTCGACGCCGGACGCTCGGCGGAAGCGGACGACGAGCGAAATTGCGGCCGCGAGGGTCGACAGCACCGAGAGGAAGAAGCCGATCGGAATCAGGATCTGGCCCATCCGGTCGAGATGCGGGACGGCGAACGGATTCGAGACGGAGCCGAACGGGTCGTTGACGGGACCCGCGCGGAGCGTGTATCCGACGGCGAAGCACGCGAACCCGATGACGGCAGCCCAGGGCACGATGCGCCAGCGCGGGGAGAGCACGCGCCCGTCGGGGAAGAGCGCGAGCAGAAGCCCGACGCCCGTCGTGAGGGAGCTCAGAGTGCTCCACGACTGCAGCCACGCCGCCGCCGCTCCGCCCCAGAGCGGGCTCGGCCGCCCGCTCACCGCGTAGACGGCGTACTGCTGCGCGAACGCGCCGAGCGCGGTGAAGAGCCCGACTGCCCAGAACAGCCAGCCGACGCGGTTGTCCGGCCGCGCGCGCAGGATCGCGGCCCCCACGACCGCGAACGCAGCCGCGACCGCTCCGACAGCGGCGTCGACCACCCGGGGCTCGGTGAAGTCGACCGGCGTGGACCGCGTGTGGAGGTAGAGCACGAGGGCCCCGACCGCGAGCGCGAGCGTTGCGACGAGCCCGCCGTACGTGACCACCGCGCGGGCGCGGCCGCGCGTCATCGTCCCTCCCTGAGCCACAGGGACACGTGCGCCGGCCTCATCGTCTCGGCGACGACGGCCGTCAGCTCGGCGCGCAAGGCGTCGAGGTCGACCTCGTCGCGGAGGTGCGAAGCGAACGCGGCGAGCGTCCGCTCGGCGTCGTACTTGCCCCGGTAGAAGCGCCGGTCGACGAACGCCTGGACACGGCTTCTGGCCGGCCGGAACAGCGCGGCGACCGCGAGCGTCGAGCCCGCGATCGCGAGGCTGGAGCCTCCGGCGAAGGACGAGAACACCTGCTGGAGCGCGAGCACGATCCCGAGATAGAGACCGCCGAGGCCGGCCGTCAGTGCGCCATAGACGAGCGTGCGGCGCACGATCACGTCGATCTCGTACAGCCGGTAGCGCAGGACGGCGATGCCGACCGAGACGGGGACAGCGATCATCGACAGCGCGATCGCTGCACCCGCCACGCCGTGGAAGTCGAACGGCGCCGCGATCGGCAGCACGAGGACGAAGACCGCTGTGCTCGCGGCCAGCCACTTGAATTGCTGCCGCTCCAGCCCGCGTGACCGGCGGAACCTCCGGATCAGGCTGATCGCGGCGAGCCCCGTGCTGACAAGGCAGCCGGCGATGACGAGGAAGTAGGCGTAGACGTAGCGCCCGTTGCTCACGAACGCCAGCGGGTTCTCGTATGCCTTGAACGGCGGGTCGAGGTGGCCCGGCGCCGTCGCGATCACGAGCCAGGCGCCGGAGAGCCCGACGAGGACGAACCACACGACTGGGCGCCACCGCGCCGACGGGAGCTTCCCCTCGGGAAAGAGCAGGAAGAGCAGGAAGAGCCCTGCGATGATCGGGGTCCAGGATCCTCCGGCGATCGCCGCGGCCGCAGCGCCGGCCGGCAAGCCCGCCTCCGGCTTCGCGAGCAGCGCTAGCTCCGCGTAGGTGCCGAAGAGGCCGCCAAGGAGCTGCAGGAGCCCCGACAGCGAAAGCGCCCAGCCGACGAAGTTGTCGGGACGCTTCACCGTGATGACCGCGCCCACGACCGCGAACGAGAGCGGGATGAGCGCGTCGACCACGTTGCTCGGCAGCGACTGTTCCGGGTGGTAGGACGAGTCGAGCTGCAGCAGCACGATCAGCACGACGGCGACCACCGAAGCGACAATGGTGGCGACGACGACGGCGACGGCCGCGCTCGCTTTCCTCACGGCGCCGCCCGATCGGCCCAGACCGGCTGTACAGCCGTAGGGCGCGTTCCATGCGGCCGAACCGCGAACAGCTGCTGCTCGCCCGGCAGACCCTTCAGCTCGTGCGATCCGCGGTCCTCGAACTCGATCCCGGAGCCGGCGACGAGGTCCCGCACCGTCCTCGAGACCAGCACCTCGCCCGGCGCCGCCTTCGCGGCCACGCGCGCCCCCACGTGGACGGCGACCCCTGCGAGCCGGTCGCCGAGAACCTCGCACTCTCCCGTGTGGATCCCGGCACGGATCTCGACGCCGAGCGGCCGCACCGCCTCCGCGATCGCCCGCGCGCAGCGGATGGCGCGCGCGGGCCCGTCGAAGCTCGAGAGGAAGCCGTCGCCGACCGTCTCGATCTCCCGGCCGCGGAAGCGCGCGAGCTCGCGGCGCACGAGCGCGCGGTGCTCCTCGAGGACGTCGCGCCAGCGGCAGTCGCCGTCGCTGACCGCGCGCTCGGTCGAGCCGACGATGTCAGTGAAGAGGACGGTGGTGAGGACGCGGTCCGGCTCGGGCGCCCAGCGGACGCCGGTCGTGAACTCCTGGAGATGGGCGACGACCGCGTCCGAGTCGCCGGCCCACGGCCAGTGGTCGTGACCTGGAAGCTCGACCAGGCTCGCGCCCGGTACGTGCTCCGCTAGGTAGGCGCTGTGACCCGGCGCGACGAAGAGGTCGCCGCTGCGGTGCAGGACGAGCGTGGGAACACGGACGCTCGGCAGGATCGCTCGGACGTCGATCTCGGTGTTCATCCGGAGGAGCGCCAGGGCCATGCGCGGGCTCGCCGACAGACGCAGCATCCGTGCGAACCAGCGCCGGTACGCCTCGTCGGCGGCAAGGCTCGGCGCGAGGTGCTCGGCGCCCACTCCCGTTCCCCATTCGGGCTCGCTCGCAGTCAGGTAGATCTGGATGCCGGCCGGCGTCCAGCCCCACGGGTACTCACGGTCCTGCGTGAACTTCGCCGGGCACCCGTACAGAGCGAGGGCCGAGGTCCGCTCTGGATAGGTGGCCGCGAAAAGGAGGCAGAGGGGCCCACCCTCCGCCACGCCGAAGAGCGCGGCCCGTTCGGAGCCAACCGCGTCCATGACCGCGCGTACGTCGTCCATCCGCTCTTCGAGCGTCGGCACGCCCTCGACCGGGTCGGAGAGGCCGGTGCCGCGCTTGTCGAGCACGATCAGGCGCGAGAAAGACGCGAGCCGCTCGAGGAAGCGCGCGATCGGCGGGTACTGCCAGTTCCACTCGAGGTGGCTCAGGAAGCCGGGGACGTAGACGAGGTCGATCGGACCGCGGCCCAGCACCTGATAGGCGACGCTCGTGTCACCGCTACGGGCGTATCGCGTCTCGCTCACCATGGCTGCTGGCCGCCTCCACGCTTGCCTCCGCCAAGCATCCCTCGTCTGGCCGCAGTTGCCAAGCCCGCGTTCACCTTCCGCTGCCGGAGCGCACGCTCCATCGTGCCGTCGATCTTGATCGACTGGCGTCACGAGATCGTTACGATCATCGTGACGGCCGCGAACTCGTAGCGCGATGGCGAAACTGGAGCTCACCCTTCTCGGTGCACCGAAGATCATCCGGGACGGCGAGCCCGTCGAGGTCGACACGCGCAAGGCGATCGCGCTGCTCGCCTACCTCGCCGTCAGCGGCCGCGCGCACACGCGGGACGAGCTCGCCAACCTGCTGTGGCCCGAGTACGACCACGAGCATGCACGTGGAGCACTACGGCGAACGCTGTCGACCTTGCGGAAGGCGCTCGGCGCCGAATGGATCGAGACCAGCCGCGAGACGATCGCGCTCAGCCGCGGTGACGGGCTGGTCGTCGACGTCGACGAGTTTCGCGAGCGGCTCCGCTCGGAGCAGCCGGCCCTTGTCACCGAAGCCGTCAACCTCTACCGCGGCGACTTCCTCTCCGGTTTCGGGCGATCCAGGAGGACGCGCTCTCCACTCCCCCCTCCGATGCTGGCCCGCAGGCCGCTGTCGTCGCCGCGGAAGCCCCACCCGAGGGCGCCGTGCCGCTCGTCGGCCGCGCGTCTGAGTGGGCCGCGCTCATGGAGTGCTACCGACACGTCGACGAGGACGGTCGCCTCGCCGTCATCGAAGGAGAGATGGGAATCGGCAAGAGCCGGCTCGCGAACGACTTCCGCGGCTGGCTCGGGCAAAGCGGAACAGTCACGATCGCCGCGGCGTGCCACGAAGACGAGCGAACGCTCGCTTATGCGCCCGTCGCGGACGCCCTCCGCTCCGCCATCTCGCTGCTTGACTCGATCCCGGAAGCCGCCGCAGGCGAGCTGGCGCGCCTGCTCCCGGAGGCGGGGCCGCCGCCGCCGAGCCCGCTCGATAGCGAGGGAGCGCAGACCCGCTTCTTCGAGAGCCTGCGCGGCGTGCTCGAACGAGCGTTGGGCGGTCCGGCGCCGGGGGGCCTCCTTTTCGACGACGTCCACAACGCCGACGAGGCGTCGCTCGACTTTCTCGCGTACCTCGCCCGGCGTCTGCACGGCCACCCGATGCTTCTTCTCTTGACGTGGCGGAGCGAGGATGTCGATCCCAAGCACCGGCTCCGCCGGCTGCTCGCGGAGGGCATTCGCGGCGGCTTTGCGACGGCCGTCCGGCCCAGCCGCTTGGACGAGCGGCACGTCGAAGCGCTTGCCGCGGCGGTGAACCAGAGCGGCGATACCCAGCTGGCGCGGGCCGTCCACGAAGAGACGGGAGGTCTCCCCCTGTTCGTGGTCGAGTATCTGCGCGCGGTCGCGCGTGGCGACGCGGAGTCGCCGCCGGGCGGCGTGCGCGACCTCCTGCGTGCGCGGCTCGCCTCCGTCTCGGATCTCGCCGGCCAGCTGCTGACGGCGGGCGCGGTCATCGGCAACCGCTTCGATGCCGATACCGTGCGCCAGGTGGCGGGCCGGACCGAAGAGGAGACGGTGTCGGCGCTCGAGGAGCTTACGTTCCGCGGACTGATCGGGGAGGCAGACAACCAGTACGACTTCCAGCACGAGCAGCTGCGACTGCTCGCGTACGCCGATACGAGCCTCGCTCGACGGCGCCTCCTCCACGGTCGCGTCGCGGACGTGCTTGCACGAACGGGGGCTGCGGCGGGCCCGTCAGCCGCCCAAGTCGCGCGGCACTACCAGCTGGCGGGCCGCGATGGTGAGGCCGCTCAGTACTTTTTCCGAGCCGGCGAACACGCGCGTTCCGTTTACGCGAACGCGGACGCACTCGCGTCCTACGAGACAGCTTTGGCGTTCGGCTATCAAGAATCAGGCGTCGTGCACGAACGGATCGGCGACCTCCGAACCCTCCTCGGCGACTACGGCGGGGCGCTGGCGAGCTACGAGGCCGCCGCGGCAGAGACAGTCGCGGAGGATGCGCCTGGGCTGGAGCACAAGCTCGGCGGACTCCATCTCCGGCGAGGGGACTGGGAGCTGGCGGCCCGGCATCTCGAGGCCGCACTAGCCTCGTCCGGTTCGAGCGATGGGGCGCTTCGGGCCCGCGTGCTCGCGGATCTGAGCCTCGTGGCGCACCGCTCGGGCGCCCGAGAGGGCGCGCTCGTGCGCGCGCGCGAGGCGCTCGCGAGCGCGGAAGCTGCCGGCGACGAAGCAGCGCTCGCGCAGGCGCACAACATCCTCGGGATCCTCACGAAGAACGCCGGCGACCGCACCCGCGCGCGCGAGCACCTCGAGCTCAGCTTGCGCTGGGCGGACGAGCGGGCCGAGCCGGGCGCGCGAGTCGCCGCGCTCAACAACCTCGCGTTGCTCGATCGCGCGGAGGCGGATTTGGACGGAGCGATCGCGCGGACTGAGAAAGCGCTCGAACTGTGCGGCCGCTTCGGCGACCGTCACCGGCAGGCGGCGCTGCATAACAACCTCGCAGACCTCCTCCATGATCAAGGCCGCGCGGACGAGGCGATGGTGCACCTGAAGCAGGCGGTGAGCATCTTCGCCGAGGTCGGAGAGGCGGGCGAGCCGCAGCCTGAGATCTGGAAGCTCGTCGAGTGGTGAGAAGACGGGAGGTCTGCCGCCGTACAGGGCCGAGGTGGCTAGCCTGGCTTCCAGATGCGCGTGAAATCGGCGTCGCCCAGTGTGGGCGCGCCGAACGTTGGGGACAGGTTTTGGGGAGCATTAGCGTGGGGAGGGCAGGCCCTCCCCACGGACCCCTCCCGGTGGTAGGCGGAGGGGCGGGCCGGCAAAGCCGGCCCTTTCGCGTCACGCTGCCGGGATGGTGAGCGTGACGAACATCAACGAGGTGCTCGAGGGCCATGTCGCGCTCGAGGTCGAGTGCGTCGATCGGCTGTACCTGAACGCGTACGTGCCGACGCTGCAGGTGGGCGGGCAGGTGGTGCGGTTTCTGACGGGTCATTTGGGCAATCCGGTGCCGTCGCCGGCGTTGTTCGCGCAGATCGGGAATCGTTTCCGACGTGAGGTGAAGGCGTTTGCGGCCGGGCAGGGGATCCCGATCCTGCGGCTGCGTAAGCCGGATCGGAGCCGCTGGGACGATCGGAAGCTCGACCACGTGCGGCCCTACCTGGAGCGGGCGGAACGGGAGGGCCGGTTCGGTGTGGTCGCGATCGTGGCGGCGCAGGAGATCCAGTGGGTGTGCGGGGCGCGCAACCGCTCGCAGAAGCCGGGCGTCTGCAACTTCGAGTTCGAGCGCGAGGAGCGGCGGGTCGGCGTCTACTACTTCTACCTCTACGACCGCGACTTCGGCCCCGGCTTCATCAAGGTCTGCTGCCACTTCCCCTATCCGGCGAAGGTGTGGCTCAATGGGCACGAGTGGGCGAAGCGGCAGGCCGCGCGGGCGGGGCTCGCGTTCGCTTCGCTGAGCAACGGCTTCGCCAGCTGCGCCGAGCCGGGACGGCTGCAGGCGATCTGCGACCGCTTCCGCCCCGTGCACGTGCAGGCGTTCTTCGACCGCTGGACGGCGGTGATCCCGACCCCGTTCACTGCGGCCGACCGCGCCGCCGGCTACTGGTGGGAGCTGTCGATGCGCCAGGTCGAGGTCTCGCGCACGCTCGTCTTCGACCGACCGCGGCAAGCGCGCGGCTTCTTCGAGGCGCTCGTCGCCGACAACGTCGGGATCGGCCGGCCCGAGCAGGTGGCCGCCGTCTTCGCGCGGCGGGTACAGAAGAACACGCCCGGCATCTTCCGCACCCGCGTCTTCACGGCCGGCAGCGAGGTGAAGCTCGAGTTTCGCTACAAGCACAGCCGCGTCAAGCAGTACCTGAAGGAAGGCAAGGCGCTGCGAATCGAAACGGTCATCAACAAGCCCGGCGACCTCGACGTCCTCGCCCGCCTCCAGCACCTGCCCGAGCTCGTCGCCAAGGCGCGTCAGGTGAACCGGCGCCTGCTTATGATCGAACGCGCCGGCCAGAGCTGTGCCATCGGCTCTGCGCTCTTCGAGCGCATCCACCAGCCCTACGCAAGGGAGGGCCAACGAACCGGAGCGCTGCGCTTCGGCGATCCACGCGCCATGGCTCTGGCCGGCGCCCTCTGCCCGCTCGTCCACGCCGTCGCCGGCTTCAGCAACAAGAGCCTTCGCGGGCACGTCGCCGGTCTACTCGGCCACGACTACAGCAGCGGTCAGATGAGCTACGACCTCCGCCGCCTGCGCCTGCACGGACTCGTCCAGCGACTCCCCCGCAGCAACCGCTACGTACTCACCCCGGAGGGCATCCGCGTCGCCGTCTTCTACAGCAAACTCCAGAACCGGCTGCTGCGACCGCTGCTCGCCGCCGACCAGCCGCCCGCCCCGCTCGACCTCCGCGGCGCGCTCAGAACGCTCGAGCACGCCATCAACAACCAAGTCATCGCCGCACGCCTCGGAGCAGCCGCATGAAACTTGTCACAACGTCACGACTTCCGACGCCCAAGAAGGCCTAGCGCTGCCGCGCGCTGGGCTTACGAACCGCCCAGGCACCGTTCCATGTGAGCGGCCAGAGCATCAGCCGTCACCTCCAGTCTCGTTCGCCGCATTGTCGACCGCGAGCACCTTCAGCCACGACGCGCTGTTCCAGGACGCGCTGGCGAAGGAGTCGCTGTGCCAGGAGGCACTGTTCCACGAAGCCGAATTCCATGAAGCCGTGTTCCAGGAGGCGTCGACCCATGAGGCGGAGTTCCAGGACGCGTTGTCCTGGGCCA
>WNGA01022587.1_pt1 | contig 13904 bp, 17 predicted proteins | sample 5400061 | NCBI WGS metagenome assembly WNGA01 (sample SAMN13153366, study PRJNA577476) | soil metagenome | isolation source: 100 cm soil or saprolite under grassland replicate 2 | place: USA:California | collected 2016-06-15 | reverse complement strand
CCTCGTCAAGCGCCTCCCGGATCCGAACGACCGTCGAGGCGTGCTCGTCGAGCTCACGAAAGCCGGCGAGAGGGCATGGCTCGATTCTGCGGGCGCTGCGGCGGCCGGCGAGGCGTTGATCGGCTCCGCGCTGAACGAACGCGAGAAGGAGCAGCTGAACTCGCTTCTCCGCCGGCTGATGCTCGAGTTCGAGCATCGCGAGGGCAAGTCGTCGAAGAAGGCGTAGCGACTACCGTAGGGGCGTGAGCAACCCAATCGACCCCGGCGTCGACATCGGCCACGTCCACCTCAAGGTCGCCGACCTCGACCGCGCAATCGCCTTCTACCGCGACGTGCTCGGCTTCGAGCTGACGCAGCGCATGGCCGACCAGGCTGCGTTTCTCTCTGCGGGCGGGTACCACCATCACATCGGCCTCAACACCTGGGAGTCGAAGGGCGGCTCGCCACCACCGCGGGGGGCGACCGGGCTCTACCACGTCGCCATCCGCTACCCCTCGCGCGCCGCGCTGGCCGACGCGCTCAAGCGGCTCGCCGAGGCGAGGGTTCCGATCTCGGGCGCCTCGGACCACGGGGTCAGCGAAGCGATCTACCTGAACGATCCGGACGGCAACGGGATCGAGCTCTACCGCGACCGGCCGCGAGAGGAGTGGCCGCTCGCCTCCGACGGCAACGGGGTCGCGATGGTCAGCGAGCCGCTCGATCTCGAGGCGCTGCTCGCCGAGGCGGATGCCTGAGCACAGGGAGCTCGACTGCTGGGCCACGTGGGTGCTCGACCGGCGCTTCGGCGGGGAGCCCGAGCAGGCCGAGCGCGCGATGCGGAATCTCGGCCCTGTCCGCGACCGTGTGCTGGAAGGGGCGGAGGTCTGCGAGGGCGACGTCGTCCTGGACGTCGGCGCGGGTGACGGTCTGATCGCCTTTGGAGCGCTGTCCCTCGTGGGCGAGAGCGGGAGGGTGATCTTCACCGATGTCTCGCAGGAGCTACTCGACGTGAGCCGGGGTCTCGCGCAGGAACTGGACGTGCTCGACCGCTGCGAGTTCGTCCTCGCGCGGGCCGAGGATCTCGGGCCCGTGGCCGACGAGTCCGTTGACGTCGTCACGACTCGCTCGGTCGTGATCTACGTCTCGGAGAAGCAGCGCGCCTTCGACACGTTCCAGCGCGTGCTACGTCCGGGAGGGAGGCTCTCGATGTTCGAGCCGATCAACAAGTTCACGTTCCCGGAGCCGGAGGGCCGGTACATGGGCTTCGACGTGGCGCCTGTCGCCCCGCTGGCGCGGCGTGTCAAGGATGCGTACAACCGGCTTGCGACCGCCGACGACCTGACCCTGATCGACTTCGACGAGCGAGATCTGATCGCGTTCGCGGAGCGAGCCGGGTTTCGCAAGGTCGAGCTGATCTACGAGGCGAACGTCGATCGCGATGCCGGCGCGCACTGGGGAAACGACGTCGGCTGGGACACCTTCCTTCGCATCGCCCCGAACCCGCTCGCTCCGAGCCTCGCCGAGATGATCGACGACGCGCTCAGCCCCGAGGAAGCGGAGCGGTTCGTCTCTCACCTGCGGCCGCTCTTCGAGGGGAAGAAGGGGACGAGTCGCTCAGCCGTCGCCTATCTACGGGCGACGAAGGGTTGATTTACGAGGCTTTCCCAGGTACCTTGTGATGCATGGTAGCTGGCAAGCAGGATGCGCTCCTCGCTCAAATGCGCAAGGGAACGCTCCAGTACTGCGTCCTCGCGCTCCTCGCTGACGAGGAGCGATACGGCTTCGACCTCGTCCGCGCGCTCGCGGAGACCGACGGCATGGTCACGAGTGAGGGCACGATCTACCCGCTCCTCAGCCGCCTGCGCAGAGACGGCCTCGTCGAGACGACCTGGCGCGAGTCCACTGCCGGGCCGCCACGTCGCTACTACCGGCTGACGAAGGCCGGCCGGGCTGCGCTGAACGGCTTCAAGGGCGAATGGAGCCGCTTTCGTGACGCAGTCGATCACTTCGTAGAAAGGAAGGCAGGGTGATGAGCTCGACACCCGACAAGCTGGTCGAGCGGTACCTCAAGCACCTGGAGGTCGAGCTCGACGACCTACCGCGCGACAGACGACGCGAGATCGTCGAAGAGATCGCGGGGCACATCGCCGAGGCGCGCGCGAGCCTCGAGCACGAGAGCGAGGCCGACGTGCGCAACATCCTCGAGGGACTCGGCGACCCGGCCGACATCGCCGAGGATGCACGCGAGCGCTTCGACGTGCAACCACCGGCCGCGCCGGCTCAGCCGTCCAGGACGCTCGAAATCGCCGCACTCGTCCTGCTGCTCGTGGGCGGCCTGATCCTGCCCATCGCCGGCTGGGTGATCGGCGTCGTGCTGCTCTGGGTCTCGACCGTCTGGAACGTCCGCGACAAGATCATCGGCACGGTCTTCGTCCCAGGGGGCCTCGGGCTCTCGCTCTTCCTCCTGGCTGCGGTCGGCTCGGGAGCAGGAGGCGAGGTCTGCTCGGGCACCGTCTTGAAGGGAAGCGGCGGTCCGCAAGCCGTGACAAGGTCCTGCACCGAGAGCGGCACCTCGGTGGGCGACGTGATCATGATCGTGTTCATGACCGCGCTTGTCATTGCCCCGATCGTGACCACTGCGTACCTCGGCTACCGGTTGCGGCAAAGCACCCGTGCGACCGCCTGAGCCCGGTGCTATACCTCCTGTGAGCCCCATGAGCAAGCCGCCGAGCTCGATCGGGTACGCAGCGCAAGCGTGCCTACACTGGTAGGCCGATGAGACTCGCAGTCATGTTCATGCTCGTAGCCTCGCTCGCGGCCGCGGCAGCTACGGCGGCTGCTCCGCGCTCCGAGTCGGACAGGGTCAAGGCCGTCATCTTCACCCAGGTGAAGCTGTTCAAGCAGGGTCGCTACCGTGCGATGTACGACACGACGATCACGCCGAGGTTCCGCGCCACGTGCTCGTGGCCGAAGTACCTCCGTGCGCAGCGCGCGCTACGGCGGTTTCTCGGGGATCGCTTCACTCTCCGCGGTGTTCGGGTGCGGATGCTGAGCCGAACACGCGCACTCCTCGCCTACCGGTTCGTGCGAGCGAACGGGCAGGTCACCGGGGAGACGAAGTTCGGCGACCGCGACATCTACGTGAAGGTCGGAAGGCGCTGGCTCGACGAGTTCGACCGTGTCAGCGGTTGCTGAGATGAGCAAGCCAGTCGAGCAACTCGAGCAGGTGATCATCCGGTTCGCCGGCGACTCCGGCGACGGCATGCAGCTGACCGGGGGCCGCTTCGCGAGCGAGACCGCGCTCTTCGGCAACGACCTCTCGACGCTGCCCGATTTCCCGGCTGAGATCCGGGCGCCGGCGGGCTCGCTGCCGGGCGTCTCGGGCTTCCAGATCCACTTCTCCGACCACGACATCCTCACGCCTGGCGACGCGCCGAACGTCCTCGTGGCGATGAACCCCGCCGCACTGCGCACGAACCTCAAGGACCTGGCGCCCGGTGGGACGCTGATCGTCAACAGGGACGCCTTCAACGAGCGCAACCTCCAGAAGGCCGGCTACACGTCGAACCCGCTCGAGGACGACTCGCTCGAGCAGTACAACGTGCACGAGGTGCCGCTGACCTCGCTCACGCTCGAGGCGCTCAAGGACATCGACGTCTCGAAGCGCGAGGCAGAGCGCTCGAAGAACATGTTCGCGCTCGGCCTCATGTCGTGGCTCTACACGCGCCCGACCGAGGGCACGGTCGCGTTCATTGAGAAGAAGTTCGCGAAGCTGCCCGAGATCGTCGAGGCGAACGTGCGCGCCTTCAAGGCGGGCTACGCCTTCGGTGAGACGAGCGAGGGCTTCGCCGTCCATTACGAGGTGCCCGCGGCGAAGCTGCCGCCCGGCACCTACCGTGGGGTCACGGGAAACCAGGCGCTCGCGCTGGGGCTCGTCGCCGCGAGCGTCCAGTCGAAGCTGCCGCTCTTCCTGAGCGCGTATCCGATCACGCCCGCCTCGGAGATCCTCCACGACCTCGCACGGCACAAGAATTTCGGCATCCGCACGTTCCAGGCCGAGGACGAGATCGCCGCGGTCGGCGCCGCGCTCGGCGCGAGCTTCGGCGGCGCGCTCGGCGTCTGCACCTCGAGCGGCCCGGGCGTGATCCTGAAGATGGAGACCATCGGGCTCGCCGTCACGCTCGAGCTGCCGCTGCTGATCCTCGACATCCAGCGCGCCGGCCCTTCGACGGGGATGCCGACGAAGCCCGAGCAGGCCGACCTGCTGGCCGTGCTCTTCGGACGCAACGCCGAGTCGCCGGTGCCCGTGGTCGCGGCTGCGACGCCGGGGGACTGCTTCTACGCCGCGCTCGAGGCGACGCGGATCGCGCTCAAATACCGGACGCCGGTCTTCCTGCTCTCCGACGCGTACCTCGCCAACGGCGCGGAGCCCTGGCGGCTGCCCGACGTCGACACTCTCCCAGACCTTTCGATCGAGTTCGCCGAGCAGCCGAACGTCGACGGCGGCTTCATGCCCTACCAGCGCGACCCGGAGACTCTCGCGCGCGACTGGGCGATCCCGGGGACGCCCGGCCTCGAGCACCGCATCGGCGGCCTCGAGAAGGAAGACGTGACTGGCAACGTCTCCTACGACCCCGACAACCACGACCACATGGTCCGCCTGCGCGCGCAGAAGGTGGCCGGTATCGTGGCCGACATCCCCGAGCTCGAGGTCGACGACCCCGACGGCGCGTCGCTGCTCGTGCTCGGCTGGGGCGGGACCTACGGCCCGATCCAGTCGGCCGCGCGGAGGCTGCGCAAGGACGGCAGGAAGGTCGCGCACGCCCACCTCAAGCACCTGAACCCATTCCCGCGCAACCTCGGCGATGTGCTTGGGAGCTACGACAAGGTGCTCGTGCCGGAGATGAACCTGGGGCAGCTGCTGAAGCTCGTCCGGGCCGAGTTCCTCGTCGATGCCGTCGGCTACAACCGCGTGCGCGGGCTGCCGTTCCGTTCGGACGAGCTCGCCGAGGCGATGGAGGCGATGCTGTGAGCACCCTACGGGTCTGGTTTGGCCGCACGGACGTCGACTTGCTCCGAACTCGGATTCCGCATGAGCTGCGAAGGAACCTTCACGCGTGACACGTAACGGCGGCAACGGGAAGCTCGTCCAGCTCACCGCGAAGGACTTCAAGTCCGACCAGGAGGTGCGCTGGTGCCCGGGCTGCGGCGACTACGCGATCCTGGCCGCGATGCAGGGCTTCATGCCGGAGCTCGGCATCCCGCGCGAGCGGATCGTCTTCATCTCGGGGATCGGCTGCGCCGCGCGCTTCCCGTACTACATGCAGACCTACGGGATGCACTCGATCCACGGGCGCGCGCCGGCAATCGCGACCGGGCTCTCCACGTCCCGTCCGGACCTGTCCGTCTGGGTCGTGACCGGCGACGGCGACGCGCTCTCGATCGGCGGCAACCACTTGATCCACGCGCTGCGCCGGAACGTGAACATCACGATCCTGCTCTTCAACAACCAGATCTACGGGCTGACGAAGGGCCAGTACTCGCCGACGAGCCCGCTCGGGACGCGGAACAAGTCGACGCCCATGGGCTCGCTCGACTGGCCGTTCAACCCCGTCTCGCTCGCGCTCGGTGCCGAGGCGACGTTCGTCGGGCGCTCGATCGACACCGACAAGAAGCACCTGACCGAGGTGCTGCGCCGCGCCGCCGCGCACCGGGGCTCGGCGCTCGTCGAGATCTACCAGAACTGCAACGTCTACAACGACGGCGCCTTCGACGCGGTCAAGGAGCAGACCGAGAACCAGATCCGCCTCGAGCACGGGCAGCCGATCCGCTTCGGTTCCAAAGACGCCCGCGCCGGCGAAGCCGGCACGGGCTCTAATCGGCGCCGCCAAGTCGGCGCCTTGGGCGAACGCGGGGTTCGGCTCCGGCCCGACGGCTCGTGCGAGCTCGTGGACGTGGCCGACGTGGGGGAGGACGAGCTGCTCGTCCACGACGAGCACCACGAGGCTGCAAGCCTGGCGTTCTCGCTCTCGCGGATCTCGCACACGCCGCACGGCCCGACGCCGATCGGCATCTTCCGCGACATCGAGCGTCCGGTCTACGACGAGCTCATGTCCGAGCAGCTCGAGACGGCGAAGTCCGAGCGCGGGGACGGCGACCTGGAGGCGCTCCTCCACGCCGGCGACACCTGGCGCATCAGCTGACGCGGTCGCGCGTGGCTCACGCGCGCCGCCACCGCCCTTGCGGGCGGCAGCGGCGCGTGTTCGTGGGCGCGGGAGTGCCTAGGGAGCCGACTTGCCCAGCTCGCCCATGTGAACCGAGGCCAGCAGCTGCTCGACGCCCTTGACCTCGAGCAGTCGGCGCTGATGCTCGTAGTGCGCCCGGCGCGCGTCGGCCCGCCGTCGCTCGGGTGACTTGCCGTCGCCGAGATCCAAAGAGGGAGGGCTGTCGACGGTCGGGTGTCGTCTCAGTCGGAACACGCCTGAACCTCCATCAGTCGTGGCGTGACCGCCCGCCGGATCTATCGTTTCGTCCCCAGTATCGGTTACCCCGTCCGAGGCGGCTATCCCCCCCGCTAGTGATCTTTAGAACAAGCGGGCGACGCGGTCGATCGAACTTGTCGCGGCCGCGGCCAGCAGGGCGAACGCGACCAGACATCCGATCGTGATCACCGAGAGCACGGTCGCGTACTCCGACATCGTCTGGCCTTCGTTCCGCTTGAGCAGATCGACGAGCCGTTGCATGGATGCGGGCCTCCTAGCCGCAAGTCGGCGCGGACTGCGCCGATGGGTAGATGAGTGGCATCGTCCTTCCCGGCCGCTGGGCCGATAGCTCGATCGAGCGTTCCGACGACGAAGCCCGCCTGGTGGCGGGCTTCGCGGGGAGCGAGGGGAGCGCGGAGAAACCTCAGTCGTCCGGCGTGGTCGTCGAGACCGTTCGAATCACCTCGCAGTTGACCTGAACGTCCTGCTCGTTCGCGTTCAGCCAGACGACGTCGTGGCCGGGACCGCAGTCGAGCGTGTCGACCTGCCCGTCGAAGGCGAGCGCATGGAGCACGTCGTCGCCCTCTCCGCCGTTCTCGATGTCGGTGCCGCGGCCCACGAAGAGACGGTCATTGCCGGCTCCACCGTCCACGGTGTCGTCGCCGTGACGGCCTCGGATCTTGTCGTTCCTCCCGGTGAGGACATCGGCGTGGTTCGTGCCCTTGATGACGACGACGTGGCGAGCTGCGGCGGCGCTGACGACCAGCAGCGCGAGCAGTCCAGCGACTATGAGGATCCTGGGCTTTGTCATGCCGTAAGTGAAAAGGGCGCCCGTGAGCAGGGCGTTTTCGATCCGCAAAGGTTCAGTAAGGATTGGGCACGAGCAGCTCGACGCTGCGGTCGAGAGCCGTCCCGCGGCGGTCGGGAAAGCCGTCCTCGCCGTTCTCGGCCTGCGGGTCGTTGAACGAGAGCTCCCGCGCGATCGAGGCGAGCCGCCTCACCTCGCGCGCGTCGAGCAGCCGTCCGCGGCTCCGGATGGGCCGGCTCGGCCGCGGCGGTGCGGCGTGCTCGATCACGTAGGTCTTCAGCTCGAGCGTGCCGTCGTGGTTGTCGTACAGGTCGATGATCCGCGACTGCTCGGGCCAGTCGGTGTGCGACGACGTGACGATCTCCCAGAAGCCGCCGCCCGGCCGCGGGTAAGGCGTGATCCGGTTGCGGTGGCTGTGGCCGACGACGAGGCCGATCACCGACGGGTGCCGCGCCAGGAGGCAGCGCACGCTCTCGTCGGCGGCCGGAGGCGTGGCCGGAGAGCTCGAAGGACACGAGCCCGTGAGCCCGTAATGCGTCCCCGTCTCGCGCTGGGTCATCGAGGACAGCGCGTGGTGCGCGAAGACGAGCACGAGCTCCCGCGCGGCATCGGCGGCCAGAAGCTGCGCATGCAGCCAGAGAAATTGCGCCTGGTCGAGGTTGCCGTCCGGCCCTGCGGCCGCGACTGAGTCGAGCACGATGAAGCGCAGGCCCGCCCTGGGGCTGAACGCGTAGTTGCCCTCGGCGCTGGCGAGATTCTCGGCCCCGAAGCCGTGGCCGACCGGAGTCCCGCGCGTCGTGAAGTGCTCGCGCATGAAGTCCGGCTTGCGGAACAGGAGCGCGCGCCGCGGGTCGGCGGGAATCCGCTTCCAGAGCGCTCGGTGCTTGCCCGGGCTCGAGATCGTGGCGAGGACGTCGCCGTAGATGATCTGGATGATCTGCGTGTTCTCCTCGTCGGTGACCCCGCCCTGCTCGAGCGGCCGGATCTGCTTCCAGGCGCGCTGGGAGAGGTTCGTGACCTTGAGGCAGCCGGTCGCGACCTGCGAGAAGAACGCGTTGCCGGGGACGTTTCCCTGGATCAGCGCGTCGTGGTTCCCGAATGTCGTGTACCACGGCGCGCCGACGCCGGGCGAGCGGAACGGGCGGTTCATCTCCTCGAAGATCGACGGGTAGTCGCGGACGGCGTTCGAGCGGTGGACGCTGCGGCGGTTGAGGCGCTGCGAGGGGGAGTAGCCGGGCCCGTCCTGCCCCGCGCTCCGGTCCGGCTCGTAGTAGCGCTTGCCTCCGCGCACGCCGCGGAAGAGGCTGCGTCGCGACGGGGCCTTGCACGTTCCGCCCGCGCCCGAGTCCGCGCGGACGACTCCGCCGTCCATGATGTCGATGAACCAACGGGTCTCGTTCAGCTGCGTGTTGTCGGCGTTGTCGCCGGTGACCATCACGAGCTCGGGCTTCTCGGCCCGAACCGCGCGGACCTCCTCCTCGAGCACCATCGGCAGCAGGCCCTCCTGCGGCCGATAGGCGGAGACGAACGGGCCGAGCGCGCCTCCGATCCGCTCCGTGAACTCGACGCGCGCCGGCGATTCCTCGTCGACGAGCTGCGTGTCCGTCATCTGGGCGAAGTGGATGAGGCGCGTCGGCGTCCCGCCCGAGCCGCGCTGCGCGAGATCGGTGCGCAGCGTGGAGCCCTCGATCGGCCCGTACTCCAGCCGGTTGTCGTGGTTGCGGTCGACGATCGTGCGGAGGCTCGTCGCCTGCGGTTGTGAGGACGCGCCGGCGACGAAGAGCAGAGCGAGCGCGACAGCGAGGCGCTTCACGCCGAGATTCTGTACCTACTTGGACCGGTAGTCGAAATTCGCGGAGAACCCGCAGACGCCGGCCCACTCGAACTCGAGCGGGCCGTCCGCCACGGTCAGCTTCTCGGCGATGACCTCACCGCCCGGCTGATGATGCCCGGGAATGATGCACGTCACGGTCTCGTCGCCCTCGTACGGCCCCGAGATGCGCACGCTGACCGCGTCCTTGACGCGGAACCACTGGCGCCTGGGCGTGTGGTCGATCTCGATCCGCGCGGGCTTCACGCCGACCAGGTTGCCCGCCTTCCACGCCCACGGAAAATGCTCCAGCTGCTCGCCCGCCGCCCGTCCGGTCCAGATCTCCTCGAGTGCTGCGTGTTGCTCGCTCGTGCCGCGCTCGTCGACGTAGAGCATCCACGTCCAGGGCGAGCCCTCCTCGTCGTCGCTGTAGCGGGCGGTGAGTACCACCGCAAGCCCGGAGAGGTCGGTTTCCTCAGCCTGGCCGCTGACGATCTGCCACGAGAGAGCGCCCTCGCAGATGCCGTAGGTCGAGCGGCCGCCGAGGACGCCGTTGATCTTCCGGCAGGGACAGATTGCATCGCAGTTGCAGGACTCGAGGTAGGTGCCGGCGACGCGCCAGTTCATGTCAGGCCGCCAGGGCGGCGACGCGCTCCACCCGCCCGTCGCGGTAGCCCTCGCCGAGCGCCTCGGTGAGCTTGCGCTCCAGCTCGCCGGTCGCGGCCAGCTCCTCGACGATGTCCGCGCCGCCGACGAGCTCGCCCTTGACGAAGATCTGAGGGATCGTCGGCCAGCCCGAAAGCGCCGAGAGCTCCTGGCGGAAGCGCGGGTCGGGGAGGATGTCGACCGCGGTCACCGGTGCGCCGGCGCTGCGGAGGGCCTGGAGCGCGCGCTGCGAGTTGCCGCAGGCGACGAAGGCGGGCGTTCCCTTCATGAAGAGCGCGACCGGCTCGGATTCGATGATCTCGGAGATCTGGCTGCGTAGAGTCATGGTTGTCCTTTCGTCTTGATGCGAAGCTCGTGGATGGTGCCGTCGGCGAGCGGCGCGGCGAGCGCGTCGTAGACGAGCCGGTGCTGGTCGAGGAGGGACAGTCCCTCGAAGCGGGAGCTCGCCACGGTCACCTGGAAGTGGTCGCCGCCGCCGGTGCGGTCGACGACCGAGAGCTCGGACGCTTCGGGGAACGCTTGCTCGAGAAGCGCCCGCAACGGGTCGGTCGCCACCGTCGCATCGTAGCCCGGCTCCGAGGTGGCTCCGAACGAGCTAGCGCCGTGGCCCGAGCTCTTCGAGCCGCCACTCGCGGCCGTAGGTCCTCGTCTTGCGCCGCGCCCGCAGCCGTGGGCGCCGGCGCTCGGGCAGGAGCGCCACTGCGCGCGCCCGCGCCCGCAACGCTCCTTCGACGGCCGCTCGCACCCCGCGCGAGGGCCGCGGAAAGCCGAATGCCTCCAGGAGCCGCTCGTCCATCAACGCGTGGATCGCCGGCGCCCCGAGGCGCCTCGGCAACCCCGGGAACCAGGCGAGGAACATGTCGCGAGTCGCGGCACCCACGCGCCGCGCCGCCTCCGTCGGCCGGAACTCCCGCTCCTCGTACTCGGCGTTGAAGCGCTCGAACTCGTCGTAGCGTTCCGGAAGCTCGCGAATCCCCATGCGCCGGCCCACCTGGCGCCAGAACTCGAAGGTCGCGAGCTTCTCCGTCTCGAGCAGCGGACGCCAGCCGAAGCGCGCGTTCCAGCGGATTGGCTCGAAGACGAACGACGAGAGCACGTAGAGGAAGTCGTCGTTCGTGATGTCGAACCGGCCGTGGATGCGGTTCATCTGCCGGATCGCCCGCTTTCCCGCGTCGCTGTCGTAGCCGGACTCGACGATCGTCGAGAGGATGAGGTCGGTGTCGTCGTAGCGCTTCTGCGCTGCCCGGCCGAACTCCCCGGTCGAGTCGAGCAACGCGGCGATCGAGGAGACGGCGAAGGTCCGGAAGAGCGCAAGCTCGAGCGCGCGGGTCGTGTCCCAGGGGAACTCGAAGCAGACGTCGAGGTAGACGATCCGCCGGTGGTCGGCGACGGGATCGAGCCGGCGGATCTCCTGCAAGTGGCGTGACTCCCGCACCGCCAGGAAGATACTCACGCCGATGCGCAGTATTTCCCCGAGCCGCCTCACGAGCTTGAGCGCGCGTCATCCGTGGCGCGTGATCGGGGCATGGTTCGTAGCGCTGCTCGTCGGGGTCGCCTTGACCGCAGCGTTCATCGGCGACCTGACGACCGAGAGCAACGTGACGAACAACCCCGAGTCGGAGCAGGCGTACGACCTGATGGGCTCGCGCATTCGTTACGACCCGAATGAGCAGGTGAACGAGCTGATCGTGGTCAAGTCGCCGACCCTGAGCGCGGACAGCTCTGAGTTCAGGCGCAAGGTGACGAGCCTCGCGGCCGCGATCCGGAAGAAGGGCGCCGTCGTCGCCCACGACGGATACGAGCGGCCGAAGGCGGGCCTCTTCTCGAAGGACCGGAACGCTGCCCTGATCACCGTCGGCTTGATCGCGGACGCGGAGTCCGACGTCGAGGACGTCATCCGCGAGGTCGAGCGCGCCGACGGAGAGCCCTTCGACGTGACGATCACCGGCGAATGGACATACGACCGCGACCTGAACCAGCTCTCGCAGGACGATCTCCGGAGTGGTGAGCTCCAGTTCGGTCTCCCGGCGGCGCTGATCGTCCTGCTGCTCGTCTTCGGGGCCGTCGTCGCCGGGCTGGTCCCCATCCTGCTCGCACTCGTCTCGATCGTCGTCGCGCTCGGGCTGACCGCGCTCCTCGGCCAGGCCTACGAGCTCTCGGTCTTCACGATCAACATGCTCTCCGGCATGGGGCTGGCGCTGGGCATCGACTACTCGCTGTTCATCCTCTCCCGCTACAGAGAAGAGCGCGCCCACGGACGCGAGGAGCTGCCGGCGATTGATGCGTCGGGCCAGACCGCAAGCAGGGCGGTCGTCTTCAGCGGGCTTGCCTTCGTGCTCGCCATGTTCGGGATGGTGCTCGTCCCCGACACGATCCTGCGCAGCCTCGCGACGGGCGCGATCGTGGTCGGAGTCGTCTCGATGGTCGCCGCGCTCACGCTGCTGCCGGCGCTCCTCGGTCTGATCGGTGACCGGATCAACGCACTCCGCATTCCGGTCCTCGGACGCTCTGCCGAGAGCGGCACGGCGCAGGGAGGACGGATCTGGACGGCAATCGTCCGCGGCGTCATGCGGCGGCCGGTGCCAACGCTCGTCGTCTCCGTCGCCGTGCTGCTGGCGCTCTCGCTACCGGTTCTCTCGCTCAAGATCGGGTTCGTCGGCGTCCGCTCGACGCCCGACCGGTTCGTCGCGAAGCAGGGCTTCATCGCGCTCAACCGGGAGTTCGGCATCGGGACGCTCGACGATGTTCAGGTCGTCGTCGACGGCGATGTCTCCTCGCCCGACGTGCGTCGCGGCATTCGGCGGATCTCGGCACGGATCGGCGCCGACCCGGCGTTCAGGCGACCCGAGACGGAGCTTCACCCCGACACGCGGATCGCCGTCGTCTCCGCCCTCCCCGCCGGCGACAGCCGCGACGATCGTTCCTACGATGCGGTGCGGAGGCTTCGGCACTCGTACGTGCCCGAGGCCTTCGAGGGCTCAGGCGCGCGTGTCCTCGTCACCGGCGAGACGGCCGAGAGCCTCGACTACTTCGCGCTCGTTCACCGCTGGTTGCCGATCGTCTTCGTCTTCGTGCTCAGCCTCAGCTTCGTGCTCCTCACGATCGCGTTCCGTTCGATCGTCGTGCCCTTGAAGGCGATCGTGCTCAACCTGCTCTCCGTCGGCGCGGCTTACGGCCTGCTCGTGCTCGTCTTCCAGAAGGGCTTCGGAAACGAGCTCTTCGGCTTCCAGAAGGCGGAAGCGATCGAGGCCTGGGTACCGCTCTTCCTCTTCTCGGTGCTCTTCGGGCTCTCCATGGACTACCACGTCTTCCTGCTCAGCCGGATCCGGGAGCGCTTCGTGCGCACGCGCGACAACGAAGACGCTGTAGCGCACGGCGTGGCGTCGACGGCCCGCCTGATCACGGGCGCCGCTCTGATCATCGTCGCCGTCTTCGCCGGCTTCGCCCGCGGCGACCTCATCATGTTCCAGCAGATGGGCTTCGGCGTCGCCGTCTCGCTCCTGATCGACGCCACGCTGATCCGCACGGTCCTGCTGCCGGCGAGCATGAAGCTGCTCGGGAATGCGAACTGGTATCTGCCCGCCTGGCTGGAGTGGTTGCCCGACCTGCACGTCGAGCACGAGTAGCCCGCTCTCCGCATACTCTCGGGCCGAGGAGGGAACGCTGAACCAGTGTTTCGCAGACGCCGCCGCGTGACGGAGGAGCAGAAGGCGCCCCGGCCGGCCGGTCGCTACGTCGAGGAGGAGGTGGTGACGCCGCCGCCCAGGCGCCCGGTTCTCTGGCCCTGGCTCGTCCTGCTGCTCGTGCTCGTCACCGGTGCGATCATCGCCGCATTCCTCCTTGCCCGGGACGACGGAGGATCGGCCGCCGAGACCCGGGTGCCCGATGTCGTCGGCCTCAGCACCGGCGCGGCGGTCCGGACGCTGGGCCAGCGCGGCTACCCGGCGATCGTGCAGAACCGCGTCAGCACGGGCAGGAGGCTCGGCACCGTGCTCTCGCAGAATCCTGTCGCAGGGACGGAGCTGGACCGCGGCGGGCAGGTGACGATCGTCGTCGCCAGCGGCCCCTCGACGGTCGGCGTACCGAACGTCGTCGGCCTGTCCACCGCCGATGCGCTCCTACGTCTGCAGTCCGCGAAGCTGAAGGGCCGGACGACGAA
>WNGA01011302.1_pt1 | contig 13904 bp, 19 predicted proteins | sample 5400061 | NCBI WGS metagenome assembly WNGA01 (sample SAMN13153366, study PRJNA577476) | soil metagenome | isolation source: 100 cm soil or saprolite under grassland replicate 2 | place: USA:California | collected 2016-06-15 | reverse complement strand
TTCTCCGGATGAATTTCAAGCCAGAGTGCAGGGGGCAGGGTGGCTGCGATCTCCGCGATATGCGGAAGCCTAAGACCCACGCCTGCCCCACTTGGGGCGCGGCGATTCGATGATGTCGTCACGGCCCACCTGCGCTGTTGTTACGATCACAGCTTCGCCGTCTTGCTGCCGCCTTGGATGCGTTCACAGTAGCCTTCGGGGACATAGATCCATGCCCGCAAGTCCATGCTGACCTTCGAGGTGCCTGCGCAGGAATTGTTTCCGGTTGAGGCGCAGTCGTTCTGGCCCGCCTTGGCAATGCCGTAGCACTTTTCGGCTTTGAACGGGGGAGTTGGGGCAGGTGTTTGCGCCGAAACGAGACTGGGAGCGGCCACTGCGGCCGCGAGCGCCGAAGCGATAAGAGGACGTTTGTTCATTCAATCCTCCGCTGGTGGTTGGTTAAGGCGACGCCGGCGAGCGGCGCCCCCTGCAGGTCAAAGGGGCTCGCTCCAACTCCGACCAAATTCGAGCTCCGTCGCGTGCGGCCCGGCAAGAAGGTTTTCGGAAATGGATTTCGAACCAGGCGGTTGCTGATGGTGGGGTGGCCGGCCGCTCCGCGAGGTGCGGAAGCCTGAGTCCGACACCCGCCGCGATTGGCGTGCGGCGATTCGATATCATGGCCATACCACCCGACGCTTCGATCACGCCTTAGGCGTCTTGCTCGCGTTGACGATTCGCTCGCAATAGCCTTCGGGAACATAGATCCACGCCTTCGGATCGGCGTTGACCTTCGACGTGCCGGCGCAGGAATTGTTGCCGGTCGAAGCGCAGTCGTTCTTGCCAGCCTTGGCAAGGCCGTAACATTTCTCAGCCTTGAAGGTTGGCGTCGGGGCCGGCCCCCCCTGAGCCAGGACAAGGCTGGGCGCGGCTACCGCGGCAACAAGGGCCGAGGCGATTACAACACGTTTGTTCATCGAATCCTCCGCTTGTGTTTGGAAACAGGGCGCCAGCAAAGGCCTCCCCTGCAAGCCGACGGGGCTCGCTAACAGTACATTCGGCGGAAGAGGCAAAAAGGTTACATCGCGGAATCGGCCCGCAAATCGGCGCAAATCGAGCTATCGTCTTCTCCTCAATCGTAACGACCGGCATAGGTCGGGACGCCCTGTTTCCGATACCGTGGCCCGCACCGTCATTTTGAGATCATATCTATGAGTGGAAGACACCCATTACGGGCCAGCCGCTCGGAAGCCGGTCCGCACGGGTTCTTTCCGGCACAGGGATTTGCCGCCTTCGCGCCGCAGGGATTGGCAGCCTTCTTGCCTTTTGCTCCGCAGGGATTGGTGGCCTTCTTGGCCTTGGGCGCACACGGATTGGCTCCTTGGGCCGCAGACGGGACCGGCGTTGCAGCGACCAAGCCCCGAATTGCGGCGATCGTCCCAGGATTTACAGCGACTTCTTCAGCGCAGACATTCTCCTCTGCTGTGGAACATCGACGTGGCTTCAGAACCGCGTCGTCACGGTAACCAGCCAGTCCGGCATGGCACGCGTCAGGGCGGCTTCGACGATCTTGTCGAGGCCGGTCAGAATGAAGGCGCCGACGCCGAGCAGTGCTGCGCCCATGAGCGGTTTTCCGATTCGAGAAAGTTGCGCAAGCCGCTCACGACGCGCCGCCACCGCCTGTCGCGATCCATAGGCGAGCGCCAGTATCGGGGCGGAGGCGCCGAGTCCGAACGCGGTCATGACTGCGGCGGCCTTACCGATCGTTTCGCTCTGCGCAGCAAGTCCCACAGCCGCACCGAGCGTCGGGCCAGAGCAGGGCGACCAGACGGCTCCCAGCGCAAGGCCGAGCAGTGCCTGGCCACCGATACCCGATGGCTTCATCCGACCGAGCAACGACTGGCCACCGGTCGAAAGCGGGGCGGCAATCACCGCCAATCTGTCCTGAAAAGCGGGAACCAGCAGAACCACTCCCAGACCGGCCATGAGGGTCGCGACGCCGAGGCGCAGCATCGCCGGATCGAGCCCAATGCTGAACCCAACCGACGCGATGAAAATGCCGACGACGGCAAATGAAACGGACAGGCCGGCGGCTAACGCGACGGGTCCCCATACATGTTGTTCGAGCACACCTATGAGCACGATCGGCAGCAGAGGCAGAACGCAAGGAGACAGGGTGGACAGTGCTCCCGCAACGAAACCAAGCGCCAGGCTGCCAAGCTCGACCATCATCAAAAGCCTTTGGCGACGAGATCGCGGATGCGGGTGGGATCCGTGTCGCCTGTCGACCGGCCAACCTCCTTTTCACCCTTGAAGACGATCAGGGTGCTCTGCGCCTGAACACGGAAGCGTCTGAGCACATCCTTGGCCGCATCAAAATCGACCTCGTATACGACGAGGCTCGGCATTTCCTTCTCGACAGCTTGGATGATTGGCTTCTGTTGTCGGCAGGTGGGGCACCAGGACGCTGTCACGTCGATGAGAATGGTCTTTCCCGCCGTCTGGGCCGCCTGAAAAGCCTGAGCATTGAAAGGTTGGGCGGCTTCAGCACCAAATGAAACAGCAAAAATCACAAACGAGACTGCGATCGTCCTGAGCAGGAAATTTGGCATGATTTGATTTCCCTCGCGTTTGTCCCGCGAGCCAAGATCGGCCCGCAAAAATGTTGATTCGCTCGGGGCGGCGAAAAGGTTACGTCCAACCGATCGAACGCGATGACTGCAACGAGCTCTCAGCCTCTTGCGGAATCGGTGAAAATGGCCCCGTGTTTAGTCGATCGCGGTCAGCGGACGACGGCAATCAGAGCGGGTAACGATTTGTTGATTGGCCCGGCAACGTTGTTCCATCGGCTCACGACCGGCTCAACCGACGAATAGTGCCGTCAGGAAGAAAACAGCCGGCCCTTAGGCCGGGCTACTCTCAGTTGGGCTTTCTCCTCATCGCGGCTTTCCACGGCGTTGCCGCGAGCTGTCGTCTTACCAGCCTCATACACAAACGGCGCGACCCGCCCGGGAGTGAACCCGGACGGGTCGGTTGGACCGGCGCTGGGGGACGGGGGGCGCGCCGATCAAGCTCTTTGCACGCGTCGACTTGGGTCCGGGGAGCAGCCACGGTCGACATCCACTATGCGAGAACCTGCGGCGGCTGTCCGATGTCAGTAGCCGGGCCGGGCCGCGCGATCGAACCACGACTTTTCCGCGGTCGTGCGCGATCTTACGGGTTGCCTCACCTGGGCGTAAGCACCGAACGCCGCCGAGCCAGTGTGGCGGTGCGTTACCGCCTGCCCGGGCGGCGGAACGATGTTGCCCGAGCCGAAATGAGGATCATACGACTGGGCGAAGGCCGGGGAGGCAATGAAAGTGGCAAGAGCCACGGCCGTGACGAGCTTGTTCATGTCACATCTCCTTTTCGTGATGAGCGCTGCTGCTCAGCTGCGATTAAATTCGCCTCGTCGTGGATCGAGGTTACGATTGCTCCATTCACAACGACGTGTCCGACGCGTGAACGTTTGCGCAGACGTTTTTGCCTATGAACCAGGACCGGACGGATGATCGTGATCTCGCGTCGTTGATGCGCTCCGCGCAATCCGGCGATGCGAAGGCGTACATGAAGCTATTGAAGGAGATCACGCCACGCGTGCGTCAGGTCGTGCGCAGTCAGCGAAGATTTCTCGGGGCGGAAGACATCGAGGATCTCGTGCAAGACGTCCTTTTGTCCCTTCACGCCGTTCGCGGAACTTATGATACGCAACGGCCGTTCATGCCATGGCTCCTGGCGATAACCAGAAATCGTCTAGCCGACGGTGCGCGGCAGTATGCGCGCCATGCGGCCCGCGAAGTGCAAATCGAGAATTTTCCTGTAACCTTTTCCGGCGAACGAACGAATATGGAAGACGAGCCTTACCGTGACCCGGAGGCCCTGAGACAGGCCATACAAGGCCTGCCGCGTGGCCAACGCGAAGCGATCGATATGCTGAAGTTGCGCGAGATGTCGTTGAAGGAAGCCGCGGCAGCCAGCGGAATAAGCATTGGCGCGCTCAAGGTTTCGGTGCATCGAGCCGTGATCGCCCTCCGCAAGGCATTGGCGAAAAAATGACCCGCTTGGAGACCGAGAAGCTTATTCAGCGCCTGGCCGATAGCTCGGGGCCGGTTCGCCCGCTTGCGCGTCCATGGGTCAGAGCGGCGGCCTGGCTCGCCTTGGCTATCCCTTATGTTGGGCTCGTCGTGTACGTTGTGTCGCCGCGAGACGATTTGATCGCTAAACTGTGGCACCTTCGCTTTTTCATCGAGCAGATTGCTGCGCTTGCGACCGGCATTGCCGCAGCCGTCGCGGCTTTCGCATCGACGATCCCCGACTACGACCGCAAGCTTCTTCTGCTTCCCCTGTTGCCGCTTGCGGTTTGGCTGGGAACTCTGGGCCAGGGATGCATTCAGGCTTGGATTCAGTTCGGAACGGATGGTTTGTCGCTGCAGCCTGACTGGTTTTGCTTCCCGGCCATCGTTCTCGTTGGTGCGATCCCGGCGATTGCGATGGCGGTCATGCTCCGCCGGGGCGCACCTCTGACGCCGCACATGACAACTGCGCTCGGCGGTCTGGCCGCCGCCGGGTTGGGAAATTTCGGGCTTCGCCTCTTTCACGCGCAGGATGCGAGCCTGATGGTGCTGGTCTGGCAGGTCGGCACCGTAATCGTCCTCACGGCGATGGCCGCGTGGGCCGGGCGCTATCTGCTGAATTGGCGCTCGATCATCGGCATGGCTCGCAGAGTGGCGATGGGTCCCCGAACCCGAAGCAACGCATAAGCAGGAGCGCCATCATGATCAGGTGGCCGACGCTAATGACCGCCCTTGTCATGGTCCCTTCCGTTGCATGGACCGCCGACGACCGCGTGGTTGAGAAAAGAAGCCCGCACTCGGTCGCGGCAACGCTGGATCGGCTCACCGAGATGCTCACGGCACGCAGTATTGAGATCGCCGCGCGCATCGACCATGCGGCTGGCGCCCAAAAAATTGGCCAATCCTTGAAGCCCACCCAGGTCCTGATCTTCGGAAATCCAAAACTGGGCACCCCGTTGATGCAGTCGAACCGAAGAATTGGTCTCGACCTGCCGATGAAAGTCCTGGCGTGGGAGGACGATGGCGGTCAGGTGTGGGTGGCGTACGTCAACCCCGAGGCCCTGAAGTCGGACCATGCGATCAGCGGCCGGGACGAGGCGTTTCGCGAGATGTCACAGGCGTTGGATAAGCTGACGGACGAAGCGATCAAGGAGAAGTAGCAACCTCTTGCCTCCGTCGGCTGAAACTTGTGAGACGATGATGCCATCATTCCTCGGCCAGCGATTGCGTCCTCTCGTGCTTTCGTTGCTACTCTTTGCGGCGATCGATGTCGGTATCGATGCCGCGGCAGCTGATCCGCAGGCTTGGCGATCGGAGTGGCCGAGGACGGATTTTTCGAAGCATGGTGTTCCGCTGTCGGAAATCCGATCCGGGGGGCCGCGAAGGGATGGAATTCCCTCTCTCGACGTTCCGCGATTCGAGCGATTGGAGCTTGGCAAGGCGCGAGACTGGACGGCCCGGCTCGACGAAAAGGAGCCGGTGATCGCGCTCTCGGTTGGAAGCGATGCGCGTGCGTATCCTTTGCGCGTGTTGATTTGGCACGAGATCGTCAACGATGTGGTCGGCGGGACGCCGGTTGCGGTGACCTATTGCCCATTGTGCAACGCGGCGCTCGTGTTCGATCGCTTCGTCGACGGCCGCGTTCTTGATTTCGGCACCACCGGCAAGCTCAGAAATTCGGATCTCGTCATGTATGATCGCCAGACGGAAAGCTGGTGGCAGCAATTTGCGGGCGACGCCATCGTCGGCGTGATGACCGGACGGCAGCTTCGCCTCATTCCTTCCCGCTTGGAGTCGTTCGGTCGCTTTCGGCAGCGTTTCCCCGATGGGCAGGTTCTGGTGCCGAACAATCCCGGTTCGCGCAATTACGGCGCCAACCCGTACGTCGGCTACGATGCAACCGCGCAGAGGCCGTTTCTCTACGATGGGACCCTGCCCGAGGGCATCGACCCGATGGAACGTGTGGTAGCCGTCGAAACGGCGCCGGGGCGCCACGAAGCCTGGTCGCTTTCCCTGTTGCGGCGCTGCGGCACGGTTCGGAGCGGCGATGTCATTCTCGAGTGGGAAGCAGGACAAACGTCTGCCCTGGACAAGGCGTCGATCGTCGACGGGCGCGACGTCGGCAATGTCATCGTGCAGCGACAAGAGGGACAAGCCAGGGTCGATATCCCTTACGACGTCACATTTGCATTCGTGTTTTACGCTTTCCGGAGAAATAGCCCGATTCACGGGGCGGAACCTGCCGAGCGGACGAATTAGTTGCGCTCGGCGTTCTTGAACAATCGATCAAAGATTGGCAAGCAACCTGTAACGATCAGCTTCTTATCGCTGGTTCTTTTTTTGTTGGCCACTTGCTCATCGCAATCTTGACGATGTCGCGCAACGCCGAAACGTCGCCGAACGCCTTGTGCAGGACAGTGATGCCCTTGGCAACGCCGAGATAAAAGCGGGCCAGGGCACGAGCATCGGCGGCAGGGTCGAGAATGCCCTGCGCTTGGGCGTGTCGCAGCACGACGTAGATGGCGCTTTCGATGCCGGCGGTCCGCTCGGCGATGATGCGAAGGATCTCGTCCGGCGCGTTCGGGAATTCCAGCGACGTATTGGTGTGAAGACAACCGCGCGGCCGGCTCGGCTCGCTCATTTGCGTTATCAGCGTGTCAAGAAATCCTTCGATCGCCCGATAGGGATCCGGATTCGACAACGGTTTGATTCGCTCGTGGCCAACGGTAGTCTCGTAGCGTTTGAGGGCGGCGACGAAGAGCCCCTGCTTGTCGCCGAACGCGTTGTAAAGGCTTCCGCGGCGAAGCTGCGTCGCCTTTTCCAAGTCCTGGATCGACGTGCCCCCGTAGCCCGTCCGCCAGAACAGCATCATGGCGCGGTCGACCACGGTGTCGTGATCGAACTGTTTGGTGCCGACCATCTTTTCCTTCCCGGCGGGACAAGCGAGCTGCCGTCAGGTAACACGATTGTGTTTGCCGCAGCCAGCGGCTCCGGTCGATCCCGACAAAATATCTTTGACTGATCGTACCATGATCGGCCTATAATGTTCAACGTGAAGCTTCGCCACCAGGTCTGATCCGGGCTGCGGCTTGTGCTGCGATCGTGACCAACTGTCATTGTGACGTGCATCGGCGAGGGAATGATCGTGACAAGGCACGGCTTCAAGCTCCACACGATCGAAACGGCGCCCGAGGCCTCGCGCAAGGACATGATGGACGTCAAGCAGAAGTTCGGTCGCGTTCCAAACTTCTTCGCTATCACCGCCGAATCGCCAGCCGCGACCCATGCCTATGTGTCGCTGTCCAATATTTTCCGAACGACCGCGCTCACGCCAGGCGAGCAGCAAATCGTCATCCTGACCGCAAGCGTCGAGAACAAGTGCGATTACTGCGTCGCCGCGCACAGCAGAGGCGCCAAAATGGCGGGAGTGCCCGAGGACGTGATCAGTGCGATCAGAAACCGGGTGCCGTTGAAGGATGCCAAGACCGAGGCGCTGCGTCGGCTCGTGAGCCAGATCGTCGACAAGCGCGGATGGATTTCGGATGCCGACGTTCGGGCATTTCTCGGTCAAGGCTATACAAAATCGCAGTTGCTGGACGTGATGGTAGGCGTGTCGATGAAAACGCTGAGCAACTACATCAACCACCTGACCGATCCTCCGATGGAGTAGCTCGATGGGTTGATCCGAGCCATGAAGACTCTGCGGGCGCCGGTGTCCGAAATCAGTAACGCAAAATAGCACCCGTAAACCACGCCAACGGCGGCTTCGAAGTGCCATTGATCATGGAGATAATTCGAGCATCGGCGGGTAGCGTGGCTCCGGGCGGCGGCATGTTGCAACCATCCGGCTCGTATTTGACACCGCACGAAGTGCATGTCGCCCAGCCCGCGCCGCAGCCTTCCGATCACCATGATGCGCTCCGTGAGGCGCGTCGCCGCGTGATCGCGAGCGGCCAATGGACCGCAAATCAGCTGATGGGCCGTCGCTGGCCGATCGGATGCGTTGCGCTTGAGATCACGCAGCGCTGCAATCTCGACTGCACCGCCTGCTATTTGTCGGAACATTCCGAAACCGTGAAGGACGTTCCGCTCGAGGAATTGTTCAGACGGATCGATCTGATCCTCAAGCACTATGGTCCCGATACCAATGTGCAAGTGACGGGCGGCGACCCCACCCTTCGCAAACGTGAAGAGCTGGTGGCCGTCGTGCGCCGGTTGGCTGACAGAGGTCTGCGGCCGGCGCTGTTTACCAATGGAATCCGAGCCAAGCGCGGGTTGCTTGTCGACCTTGTGGCAGCGGGGCTGGTCGATGTCGCGTTTCACGTCGATCTGACGCAGAGCCGTAAAGGGTACGAAAGCGAAGTCGCGCTCAATGCGGTACGCCAGGAATACATCGAACGGGCGCGCGGACTGCCGCTTTCGGTGATGTTCAACACGACCGTCTACGACCGCAACTTCGGAGAGATACCGGAGATCGTGCGATTCTTCGTTCGCAATTGCGATGTCGTGCGCCTCGCCTCCTTTCAGCTCCAGGCCGAAACCGGTCGCGGCACATTGGGACGCCGAAACGATGCGATCACCGTTCGGTCGGTCCAAGAACAGATCGAGAAAGGTACAAGGTCCTCGATCTCCTTCGACGCGCTGCGCATCGGACACACGAGCTGTAGTCGCTATGCAATGATTTTCGCGACGAACCACGCGGCTTACGATGCGCTCGATGACCGGCTATCACTGGAAGCCGTCCTCGAGCGCATGCCGCTGTTGAGCTTCGACCGCCGCAGCCGATCGCAAGTCGTAGCGACGTTCGTGAAGGGAATTCTGACGAGCCCGTACCTCTCGCTCAAAGCCGTCGGTTGGCTGGTCCGAAAGGCGTGGCAGGCCAGAGCCGATCTCTGGGCGGCGCGCGGTCGCGTGAACAAGCTGTCGTTCGTCATCCACAACTTCATGGATGCGTGTCGCCTGGAGCGGGACCGCATCGATGCGTGCACTTTCATGGCGATGACGCAGCAGGGTCCGATCTCGATGTGCCTGCACAACGCCAAGCGCGATGGATTCATCCTCGCGCCGATCAGGCTGAGCGGCCCCGAAGGCGGCCGCTTCTGGGATCCGATCTCGGGGGAACTGACGGCAAACTCTGCGGGCATGCATCGACCGCCCGATTCGATGCGCAAGACTGCGAAAGGACGGCTCAAGCGTGCCGTAATTGCGGCTGACGCCGGCACCGCTGGTCAAGTCGTCGAGAACTGGAAAGAAAGTTGAGCAGCATTTGCAAAGCAGCTTACATGGCTCTTGGTCTTCTGTCGCTGATCTCGATCGCCACGCCGGCTCCTGGTTTGGAAGCGGAAACCGGAGCATGGAGCATCGGCGAATGGGAGGTCGGGTGGACGAAAGTCCTCGCCCGAAACGTCGACGACTCGGGCCGCATCGATTTTGATGCGCTGAGACAGAACCACGTTGATCTGGATCGGGTCGTTGCGTTCGTCGCTGCCGTCGATCCCATCTCGTACCCGCAACGGTTCCCTGACAAGCAATCGCGTCTCGCCTTCTACATCAATGCCTATAACGCCGTGGCAATGTACGGTGTCGTTCAGGCAGCCGTTCCCGAAAGTCTCGACGGCTTGGCGAAGTTCACTTTCTTCTATCTCCGGACGTTCACGGTCGGCGGAAAATCGATCTCTCTCTACAAATTCGAGAATGACGTCATTCGCCCGCTCGGCGAGGAGCGCGTTCACTTCGCCCTCAATTGCATGGTCGTCAGCTGCCCGCGGCTTCCGCGCGTCGCGTTCAGCGCGGCCGCGCTTGACCGGCAGCTCGATTCAGCTGCGCGCGCGTTCATTGGAGACTCTCGGAACGTCTGGATCGATCCCGCCAAGCGCGAGGTATGGCTATCGGCCATTTTCGAGTTCTACACCCAAGACTTTCTCGCGCACGCGCCGAGCTTGATTGCCTACGTCAATCGTTATCGAGCCGCACCGGTTCCTTCCGATTTGAAGGTCCGTTTTCTCGAATACCATTGGACGGTCAACCACCGCAAATGGACGTTCATGAGGTAATCGATATGGCCAACGCACCTCTGACCGGCGTGAACGCCTGCGTCTTCGATGCCTATGGGCTGCCGGACCTGATCGAAGCGAGGTAATGAGCCGTGCAAAGAAGAAATGTCGGAGTGGGACGGTTGAGCAGGAAATGGACCTGGAAGCTCGCATGCCTCCACGCAATATCCGACGGCGTGCCGCGCCGATCGCTCTACGTCGGACTCGTCGTCGGAACGGTGCTCAACCTGATCAATCAGGGCGACGCGCTTCTCGGCCTGGCGTCGATCAATTGGCTGAAGGTCGCTTTGACCTACTGCGTTCCCTACGCCGTTTGCACCTACGGTGCAGTTTCCTATCAGCTGAAGAAGAGCGATGTGCCGCTCGAACGGGGAGCTTGACCAAGGAGGCATCAGATGTGGTCGGAAATCGACAGACGCATTCCAGCCGCGCTTCTCATCCTGCGGTTCTTTCTCGCAATTTTTCTGCTGCAGTGGAGCATCGAGAAGCTGATTCTCCCGGACGCGGCCGCGCGCATCGCGCTCAGCTTTTACGGCGTGCCGCTGGCGGTGCCGGCATCGTATGCCCTGGGCGTTGCCGAGCTGATACTCTCTCTTGCTTTGCTGTTCGGATTCTACCGCACGATCAGCTATGGCCTCTCGTTGCTCGTTCATACCGTGACCGTGATCGTGAGCTGGCGCCAGCTATTCGACCCCTATGGGCTGGCCAAGGTCGGCAACCATCTGTGGATTGCGACATGGCCGGCCTGGGGCGGATTTGCTGCGCTTTTCCTGATGCGGGCATGGGATACCTGGACCATCGATGGCTGGCGCGAGTCGCGAGGTGCTCAACCGCTGGATCGGACAATGAGGCCTTGATCATCCGAGGTCGGTTCCACGTCGACCCCACCTGCCGATCGATCCAACAAGGGAGCAAGAGATACCATGGTCGTGGTGCGAGAGAAGACCACCGTCACGCAGCGTGTTCAGGGTCTCTGTCCGACCCATTCGCGCACGGAAATCTCCGTTCGAGACGTCAAGGCGATTATCGACGAGCCGAAAGAACGCGACGGCACCAACATGGGTCCAACGCCGACCGAGACGATGGTCGCAGCATTGATTGCTTGCACCAATGTCATCAGCCACAAGTGCGCCAGGAAGCACGGGGTTGAATTCAAGGCTGTGTCGATCAACGCCGAAGCCACGCTCGATCGACGCGGCACGCAGCGCTAGCGGCAAGTTCATTTAGGAACTTCAAATCGAAAAGCGGCACTAGAATCATATACTTGCTAGTGCCCCTTTGTTTCCGAAGTTCGTGTAAGAGAGTGCCGCAATGTATCACGAACTTCGGAAACGGGGCACTAGCGCAAGTGACGGCACAGATGGAATCGGATCGATGGCGCTGCTTCGTTCCCTTCCCGAAAATGCCAACTTGGCCGATCTGCGGGGCACCTACGCCGACCTCATGGAGAAGCTGCGCCCTACGGCCACCGCCTGAGGCGTAGCGAATAATCTTGAATGGAGTCAGGATACCAAGAGCCTTCGCCACAGAAAGGATCGGGCATGAATGGCCGTCTGAGCGGCATCAAGGCCTGCGTGTTCGACGCCTATGGCACGCTGTTCGACTTCGCCGCGGCGGCGAGAGCGTGTCGCGACGTGCTCGGCGACCGAACCGAGCAACTGACGACCCTGTGGCGGGACAAGCAGCTGCAATACACCTGGCTGCGCGCCGCGCAGGGCCGGCACGCGGATTTCTGGCAGGTCACCGGCGATGCGCTCGACTTCGTCCTGGAGACCATGGGCCTCGATCGGCCGCCGTTGCGCGATCGGCTGATGAATTGCTACCTCACGCTCGAGCCGTTCGCCGAGGTACCCGACGTGCTGCAGCGGCTAAAGCAGGCGGGATTTAAGGCCGCCATCCTCTCCAACGGCTCGCCCCGCATGCTCGATGCCGCCGTCGCCGGCGCCAGGATCGGCAGCCTGCTCGACGCGGTCCTGTCGGTCGAGGAGGTCGGGGTCTACAAGCCGCACCGGCAGGTTTATCAACTCGCCGTCGACCGGCTCGGCGTGCCGGCGGACGCGATTGCCTTTCAGTCGTCGAATGCCTGGGACGCCTATGCGGCGTCGGCGTTCGGGATGAAGGTGGTCTGGTGCAACCGCTACGGCCAGAAGCGCGAGCGGCTGCCCGGCGCGCCCGACTTTGAAATCAAGTCGCTCGCGGAATTGCCTGCGCTCGTCGGCGCGCCTTGAGCCACGGCGTCAATTTCCCTTTGCAGAAGGACACGCATGTCGGACACGCAGGTTCTCGTCGTCGGTGCCGGCCCCACCGGACTGACGCTGGCCGTGGCGCTGGGGCAGAAAGGCGTGCGCTGCACGCTGATCGAGCAGAAGGAAGCGCCGCAGTTCCTTCCCAAGATGGAGCGGTGCAACGCGCGGACGATGGAAATCTACCGGCGCATGGGCATCGTCGAAAAGGTCCGCGCCGCCGGCCTTCCGGCACACTGCCCGATGGACGTGTTCATCGTCTTCTCGCTGGTCGAGCCGCCGCTGATCCGCCATCCCTATCCGTCGGTGGCCGCGGCGAAGGCGGCGATCGCCGCGCGCAACGACGGAACGCTGCCGCTCGAGCCCTATCAGCTCATATCCCAGTACACGCTCGAGCCGCTGCTCAAATCGGTCGCCGAGCAATTGCCCAGCGTGACGGTGCGCTACGGCTGCGCGCTCGAGTCCTTCGCGCAGGAGCGCCAAGGCGTCACCGCGCAGGTGCGGAACAGCGACGGCTCCGCGGGCACGATCCGCGCGCTCTACCTGGTCGGCTGCGACGGCGGCTCGAGCGGCGTGCGCCGGCAACTCGGCATCGACCTGCGCGGAGAGGCGAACCTGCTGCAGCTGCGCCAGGCGCTGTATTATTGCGAGGACCTCTACGAGCGCATCGCGATCGGGAAGGGGCGGCATTATCACGTGGCCGACGCCCGGACGACCTTCCTGATCGTGCAGGATTCGACCCGGCATTTCAGTCTCCACTCGGTGGTCGACCAGGATTCCGACATGGCCGCCATGTTCGAGAAGACCGTCGCCATGCCGGTCAAGTACGACATGTTGTACGTGGGACAGTGGCGCCAGAACCTGCTCATTGCCGACCGTTTCATGCAGGATCGCGTGTTCCTCGCGGGCGATGCGGTCCATCTGGTGATTCCCACCGGCGGGCTCGGCATGAACACCGGCGTCGGGGAGGCGACCGATCTCGCCTGGAAGCTGGCCGCGACGCTCAAAGGCTGGGGCGGGCCGAACCTGCTCGCCTCCTACGAGATCGAGCGCCGCCCGGTCGGCGCGCGCAACGTCGCGGCCTCGACCTTCGCGTCGCGCGGGCGGCGGAAATGGCGCGCCTCCTATCGGCCGGAGATGCGTGACGACACGCCCGAAGGCGCCGAGGCGCGGGCAAACTATATCCGCATCGCCGATGCCGAGCAGCGCAAGTCGAACGAGATGATCGGCGCCGAACTGGGCTACCGCTACGCTGGCTCGCCGCTCATCTGGCCGGAGCCGGGCGAAGCGCCCGCGGACGACTTCATCCGCTATATCCCCACCACTTGGCCGGGCGCGCGGCTGCCGCACGTCTGGCTCGACGACGGCTCCGCCATGCAGGATCGCCTCGGCGACGGCTATACGCTGCTGCGCCTCGGCGGCAGCACGCACGATGCCGCGGCGCTTAAGCGCGCCTTTCAGGCGATCGGCGCGCCGTTCGCGATCCTCGACGTTCCCGACGAGCCGGCGCGGGCCGTCTA
>WNGA01008653.1_pt1 | contig 13906 bp, 11 predicted proteins | sample 5400061 | NCBI WGS metagenome assembly WNGA01 (sample SAMN13153366, study PRJNA577476) | soil metagenome | isolation source: 100 cm soil or saprolite under grassland replicate 2 | place: USA:California | collected 2016-06-15 | reverse complement strand
TGGAGACCGCAAAGGGCGAATTCGCGCGCATCGGAGCGAAGCATTGGGTCGAACGGGCGACGGCCGACATCACCCGGCTCGGACTCCAGCGGACCGCCTCGACCGAGCTGACGCCGAGCGAGTTTCGGATCGCGCAGCTGGCCGCGTCGGGGCTGACCAACCGCGAGGTCGCAGACAGGCTCTTCATCAGCGCAAAGACCGTGGAGGCGAACCTCGCGCGGGCGTACTCCAAGCTCGGCATCCGGTCGAGGGCCGAGCTCGGACGTGTGGTCGCGAGCCTCGGCCCGGACGGCTTCGCCAAGGGATCGCTGCTGTAGGTCGGGGGCTCGGGAGAGCGGAAGCCGGCTGCCGTGGGGAACCGGGAGCAACCACGTAGGGATTCCCCCGATGCGCCCGATGGTGCCGCGGATGACCGTGTCCTCTGACAACCGCCAACAGACCACCGCGCAAGGGAGGACGCCATGACTTCCGCCAAGACGAAATTCAGGGCCTGGCTCGTCGGCCTCGCGGCCGTGAGCGGGCTGGCCCTTTCCGCCGCGAACGCCCTGGCCGTCTTCCCGAACGATCAGGTGACCAACTACGCCGGCTGTCTGAATACAGCGGGCGCGGCAGCCGGGACTTTCTCGAGGGTCGCCGTCGGCGATGAGCCGTCCAGTCCTTGCGGCTCGAACCAGATGCTCGTCCATCTCAGTGGCGGCGACATCACGTCGGTCATCCCCGGACCGGGCCTCAGCGGGGGCGGTACAAACGGCGCGACGACGCTCTCCCTCGCGGCCGGCCAGACGCTGCCCCAGACGTGCGCCAGCGGCGACATCCCTGAATGGAACGGCACCAGCTGGTCGTGCGGCGTCGACAACGACACCACATACAGCAACGGCACTGGCCTCGACCTCCTCGGTACGACGTTCAGCGTCCAGCCCGGTTACCGCCTGCCGCAGACCTGCAGCGATGGCCAAGTCGCGAAATCGAACGGGACCACGTGGAGCTGCGCGGCGGACGTCGCGGGAGGCGCGGACGCCTGGATCGGCTCCCACAACGGGTTCATGAACATGGTGCCGAGGGCCGATGTCCTGGACGTTTCTGTGCCCGAGGGCAAGTTCACGCTTGTCGCGAAGGGCGTCGTTTTCGACGTCAGCCGAGACCAACACACAGACTGCATCCTGACCGCCGGCGAAGACGCGCAGGGGGTCCCGATCGCGATCGATGAGACGATGTTCGATACAGAAGACACGGGAGTGAGCGAAGTGTCGTTCACGCTGATTGCGACCAAGAGCCTGCCGGCAGGCGGCGCCACCGCCAGGATCATCTGTTCGAGCAGCGACGAGATTGGCGACGCCGAGGTCGGAATGGTCAAGCTGATCGCCACGCGGGTTGGCGATCTGCATTGAGTGACGCGCTGCATGAATCGCTGCCGACAGTTAGGCGGGAGGAGCGCGCCACCATGAGTCGCACTCAACGGAACCGTGCCATCGTCCTCGGCGGCAGCATGGCCGGTCTGCTCGCGACGCGGGTCCTCGCCGACGAATTCGGCGAGGTCCTGCTCGTCGACCGAGACCGGTTCTCCTCCGACCCGGAGTCCCGGAAGGGCGTCCCGCAGGCGCGTCACGTCCATGTCCTGCTGGCTCGAGGCCGGACGATCCTCGAGTCGCTGTTCCCGGGTCTCCTGGATGACCTGACGGCGGCCGGCGCAGTCTCCCTCGATTGGCCCCGCGACGTCCTGGTCGCGGCGCCGAGCGGCTGGGTGAATCGTGCCGCTCGCGGCGTCCGGATCACGTCCCTGCGGCGAGATCTCCTGGAGTTCGTGGTTCGCGAACGCGTCCTCCGGATTCCCGGCGTGCGGGCCATCGAGGAGACCGACGCCGTGGGGCTGCTCGCCGGGACGCGCTCCCGGGTCGACGGCGTGGCGATCCGGCCACGTGGCGCGGGCGACGTACGAGAGCTCGAGGGTGATCTCGTGGTCGACGCCACCGGTCGCGGCTCACACGCGCCCCGATGGCTGGAAGCATTGGGTTACCCGGCCCCGCACCAGGACACCGTGAACTCGTTCCTTGGCTACGCGAGCCGCCTCTACGAACTGAGCCGTCGGCCCGGCCGCGACTGGCTGGCGCTGTTTCTCCAGCCGCAGCCGCCCGACGGCAGCCGCGGAGCCGCGCTCTTTCCCGTGGACGGGGACCGCTGGCATGTCACGCTCGCGGGCGTCGGCGGGGACCACCCACCGACCGACGAAGTCGGGTTCCTCGACTTCGCGCGAAGCCTCCGCACGCCCGTGCTGTACGACGCGATCCGGGGTGCCACGCCGCTGACGTCGATTGCGGGCTATCGGCGAACCGAGAACCGCCTATGTCGCTTCGACGAGCTGCCGGAGTGGCCCGACGGTTTGCTCGTCGCGGGCGATGCTGTGTGCAGCTTCAACCCGATCTACGGCCAGGGGATGACGGTCGCGGCCGAAGGCGCCCTGGTCCTGCGCCGTTGGCTCTCCGACGGCGGCACGGCCCGGGCATTCCAGGGCGACCTGGCGAGCGCGGTCCGGACGCCGTGGCTGCTTGCAACCGGGGCGGACTTCCGATATCCGACGACCGAGGGCCGTGGCGGACGCCGCCCAGGAACGAAGCTGATCCACGCCTATCTCGAACGTCTCGACGCGACGGCACGCCACGACGAGGCGGTGGCGCATCAGTACATCCGGGTGCTCCAGATGCTCGCTCCGCCGAAGGTCCTTCTGGGGCCCGAGGTTGTGGCACGCACCCTCCGCGGACCGACTCAGCCCACCAGTGAGGTGCTCGGACGGCCGCCGACGAGACCGCGCCTGCCACACGTCGGCGAACAGGTCGACGAGCTCGACGGCGTTCGTATGCGGCATCAGGAGCTGCGCCTCGGCCACGGCATCCGGTTGCACGCCGTCGAGGCCGGCAGCGGCCGACTCGTCGTGCTCCTTCACGGCTTCCCCGAGTTCTGGTATTCATGGCGTCGCCAGATTCCGGTGCTGGCTCGGGCGGGCTTTCACGTCGTCGCGGTCGACATGCGCGGCTACACGACGTCGACGAAACCGCGAGCGGTTTCGGCCTATCGGCTGTCCGAACTGACGCGAGACGTCGAGGGCGTGATCCACGCCCTCGGTGCGGCGTCCGCTGTCGTCGTCGGGCATGACTGGGGCGGCGCGGTGGCCTGGGAGCTCGCGCGTCGACGTCCCGATGTCGTCGACGCGCTGATGATCGTCAACGCGCCGCACCCGGCCCGCTTCGGCGAGAGTCTGCGAACGCTCGACCAGCTGCGCCGCAGCTGGTACATCGGGCTGAACCAGCTGCCGAGAATCGCCGAGGCCTGGGTCCGCTGGGGCGACTATCGGCTCATCCGTCGGCTCTTCCGCACGGCGCCATCGCGACGGGACGCATTCACGGCGGCCGACGTCCAGCGGTACATCGAGGCCATCGACCGTCCGGGTGCCCTGACGGCCGCGCTCAAGGCCTACCGGGCGCTCGCGCTGAGCTTCCTCGAGCCCCGCGACGAACCGCGACCGATCGACAAGCCCGTGCTCGTCGTGTGGGGGGAGCAGGATCCCTTCCTGGGGCCGACGCTGGCACGGCCGGGTGGCAGGCTGGCCACGGATGTCCAACTGGAGCGTCTCGCTTCAGTGAGCCATTGGCCGCATCTCGAGGAGCCGGACGTCGTCAACGCGATGATGGTCGACTTCGTCGCCCGCGTCGCGCCCCCGGAGATGAGGATCGAACGACCGGCCGTTTCGGTCGCGTGACCGGGAGGCCCGCTCGCGCGAGGTCGGCCTCAGGCTCGGCGGTGCGCGAGATCCGTCCCAGACGCTCTCCTGATTCAGGCGCACATGGGGCAGCGCAGTGATGATCCGATGACTCGTGCATTGGTGCTTGGAGGCGGAGGGTTCTCGGGCATCGCCTGGGAAGTGGGCGTGCTTCGGGGCCTGTCAGCGGCCGGGATCTCCGTGCTCGATTGCGACCTCGTCGTTGGCACGTCGGGGAGTGCGTACGTTGGATCGCGGGTGCTGGCGGCTGACGATTTCGACGGGATCAACGACTCGCGCACGTGGACTCCCCCTGCGGATGGACCGGCCTTGGCTCTGGCTTTGGGGTCGACGGCTGTGCGCGCGATCCGACTCACGCGGCGGCCCATCCTCCATTGGGCGGTCCCAGCGTTGATCGCGTGGCGCGCCGTCTACGCCATGGAGCAACTAGCCGCACGGCGCGGTTTCGGTGACGTTGCGAAACTCCGAAGAATCCCGGGTATGCGACGCGAGGGAGCCGTTCCGTCGGCTGAGCTGCTGCAGTTCGTTGGTTCGCTGGCCCGATTCGCCCCAACGCCGCCGCAAGAGCGCTGGATCAGTTACTGGGAAGCGGCTCTCGACGGAGCGGGCGGCTGGCCGGCGCGTGATCTGGTGATCGCGACGGTGAATACCACCGACGGCACGCGTGTCGCGTGGAACCGATCGGACGAGGTGTCGATCGCGCGAGCCGTCGCGGCGAGTACGTCGATCCCAGGCTTGTGCCAGCCGGTCACAATCGGTCGGGCCCACTACATCGATGGCGGTGGCCATTCGCCAACGAACGCCGATCTGGCTGCCGGGCATGATCATGTGCTTGTTGTGGCTCCGGTTGACCGAGGCCAGCTCGCGGCCGAGGCTGAAGGACTCCGCGCCAAAGGTTCAACCGTCTCGATCGTCTGCCCGAGCAGAGGCTCCAGGGAGCGGCTTGGCGTCGCGATCGGGGAACTCCTTGACGTGGCCAGGATCGGGCCCTCGAGGACCGCTGGCGAGGCGGACGGTCGCGCCGCGGCTGCGATGCTCCGAGACGCTGGCTGGCAATGAGCCGTCTAGGCGGAAAAGGGTCGCCTGGTGTCGGATCCGACCCCCGGGACGCGACTTCGGGTTCCTGCGAGGCGAACTGCTCCCAGGTGCGAGCGCTCAGCGGCGTCTGGGGGCCGGGCGAGGTGATCGCGACGTAGAGGGGCGAGAGGCCACCCAGCATCGTTAGCAACGCGAGCGGTCCCCAGCTAGGCCGTGGCACGCGGTTCTGCGTCCCGGATTGGCTGGTCGCCTCGGCTGGGGCTACGTCCGTAGCCACAGCGCCACACCGATCCAGGCGAAGCCGAGCGCGAGCAGGATCCCGAAGAGCGCCGAGCCGATCTGGCCGGCAGCTGGTGGGAGGAACTCAGCGACGAAGAACACGAAGAAAAACCCGGCCATCGCGGCGAGGGACAGGATGGCCGCCGGCCGTGGAAACACGTTGGCTTGGAACGTGGCAATGCCGGTCAACAACAACCCGAGGGTGAGAGCGATGCCGAGCACGAAGACGAGCGGGTGCTCCCCGGATGGCGTGTTGAGTGACGGATGGAGCAGCGGCGTCGCGGCAACGACGACGAGCAACAGGAGGCCGATCGAGAGCAGCGCGTGCCCCACCAGCCCGAGCGCGCCGGCGGCACCCGCCTGCGCCGCATACATGGCGGGGAGTGAGAGGAGCAGCAGCGCGGCCGCGGAAAGCAGCAGGGCTGCGACCTCCGATGAGAGTGCTTGACCGACGACCGGCTCGCGCGCGATCAGGATGATCGCCAGACCCAACGTCACGGCGCCACCGACGAGGACGGGGCCGCTCCAATGAATCGCGGTGCTCATGCGAACCAGCCCACCACGTTCCCTCCCGTCAGAGACCAAAACGCATCAGGATCATGCAGCTGAAGATGACCAGGAAGCCGATCAGCTCGAGGGACACGAGGCGCTTGACCCGATCGGTCGCCGCGGCGAGCTCAGGCGGCGGCGAGCCGTCCGGGCGCACGGGGACAGCGTCCATCCGGCGCAGCGCCGGCACGATGACGACGAGCCCGAACAGGTAGGTCAGGATCGTAACGCTGAGGGCCGTCAGCCAGGTCAGCCCGTAGGCCGAGCCGAGCAGGACGTCGAGGCTCTTGATCGGTCCCAGGATGGTGCCGCGGACAAAGCCCAGGATGATGATCAGGGGGACGACGGCCCGGAAGATCGGCGTCGCGCGGGACCCGATGTACGACGAGATCTCGCGCTGGGTCACGATCGGCAGCCGGTTGATGGCAGGGATCACGATGACGTCGAGCACGAGGGCGTTGCCGAACCACAGGATGCCGAGCAGGACCTGCAGCCACTGCACGGCGATGACGACCCAGTCCACGCCGATACCGTACGCGGCCACGGCGGCGGGTCCATCCCACGAATCTGGGATTCGTCGACTTGTCGAACCCGGAACCGGACACCACAATCGCGGTTGTGGCGACCATGCTTCCGGACCGACGCCTGTCGTTCGTGCGGCTGCTCCACCGCGACCTCGACCTGGCCGCCTATTTCGAGGAGGCCGATCGCGCCCTCAAGCGCTGCGTCCCCTTCGACGCGTCGTGCTGGTTGAGCCTTGACCCTGGTGGCTTGCTACCCACCGGCCACTTCTCACGCGAATATGGCTTCGACCATGGACGTGATCAAAGCGTGACCGGCAGTCCGCCGCCCCTGTCAATCGGTCGGCGTTCGCGTGCCCAGGCCAAGCGCGCCCCAATCCGGCGGGGGGTCGCTGACGGCAGGCGTCGCCGGATCCACGATCGCCTCGACCACGATGCCGGCGATCGTGTCGGCGGCATGATCGGCCGGCCAGCCGCGCACGTGGACGAGCTCCTCGAAGACCGTCGGCGTGGACAGGGCGAAGGCGACGTCGGCAGCCGGCTCGGCGGCCCCGGGCGTTCGCAGGCGCCCCTCGGCGTCAAGGCGGCGGCAGATTACCCACAGGTGCGTTCGTCGCATCGTGTCAACCTCCGCCAGCTGGGCGCCCAGGTCCTTGTCAATTCGGCGAGTCCGCAACGTGAAGGCGACGAGTGGCCAGCCTCGATCCCACAGCCTGAACGTTGCGTGCAGCATCCGGCGCAGGGCGGCCTCGCCATGCGGGCTGCCGAACACCGCCTCGAACTCGTCGTACAGGCCGATCTCTCTCTGCATCTCGTCGATGGCCGCGAGGACGAGCCCCCGCTTCGAGCCGAAGTTGGAGTAGATCGTCTGGACCGACACCCCTGCCCGTTGGGCCACCTCGTCCACCCGTAGGTCGGATCCGCGCTTCACCATCTGGCGAGCCGTGCGGATGATGCGCTGACGGGTCGTTTGCGGTGGCATCGGTCCATCTTGACAGACTAGAACCACGTTCTAGTATGAGAACGTCGTTCTAGTACGGAGGTGGATCGTGTCGACCGCTCGAATTGCGTCGATGGCGGGCTGGCTGACCCTGGCGGCAATCCTGGCATCCGAGGTGGTCGTGCCATCGGTTCTGATCGGCCCTCCGCCAACAGGGTCGATCGATCGCGCCGTCGTCGAGGCGTACTACGCCCACGAAGCCCTGCTGCCGTTGGGCCTCATCGCGATCGCCACCATCATCGGGTTCCTCGTCTTCGTCACGGCCCTTAGGGAGGTGCTCGTCCGGCGCGAGGAGGCGGCATTCTGGGCGAACGCCGGCTTCGCCTTCTCGCTGGTGGCCGCCGCTCTGCTTCTCGCCAGAACGGCGCTCCAGATGGCCCTCGTTCGCGGCGTCGCCGCGGGCAGCGACGTCATGCCGACGTTCTTCACCTGGGACTTCACGTACAACACCGCTCTGTACGCGATGGAGGCCAGCTATCCGCTGGCATTCGCGATCGCGATGAGGGCTTGGGCGGGAACACCACGCTGGCTCATCGGTCTGGCCGCGCTGGTGGCGGTCCTGCAGCTGGTCAACATGACTTCGCTCGTCGTCGGACTGCCGATGGCGATTACGCTGCCCGGAACTCTGGCATTCGTCGCCTGGTTTGCGGCAACCGCGTGGCAGGTCGGCCGGCTGGCACCGACCAGCAATCCGGCCCCCAGTCCGGCGATCGCCTGAGGACGGACGGGAGGTTGCACGGAGCCTCGAGTGGGCCGCACAAGCGACGCCCGACAGGTGGTCCTAGGCCGTTCGATGGCATCAACCTGACCGGAATTTCGGTGTGGGCACCTGACGAGGTCCATGGTGCCGTTCCCGGCAACAGAGTGATCGGCGTCGAACGAGCGTTCTAATCGATTTGACCTCGTCGCTTGTGGACTTCTGCAGTTATCAGCTGATCGAGCGTTGTGCTTCCGTTGTGGACGGGTGCGCGGTCACGTTCCCGAAATCCTCTTACGAATCGGTCGGTGGATCGGCTGCCTCGTCGCGCGGGATGTACGCCGGCGACCAACACGGCTGTCGGTCGCCGGGAGAGAGCCCTTCCAGTCCAGTCCGAGCGTCGCCGTTGCGCGACCCCCGAGAACTGGTCTGCCCCCGGCGACGCGGCCTCATGCATACCCGAGCAGACGACAGTGCAACATCTGGGTCGTCAAACCCGGTCAGGTTCCCGCGACCGAGTCGCCATCCTCTACCGAGCGTCCCTGGGGCTGTAGCGTCCCCTCGCCGGGGCGGTCAGTCTGAGTCGCCGATCCCCTGGCCTACCCGGCGACGCCCGCGGCTTGGCCGGGGGCCTGCGCGAAGCCGAGCTGAGCCAGCATTCCGAGCTGATCGACGACGCCCCAGTGCTCGACCGCCTTGCCGTCGGTGTCGAAGCGCACGATGTGGATCTCCGACCAGGTCGCCTCCTTGCCCGACGCTGGCATACCCATGAAGTCGCCCTTCATCGTTCCGTGGGCCGTGTTTCGCTGCACCAGGCGGTCTCCCTCCGCGATCGTGTCGTCGATCGTATAGTGGAGGTCCGGGAAGGCGGTCCGGAGCATGGTGACGAAGGCCTTCTGCCCCTCGGCGGTCGGCGGCACGCCGGGCGGGGCCGTGTGATCGACGTAATTCGGGCCGGCGAGCTCATCGATGACGGCGACGTTGCCGCGATTGACGACCTCATCTATGAACTGACGGGCGCTGGCCTTGTTCGCTTCCGTTGTCATGACTCGCCTTCCTTCGGGCTGCTCTCCGTACCGGGACTTCGGTCTACTCCGTTTTGGATCACGGCGCAACTGAGTTATCCACAAGCCAGTCGAGGCGAAGTCACAGGAAGGTCGCTCAGCCCGGCAGCTCAGCGTTGCCAGGAGGCTTCCGAACAAGAGTCAGCCTGAACGAATCGCTCCACTACCGACCTCTCGGGGTGAGCTGTCTTGTTCGCGGCAGGCGCCGGCCTCGACCTGAGTGGCCACGCGCAGGGCGAGGCCGTGGGCATGGCGCCCAGCGGGCCGGCCGTCTGGGCCGTGCGTGAACCCGTCCGTGGTTGCCGTCACGCGGGGGCAGCGACGATGACGCAGGACCCGACGTCTCTAAGGGTGCCCGCCCAGGTTCGACGCTGCGGGCCGCTCGCGTCGAAACTGACCCTGAGCACCCGAATCGTCACACAAATCTCGAGCTTGCGATTGCATCGCGGCCCAGCGTGCCTGACCAGCGACCGGTCCCATCCAGAGCCAGTGTCATCGTAACGGCGGTATCCGGGACCGCCGCCGTCCACCCGGAGACTGCGTCTGCACGTGACAGTGCGCTTACGATTCGGGGTATTGGGCGACGCGGCGATGGGGACGAACCCGTGGGACGATCCTCTCATCGTTTGGTTTGGCTGGTCGCGACGATTCTCGTCGCCTGCGGCCCGATCGCACCATCGACGCCGTCGGCGTCGCGTGCGGCGAGCACCGCCCGCACCTCGGCACAAGCATCGGCTGCACCGTCAATCGACCCGTCCCTGGTCGGCGCGGCGTCCGGACACGATCCCCTGCTGCCGACGTTGGGCAATGGGGGCTATGACGTCGAGTCCTACGACATCGCAATCGAGACGAACCCCGTCAACCACCAGACGACGCTCCGGGTCGTCATCGACTCGGTCGCAAGCCAGCGGCTCGGTCGATTCAGCCTCGACTACTCCGGAATCGCTCCGGGATCCGTCCGCGTCGACGATACGGCGGCCGCGTTCACCGAGGCGGGCGGCAAGCTGACGGTCACACCGTCTCGGGTCATCAATGCTGGCGGCACGTTCCGTACGGCGGTCGACATCGCCGGCCGTCCGAATGCCGTTCGGGGTGTCGGCTGGGCCTGGCGTGGCGCCGAGCAGCTGTCGTCGTTCGGCACCTACGACGTGCTCCCGACCTGGATTCCGACCAACGACGACCCGGCCGACAAGGCGCTGATCGAGACCCACATCACGGTGCCGCGACCCTACACGGCGGTCGGCCCCGGACTGCTCGTCTCGAAGACCGACACGGCCGGCGGCCGCGCGTTCGACTGGCACGCCGGACCGTCGTCGCAGTTCTCGATCGTCGTCCGGGACTACCAGACCGCCGACCTAGGAACGGTGGCCGGAGTCCCGCTGACGAGCTATGAGCCCAAGGATCTGCCGCCACGGCAGCGCGAGGCGCTCAACCGCATCCCGACGATCTTCGAGTACCTCAGCGAGATCTACGGGCCGTTTCCGTTCGACTCGCTGAACCTCGTCTGGGTCGACGGTCTCTCCGACATGGAGGGCCCAGACGAAGGCCTCCTCAAGTGGGGTCCGCAGCGGCTGGAGCCGACGGCGCTGGCACATCACCTCACCCACATTTGGTTCATGGTCAACGTCACGCCGCGGACGTCCCACGAGAGCTACCTGCGGGCTGCCTTCGCCAACTACGGCGATCTCCTGTGGATCGAGCACACGGAGGGTGTCGAGGCTCGCGACGAGTTGATGGCCGCGATGCACGCGGATCTCGGAGCGACGACCGAAGCCCCCGCCGATCCGTCCAGGATCGCCGGCAACAACGCCCTGTTCATTCGCGGGCCACTGTCGCTGCATGCGCTCCGTGTAATCGTTGGCGATGAGACGTTCTTCGAGGTCCTCCGGACGTGGGTCGTTCGGTTTCATCGGCAGGCCGCGAGCGTCGATGACTTCGTCGCCCACTCCGAGCACGTGAGCGGGCGCTCGCTCGACGACTGGCAGCAGCGCTGGCTCCTCGACCAGGCCGTTCCCCCGATCAGCGAGTTGGCCCTCGGCTCAGGCTGATCGAGAGCGGTCGACGAACTCGGCACGTCGCCTGTGCTGACCGCGCGTCGGGGTGCTCCTGTGGCTCAGGTTCGTTCGGCCGAGCGAGGGCCGCTTACGTACCGCCGCCGGATGGTTCAGCCCTTCCTGGACTAGCCTATCTTCGGCACACCTGACTTCTTCGTTCCGCGCTGGGACGTAAACAGAACAGATGTTCGGAGGCGCCCGACAGGAGTCAAGCGCGCCATACCATTTTCTCGAGGCAGCCCGAGGCGTACGGCCTCCTCGCCGAGGTGACTGAGGGCCTGAGACGTGGTCAGGGACCCAGCAGCGATCAGCTGCGAACGGATTGCCTGAGGGGCGAGTGCGGCATTACGTCCGCGGCGGCTGATGCGAGATAGGGCGCCGTTTCGCACGACGAGAGAGGGCGTCCTCGTTATCCCGTTCGCGTGTCCGAGAGAGGATCGCGCTCGGTCTCTACAGTTATCAGCTATTCGAGCGCTGTGCTAACGATCTGAACGTGCAGCCCGTTTGTCGTGCGAGAGCATGAAGAGCGGCTGTCTCGGGAGCAGCACCTATGATTGTGCGGCGCCGACATAGCTCAGCGGTAGAGCAGCTGTTTCGTAAGTCTCCGCCGGTATGCGCAGTGCTACCGTGCTTGGCAAGCCACTACAAACGGGCACAGTTATCAGCTATTCGATTCGAAGGGGTCCCCGCCTAGGATCGACGCTGCGGGCAGCCGGCGTCCAAACTGACCCTGACTATCCGAAATCGTCTCACAGGACGGTCATCTAGATCCACTCCCTTGACGTCTGTGTCCACCGCAGCGCCCCGACCCTTTTGTTGCAGTCGTGTCGGCCTCGCGTGAGTCGAGTTCGTGGTCGATGAGGGCACTCAACATCTCTTCAGCGGTGATCTGAAGGCGGGCCGTTGACGGCAGGTTTCCTCCGGCCCGCCGGAGCCACAACTCGCGACCCCTCGATTCGCACGTCTTCTCTCGTTGGGTCCACGCCGAGTGGCCCGACGTCGCTGTGGATGGCGTCCTGGCAATTCAGGGAGCCGTCGGGTTGCAACCGATGACGAACGGCACGAACGGAGGGGCGGGATCCTGGGCGTTGCCGGGGTTGTAGGTCCCGGAGTTCCCCACGTTCTGGGCGATCCAGGCGACGAACTCACCTACGTTGTTGGGCGCGGGATCGAAGTCGCCGTCGTAGCCGGCGGGCACCCCAGATTCGCTGCAGAACGACGCGCCGTCGCCGCCTTCGGCGAGCACGGGCGCCGTCGTGGAAAGTGCCAGGAGCACGCCCACCACCACGAGCAACACCGGCTTCGTACGGCGCATGTTGCGCTGGTCACGCGCCACGAGGCCACTGAGAGGGAACCCAGACATGTGGAACCTTCCTTTCGGATCGCAAGAGGGGGCGGCGCGCGAGTCCCGGATCGCGTCCAGGATGTCGAAGGTCGGTCCCGCGAGCGCGCCGTGAGCGAACGCGGACACCGCGCGGAGGGGCGCGTCGTCCGACGGACGATGGCTCAGGCCGACGCCACCGCCGCTCGACGCCAGTACGCGACCAGCGCACCGGCCACGCCGAGCGCCGTGTGCAAGGCGACCGACATGGCGTACCCCATCTGCATAACGACCTCGACCACCGTCAGCGCACCAAACGCGATCAGCCACCCGAGACCGGCGACGTTGGACCAGCGCACGACGTCCGGCCCGGGGCGGGCGACCAGGAGGGCCCCGATCGTCAGTCCCACGACCGCGCCGCCGAGCGCCAACGCCAGCAGGATCGGTTCATCCCATACGCCGAACACCATGCCTGCGCTGTTCACGCCGGCCATGATCCAGAGTCCGCCTGCGAGTTTGAGACCACCCATCAGTACACCTCCACGACTCGACGCTGATTGGCCCGACCTCCGCCGGCCTAACGACCTGGAGCGGGTGCGAACTGCAGCTCGTCGATCGGTCGAGGCGAAGGTAGAGATGACCTGCCGCGGCTGAAACCCAGCCGGCCTCAAACAGGGGTGAGGCTGGCTTCATGATTTCGTCGCCGCCGAACTCCGGTTCGCGCTATGGACGCGCTGGGCGGCGTCTCGCACTATCTGGGCGTGAGGCGCCGGTTGCTCCTGGTCCTGGTGGGGATCGTGTCTCCGGTGTACCTCGCCGTCTTCGTCTCGGAGCTGAGCGCCGAACAGGTTGAGGTGGCGGAGCTCACCTATGCCCTCGTCACGCCCTCCCTGGTCATCGGCGGCGTCGTCCTGCTGCTGAGGCGTCCCGGGAACCCGATCGGCGAGCTCCTCGTGGCGACGGGCATGGCCGCACTTGTCCTACCCGCCATCATCGAAGCCCTCACCGTCTGGGCTTCCGAACGGTCCGGGGCCGAAGCATGGATGTGGGCCGCCGTCTGGTCGAGCCAGACGGTGGGCAACGCCGGCATCGTGCTCGCCACCACCCTGGTCGTGCTGTTGCCCGACGGGCGGTTTCGGTACCTGCGCGAGCGTCGCTACATCGCCGGCGTATCGATCGTGATTGCCATCCCAACCCTGTTGGCGCTCTCCAACGAGTTCGTCGTGACCTCCCAGTTCTCGTTCGAGGCCCTCAGCGGCATCCGCAACCCGCTCTTCATCCGGGCCCTGGAGCCGTACGGACCGATCATGGTGACGTTGTACGCACTGGCATCCCTGGTCTTCCTGGGAGCGATCGCACTTCTCTTCGCGCGGTACCGCGCGGCTTCTGCCCGGGAGCAGAAGCAGATTCGGTGGGTCCTTCTCGCCGGGTCGGTCGCGGGCCTCCTCGGCCTGGCCCCCCTCATCCTGGGTGAGCTCGGCCTAATTCCGCGCCCGGGGCCAAGCGAGACGGCGCTGACGGTGCTCTCCACTGTGCCCATCGTCCTGTTGCCGGCGTCGATCGTGGTGGCGGTCATGGAACCGCCCTGGATCGACGTGGACATCGTCATCC